>Ga0247740_1000255_pt1 | contig 28211 bp, 28 predicted proteins | sample UWRJL148409B2_FD_180942 | JGI IMG/M metagenome (GOLD analysis project Ga0247740, IMG submission 180942) | Plant litter microbial communities from Arlington Agricultural Research Station in Wisconsin, United States - UWRJ-L148-409B-2 | ecosystem: Environmental > Terrestrial > Plant litter >...
TAGGCGGTATAACGGGTGGTATTTTTTATTCTAATTTCGGATTGCATGTTTTATTAATAGGAGTTATGGCCTTGCTTTTAGGTCTCTTATATGACAGGATCAGGTTTAATGCTTTTTTGTTGCAAAGAAAGTACAGAAGGCATACACCAAACAGTGCCAAAGTGGATCAAGCTGAAGGTTCGAAAAGAACTTGATACAAGACAGCAGTCAAATAGTATTGAATCAAAAGGGAGACTGATCGTAAAGGACACGGAGATCATTCTAAAAATATCGTGTTTGCTTATATTGGAACACTTAAGGATTCTGACGCTCACATTTAATAAATCCATCTCATTTTAAATCCGGAAAAAATCACGAAACCATTTCTCTTACCAAAATTGAACTGCCGGTTGCTAAAAAATTACAAAGAGTATTTATTAGTCTTTATAATTTCGTACCTAAAGCAATACATTTCATACCTAATTGCCCATTTGATAACGAATTGCGGTGATTTTGAATTTATTTTGCCTCATAAATCTAAATTAAATAATTTATGAAAAAGCTATGGTTTAGGAGATTCCTATATGGTACAATAATACTGTTTGCCCTTTTAATCGGTGCGTTTATTTGGGCAGATAATGAATTAAATAAAGTTTTAGGAAAGTCAACTAATGTCATAAATATTTCTTCAATAGTTAAGCCATCCACAATAACTATTATCAAAAATGTTAATGTGCTTTCAGAAGATTGCAGCTATTTTATAAAAAATCAAGATGTGACAATTAAAGATGGGATGATAATTCAATTAGGAGAAAATAAAATACTCGATAGTACAGCTACTGTTATTGATGGTAAAAATAAATTCCTTATTCCAGGGCTTATAGATAGTCATGTGCATTTAAAAGAAAGTAAAAACGATTTGTTCTTATATTTAATTAATGGTGTTACCTATGTGAGGGAAATGGCCGGAAGTCCTGTCATTTTAGAATGGAGAAAAGCAATACAAAAAACGGGTTTAGGACCCAGGATGTTTATTGCATCTCCGCCCATATTTAGCGAGAGCGGATTAACGGGGTATTATTATAGCTGGACACGGCATTCCATCAATTATTCGACTAAAAATGATGCTGAAAAAGCAATATCAAAAATAAGCGAACAAGGCTATGATGCGGTTAAAATGTACGGTTTTGTGAATCCAGATATGTTTAAAGCAACAATAGAAAGTGCTAAAAAGCATAATATTCCGGTAATTGGTCACATCCCATTAGTGAATTTAGAAACTTTTTATCACTCAGGTCAAGTTGAGGCTGCTCATATTGAAGAATTAACTATAAAAACTATTGATGACTTCGGAAAATCAATTTCTAAAAATCCAGAAGAATATCTCAAATTTTTAAAAGTTAATTCAATGCATATTGCAAAAAAAATGAAAGAGAATAACATTAGTGTTACTTCAACGGTTTGGTTATGTGAAAGTTTTCCCGGACAAAGATTTGATTTAAAATCCAAGCTTAAAGAAACAGCACTAAAATATGTTAACCCTAAAATTATTGAGGGAACAATGCTCTATAAATTGGGATGGCTGCCCGGTACAAATGGTTATGAATATGATGGGAAAGAGGACCAGAGTGCCAAAAAATTATCACAAACCTTTTGGAATACTTATGTTCAGGCAATTCATATCATGACAAGAGCATTAGTGGATAATAAAGTGGTAATTATGGCCGGAACCGATAGCAATGTAGCAACTGTTGTTCCCGGTTTTTCGCTTCATAATGAGTTGGAATCTTTATCTAAAGCTGGAATGACCAATGCAAAAGTGCTCTACTCAGCAACTGTTGCGCCCAGCACTTGGATGAATAGTAATACCGGAAAATAAAAACAGGCTATAGATCTGACTTAGTGTTATTGACAAAAAATCCATTAGAAGATATTAAAAACACAAAAACTATTGAATATGTATTTTTTAATAAATATAAGATCAATAAAAGCCAAATTGAAACTATTTTAAAAGCTATAGAAGATGCTAATAATGAAAACAGAAGTATAAAAATAAAGGAATACTTGTGATTTAGAAAAAATAATTCCTAATCGTCATATTCTCGAATTTTAAGAAGATTTGAAATTATGGAGAGTGTACATGATTAATGGAATTTCTTAGGTTTGATAGATTAATACCACAGCAAAAAAAGCCTCCGCAGTGTAATCATTGCCGAGGCTTTCTGTTTAGTTAATACTTCGGTAAGATGACATCTTTAATCCTCGTCATCTTCATCTGCTTCTGACTCGTCTAAAGTTCTTCTGTCGGCATCGTCATGATCCAGTTCAGTTGGCTGATGGTCGGCCGATCTTTCATCGTCATAATGCTGGTTGACTGCCGGATCGGTGTGCTCCATGGTTTCCGAGTGGATGGATTCTTCCCCCATGTGATACATGCTATCGTCGTGATTGTACGTATCATAGTTTTTTTGTGGTATCATAATGTTTTAATTTAAATGGTTTGTAATTACTGTAAAACCATCCTTGTCTTTCTCGCTTGTTAAAGCCTTACTCAAGGAAGAATAGTAAAATTAAAAATTAGGGGATGGACTTAATTACAGTATATTTATATTTAATTGTATTATTTTCAGATTGTTATGATGTGATTGTATCGCATTGTGATTAATGAGGTGCAAAACAGACAGAATGATTCAATGCTTGAATCGATGGTCTATTTAAGAATTGTTACCGGAACCGCTATATTTTGCACCCGAGCTCCAGCGAACTAGAGAAGCATCCCAGTACATTAAAATTTTCGCTGAGAAGGTTTATTATTGTGGAGTGCACTATGACCTGTCTCATTCCTGGTAAGTTCATCGTTTTTAAGCTCCTCATTGCCAAGTTCTCCTATTTCGAATTCTTTGTTAACGGGATTGTCCGGATCTGGTTCAATGGTTTGAAATTTGTCACTTTCAGCCTCATCGCTCTGATCGGTATCAATTTGAGTTTCAAACCCTTCAGACGGATCATTATTTTTAAGATCCTCTTCAATGTCCTTCTCGGTTAAATCTTTGGATTCACTGTCCGATTCATTGTCAAGATTCTCTGAATCATATCTATTGCTGTCTGGATCTTTGCTTTGTGAGCCTGTGTTTGCGTTTTGAAAATTCTTGCCATCCTGAGCGTAATTTTCCGGTTTATCTAAGTTCATTATCTTATTTTTTTAAAATTAAATTTTTACTGTCGTTTTTTTTAAAAGAGTGTCCTGAGCAAGTTTGTCCGTAATGCCGTGCTTGTCAGCGTTTGTCCTTTTTTCAAATTTAAAAAGAATAGTAGCACTTTTTTTACAGAATAACGATCTGAATTTTATAAAATAACTATCAGATAATCAGTTGGGTGCATGCAATAGTTTTGCAGTAATCCAAAGCATAAAAACTCATTGGTTTAATTATTTTTTTAGAGATTAACCGCCTTGCTTGCAGGCATTAAAGAATATAATCTCGTGAAAAGTAAAAATTGTCAGAGGTAAGTCTAAAGATGCGCTTTATTATTCTACAGCTGCATGGATAACCAATGAAGAGATTGGAGTACTACTGGTAGGGCATGTCATTATATGGCTTAAACAAATTTGGTTTGAATGTCCTGTTGAGGATCGATCCTGTTTTTTGTTTTTAGAGAAAACCTTTCAAAATTCATATTGCTAACTGATATTTATTTTTGCTTGATTATATGTGATACAATGTAAATAATTCAAATTGTATGTCTTTGCCCCTCAAATTATTTTTTCCTACTGATTCTACCTTATAGTAAGGACTAAGGTCAAGTTTCTCAGCAAGTGAGTCAGATACTAAAATATCTACATCATAATTGTTGCATAGCCCTTCAATTCGTGCTGTAGTATTAAGTACATCACCGGTAAATATGATTTCTTTTTTTAAGACACCTATTTCTCCAGTTGTAACTTTTCCACAATGCAGTCCTGCTTTAAACTGCGGTGATAATCCATATTTTTCTTTATAAGCAGTTGATTTGTCCATTAAGGATTTTTTCATAGCAAAAAAGCATCTTATGCAATTATTGTTTTTTACTCCTTTTTCTAACCTCCAGGATATAATCATTTCATCTCCAGCATACTGATATATTTCACCTGAATAGTCAATTACAGGACTGCTGAGATCTGAAAAATACTGTTGAAGCATTTGAAAATATGCAACATGTCCTAAATTTTCTGCAATCGTCGTAGATGATTTCATATCCAGAAACATAAATATTCTGTCTTCTTCGACAGGTTTATTGTATTTTCCGAGGAAAAAATTACTGAGAAGACCTGTTCCCATACTTTCACTCACCTCAGTGTAAAACTGGGTCATTAGAATAATGCTCGCAATATAGGTTAGGATTCCGAGAAAGGAATAGTCCGTAAAGAAGTCTAACATTAAAAGCCAAAAGCCCTCACTGGAAATTGCACTGGGAATTTCATTAGCGGTTGTCAGGAATATGATTATCAAAAGGAAGATAATGATGAGCAGGTAAATCGAAGATTTGTATAAAATTTTTTTAGTGAAGCTAATTTGAATAAACCATTTATTAAAGTAAAGGATTTCGAGTATACCTATTATTGATCCAAATATAGTAGCCAACAGTGGAATCGCTAAAATATTTCTACTAAAAACATATTGATTACCTGATGAAGGGTAAAAGTTTAGTTCGCCTAATAGTCCTCGCTCAAGGATAGTATAAATCAAACTAAATACCAGCCATATTAAACCAAATGGTAAAATACGATTAATGTTTCTTTTGTATTTTGGTGTTATCATCATCTAAGTTGGCAAATCCCAAAGATATTCATTTTTGGTGTGCTTGTGTGGTCTTAAAATTGAAAACGCCAAATAGTTACAGCTTTTTTTACTTTGTGTTTTTAACTTTTAGGGCATACGTTGTTACTTCAGTGTAACTGGTTTTGTACTTCTTATTCGAATAATATTTTTTTATGATATTTAATTCAAACACTGCTAAAAAAGTTGTAATTATTAAGGTCAAAATTATCACTGTTTTTATTTCTTTGTATTCCATTTTAAAGAAGTTTTAATTTATTCAATTGGAATACAAAAATCTACGATACTCATTTTTTCCGGATGCTCATTGAAATCATTATAATAGATTTCATAAGGATTTCGATCAGCTTTTTTATATCCGTTTTAGCTCATCCAAATAAAAAGACCGCTCCATGATTTTTCAAATTCGTTTATTTGAATTTCAAAATGTCCGACAATAAATCTGCCTTTTTCTATTTTAGTTAATCCAACTTCTCCATCAACTTCCACTTTTTCTTTCAACGTAATGCAGGCACTCATTCTAACTTTTTCAGGTTCACTTATTTTAAAACTATCGTGATAAATGGTAACTATTTTTTACGTTTTAATTTTCTAGAAGCCTCCTTGAAGTTGCCCACTTAATTAATTTTGAATAAGAATTCTGCATTCCGTTGTGCCCAATTTGTGTAATTATAGGCAAGATCTAATTCTGGGAGTTCTTTAATTTCAATTTTTGCTTTCATCTTAATCCAGTTTTTGAGATTATTAATGGTGCAAATATATTGGTGAGATAATCCATTTTCTTGTCCATTCTTGCTATTGGCTTTACCAATCTTGCTAAATTTATTCGAATTAACCATTCTGAATTTTTTAGGGCTGATTCCGTAAAATTTCTTAAATGTTCTGGTAAATGAGGAGTTGCTGCTGAACCCGTATTGTAATGAAAGTTCTGAAATAGTTATTTCTCTTTTGTGGAGAAGTATTGAGGCTGTTTTTTTCAATTCTTTTGCGAGTAATGTATTCATTTATAGTTTCATTTGTAATTGCTTTAAAAATTCTATGAAAATGAAATGGCGAGTAATTTCCAATTTTAGCTATATATTCCAAATTCAGTTCCTGATCTAAATTTTGGTCAATAAATAATAATACATTATTAATTCGTTTTATATAATCTTCTTTCATATTTAGGTTTTCGTCGTTCTAAATTAATCTTTGAAATATTGATCAATAGCTGAATCAAATTATTAATTTAAAAACATTTAAATGCTCTTCTGGCTAGTATGGACAATTTTTTTAAAGATTCTTTATCTGATGATAGAATGTAAATTGGAATTAAGCAAAGCGTTTTGGGTAAAAAATAATATTAGAGGTTTTTAATATATTTGAATTTCTTAACTTTGAAAATGAAAGAGAAGATAATAAGAGAAGTTTCGAGTTTTAATAACGAACTGAAACTGCAGGGTTTTAAAGCATTCCAGATAGAAGATGATGGTGCCGAAACCAGAACTTACAGTAGAAAGGAATTTTATAAAATCTGCCTGACAACTGGTAAAAGCAAGATTCATTATTCTGATAAGACTTATGAGCAGGAGGGAACGGTTCTCTTTTTTGGAAATCCACACATTCCATATTCATGGGAAACAATATCTACGACTTATACTGGTTATACGATTTTATTTTCGGAAGAGTTTTTTAAAAACGCTGAACGTTCCGAAAGTCTGCAGCAATCGTCTTTTTTTAAAATTGGCGGAACACCTGTTTTGAAAATCACAGAAGAGCAAAGAGGTTTTCTTAATACTATTTTTCATAAAATGATTACCGAACAGGAGAGTGATTATGCTTTTAAAGATGAGCTGATTCGGAATTATATCAGTCTCATTATACATGAATCGCTAAAGATGGAACCTTCTGAGAATTTCGAACAAAATAAGAATGCCTCTACCAGATTGTCATCTGTATTTTTGGAATTATTGGAAAGACAATTTCCAATTGAAACGACTTCAGATCCACTTCAATTAAGAACAGCCCAACATTATGCCCAACATCTGAATGTGCATGTCAATTACCTGAATCGAGCTGTAAAAGAAGTAACCGGGAAATCGACCACGACTCATATTACAGAGCGAATCACCACAGAAGCCAAAGCACTCTTACTTCATACTGATTGGAGTGTATCTGAAATTGGTTACGCACTTGGGTTTGATTATCCAACCTACTTCAATAATTTCTTCAAAAAAAATACGGGTACCAATCCGTCCGCATTTCGTCAGGCAGAAGTTTGAATTTCTTAATCTTTGGTTTGAAAATCGTTACTACCTTGCTTAAAGGCAGTCTTACCTTTGTATCTGGTTATTTAATTCAAATATTATGTCAGATTCAAACTCTATTTTCGATGCCGCACCATTTCAAAAAGATATTTTTGAGAGACTTTTAATCGGTGAAACCATACTTCCTAATGATTCGCAAATAGGCAGATTGAGAGCCGAAGCATTCGCTGTGAAAGCATTACTTAATCAGATGAATAATGCTGTAAATCCTGAAGAAATCACGCAGATACTAAGCAGAATCTTAGATAAAGAACTTCAGGAAGTTACTGTATTTACACCTCTTTATATCAATTGCGGAAAACATATTACAATTGGTAAAAACGTATTTATCAATTTTGACTGTACCTTTTTGGGATTGGGTGGAATTACCATTGAAGACGATGTTTTAATAGGCCCTAAAGTCAGCCTCATTACCGAAAATCATCCGCTAAATCCTGAGGAAAGAAAAGGACTAATAGGTAAACCAATAGTCATCAAAAAAAATGCATGGATTGGTGCCAATGCTACGATTTTGCCTGGCGTAACAATTGGAGAAAATGCAGTTGTCGCAGCAGGGGCAGTAGTCTCTAAAGATGTTCCCGATAATACCATTGTTGGCGGCATTCCTGCAAAATTCATTAAAAATGTTTAACCTTAAAAGAGATAATTATGAAACTGAAATCTTTAGTGACAGTTATCGCTATGCTTTTTGCTTTTTCTTTTTGTAGTGCAAGTTGCAGCAATGATAACGAAAGAGCACCAAGAGAAAATAATGAGAATGGAAATAACGATACTATTTCAACAATTAAGATGAAAATTACAATTGGTACAACAGTTTTTACGGCAACATTGTATAACAATCCAAGTGCAGCAGAATTGAAAGCAATGCTCCCGCTGACCCTAAATATGACCGAATTTAATGGTAATGAAAAGTACTATGATTTCCCTGGTTCGTTTTCAGTAAATGCTTCAGTTGGAGGAGATATCAAAGCGGGCGATTTAATGCTTTACGGGGACAATGTGCTGGTGCTTTTTTATAAAAATTTCAACACTTCCTATCGGTATACAAAGCTTGGGTATATCGACAATCCAACGGGTCTTGCTACTGCACTGGGTGCCGGAAATGTAGCTGTGAAACTTGAAAACAATTAAAATTAAATTATTAGGAAAAATATAAGTTTAAAAATAATTCAAAAGAAAATGAAAAAAATATTAGCAATCGCAATATTATTCCTGATAACAGGGCTTGTATCTGCACAAAAAGTACAATCAAATTTAGAAAAAATGAATACATCAAAAGAACATTATACATTTCAACTTAGTGACAAAGTGATACGCCAAAAAGTGAGCTTCAAAAATCGTTACGGCATTACTTTAAGTGGTGATTTATATCTTCCGAAAAATACAGGAAACGAAAAATTGTCTGCATTAGCCATCAGCGGACCGTTTGGAGCGGTGAAACAACAATCGTCTGGATTATATGCCAACCAAATGGCAGAACGCGGTTTTGTAGCTTTGGCTTTTGACCCATCTTATACAGGTGAAAGTGGGGGCGAACCACGAAATTTGGCTTCTCCGGAAATCAATACAGAAGATTTCAGCGCTGCGGTTGATTTTTTAGGATTACAAGAAAAGGTAGACAGAAATAAAATTGGTATCATCGGGATTTGTGGTTTTGGCGGTTTTGCTTTAAATGCTGCTGCTATTGATAAACGAGTAAAAGCCGTTGCTGCGACAAGTTTGTATGATATGACCAGGGTAATGTCGAAAGGATATAATGATTCAGTAACTCTGGAACAAAGAACCAAAACATTGGAGAATTTAGGTCAGCAGCGTTGGAAAGATGCCGAAAACGGAAAGCCGGTAGATGGTCCAAGAAATTTGCCGGAAAAATTGAAAGGCGATGAGCCACAATTTGTAAAAGAATATTTTGATTATTACAGAACGCCACGTGGTTTTCACGTCAGTTCTGTGAATTCAAATGGAGCTTGGCTGATAACCAATCCGATCTCTTTTATGAATATGCCAATATTAGCTTATGTAAAAGAAATTTCGCCACGACCAATGCTTTTGATCGCGGGAGAAAAGGCGCACTCAAGATATTTTAGTGAAGATATTTTTAAAGTAGCAAATGAACCAAAACAATTAATAATTATCCCTAATGCAGTTCATGTTGATTTGTATGACAAAGTAGAGGTAATTCCTTTTGATAAATTAGATGATTTTTTTAAAGAACATTTGAAATAAAAAGCAGATCAAAAAAACCGTTGATATTCATCAACGGTTTCTTTATTTAAAACTAAAAACAGGACTTTATTTCAGAGCATCATTTACAGTTTGGCTATCGACAAACTGTTCGAAACTGATAATTTTACTATCTTTCAGTTTCCAAATGTGAGCCACTCTGGCGGTGAATGATTTACCTGTAATTTTATAAGTTCCCGTGTAAGTTCCGTAAGCGACTACTTTATCATCGCTGGCGACGTAATCTTCAGGAGTAAATTTGTAATCAATCCATTCGCTTCCTAATCGGTTAAAGACATTTTTGGTTACATTTTCTAAACCAATGTAAGTTCCTGCATACGGAAAACCTTTAGCTTCTGTCCACGAAATATCTTCGACAACATATTTAGCCAAATTTCGACCATTTTCTTCCGAAGTTTTTCCTTCGTAAGTGCTTTTAACTATTTCGAGATTTGTCATTGTCTTTTTGTTTAAAGAACAGCATGACAATACAAAGAGTGCCGTCAGGCTGTAAATGATTGATTTTACCATTTCATTTCTCCAGTATTCACTTTTGCACCAATCATTAAGGCAGTATCAAAAGTAAGTGTTGGATATTTTGTTTTCAAAGCCGTAATTAAAGCTTCTGATGTTTTATTGGTTTTCAAAGCCTCTTCGTAGAATTGAATGTAACTTTTGGTGTGATTTACAGCAGCGATATCAAATGGAGAATTGGAATTAGCATGAGCCGGAATTACAATTTCAGGTTTCAAAGCCGAGATTTTATCTAAAACATCAATCCAGTTTTTGCGGGCTTCAGCAGTTTGAGCATCCGCCATCCAAAGATGAAAACTAGTTCCAAAAACATTAATTCCGCCCAGAACTGCTTTGATAGAAGGAATCCATACAAAAGTTTTATTTGGAAATTCTTCCAAACCAACGATTTCTAATTTCTGGCCTTCCAGTTCAATGCTGTTTCCTTTTAAAACCTGCGGTAAAACAACATTTGACGTAATAGCTTTACCTAATCGTTCGCCCCAAACGTCTAATTTTTTTTGCGCTGTAGCCTTAATTGCTTCTACGGAAGCAGGTGATGCATAAGCAACTACATCCGGGAAATATTTTTTAAATATTTCCAATCCAAAATAGTAATCAGGATCTGCGTGAGAAACAAAGATGGTGGTTAATTTTTTGCCACTTGCTTTAATCTCCTGTGCTATTTTTTCGGCATCCGCCAAAGTAAATTGAGCGTCAATCAAAATTGCATCTGTCTTTCCGGAAACGATTACCGATGCTACACCAAAACTGTTTTCTGATGCATTGTAAACCTGAAGTTTTAAATCTTTAGTTTCAATTGTTTTAAAACCTTGTGCTTGTGATTCCATATTAAATAAAATTAAAATTGTTATAAATACTCTTGAGATAGTGTGTTTCATTGCTTATGCTGGTTTAAATTAACACTGCAAAGATGAAACGTAATGCGATCTCAAAACATTAAACTAGTTTAATAAATAAAAGGAAAAACTTATTTCTTGACAGCTATTTTCTTTCGAATATTACTCAAAAAAACATTGGTAATTCCCAGATAGGCAGCTATCTGTATGTTAGAAAGCCGTTGTATTAGCTGTGGGTATTTTTCTGTAAATTCTATATAGCGGGATTCTGCTGTTTTACTAAGGTTATCTATCATTCTTCGTTGGAGGGCAACGTGCGTTTTTTGTGTCATTACCCGAAATAGCTTTTCAATTTTAGGCAAATTAGTATAAGCAAACTCCTTATCTTTTTTAGAAATCACAAGCACTTCGCTGTCTTCGAGTGCTTCTATGAAAAGTTGTGAAGGGGTTTCAGTAGTAAAACTATCAATATCAGTAATCCACCAATTTTCAATAGCAAAATAGAGTATTTGTTCAAAACCATTTTTATCAATATGATAAACCCGAAAAAGTCCTTTGGTAACAAAACCTTCAAATTTGCAAATCTCGCCTTCTCTGAGTAAGAAGTTTTTTTTAGGAATTAACTTTTGCTCAAATAAATTGCAAAAATCTTCTATTTCATTTTCTGAAAGAGAAATATGTTGAGCAATATTTTGTTTTAAAAGTGCTTTCATATAAAAGGCTAAAAAATGCTTGAGAAGCATTTTTTAGCCTTGCTAAGGTACATAAATATTTAAATAAAAGGATTCGAACCTTAAAATTGAAACCTGTGTATTTCCTGTATATATAATTTTTCCAGACCTTTATCTGTTGTATTATCCACCTATTATAACATTAAATGCTCCAATGATAATTGTTCCCCCATGAGCGGTTTTATCTCCTATTCTCGCAGCAGGTATACCGCATATCATAACCGTTGCCGATCCTGTAATGATAGAATCTGGAGGTTCTACACAAACCAGCATATCTCCAACTCTGGCGGCGGGCAGTCCTGCTATTAAAACTGTAGAAGCACCTGGGCCTACTATAGGCCCGCCTACATGGGGAATTGGCGGCAGCCCGGGAGTAATGTTAATAGGGATTATAGGTATAAAAATGGATTTTCCGTTACAGTCTTTGTTTTTTGATAACGAGTTTCTTATTTCGAGTGGTACAATTCTGTTCCGAGATTTACTTCGAATCTAAACTTTAAATTAAAATTCGCTTATTGGAGTAATTATTTAATTAACTAGAAGTTGCCATTTGCTGTTGAAATGTCAAAACAATAAATTCAGCAGGATGAACAAGAGCGACTTTTATTGTTACATTCATATAACTCTTTAAAAGATCATCTGGAGTCATTGTCGAGCCCAAACCGCATGCTACAGAAAAAGCGTCAGAAGCACTGGCTCCCTGCAAACCTCCTTGTTTCCAGATTGAAGTAAGAAAACTACTTATCATAGCAATTACAGCTTGCCAGGTGTTTTTATCATTAGGCTGAAATGCGTACGCCTGAGCAGCGAGTTTACAAGATTGTTCTAAGAATATTACCGTTCTTCTCACTGGAATATACCTCCAATCAAGGCTGTTTCCGTCTAGTGTTCTTGCTCCCCAGATTACAATCCCCAATCCGTTAAATGTTCTAATGGCATTGATAGATTTACCAGACACGGGATCGATGTTTAAATTGGCTTGCTGACTTTCTGAAAGGGAAATAGGCAATGATACTACACCAACAATTGAAGTATTTGCAGGTGCTTGCCATGGCCCAATAGAATTATCTACTGTTGTAATAACTCCTGCAATACCTCCGCTTGGAGGAAGAATATTAGCAGCAGTGACGATGTGTTTAATCATCAAGGAATAAGTCTGGCTTGCATTAAGAAGCGCATTGTGATTTTGCGCCACAGTCAAAGTGCTTGCCGGATTTTGAATATTGGCAATAATTGAGGCAACGGCAGAATTAGGTGCGCTTGGAGGATTAAGAATAGCTTCAAGCTGTTTTAAATCTCCACCAAATAAAGTAGTGTAATCAATATCAGAATTTTGCATTATCGTCGTTCCTATAAAAGGATAATATGCCGTTCCGTAGCTTAATCCAACAGAACCCGTGTGCATTCTGAAGTTTGTAATGTCTTGAGTATATAAAACAGGATCTGGGGCGTCACCGCCAATAATGTCGAACAGGCACATTGCCGTTTTCATTTGTGCAGCCTGAAGAAGCATTGACTGCATTAATCTTCCATTGTCTTCTAAGCTTAATAAAGTGGCTTCGGGAAAAATGTACATTGTTGGTTCCTGTTCATTTATCAATAAAGAAAGACCTTTAGTCAAATCATTCAGCTGCACATTTAGGTTTACAAGCGGAACTCCAAGAGCCGCTGGTTTTTTTGATGGAGGTCCGTAACTGCCTACAGAAACTATATAAGCATCTCCACCGCCATTTTCGTAAAAATGCCTTACGCTGTTATATAAATAGTAAACCGTGTCAGGATCTGGAACTATTGAATAATAGGTTCCTGCAATGAGCATGTAGTCTCCCTTTAGTGGCTGGCTTTTTTCAGCCGCCAAATAGTATTCAGGCTTGTACTGTTTAGAAATATTTGCAGGTGCAGGGGGATCTGGCAAACAGAAAAAAGCCTGAAAATCACCAAATGATGTGATTTTTACTGGCACATTTGTATACGATTTTCCTTCGTAAGCAGCCTGAGGTGTGTACCCTATAAATGCTGGTACTGCGGTAGGAACTCCAACAACAGAATTGGGAAAAGCATTTAATTCTTGAATATAAACACCAGGAGTTTGAATGGTAGATAAATTCATTGATTTTTGTTTTAGCAGTTTTTTATTATAATACTAAAGTACTTTGAATAAATGTTTTGGGAGTACGTATTTTTACCTGTTTTTAGTGAAACAGCTTGTTTTCAGGTATTGACAAAAAACTTATTTCCTGATTAAGGAAAATAACACGATTTCTGCGCTAGATTTACTATTGGCAAATATAATTAGATTTTATATCAGCAGTTTTTTTATTATTTTGGACTGCAGCAGGAATATAATAATATCAAGTTGCTGGTTCCAAAATCTTTATTATACGGAATACCGTAAAAAACTTACAAATAATTGAGTTATATTGCAGCTGGTATTTATATAATTTGTAAATAATGTTGGCAGGAATTTTTATTGAATACAGTATGAATCAAACACTGAGAAAATCGGCATTAATTAAAAAAAATAAGCTCAGCTCCATTTAAATGAAGATAATACAAAGTTTTTGGACCGGTAATTCAACTGATATCAAAAGTAATTACGGCTGGTTTTCTTATAAATACAATTGGCTGAGCTGGATTTTGAGCTCTCATCAATTGGTGAAATTTCATAAAGAAGTAGAATTGTACACAGATCGTTTTGGATATGAGATCTTAATTACAAAACTCCAGCTGCCCTACACAAGAGTTCATGTCGTTTTAGATGATTTAAATCATTATCCCAGCGATCTCTGGGGTGTTTCTAAAATTAAAGTGTACCAAATGCAGACCGAACCGTTTCTGCACGTTGACGGAGATGTTTTTGTTTGGGAATCTCTGGATGTAAAATTTCGTTGTGCCGCTTTACTGACGCAGAATTTGGAAATTACTGGCGATAATTACACTAAAATGTGGAATGAAATTTCGCCAGAGCTTCTGTACATGCCCGATGAAATGGAGCGCTATCATAAACGTTCCGACAATTTTGGATGCAATATGGGGGTTACAGGAGGAAATGATATTGATTTTTTTAAAGAATACGCTGCAATCAGCATTGATTTTTTAGATAAAAATAAAAAAGCCTGGCCCAAAATCAACTGCCTTAATTTTAATTTATTTTTTGAACAGGTATTGTTTTACCAGTTTGCTCAGAATAGGGATGTAAAGATTGATTTTTTGTTCGATGAAGTATACAATGACGGCTACTATTCCGGTTTTGCTGAATTTCAGGATGTTCCCGATAAAAAGTATTTACATTTACTGGGAGCCTATAAAAAAAATCCCGCAATATGTAAAGCTATGGAAGTTTATGTAATGAAAAATTATCCACAGTGTTATTCAAAATGGGCTGTAATGATCAATGAGGCGGAAGGGGAGCAGAATGAAATTGAATTTCTGACCCCGGAAAAGTCTGCAGAATTGATTTCAGTGTTTGATGATGAGCTTAAAAGAAGAAAGTTTTCTGCCGAGCATTATCTGCTAAAAAGGGATTTGTATACGGAAGGTCTGCCGGGCAGTTTTAAAAGTCTGCTTAGGAAAAAAGATGATTTTAATATCGTGCTGTTAGACGGCTTGGAACAGAAGGTGTCTGAACTAAATGATGAAGAATTGTTGTTTCTGGAAATAAAGGAGCATAATGCTGTGCCTGGGAAATACGAGCTGGACGATTTAGATCAAATTGCATTAGCTAAAATAGAAAAGAGAATCCTGTATTCTGAGTTTATTACTGAAATGATGGTTCATTTTGATTGCGAAATGCAGGAGCAGCAAGACAGTGTTCTAGCACTTTTAAACGGACTTCTGACCAATTATATTGTATTAAAAATAATAGCGATTTACAGATAACATAAATTTAAAACGATATTTATAAGACCATGGCATCAGTTTATGTTTTTAGGGATGATTTTAACACCTGTCTTGATGCAAAATCATGAATTGTGTTAAAATTTAAAAATAAATAGGTTTTAAGTAAGTAATTATCGTAAAAATAATTCATATTTGTAGGTATAATTTTGGTTTTGTGAACACACAACTTAATTATGATATTTCAGAGTTAATGCAAAAATATGTAAGCAGAAAAAAAAACTGCGATAACACAGACAGAAATTCCAGGTGTCTTTAAATGATTGGAATAGTAATCACTTTAAACTATAAGTTATGTTTGACAAAAAAACAAAAGACAAAGAAGTTAAAAAATTTCTACCGAGTGATGTGCAAAAGCTGACTGAAAAACAGCTAAAACAGACTATGGGAGGTTATCAGTACCCTCATCTGTGTTATGATGAAATTAGAAACAGATATTATAAGTGCTAATAGAGCCTTGAATAGAACAGCAGGATAACTGCAACTCATTTTTAGTGCTGTTCTAAAGGGATTTATCAGCCCGGACAATATGTCAAATGGGGCTGAAAGACACTTTATAATTCAAAATTAAACTGCTGGTATTTATGCCTGCAGTTTTTTTTTATCCAATTGTATCTTTATTGGTAAAGTTGAGAGCGTTGTAACTTTTTATGATGATTGGCAATGGAGAGGCTGGTTGGAGTAGAATCTTATTTGAATTAGAGTATTACTTATCTTCATTGACATTGGTAATGATTTTAATGTAGCTGGACTGTTGAAGCGCTGTTTGGCTTTATTTTCCATCAATGTTTAAAATGCCATTTGTACAATGTACAAAGCCTGCAGTATTTATATACTGCAGGCTTTCTCTTTATACTATTTAGGTTTTAATTAGCTTGACTTTTTTAGAGTATACAGTCCGCCCGCTAAAAGAGCTGCTGCCACTCCAAGATAAAGAAAACCCTGCATTTGGCCCGATTCGTTCGAAGCATCAATTTTAAGGCCTAAAAAGTTAATTTCTTTGGTGCTGTCTGATACCCTGTTTAATCCCACATAGCCTGCGGCCAGGCTGATCACTATAAGTACAATACCCACTATTTTTGCTGTATTCATCATATTTCAATTTAATGTTTCTTAAATGTAAGAAAAATAATTTTGGTATGGAAATTAAGCAGTTAAATATTGCTGTATTTCAGAACGATTACCACTATGATATAAAGTTTCGAACCTAAACTTTTTAGACCTCTATTTTGCTTGCGTTCTATTTTTTTAACCATGTGTCACTATTCTGCCCAAATTAGATTATTTGCGGTATCATTGCCTGATTCTTGGCGTCACTTTTTTCACTTTAAGCAGTTTTAAGGATGATAAGATTAACCTTGCAGTGACCTCCAAAGCACTGTATTATTCACTGGAAAAATACATGAATTCAGATCAATTTGATCCGAAAAATACTTTGAGTTTTGAGTTGATACAGGATGTATTTACAACGCCATCAAAAGAAACATTTGATACCTATACAAAACACAGTCCAGACGAACTTAAGCCGAATTCAAATCAAAATAAAGTGAAATAGATTTATCATTATTTTTTCGCTGCCTTTGCGCTATTAGTGAGCTTCTTTAAGCTAATAGTAAATTTTTTAGTTGTGTAGTAAGGTTTTTGTTTTTAAAATTATTAATTACAACTAGAAGTTATATTCTACAATTTAAAATAGAGTAAAAACTGGGAGTTACAAAGTAAATTTGTTAAATGAATATGGTTTCATATTTAAACAGCATCCCTTTTTAGGGCTTTTAGAGCTCTTCCTTTGTCATTAAAGCTGTTGTCTTTCCTTTAAAAAACGGTGTCTTTTTGTAGTTTTCTACAAACAATTCTTACGGCTGGTTTGTAATAATGAGTTTAATTCTACAGGCAGAAATATGGACAGATGTAAATCTGAGGGGATCATGTTCTTATATTTAAAGATCGTTTATTTTTTAAAATTAATATACTAATAAAAATGGCAGTTATTCTTGAGAAAACAAAAATTCTGGTTTATGATAAGAGCGGGGTTTTTCTCAGGTATTTTACAAAAGGAATTTCTGATTGTGACTTTATAGCTTTTTCAGGAACTGAAGGTGCTGATTTCAGTTTGTATGATTATAATTTAATTCTTTTTGTGGCGGACAACGAAATTAATTTAAATGAATTCTTTAAACTTTTAAATTCCCGTGTTCAGATACTATTTGCGTCATCATTAAAAAATAATCCTGAGGACATTGAAGAATTAAAAAGCTGGTTTGATATTAAATTTATTAATATCAACGGTACAAAAAAAGAGGTGATACTTCAGCTTAGGTTCCATTTAAATCAGTATTCTAAAAAGAGGCTTGATGCCCAAGTATATATTTAAGTTCAGTCAGACGGGTAAGTAGTTTTGGAAGATTATTACTTGTTTGGGTACCCTGTAATTTCTATTGATTTTGCAGGGTACTTTTATTTTTACAATAGCATTGATGTTAAAAAAAATCAATGCCTTTTCAGTATCATGATATTTTTGATGTTTGGAAAAATAAACTAGTCCTGTCACCAGAGATCTCTATGTATAATTTAAAATTACTTAAGGCCTGAAATGTGATTCTGAGAACCTTATTGCTATTCTATAATAGAAACTTTGGGATTTTTAACAAACATCTTTTTGCATAAATAATTAACTTATAGTATTTTTAATTAATATCTTACAGGTTAATACGAATAGCACTACTTAAATATATGAAAGCACGTTTTTTAGAAGTCCGAAAAAAAACTGAAAAAATTTGTAATCCTTTGCTTACTGAGGATTATTCAGTACAGCCAAGTGATTTTGCTTCTCCTCCAAAATGGCACTTAGCCCATTCAACCTGGTTTTGGGAAGAATTTTTACTAACAAAGTACGCTCCTGATTATGTAGTTTACCATCCTGATTTTTCCTATTTGTTTAATAGTTATTATAATAATGTGGGAAAACGTGTGCAGCGTCCTTCCAGAGGATTGATGACACGACCAGCTGTAGCAGAGGTTTATGCTTATAGAGCTTATGTTACTGCTGCAGTCGAACGATTTATGAACAACGATTTAAACAAAGAGATACTTGATGTCATTGAAATCGGAATCAATCATGAAGAGCAACATCAGGAACTTTTGGTGTATGATATCAAATACATACTAGGAACCCAGCCGACTTTTCCGACTTACGGAAATAGTTTTTTACCAACTGCAGAAAGACAAGATGCTGGTTTTATAAAAATAGAAGCAGGAGTTTATGAAATAGGACATACAGGAGACTTTTTCTGTTTTGATAACGAATTAGGAAGACACAATGTTTATGTAGCTGATTTTGAGATTGCGAACACGCTGGTTACAAATGGTCAATATTTAGAGTTTATTGAGCACGGTGGCTACCAAAATTTTAATTATTGGCATGATGAGGGATGGGCATGGTTGAATGAAAATGAAATTGAAGCTCCATTGTACTGGCATAAAATGGAAGATCAATGGTTTGAGTATACTTTAAATGGTATGCAGAAAATTGTACCCGATTTACCTGTGATGCATATCAGCTATTTCGAAGCTTTTGCCTATGCACAGTGGAAAGGATTGAGATTGCCAACAGAATTCGAGTGGGAAATAGCCAGCAGTCAATTGAATTGGGGGAAATTATGGGAATGGACCAACAGCGCTTATTTGGCCTATCCTAATTTTAGTAAAGCGGCCGGTGCTTTGGGAGAATACAATGGAAAGTTTATGGTGAACCAAATGGTTTTGCGAGGTGCTTCGGTGGCAACACCCGAGAATCATAGCCGTAATACCTATCGTAATTTTTTCAGTGCCAAAATGCGCTGGCAGTTTTCCGGATTGCGATTAGCGAAATAATTTTTTTAAAACTAAAAGACTATGAAAAACTTTGATTATATTATTATTGGAAGTGGGCAGGCAGGTGTTCCTTTGGCGTTTAGCCTATCAAAAAAAGGTACGGTTGCTATTGTCGAAAAGAGTTTTTTAGGGGGGACATGTGTTAACAATGGCTGTATTCCAACTAAAGCCTATGTAGCAAGTGCCCGCAGAATGTGGGATGCTTTTCATGGTGATGCATTAGGCATTGAAATTCCGGATGGAACTAAAGCTAATCTTGAAAAAATTAAAGCGCGTAAAGATAAGCTCGTACATGAATCCCGATTTGGTATTGAGAAATCGCTTACGAGCAACGAAAATATTACCTTGTATAAAGCTGAAGCTTATTTTTTAAGTGATTATGTGGTTCAGGTGGGAGATACGGCAATTACGGCAAAAAAAATATTTATAAATGTGGGAGCAAGAGCAGTAGTTCCTCCAGCTTATGCAGGAGTTCCTTTTTATACGAACGAAAATATTTTAGAAATCAAAGATATTCCTAAACATTTGATCATCATTGGCGGCAGTTATATTGGTTTGGAATTTGGTCAGATCTTTCGAAGGTTTGGCAGCGAAGTCACCATTATTGAGTCCCATGAAAAATTAATAGCAAAGGAAGACGATACAGTTTGTGACGCAGTAGCCGAAATATTGAAAATTGAAGGGATACAGCTTGTGTTTAACGCAAAGGAAATTGTAGCTATTGAAAACCACCAAGACGGCATTACCGTTACAATCGACAAAAGTGAAATAAAAGGATCTCACTTATTATTAGCTGTCGGACGTTTGCCCAATACCGATACTTTACGTATTGAGAATACCCATCTAGAAGTGGATGAGAAAAACTATATAAAAGTCAATGATTACTGTCAGACTAATGTTGAAGGTATTTTCGCCATTGGAGATTGTAACGGAAAAGGAGCTTTTACGCATACCTCGTACAATGATTTTCAAATTGTAGAAAGTTTTCTTCTAAGTAAAAAAGAGCGAAAAATTAGTGATCGAATAACTACTTACGGTTTGTTTATCGATCCGCCGCTGGGCAGAATAGGCATGACCAAGAAGGAAGCTCTAGAGAAAGGATATGAAGTTTTGGTTGCACACCGTCCTATGACAAAAGTAGGACGCGCTAAAGAAAAAGGAGAAAGCTTAGGTTTTATGGAGGCGGTAATAGATGCTAAAACCAATCTTTTTTTAGGGGCTTGTGTTTTGGGAGTTGGCGGGGATGAAATCATAAACGGAATCACCAATTTAATGTATGGCAAACAACCTTATACCATTTTTCGGGACGCAGTGCACATTCATCCTACGGTTAGTGAACTAATTCCCACGATGCTTGAAACTTTAAAACCAATTCATAAATAAAAAGTATTTTGATTTCAAAACGCTACAGTCATTTTCGAGCAAATAATTTACTATTATATGGGATGCTTTTTGGAGCTGTCTTCTTTATAAGTGGCATTTTGGCACCAGATGGTTTACTTGCTGTTTTAAGTCGGATAAATCAGCAATTATTAGCAGTTTTTAGTACCTATTATTTGGTATTGGGGCTAATTGTGGTGCTGGCTTCTGTGGCGCTTTTATTTTTACCAATTCGGAATCAACGATTGGGTAGTGAAAAACCAGCTTATTCCTATTTCAGTTGGATTGCCTTGCTATACAGTACCGGAATGGGTTCAGGGTTATTGCTTCGTGCGGTGCAGGAGCCGGTTTATTACTTGAATAACAGTCCTGTAGTGACCTCTAATGCTAAAGAAACGGCGCTGCAGTATACCTTTTTTCATTGGGGATTTACACCTTGGGCTATGTATAGTTTATTTGGATTAATGATTGGGTATAATCTATATGTAAAAAAAGCACCTAATTTATTGCACGCGATAGTACCTTATGTTAAAAGTAGTGTGCTGAAATTTAGTGCCATTCTTTTTATTGTATTGATTACCATTACCGGAGTAATTGCTTCACTGGGTCTGGGAACAGCACAATTAGTAGGTGGGCTGAATTATACTTTTGGCGCGGCGTTTGGAACTAATTTTTTAGTAGGCTGTGTCTTTATAATGGGTGCCATCGCCACATATTCCGCTTTGACCGGGATTACAAAAATGATTAAATTTTTGGCTGATTTTGATTTTCTCTTTTCCATTATTTTAATGCTATTTGTAGCCTTGTTTTTAAATTTCAGTCTTTTTATAACGCAAACTTGTACGGCTTTTTATCACTATGTAATTCATTTTTTTGAAATGAGCCTTGCAATAGGAGATTATACAACCAAGGGCCATTTTACACAGGATTGGACGGTTTTCTATTGGGCATTCTGGTTGGCCTGGGTTCCCTTTACGGGGATTTTTATTGCTCGCATTTCAAAAGGAAGAACGATCAAAGAATTTTTAATTGCTACAATTTTAGTACCCACTTTAGCTACCATTGTATGGTTTGCCATATTTGCCAATAAGGCTTTTGAAATCACATCTAGAGGTAATTCAAAACAGTTTGATGAATTATTTAGTTCTTTATTTGTTTTTTTAGAACATTTTCCTCTGCATGAGATTACCTTTTTGATTGCAGGGATTTTAGTTGCAATTTCAATTATTAATTCGATTGATTCAGCCATTTTTGTATTGGGTATGTTTAGTGATAACGGTAATGAAAACCCATCGAAAACCCATAAACTCGGTTGGGGTATCATAATTACTTCCACCGCGGTAGGGCTCACGGCTCTTGGTGCGGATGAATTGCTCAACGGGATAAGCAATTTGCTTATTATTATGGCTTTGCCTTTTAGTTTTTTGTATCTTTATTGTATCCTCTCATTCTTTAAAAAGAACATTTTTCTCAAATAATGTAACATCCGGCGGGGGGATCTCTTGTATTTTTACTTCAATTAAAAACCAATAATCATCAATAGCCATGCTTATGAAAGATGCCATGATTTTAAATAAAAAGGAAACCCTGAAAAGTATGTTAGAGCAATTCAAAAGTGAAGTGAATGAAGGTTTAAGTAATTCAGTAAAATCATTGCCTTCTAAGTTTTTTTACGATAAAAAAGGAGATGAACTTTTTGTTGAAATTATGCATTTGCCTGAATATTATGTCACGCGTTCGGAACATGAAATCTTTAAAAATAAAAGCCTGGCAATCATTAAAGCACTACAGCTAAAGCCTGACATCTATTTTGAACTTATAGAACTTGGTGCAGGTGACGGGATGAAAACTAAAGAACTTCTGCAACAATTATCACTGCAAAATTTCAACTTTGATTACCTCCCAATCGATATTTCGCAAAACGCTCTGGATAAACTGGAACTGGATTTGAATAAAGAAATGCCTAATATTTCTGTAAAAACAAAACAGGGAGATTATTTTGATGTCCTGGAATCGCTAAAAGAAAATCAACACCCTAAAGTAATATTGTTTTTAGGTTCTAATATTGGCAATATGTCTGATGAACTGGCAACTCATTTTATATCGAACCTGGGAGAAAATCTAGGTTTTGGAGATAAGCTATTTTTGGGTGTCGATTTAATAAAGCCTTCAACAGTAGTTTTACCTGCTTATAACGACAGTCAGGGCATAACCGCTGCATTTAATCTTAACCTATTGGATCGTATCAATCGCGAACTCGATGCAGACTTTGACATTAAGCATTTTAAGCACCAACCGGAATATGATGAAAAAGAAGGAATTGCAACGAGTTTTTTAGTAAGTACCAAAGAACAAAATGTATTTATAAAAAAACTCAATAAAACCTTTCATTTTGCCAAAGGCGAGAAAGTTTTAACCGAGATTTCAAGGAAGTACAACGATAAAATTTTAAATAAAATTATAAAAAAGGCAGATTTTGCCATTAGGGATAGAATAACTGACAGTAAAAAGTATTTTGCTAATTATATTTTGGAGCGTTTATAATGAATATAAAATCACTTGGGATATTAGGATTAGGAAGTCGTTCTACTCTTTTTTATATCAGAGAATTAAACCGTCTTTATCACGAAAAAAAAGCAGGATACAGCACGTGTGCATTTAAATTATGGAATGTCAATTTTGATCCTATTAATAAGTTACTTCCTCAAAGCTCCAAAAAACTTGAAGTACTGATACTTAATTGTCTAGTGGAATTGCAGCAGATGAAAATAGACGCTCTTTTGATTCCTAATATAACCCTTCACGAAACCGTAGATGCCTTAGATTTAAAAATAAATATCATTCATCCCGTAGTACTTGTCATAGCCGAGCTCAAAAAACAAGGTATTGATAAAGTGGTTTTATTTGGCTCACTTCACAGTATGGAAACCGATTATATAAAAGGTAATTTCAAAAAAGAAGGTATCGAAGTATTGCTTCCTTCCAAAGAAGATCGAATTCTTATAGATACTGTCCGGAAAAATATTTATGCAGAAACAGAAACCCCGGAACTACTAAAACAATATAATAATACAGTTGTAAAATATACTGAATTTTATCCGGTAGTATTAGCTTGTACAGAATTGTCGATAGCCTGGAACGACGCCAACGGGAATGTTTATGATATGGCCCGAACTCAGATAAGAATCGTTATTGACAATATGGATTAATTTTAAGATTATAAAGCAAAAAAGAAAAACGAGTTAAATATATTAACTCGTTTTTTGTTTTAGTTTTCTATCTGGATACTATGAAGCTACTCAATTCTTTCACTTTACTTTTATCTTTTAATTTAAGGTAAATAAAAAGTTTAAATTTTATTTTCGTCTTCAACAGCATCCTGCCATTTATCCCAGACTTTAACACCTGCATTGTAGCCATCATAACCATAGTTCTGACTTAACTGACCTTTAATATTAGGCTCTATAGCAAGTCTAAATGGAATTGGCCAGTAATTATTACGTTTGTCCATAGAATAAAACTTTACACCTGGCTTAATAGAAATACCAGCTGGATATTTGTTATAAAGAGTATAATGTACAATACGTTGGTACCAATAACTTCCGCCTGTTGCATCTGTTCCTGATTGTTTATCCCAATTATCTTTACTGTAAGTTTGGCCCCATTCATCTGGTTTTCCGCTAAGAGCCAAACAGTGTGAAATACGTTTTAGCTCTACATTTCTCCATTCTTCGAGATAAAGTTCTCTTCCTCTTTCTGCACAAATGTCACCAATAGTTACAGTAGTATACATTTGTGAAGCTTTTGCTCTTGCTCTTACGACATTTACATCCTGAGCTGCTCCAGAAGTATTACCTTGATAAAAACGGGCTTCTGCACGTAATAAATAGGTTTCGGCTAAACGATAGATGTATAAATGTGCACTAGCTCCTGCAGTAGCGCCCTGAAAATCATTGGCTGCCGGATTCGCTTCGGCTACAACATCATGCATAAAAATTTTATAATGTGGAAAATCATACCAATCACGAATTGAATCTTGTGCTAAGAGTTTGCCGGAGGCATCCCTCATTCTAAAATTTTGTCCAGCCCAAGTAGCACTACCGCCTGCTCCCGGAGCATATTTAAGATCTTCCATATTCACCCAGTTTCCAACCGTGCTGTTATGTCTAAGATCCTGTTTATCCTCAATATGATTCACAACCCACATAGGATGCTGAGAATAATAAGAACCACTGATAACACCAATGCCGCGTCCTATTGCTCTTTGATAATCATATTTTGCATTATAATTCGTTTTATCGGTCAGTGGAAAACGCGGTGCTGCTGTTTTACCATCAGGAGTAATTAAATTGGCATCATTCCAGTTAGGTCCAAAAATTCTCATCGAAGAAAATGCTAAAAATGATTGTGCTCCTCCATTTGGTGCAACCAATATCGCTTCAGTATTAGCAGAAATCACCTTGTTCTCAGGTCTGTGTAAATCCCAGATCACATTTCGGGTAATAGGCCACGCAGTCGGATTTCCTCCCGGATCAAAAATCCCTAAAGTATTTTGTACCAAAGAATAACCTGATTGATTAATCAAAATATTGGCTTGTGCTTCTGCATCAGCAAATCTTCCGGATGCTAAATAGCACTTAATTAATAACTGACGGCATGCGCCTTTGCTAACCATACCTACATATCCTATTTTTGATTGTTCCGGTACAAATTGTACAGCTTTCTCCATATCCGCCGTAATCATTTCAATGATGGCTTCCTTTTTAGTAGAGTAATAACTCTGTTTAGGAACCGACAAGATTTTGGTAATCAATGGGATGTCTCCAAATTGATACACCAGATTAAGATAACGGTAGGCTCTGTGAAAATAAGCTTGCCCGATATATTTATTTTTAACTTCTTCAGATAAAGTGGTCACATTACCAATAAAAGTCAGTACAGTATTCGCATTTTTAATACCCGTATAGGCTTCTGTCCAGAGAAATCCAAGGTAAAGCGCTTCTCCGCCTGCATCTCTTCGAAAATCTCCGGTAGGAACAATAGTATTGGCGTAATCAGCAATATTACTACCTGTATCCGTTTTTCCGTAATGAGCCATATCAGAGAAAAGATATTCTGAAGCAATGGGAACACTTACACCAGAATAACCATAGTGAATATAATTATTGCGCAGTTGTTTATCACAAAGTGCTAAAGTGGCCTGCAAGCCAGCTTCGGTATTAAATGTATTTTCAGGTTCGTAAAACGAAAGCGGATCTGCTTCGAGAAAATCTTTTGAACAGGAACCAAACAAGGCAGCCAGTACAATAAAAGGTACCAGTCTTGTAATTTTATTTTGTATATATCTTTTCATTGTTGATAATTATTAAAGTTGGAAATTAAAGCCTAAATTAAACTGTCGTGTAGCCAATCCTCCTGTTTCCGGATCTCCAAAATATTTCCATTCTTTAGAGGCAGACCATGTTGCAACGTTTTGAACTGAAGCATAAATTTTTATATTTTTAATATGCACGCGATCTAAAAGATCTCTTGGAAGCGTATAAGCTAACGAAATGTTGTCCAGACGAATAAAACTGCGATCATACAATTTTCCTGGTGCAACAGGAGTTCCGGCAGGTCCTTTAGCGTCAAGACGTGCCCAATCATTAGTTGGGTTGTCAAGTGTCCAATACGGATTTACGTATGGATTGAAGTTGAATTTATATAAACTGGCATCGTTGAACGTATTCATATAATTTGAATTAAGAGATTTACCTCCCACATTGGAATACATACTGATTGCCAAATCCCAATTTTTATAAATCTTAAAGTCATTGCGCAACGACCACTGTACAGGAGAGTTTGAATTTCCTAAAAACTGCTTGTCTTTTTCATTATAAACCGCTTTTTTATAAGGAACACCATCTGGTCCTACTGCATCTACATCGTCTGTAGTATAACTGTTTGCTACTTTAGGATCTCCAGGACGCTGTCCGTATTTTTGAGCTTCTTTCCATTCGTCTTTTTGCCAGATACCAGTCACGCGATAATCCCAGATTTGAGAGATAGGTCTGCCTATAAACCATCCGTTAGCTGAATCGTTACCCTCTTTTTTCCCAATAACATTCCCATTGTCATCCTTAATATCTACCATATTACCGTATAATGAGACAATTTTATTTTCGTTATAAGATATTCCAAATGTAGTGCGCCATTCAAAGTTTGGTTGTTTCATATTAAGAGTGCTAATACTTAATTCAAAACCTTGATTTTGAACCTCTCCAAGATTGGTTGCAATGGATGAAAATCCAGTAAAACCAGGCAGGGATTGACTCATAATCATATCATGAGTAGATGATTTGTAGAAGTCTAAAGTAGCCGTTACACGATCCTGCAAGAAGCCTAAGTCAAGACCAATATTTGTTGATGTTGTTTTTTCCCATTCCAGACTTGGATTTGCCATACGATCAAGTGCTAAGTACTTAATTTCAAGCGCTTTTCCCGAAGGGTCTAGATACCCCATTGTTCCGGTATTTACAAGGTTTGCAAAAGAAACGTAAGGATCCGCAAGTGACCTGTTTCCATTTTTACCCCAGGACAAACGCAATTTACCTGTGCTCATCGCATCCCAATTAAACCAGTTTTCATTTTTAAAGGTCCATGCCACTCCAAAAGAAGGGAAAACGGCGTAAGGATTTGAAGCTCCAAATGCTGAATATCCATCGCGGCGTACAGTCGCCGTAAGCATATAACGATTATCATACGAATAGAAAAGCCTTGCCATCAATCCATCTGCCGTTTCATGCGTGTCGTTTGATCGAATTGCGCTATTTGCCATTGTTGCAGTATTCACAAGATGAAATCCTAAAGCATCTGATGGCTGAATATTATACGCATCCATTCCATCTGACCAATAACGGCGTTCTTCTGCTTCCTGAACAAAAGTGGCTACGATGTGATGTTTTTGAGCAATTGTATAATCCCAGGTTAATGTATTATTCAGGTTGTAATCAAATCTTGTAGCATTATTTCTATTTGCTCCAGTGGTAGCTGCAGGCCAGTTTGGGTTTTGTGTTGACCTGAAATAACGATCGTGATAAAACTGATAACGAGGAGCAATGTTAAATGAATAAGTAATCCCTAAAGGCAAACTTACCTTTGCATTAAAAATGGTATTCAATGTTGTATATCCTGTTTCCTTCTCAATAAATTGGCGTTCGTAGTAATAGTTATAATTTTGCCCGGAAACATTTTTCCCCATAGGCTGTCTCTCATAATTGCCATTTGCATCTCTAAAGGTTCCAAACGGGCTGGTTCTCATCATATTGTTATCCCCGGCGTTTGTACCTAAAGAAGGAGTGATATCTCCATCTGATCGGTCCTGAAAATTAACGTTTATTCCAAGATCAAGCCAGTCTGTAACTTTAGCATCTACTTTCATATTAGAACGAGCTGACTTATAATCATTTCCTACAATGGCTCCTTCTGAAGTTAAATAACCAAAAGACATATAATAATTGACTCTCTCGCTTGCTCCGGAAATACTCAAATTATTATCATGATTAATCCCGGTTCTAAAAGAACTATTGCTCCAATCGTGTGTTTTATCTGCTAAGAAATTAGCCATCAGCGAAGGATCAAAATTTAGTCCCAAAC
>Ga0247740_1000256_pt1 | contig 28191 bp, 25 predicted proteins | sample UWRJL148409B2_FD_180942 | JGI IMG/M metagenome (GOLD analysis project Ga0247740, IMG submission 180942) | Plant litter microbial communities from Arlington Agricultural Research Station in Wisconsin, United States - UWRJ-L148-409B-2 | ecosystem: Environmental > Terrestrial > Plant litter >...
GAGGTCGAGCAGGTAATGAACAAACTCCGCACCGCGGGCCTCGCCCGATCGATCGAGGTCTCCAACCTCGCCGAAGACTGGGGAGTCGACGAGAATTCGACGCTGCGCGAGCTCACGGTCCATTCGACGGATGACGCCTGGCGCGACATCCTCACCGCTCACCTCGTGGCGATGACCGAGCTGACCCGCGAGATCCAAGAAATCCGCGACCTCAACGTTCAGTACCTCCGTACCGCCATCCGCTCCGCCCAGGAGTCGATCGCGAACGACGGTTCGGGTACCGGCACCTACGACGCCAAGGGAGTCGCCGAGACCTCGTCGGCTTCGGCCCGCATGTTCGACCTGAAACTGTGAGAAAGACGACATGAGCACCTTCAGCGGGCTGAACACCGCCTACACCGGCCTGGTCGCAGCGCGACAGGGCATCAACGTGGTCGGCCAGAACATGGTCAACATGAACAGCGAGGGCTACACCCGCCAGCGCTCGGTGCAGAGCGCTAACGGTTCGCTCGCCCAGGTCGGTCCGCTCTTCGGCCAGGTGAAGGTCGGCCAGGGCGTCTCGGTCACGGGCATCCAGCGTCTCGGCGACAACCTCCTCGACGCGAAGGCGCGCACGAGCGTCGCGGCGAGCGGTTACTGGGGCGTTCGCGCGAACGAGCTCTCGACCCTGCAGGCCTCGCTGAACGAACCGGGCACGACCGGCATCTCGGCCCAACTGACCAAGGTCTGGGGCGCCTGGGCCGGCGTCGGGCTCAAGACCGGGGACCCTGCGGCCTCGGCCGTGCTGATCGAAGAGTCGAAGGCACTCGCCAACCAGATCTCCGTCGGCTACACCGCCGTCGATACCCAGTGGAGCCAGCTGCGCACCGACACCGTGGGCCTCGCCAATGAACTGAACCACGCCGCGTCCGAGGTCGCGAGCCTCAACGGGCTCATCCGCTCGACGATCGCCGCCGGCGGGTCGGCCAACGAACTCATCGACCAGCGAAACCTGCGCATCACGACGCTCTCCACGTTGACCGGGGCGTCGGTCCGGCACATGGGCGACGGCACGGCCGAGGTCCTAGTCGGCGGCAACGCACTCGTATCCGGCGACAAGTCGTACGCGGTCGCCGTTACCGGCACCCCGGCGATGCTCGGCGCCGCCGGCAACCCGGTGAAACTCTCCTGGGTCACCCGCCCCGATGTGCCAGTCACCCTCGATGGCGGCGAAATCGCCGGCGCCCTGTCGACCCTGTCGGCCGCCAACGCCACCGGCACCGGCGGCGCTCTTGCCGAGGCGGCCGCGAAGTACAACGGCTTCGCACAAGAGATCGCCGACAAGGTCAACGCCGTGCACCGCACGGGTACGCTACCCGACGGCGTCACGACCGGGCTCGACTTCTTTGCGATCACCGCGGGCACTCCCGCAGCGCTCGGCCTCACCGTTATCCCGACGGGTGTGGGCGGCATCGCCATCGCCAAGCCCGGCGCCGGCGGGGCAGACGGCTCGATCGCCGACGCCATCGCCAAACTCGGAAAGGCGGTCGACTCCCCCGACAAATCGTGGTCGACCATCGTCACCGGCATCGCCGTCGCGACGCGCACCGGCCTGCAGCAGTCGGTGCTCGCTGACCTGTCGACCAAGGCCGCCGTCGGCAACCAGTTGGCGAACTCTTCGGTCGACCTCGACGACGAGAACATCGCTCTACTGACGTTCCAGACCGCTTATCAGGCCGCCGCCCGGCTCATGACCTCCGTCGACGAGACTCTCGACACCCTCATCAATCGCACCGGAATCGTCGGGAGATAGTTCGTGATTACTCGCGTCACCAACCAGGGCTTGATGGTCACAGCCCAGCGCAATCTGCAGCAGAGCCTGAGCCAACTCGCGAAGATCCAGAACACGGCGGGCACGCTCAAGCGCATCGACCAGCCGTCTGACGACCCGTCGGGCACGGCCGACTCGTTGCGCATCCGCGCGGAACAGGCGTCGACCTCGCAATACGCCCGCAACATCACCGACGGCAACTCGTGGCTGAGCGTCGCCGACACCGCGCTGAGCAAGACCAACGAGCTGATGAAGAAGGTGCGCGACCTCACGGTGCAGGGCGCCAACGATGGTGCCCTCTCGCCCCTGCAGAAGGAGGCGATCGCCGTCGAGCTCGAGTCCCTGCGCGCCGAACTTATGACCACGGCGAACACCGAGTACCTCGGTCGCAACATCTTCGCGGGCAACTCCACGGCCGGCGTGGCCTTCACCGACTCGAATGCGGTTCCACCCGCGCTGCCCTACACCTCCACCAGCTCCGGAAGCATCGTCGAACGTCGCATCGCCACCAACACGACGATCCGGGTCGACGCCGACGGGGTCGCCGCCTTCGGTGAAGGCGACGCGTCGATGTTCAAGCTCGTCGACAACATCATCGCCGACCTGCGTTCCGGCGTGAACGTCAACGCGCGTCTCAACGAGATCGACAGCCGCAGCTCGGCTATCCTCGGACAGTTGGGTGCGGTCGGCGCCCGACAGGCGCAAGTACTCAAGGCCCAGGGGGCGAACATGAGCGAATCGGTGTCTCTCGAGGCGCAACGTGCGGAGATTGAAGACGTCGACCTCGGCCAGGCGATCCTGGAGCTGAAGGCGCAGGAGCTGAACTACCAGGCCGCGCTCTCGGTGACGTCACGCGCACTGCAGCAGAACCTGATGGACTTCCTCCGATGAGCGCCGTGCTCACCTTCGCGACTCCCCCGCACGGGCTCGCGCCGCACACGGGTTTCGAACTTCGCGAGGTCGAAGGGGCCGAGGGCCTTTTCGCGCTCGAGTCGCTCACCAACTCGGCCATCCGTCTTTTTGTGCTGGATGCCTCGGTCTACCTTCCCGACTACTCCCCCGTGATCTCCGACGAAGACAGTGTCGCTCTCGATCTGCATCGCGCCGAAGACGCGCTGCTGCTCGTCGTGGCGAACCCGGGCGGAGACGGAACGACGATGAACCTGCTCGCCCCGATCGTGGTCAATGCCACGAGCGGTGCGAGCGCCCAGATCATCCTCGACGGCCAGGACTTCCCGCTGCGCGCCGAGCTCACCGCCCGTCACGCCGCCTGAATCGCACTCAGCACCACGCACATCACCGCTGTCTACGACAGGGGTGTCTTCTCCCGATTCACCGGGGTTAGTGTCGTCTCACGCACGAGCCCAATGGAGGGAGATTGCTATGAGCACAATCACGAAACAGAAGAACCCGACGACCACGGCCCCCGCGATTGTCTGGGTGGCAGAGCAAGCCGGCCTCTGGGTCGCCCGCCGCGACGGCGAGTTCGTCGGAATGGTCGAGGCCCGCTGGGGCAGCGGATTCGCCTCAACGACGAGGCTGGCAAAACCGCTCGGCACCTTCGACACCGTCGAGGCCGCCCAGCAGGCCCTGGAGTCGAGCCTGTAGAACGACCGACCGATCAGAGAGCGGCTCCGAACGTGTCACACGCGTCGGGGCCGTTCTCGAATCCCGTGGTGAACCACTGCTGGCGCTGTTCGCTCGAGCCGTGCGTCCAGGTCTCGGGGTTCACTTCGCCGTTCGCCGCACCCTGGATGCGGTCGTCCCCCACCGCGGCGGCCGCGCTCAGCGCCTGAGCGAGCTGGTCGCTCGTGATCTCGGCCAGAAACGGCGTACCGCTGTCATCGGGGACGGTCGATGCCTCGCCCGCCCACGCTCCGGCGAGACAGTCGGCCTGAACCTCGAGGCGCACGCCGTCTGACTGCGGCCCGGGGGTCTGCAGATCGAGTCCCTCCATCGTGCCGCTGATGTTTTGCACGTGGTGACCCCACTCGTGGGCGAGCACGTACATCTCGGCGAGCGGTCCGCCCTCGGCGCCGAACCGCGTGCTCAGCTCGTCGAAGAACATCGTGTCGATGTAGATGGTCTCGTCGGCGGGGCAATAGAAGGGGCCGACGGCACTCGTCGCGCCGCCGCATCCGGTGTTCGTCTGATCCTCGAAGAGGATCACGTTCGTCGGACGGTAGTCGGTCAGCTGCCCGGCCCAGTAGGTGTCGATCGAGTCACCGGCGGCCGCGATGCGGCAGTCGCGGTCGGCATTGGCGTCGGCACCGGTGTCGCACTGCGCGATCACTTCGTCGCTGCCGCCGCCCGTGCCGCCGCCGACGAGGCCCGACAGATCGACCCCCAGCAGTTGCGAGAGAAGGAAGATCGCGATGACCCCGACCGCACCGCCGCCCGCGACGATGCCTCCGGTGCGGCCTCGGCGGCGGGTTCGGCCCGAGTCGATCTTGGCGTTGTCGTTGAACGTCATGCCGCCACGCTAGCGAAAAACCTTACGAGCGGGTGCGCCTTGTGTTTCCGATTGAAACAGTTGCTCGCGTTTTATAACCCCATACTCAAGCACACCCCACCCCCCAGACGATGCCCCCCGAAGGGGGGATATGGGGGCCAGACGCGGGGGGAATAGCGTCGTCCACGTCGCCCCCCGAAAGGGCACGCTTACCCCGAACACCCGTTTCCCGAAGACACCGCAGCGGCACCCGAACTCGACCCATACCCAGTCGAGGCCGATGCGGTCAGTACCAATAGCGCCGCCACCCACGGTGCTCTCAGTCGTTCCTTTTTCCCGAAATGCAGGAACAAGCATGGTCGAATTCGCGCTGTCCCGAAGCCGCTCGCGGCGTATCGCGCTTCAACATCCTTCGCACAGCTCCGCCTCCTCCAAAACCCGAGATTGGAGGAAGACGGATGCGCCCACCGAGGCCCCCTTGACGACGAGAGTCGCGAGCGGGGCGCGTTGGGCGGGCGGCTACCGCGCACGGCTCCGCGTCACAGACGCCGGGGTCGTCGTTGCGGTCGTCGTCGGCGCGTACCTCGCGCGATTCGGGTCGGAGGCGCTCGTGGCCCTCGCCACTCCGGCCGGGTTGCGGTTCGCGTCGATGGCGCTGCTCGTCGCCCTCGCCTGGAGCGCCGGACTCTCCGCATTCCGCAGCCGTGACCTGCGCATCATCGGCGTCGGCGCCGGGGAGTACAAACGCGTCGCCCACGCCAGCACCACGACGTTCGGGCTGCTCGCCATCTTCTTCCTCGTTTTCGAGGCCGACACCGCGCGCTGGTTCTTCATCCTCGCCTTCCCCGCCGGGTTCGCCGGCCTGCTGGTCAGCCGCTGGCTCTGGCGCCAGTGGCTGTTCGCCCAGCAGCGGGCGGGTCACGCTCTCTCCCGCGTGATCGTGATCGGCAAGAGGGCGGATGTCGAGAGCGTCGTCAAGCAGATCCGCGCGAGTTCAGGGGCGGCCTATTCGGTCGTCGGCGCGGTCGTGGAAGAAGAGGACCGGGTCTCGCCGACCGGGCAGCTCGGGGACTTCGTTGTGCTCAGCGGCATGTCGCGCGCCGCGGAGTTCGCCCGCACGCTGGCCGTCGACGGTGTTGTGGTCGCCGGTCACCCGAGCGGCGGGAGCGAGTACATCCACGACCTCGCCTGGCAGCTCGAGGGTGCGACCGCAGACCTCATCCTCGCCACGAGCCTCGCGAACGTCGCCGGGCCGCGCATCCACTTCCGCCCGGTGGAGGGTCTGCCCCTCATCCACGTCGAGATCCCGCAGTTCGATGGCGGCAAGCACGTGGCGAAGCGGGCGATGGACATCCTGATCGCCGGCACCGCGCTGTTGCTGCTCAGCCCCGTCTTTGCCGTTCTCGCGCTGCTCGTGAGGATGGACAGCGACGGCGGGGCGTTCTTCGCTCAGGAGCGTGTCGGGCGGGGCGGGCAGCTGTTCCGCATCCTGAAGTTCCGGTCGATGAACGCCTCCGCCCCGGCCCAACTCGACGCGCTCGTCACGAACAGCGAGGGCAACGGCGTGCTGTTCAAGATGAAGAACGACCCGAGGGTGACCCGACTCGGGCGTACCCTGCGCAAGTACTCGCTCGACGAACTCCCCCAGCTGTGGAACGTGCTTATGGGCGACATGAGCCTGGTCGGCCCACGCCCGCCGCTCGCGAGCGAGGTAAGTACCTACGAAGACCACGTGCACCGCCGGCTCTACATCAAGCCGGGCCTCACCGGCATGTGGCAGGTGAACGGACGCTCGAACCTGAGCTGGGAAGACAGCGTACGGCTCGATCTCTACTACGTCGAGAACTGGTCGCTGATGGGCGACCTGATCATCCTGTGGCGCACCGTCAAGGTCGTCGCCGCCCCGGTCGGCGCCTACTGATGACCGGCGTCGACGAGAAGCCCGTGCTGCACGACGACGAACTGCCCGCCCGCATCGCGCTGACGGCAGACGTCGATCCGCGCGCCAAGGTGGGGCCGGGCAGCATGGTCTGGCACCTCGCGCAGATCCGCGAGTACGCCCAGGTCAGCGGCGGCTGCATCGTCGGACGCGGAGCGTACATCGGCCCGGGCGTGATCGTGGGGCGCAACTGCAAGATCCAGAACTTCGCGCTCGTCTACGAACCGGCGCTGCTCGAAGACGGCGTCTTCGTCGGACCCGCGGTCGTCTTCACCAACGACAGCTACCCGCGTGCCACCAATCTCGACGGCAGCCGTCAGACGAACGACGACTGGCAGGCCGTCGGGGTCACCGTGCGCACCGGCGCCTCGATCGGCGCGCGTTCGGTCTGCGTCGCCCCCATAACCATCGGCCGGTACGCTCTCGTAGCCGCCGGGTCGGTCGTGACGAAGAACGTGCCAGACCACGCGCTGGTGCGCGGGGTTCCAGCCCGCCAGGTCGGCTGGGTCGGCCGCGACGCCCGCCCGCTGCTCGACAACGGCGACGGCACCTTCGAGTGCGCCACCACCGGCGAGCGCTACACCGAGATCGAAGGAGTGTTGTTGCCCGCATGACGAACACGACCGAACCCACAGCCGAACCGCCCGCCCCCCGCAGATTGCGCTGGCTGCTCATCGGCGGCGGCGCTCTCGCGGTCGTCATCCTCGCCGTCGCGGTGACGATCTCGGTCTTGCCCGGCGACGCGACGCCTACCGCGGACTCGTCGCACGGCCCGCGATCCACCCCCACCGGCGAGGCGGCCGACAGGGAGGACTCCACGTCGACGCCCTCCCCGACGCCCGGAGACCAGCAGGAGACGACGCCGCGCGACGCGACCTCGCCCGAGACGCAGAACCCGACGTCGAACACGTCGCCTAACGGTGCCGCGGCTCCCGTGATCCCGGCGATCCCCCGCGATGCCAGCGCTCTGAGCGCGCTCGTCGCCGGATTTCCGGGCAACATCCCGTTGGCGCAGAACTCGACCGTGTCGAACTCGTCGATCGCGACGAGCGGCAACACCGTGCAGGCCACCCTCGAGGCGGTGACGACGACGGAACCCGCCGACGTGGCCGCCTTCTATAACGCGATCTTCTCGGCGCTCGGCCTGCCGGGCAGCGAGCTGCAGGCCGTCGCCGGGTCCAACGCGATCGCCTTCACCCAGGGCGACGAGAGCATCACCCTCACCATTACGCCGACGAGCTCCGGCTCGACCTACTCGCTCTTCGGCGTGCTCAACGCCGCGACCTAGACCGCCCGATGTACATCTCCCTCTCCGACCGCACCCAGCGCCCGTCCACACGTTCGCGCGGCAAACGGGTCTCCTCCGTCGTTATCACGCTCGGTGTGGTGAGCATGCTCACCGATATCTCGTCGGAGTCCGTGGCATCCATCCTCCCCCTCTACATCACGGGTGCCCTCGGTCTCTCGACGATCGCCTACGGCTTCATCGACGGGCTCTACCAGGGGGTCAGTGCGATCGTTCGCATCGGAGGGGGCTGGGCGTCCGACCGCTCCGACCGCCCCAAGTGGATCGCCGTCTTCGGTTACGGCGTCTCTGCCCTCGCGAAGGTCTGGCTGCTGTTCGCCTCGGGGTTCGCGGCCGTCGCGGCGGTCATCACCGTCGACCGGCTGGGCAAGGGCGTGCGCACCGCCCCGCGCGACGCGCTCATCACGGCGGCGTCGGATCCCGACGACCTCGGCCGCTCGTTCGGCGTGCACCGCATGCTCGACACGATCGGCGCGGCGGCCGGTCCGCTCATCGCGTTCCTCATTCTCACCTTCATCCCGACCGGCTACGACGTGGTATTCATCGTGTCGCTCGCCTGCGCCTTCGTCGGGCTCACCCTGCTCGTGCTGCTGGTCCCCGGCCTGCGGCCGCGGGCACGCCGGGCCAATACCGGCGCGCCCGTCGTCTCGTTCCGCTGGCGCAGCCTGGCCGACCCGCGCCTCGGCCGACTGGTACTCGTCGCCGGCATCCTCGCGGTGCTCACCGTGGGCGACGGCTTCATCTACCTCGTCCTGCAGTCGCGCAGTTCGTTCGCCGCCCAGTGGTTTCCCCTGCTCTACGTGGGCACGAACGTCGCGTTCTTCGTCTTCGCGGTGCCGCTCGGCCGCCTCGCCGACCGCTTCGGTCGCGCGCGCGTGTTCGTGCTCGGCCACTGCGCGCTTCTCGCGACCTACGCCTGCGCCGCGCTGCCGTTCGGCGGCGTCGCGGTGACGATTCTCTGTCTCGTGCTGCTCGGCGCGTTCTACGCCGCGACCGACGGTGTGCTCGCCGCCTTGGCCGGCCAGTTCGCGCCGCCGGAGGGCACGGCGAGCGGCATTGCCGTCGCCCAGACCGCCGTCGCCGTCGGCCGGCTCGTCGGGGCCACCGGATTCGGCGTGCTCTGGTTCGCGGCCGGCCGAGAGCTCGCCGTCATCATCGTGGCGGCGGCCCTCGCCGTCGCGATCCCGGTGCTGTTCCTGGTTCTGCGTCCACTGTTCGCGGCCCAGCCGGTCGTGGATCCCACCCCATGACGCGCCGGCTGCGGGTCGGCCTCGCCATCGCAATCACGGTGGCGCTGCTCGGCGGCGCGGTCGCCTACTGCGTGGTCGCGATCGTCGGCTACCAGGCAAGGTCGGGCGAGGCGGTGCGCTCGACCACCACCCTCGCCGAGAGGTCGAGGGACGGACACATCGCGTTCCGCGATACGGCCCCGGATGCGACCTACGGTCTGGTCGCGAGCGTAGCCCTCGACGATCCGCAGGGCGACAGGGCCACCACGGCGGCGGCCTGCGACCGCGTCTATGCCGCCGCCGACGTGTCGATGTGTCTGCGTATCGACCGCGGCATCCTCACCACGTTCTCGGCCAACCTGCTCGACGCCGACGGGGCGACACTGCAGTCTTGGCCGCTGCCGGGCATCCCCAGCCGCACACGCATCTCGCCGAGCGGCGACCTCGTCGCGTTCACCGCTTTCGTCACGGGCGAGTCGTACGGCACGGTCGCGTTCTCGACGGCGACCCGCATCGCGTCGCTCGACGGCACCGACTTCGGCAATCTCGAGGAGTTCACCCTGCTGATCGACGGCGTGCAGAACACGGCTGTCGACCGCAACTTCTGGGGCGTCACCTTCACCGACGACGACAACGTCTTCTACGCGACCGCGGCGAGCGCCAACACCACCTGGCTCGTGCGCGGCGACCTCGCCGCCCGAACCCTCACATCGGTGGCCGAGGGGGTCGAGTGCCCGTCGGTCTCGCCCGACGGCACCCGCATCGCGTTCAAACAGAGCCGTCCCGGCGCCGACACCGCCGCGTGGTCGGCCGCTGTTATGGATCTGAGCACCGGAAAGGTGACCACCATGCCCGACACGCACTCCGTCGACGACCAGATCGAATGGCTCGACGACGACACCCTGCTCTACGCGCTGCCCCGGGAGGGCGCATCGGGCGACAGCGATGTCTGGGCCACCGCGGCCGACGGCAGCGGCAAGCCGCGCCTGTTCATCGAGCACGCCTCGTCGCCCTCGGTCGTGCGCGGATGACCGCGGCATCCGACGGCGTCTTCCACACCTCTGGCCCCGTCGACATCGCAATCGCGATCGTCACCTTCAACAACGCCGACCACCTGCCCGCGCTGATCGAGGGCCTGCGCCGCGAGGCCCGCTCGCTGCGGCTGCGGGTGATCGCCGCCGACAACGGGTCGGTCGACGACACCCGCGCAATGCTCGCCGCCGAGGGCGACGTCATCAGCGTCGAGACCGGCGGCAACCGCGGCTACGCCACGGGCATCAACCTCGCGCTGCAGCGGGCGGGCGACGCGCGCGCGTACCTTGTGCTCAACCCCGACCTCGTCGTTCGCGAGGGCGCACTGGCCGCGATGCTCGACCGCCTCGAGCAGCCGGGCGTCGGCGCCGTCGTGCCGCGCATCGAGTCACCCGACGGCACGACGTTCCCGTCGTTGCGCCGGGAACCGACGATCGCGCGCGCGATCGGCGACGCTCTACTCGGCAGCAGGGTCGGTGACCGGCCGGCATGGTCGAGCGAGACCGACAGCGGTGAGCGGTCGTACACCGTCGCCCACGCTGTCGACTGGGCGACGGGCGCGGCGGTGCTCGTCGGCCGCGTGACCGCGCAGGCCGTCGGTGACTGGGACGGCCGTTTCTTCCTCTATTCCGAGGAGACCGACTACCTGCGGCGGGTACGCGAGATCGGCTCCAGTGTCTGGTACGAACCGCGCGCCCGCGTCGTGCACGACGGCGGTGGCTCGGGCACATCGCCACAGCTGGCCGCGCTGATGGCCGTGAACAAGGTGCGCTACGTGCGCAAGCACCGGTCGCGCGGGTACGCCGCCGCCTTCCACGCCGCGGCGATCGGGCACGAACTGATCAGAGGCTACGACCAGACCCACCGCGAGGTTCTGCGCACCCTCGTCGACCAGCGCTCGTGGGCGCGGCTGCCGCGGGCGACCCGGTGGCCGGTCGACGACACGACGACGCCGCTCGGCGCGGTCATCATCCCGGCGCACAACGAGGGCGCGGTGATCGGTCGCACCCTGCGGGGCCTCAAGACGCTCGCGCGGGATCACCGCATCGAGGTGATCGTGGTGTGCAACGGATGCCACGACGACACCGCCGCGGTCGCCCGTGGTTTCAGCGGGGTGCGGGTCATCGAGACGAGCAGGCCGTCGAAGGCGGCCGCCCTCAACGCCGGCGACCAGGCGGCACGGTCGTGGCCGCGCCTGTACCTCGACGCCGATGTCGAGATCCATCCGGGCGCCGTCGCCGCCGTCTTCGCGACGATCCGCGACGGCGGCGCACTCGCCGCCCGCCCGGCGTTCCGCTACGTGACGACCGGCGCGACCCCGCTGGTGCGCGCCTACTACCGGGCGCGCGACCGTATGCCGTCGACCTACCTGTCGCTGTGGGGCGCCGGCGCCTACGCGATGGGCGAGGGCGCGCATGCCCGGTTCGGCGACTTCCCCGAGAAGACCGCCGACGACCTCGTCGTCGACGCCGCGTTCGCCGACCACGAGAAGACGGTGGTGGCGACGGAGCCGATTCGGGTGCACACGCCGAAGAGCGTCGCGGCACTGACCGCCGTGCTGACCCGGCAGCGCCGGGGCAACCGGGCTTCGGGCGGCGGTTCCACCACCGGGTCGACGCTGCGCGAACTGGCCGCGGGCGTACGTGGGCCGTTCAGTCTCGGCGACGCCGTCGTCTATGCGGCGCTGACGATCGCGGGCCGGCGGGCGGCGGACCGCGCTGACGACGCAACGCTCTGGGAGCGGGACGACTCGAGTCGCGATCCCTCGCTCGGCAAAACCGCTACAGACGCTCACTCCCGATACCGGGCGCGCGCGACACGCGCAACCCCCGCCGTTTCGCCCCTGCCGGGTCTGGACGACCAGAAATGACGGTGCTAGCTTGGGGCCGAGCATTGCGCCAACGGGGGACCCGACACGTTTGGACACGATGATGCAACTGACGAAGACGCCACGCACCACCGCTCGACACGCCGCCGCCAAGCGCAGGCCGATCGCTGCCCTGACGGCAGCGGCGGTCGTACTCGCCCTGTTCAGCATTGTGCGATTCTCGGATGCCGCGATCGCCGAGCCCGGCGGAGTGCACACGCCCGACGAGCGCCCGATCACCATCACCGATCCCGATGGCAACTCGGTCGAACTGGGTATGAGGTTCTCGAGCTCCGTGCCGGGAACCGTCACCGGCATCCGGTTCTTTAAAGGGCCGCAGAACACCGGCACCCACGTGGGAACGCTGTGGAGCAAGCGCGGCGAAGCGTTGGCCCAGGCCGAGTTCACCGACGAGACCCGCTTCGGCTGGCAGACCACAGAGTTCGCGGAACCCGTCGAGATCGTCGCCGACCGCACCTACGTCGCCTCCTACCTCTCGCCGAAGGGCAAGTACTCGGCAGACGAGAACGCGTTCGACGAGCCGGTGACCACCGGGCCACTGACCGTTCCGGCCGACGGCGGTGTCTACAACTACGGGGACGGCGACTTTCCGCGCGACACCTATCGCGGGTCGAACTACTTCGTCGACGTGATGTTCGTACCGGCGGAAGAGCCGACCGAGGAACCGACGCCGACACCCGAACCGACCGTCGAGCCGACGCCCGAACCCACAGCGGAGCCGACGCCGGAACCCACGGCCGAACCCACTCCTGAGCCCACAGCCGAACCCACGCCCGAGCCGACTGTCGAACCGACGCCGACGCCTGAGCCCACAGCCGAACCGACACCGGAGCCGACACCTACGCCGGAGCCCACCCCGACCCCCGACCCCGGCACCGACCCGCGCACTCTCGACCTGCCCCGCATCCCCTGGGAGGGCGGTTCGAGCTACTGGAAGAACTTCCCGGCCGCCGACGAAGCAGGCTGGGACGACCCCTCGTTCTTCCCGATAGTCATCTGGTACAACGGCATCTCGAGCGATGCCGAGGTGATCTACGACAAGTCGGTGGGAATCAACACCTACGTGGGCATGTGGGAGGGCACCGACTACCAGCTGTTCGAAGACAACGACGTCTACTGGATCGGCGACAAGCTGAACAGCACGTTCACCGACTCGAGCCGCAACTGGGTGGGCAACTTCCTGGGCGACGAGGTCGACGGCCGCTTCGACAACGCTGAGGGGCATGCCCTGCTCGAGGCGACGAAGCGCGCGAACGAGGGCAGCGGGCGCTTCAACTACGCCAACTACACGCAGATCGTGATGAGTACCGACGGCGACCAGTCGAGCGCCGAACGCTACGTCAACGACTACACCGACGCGGCCTCGATCGACATGTACTGGTACACGATCCCCTACTGCGACTGGCAGCCCTACCGCGGCGAGACGTACCTGCACCCGGTGTACGAGTCGAACTGCCGCACCGCGTCGTCGTACGGCAAGACCATGAACATGCTGCGCGAGCGCGACACGGTCGACGGCAAGCTGCAGCCGCTCTGGCAGTTCGTCGAGAACCTCAACGGCGGACCGGGCGAAGACGCCCCCGCGACGTACATCACCCCCGGGCAGCTCGAGGGTGCGGTGATCAGCTCGGTGATCAACGAGGCCCGCGGCATCGTCTACTTCAACCAGAGCCTCTCGGGCGACTGCCGCGGTGGCAGCATCGTGCGCCAGTCGCAGGGCGACGCCGGGTTCTGCGGAGCCGAACAGGTAAAGGCGTCGGCGAAGGTCAACGCGCTGATCGCCCAGCTTGCCCCCGCAATCAACTCGCAGACCTACGACTACAGCTTCGGCGCCGGCCTCGACACCATGCTGAAGACCTACGACGGCTCCGCCTACGTGTTCGCCATGGTCGACGGCCAGTCGGCGCCCGGTGACCGCTCGTTCACGCTGCCGGCAGGCGTCACGGGCACCACGGTCGAGGTGGTCGGCGAGAACCGCACCATCCCGGTGGGTGCCGACGGCACGTTCGTCGACACGTTCGCCGCCGAGTACAGCTACCACGTCTACCGAATCGCGCTGTAGTGACCGACGTCGACCACGTCATCCTGACGCGCTTCAACCTGCCCACCCCGGGGGTCGAGAGCCTGGTGCGCGCACGCGAGGGCTGGCTGCGCGACCGTGTCGAGCTGTTCGAACGGTTCTGCGTGCCCTCGGTGCTCGCGCAGTCCGTTCGCGACTTCCACTGGATCATCTACTTCGACCCCGAGAGTCCGCAGTGGCTGCTCGACCGGATCGAACAGCACCGGGCATCCGGCACGTTCGTTCCCATCTTCCGAGAAAGCGTCGACCGGGCCACGCTGCTCGCCGACCTCCGAGAAGTGACGGGCGCCGCGTCATCCGCCCTCCTGACCACCAATCTCGACAACGACGACGGAATCGCGGCGGACTTCGTCGAGCGTCTGCAGAACGCGGCCCCGAAAGCCCCGCGCAGCGCCGTGTACCTGACCCACGGGCTGATCCGCAGCGGACAGTCGCTCTTCGCACGGGTCGACCGCAACAACGCCTTCTGCTCGGTGCGCGAGACGTGGGAGGCGCCGGTCACCTGCTGGGCCGACTGGCACAACCGGTTGCACAAGCAGATGCCTGTGACCGAGATCGGCGGGTCGGCCGCTTGGCTGCAGGTCGTGCACGGCACGAACGTGAGCAACCGGGTGCACGGCCGACTCACGTCGCCCGCCGGTCAGGAGGCGCTGTTCTCTGGGCTGCTCGACGACCTGCCCGACGTCGACCCGGCGGCGCTGCGGCGCGACCGGTTCGTGACCGCGCCGCTGCGCCGGGCTCGCGACCTCGCCAGGATCACCGTCAAGACGCCGGCGCGTGCGTTGCTGGGCAAGCGGGGCTTCGACCGGGCAAAGAAGCTGCTCGGGTCACGCCATCGCGCTCTCTCGTCGTAGCGACCGCTCGTTCCTGCGCTCACTGCGCCGCTCCAGCGCACGGTCGAGCACGAGCGCGCCGGAGACGCCGACCAGGGCGCCCAGCGCCAGGATGCCGGCGCTCGCCCTGGCGCGGCTTCCGCCGGTGTACTCGACGATGGCGACCTGCGGCGAGCGCAGGGTGCTGATCGCCTCGCCCTCGGACACGCCCATGCGCTCCTGCTGTGCCTCGGAGAGCTGCGTCACGCGCTCCACGGTCTCGTCGAGCACAGCGAGCACCCGCTCTTCGCTCGAGTCGACGACGTCGATCGAGAGCACGGGGTCGCTGAACGCGCGCCCCCACTGTCCGCCGCGGTTGACGAGCGTCACGCTGTGCCCGACGCGCACTCCCGAGCCGTAGAGCGTGGCCGAGGGGGCCGCGAACCGGTTCTCCAGGACCTCGCCGTTGTACTGCCGTTCGATGATCGCCGCGAAGTGCACCAGAGTCGCCGGGGTCGGGGTGAGCGAGTTGTCGTTCACCTGGCCGGCAGGGCCGAGGAAGACCACGCTGACGCGGGTGGCATAGACGCCGTCGGGTCGCGCGACGAGCATCAGCCCCGCCGCCGTGAGGGCACCGACGGCCACGAGCACGTACCAGCGACGCAGCAGTGTGCGCAGCAGCCGGTTGAGTCTCACGAGGGGAATTCTCCCCCGCCTAGCACGGTATCGCTGAACCCCAAATGGGGGGCGTGTGCTGCCGCGCGATCTCAGTAAAATCCTCGTGACATTGGCTGACGGAAGGCCCGACGTGAACCTTCACGACTTTGTAGGCAGCCTTGCCCGACGGTGGTGGGTTGTGGTCATCGGACTCGCACTCTCCGCCGCGGCCGCCTACAACCTCTACCAGCTCGTTCCGGTCTCGTACACGGCCAACGCGAGCGTCGTACTGCTCCCCCCGAAGACGCTCTTCGGCGAGGGCGGCAACCCGTTCCTCTACCTCGGCGGACTCAACCAGGCGGTCGACGTGCTCACCCGCAAGGTGACCAGCGACGAGATCAGCAAGCCGATCGAGCGGGCGAATCCCGACTCCGAGTTCGAAGTCGTCTCCGACACCTCCTCGAGCGGCCCGATCCTGGTGATCACGGGCCACGGGCCCACGAAGTCGGCGGCGATCGCGGTGATGACCGATGTTCTGGATGTCACGGCTCCCGCCCTCGAAGAGTTGCAGACCAGCCTCGCCGTCACACCCGACTCGCTCATCACCATCGACACGCTCGCCGTCGACGAGAAGCCCAAGATCGACCAGAAGAACCGCCTGCAGGCCGTTCTCGGCGCCGGGGGCGGCGGTGTGGTGCTGACGCTCCTGCTCGCCGCGTTCCTCGACTCACGGCTGCTTCTGCGCCGTGCCCGCAAGACCGCCAAAGCCGAGGCGGAGGCGATCGCCCTGCGCAAGGCGCGTATGGCCGCGATGGTGCCGACGGCGCCCGACCTCGAGGCCCCCGACCCCGACCTCGTCGCGAAGCCCGTTGTGCCCAAGGCGCACAAGCCGACCGTGCACCCGGTGCACGCCCGCACGAAGGGGTCGACCGGGGCTCCCCGAGTGCCGCGCAAACCGTCCCGCTGACCGACGATGACCGCCACCCGAACGCAGCCCACCGCCGCGCCGCGCTCCCTCTTCCATACTCCCGACACCGTCACCTTCCTGACCCTCTACCTCGTCGTGCTCTGGGCCATCCCGTCGAACCGCTCGGTGCCCGCACTCGGGTCCGCTGGCTCGGCCGCGGTGCTGTGGGGTGTGATGGCGCTCGTGCTGTGGTGCTATTTTCTGCTGCAGCGCACCAAGCCCGAGCTCGCGCGCCGGGCGAACCCGGTGCGCATCGCGCAGTTCGTCTTGATCGCCGCCGTGTTCGCCAGCTACGTCGCCGCGATGACCAGGGCGATTCCCGCCGCCGAGATCAACCCCGCCGACACCGGGCTCATCCGCATCGCCGGGTGGGCGGGAATCCTGCTCATCGCCGCAGACGGCATCACCGACCTGTCACGCCTGCTCACTCTCGCGCGGCGCATCGTGTTCGGAGGCACGGCTCTCGCGGCTCTCGGCGTCGCGCAGTTCTTCACCGGGCAGTCGTTCGTCGACCTCATCGTCATTCCGGGCCTGTCGGTCGGCGACAGCTACGCGAGCGTCGAGATGCGCGGCGGCCTCGTGCGCTCGGCGGGCACCTCGAGTCATCCGCTCGAATACGGCATGGCACTGTCCACCATCCTGCCCATCGCGATCACCCTGGCCCTGCGCGAGAAGAACCGCGCGTTCATCGTGCGCTGGCTGCCGGTCGGCCTCATCGTGCTCGGTCTGGTGCTCTCGGGGTCGCGCTCGTCGATCATCGGCCTTCTCGTCGGCGTCGCCGTGCTCGTGCCTACCTGGTCGCGGCGGGAAGCGATCACCCTCGGCGCGGCGGCCATCGGGTTCGTCGGCGTCACCTACGTCGTCGCTCCGCGGGTCATCAACAACTTCCGCTACCTCTTTATCTCGGCGGGCGACGACCCGAGTTCCGACTCGCGCACCGGCAGCCTCGGCATCGTCGCCGAATTCTTCGCCAGGGCGCCGTTCTTCGGACGCGGCTTCGGCACCTTCCTGCCGCAGTACCAGATCCTCGACAACCAGTACCTGCTGCTCGTGCTCGAGGTCGGCATCGTCGGCGCGGTCGCTTTCCTCGGCGTGTGCCTCACGGCGGTACTGAGTTCGATCGTGGCGGCCCGGCGGGTGCCGCGGGAGCAGTTGCCGCTCGAGCGCAGCATGGGATTCGCCCTCGCCGGCTCCGTGCTCGCCGGCACGGTGCTGCTCGCGCTGTTCGACGGGCTGTCGTTTCCGCAGGCCGCAGGGTCGCTCTTCCTGATGCTCGGGCTGAGCGCCGCCTACTGGCGCATCTCGCACACCGACGTGGTGGAGGCGGGGGTGGCCCCGGCCGCGGTGCCGCCGGCCGAGCACGAGGAGGCCGCGCAGGCCGCGCAGGCCGCCGAGGCGCAGCAGCACGGCGAGGACGCGTAGCCGGGCGGCGGCCACATCACGCCGATTTGCGAGTTGCGCACCTTCCGAGCCCGCGGGAAGGTGCGGATGCCGCAAATCGCCGCACCGGCAACGCTCATTCGCGGCAAATCGCTGTTCCCGGCACCCGGGAAGAGCAATTTGCCGCCACTGAGCGGGCCGGCGAGCGCGACGCGGCCGGTAGGCGCGGCCCGCGACGCGCCCGCCCGCGCCAGCCTCCCTAGCCGCCCGCGTGCTGCAGCACCGCGGACTCGATCGCCGCGACGACCGCGTCTTTCGCCGGCTGCCAGCCGCGCCGCACCGAGCCGGCGAGCGCGACCCGGGCAGCGGCGTCGAGCGGCCGCACGACCGCCGCCGAGAGCGCGTCGGCCAGCGCCCCCGGCGTCGTGTCTGCCCAGAGAGCGTTCGGGTTCGGCAGCACGTCGCGCGCGTACGGCGCCGAGGTCACGACCGGGATCGCCCCGGCCGCGAGCATCTCCTCGGCCACCAGCGTGATGTTGGTGAACGAGATGGCGAGGCCCGCCTTCGTCTCGTTGTAGAGCCGGTTGAGCGCGGCGGGCGTGAGCCGGTGGTGCTGCACCGTCGGGATCGTCCAGTCGTCGGACGCGTCGCCGTACAGGTGCACCGGCTCGAGCGGGTGCCGTCGGTGGAACTCCTCGAGCGCGAGCCGCCCGAGCAGGTAGCCGCGCCGGTCGGAGCCGGGCTTCGTGTAGTAGACGACGCCCGAGCGCGGTCCGTCTGGGTTCTCGAGCGTGTACATGTCGGTGTCGCAGCCGAACGGCGCCAGCACGCTGTCGATGCCGCGGTCGGCGAGCTCGCGCTGCACCAGCTCGCCGAGCGCGATGTTGGTGAACCCGAACCGGTAGCTGTCTTCGGCGAGCGCGTAGAGCGTGCCGCGGGCGTGGAAGTACGGCTCGAAGTCCTGCACGAAGTACAGCCGCGGCACGTTCTCGGCGACACGCGAGGCGACGACGTGGGCGCTCTCCCACGAGCTTGCCACCCAGGCGTCCATGCCCGCCATGCCGTCGCGGGCGTCGCGCACCTCGGCGTTGATCCCGGGCCAGAAATCGCGCAGGGTGCGCTCGTGCCGCGCCATGTCGCCACCGTGCCGGTCGTAGAGGTAGAGCACCGAGCGGTGGCCGCGCTGCTCGGTCGCCTCGATCATGCGGAACAGTGTCGTGTGCCCGCCCGAACCCGGCGAGGGCGGCGTGCACACCCAGCCGATCTCGAGCGGTCCGGCCGCACGTGCGGGTGGCTCGGCGAGCGCGCGCGGCCGGTGCGAGTCGGCGACGTCCTCGGGCAACAGGGGGAAGTCGAGTGAGTCTGCATCGAGACGGGCAGAAAGCCGACGGATGACGCGGCGCCCGGCATCCGCAACACCGTACTTTCTCATCCGCGAGACGATTTCTACGATCGGAGGTGTGCGACCCATCACGCTCACACCCCGAAGTAGCGCCAGCGGCGCCAGCGGTAGCGGTTGCCGATGTCGCGGGCGTTCGTGTCGTACCAGGCGCCGAGGCGCGCGACGGGGCCGGGCCGGGCGTCGGGTCCGGCGGTGAGTCGCTGCAGTTCGCGCCAGACACCCGACGACGACAGTTCGGGGTTGAGCTGCCCGGCGAAGGCGACGGCCTCGTCGATTTCCTGCTGGCTGGCCTGGCCGACGCTATTGCAGGCCCATTCGATCACCTCGTGGCTCATGCGGCGGCGTACCGTGGCGCGCAGCTGCGGGCCGTTCGGCAGGTCGCCGCCCGCCGTCGCGAGGAACGAATCGTAGGCGTCTTCGCGCCGACGCAGGTCTTCGACCGCGTTCGCGTAGTAGGTGTGCATCATGCTCGCGGGGTGCTCGCGGCGGTAGGCCTGGTCGGGGCCGTTGACCCGGCCCACGTCGGAGATCGCGGCGATGCGAAGCCACATCTCGAGGTCGCCGGAGTGCGGCAGCTCTGGACGGTAGTAGCCGACGGCGTGGTGCACGCTCGTGCGCACCACGGCCTCGGCGCTGTAGATGATGCTCAGGCCCCGCTTGAACTGGGCCTCGATCCAGTGTTCGCCCTGCCAGACCGACCAGTTGTAGAAGCGCGACCGCCGCTGCTCAGGCTCGTCGAGGAACAGCTGCGGGTTGCCGTAGGTGAGGCCGACCGACGGGTTGGCCTCCATCAGTCCGGTCGCCCGGCCGAGCGCGCCCGGGGCGAGCAGGTCGTCGGCCGAGAGCAGCACCACGTAGTCGGAATCGACAGTCGCCAGCCCCTCGTTATAGGTCGCTATGTGGCCGCGGTTCACCTCGTGGGCCACCAGCCGCACCTGTGAGATGCGGTCGGCGAGCTCGGCCGCGACCTGCGCGCTGTTGTCGGTCGAGGCGTCGTCGATGATGAGCACGTCGGTCTCGACGCCGGGTTGCGAGACGATGCTCTCGACACATCCCGGCAGGAAGTGCCCGTAGTTGTAGCAGGGCACGACGACGGTGACGAGGGGCGTGCGCCCCCCGGCCGTGCGCGCTGGCATCATTCTCATTGCGACTCCTCGCGTCGGGTGGGAAGGCCGGACGCGGGGATGCCCGGGTCCAGGGTGTCGAGTACGCGGCCGGCGACGTGCGACCAGCTCGCGGTCGCGGCGAACTCACTCGCGCGGGCGCCCGTTGCGCGGGCGCGCGCCGGCTCGGCGAGCTGCATCATCGCGGCGACCAGCGCCGCGTCGTCGCGCGGATGGACCGAGATCGCGGCGTCGCCGAGCAGCTCGCCCGCGCCGCCCTCGGTCGTCGCGATCACCGGCAGGCCGGCCGAAGCGGCCTCGAGGTAGGCGATGGGCGACGGGTCGAACATACTCGGCAGCACGAATGCCGTCGACGTTGCGAACAACGAGTCGAGCAGCGCCTGCGCAGCCGGGTCCTCGCGCGGCAGGAAGCCGTGGTCGCGCACGCCTGGCAGGTCGATTCGCGGGTGTTTGCCGACGATGTCGAGGGTCGCGTCGGGGTATCGCTGGTGTACGAGGTCGAACGCTCGCAGAACGGCGGCGCCGTTCTTGCGCTCCCAGTCGACCCCGATGAAAAGGAATCGGGGCGTCGACCAGTCGCGATCGAGCGCCACCGCGACCCGCGGCCGGTGGCCCATGCCGACGACGCGCACGCGGTCGGCTGGCACCCCGTAGTCGGTGGTGAACGAGCGGGCGGCCCACGCTGTGCTCACACAGCACAGTGTCGCGGCCCTGGCCGATGCGGCCTGCCGGTCGAACCAGCGGCGCACCTCGGCACCCGGGAATCCTGCCTTCCTGATGTCGGAGTCGGCGTTGTTCCACATCTGCAGCAGGGTGCCGTCGTCGTAGGTCACGAACGGCAGGCCCTGCCGGCGCACCGCGGCGAGGTCGAACAGCTCGAGCCCCATGGCCACGACCGCATCGAGGGTGGGGGCGAGCTCGGCAACGCGACGGGCGAGCACCCGGGTGCGCGACACCTGCCGCACCAGCGTGCGCTCGGCGACGGCACCGCGTTTGCCGCCGATGCGCGAGAGCACCGCGACCGACTCGTGCACGAGCGGGGGCAGCTTCGCGCCGATCGGCACCACCTCGACGCCCTGGTCGCGCAGACCACCGGCCAGGCCGTGCGGGGTGCCCGACCAGTTCGACGGCGACAGCGGTACGGGGTTCGGGTAGAGCAGGCCCACTCTCATCGGGATTCCTTCCTTCGCAGCATCAGGTCGCCCGGCACGCCCGCGAGCCGCATAACGGCGTCGACGGCGGGCAGGCGCGCGAATCCGGCCGGCATCACGTCGGCGAGGATGCGCACGGTGAGCAGCAGGTAGACGAGGCCCGCCGCAAGTCCACCGACCACGAGCTGCAGCGGCGCGTTCGGCAGGGTCGTGCTCACCGCCCAACCGACGAGTCCGGCGAGGGCGGCCGCCGCGAGCGGCCAGGCGGCCGACCGGAAGACGATGACCGGGCTGGTGCCGAGCGTGCGTTTCAACGCCCCCAGATAAAGGGGCAGAGTGGCGACCAGAATCACCGCGATGTGCGCGACCCCCGCGCCGACGAGACCACCGAGGGTGATGCCGAGCCAGAGCGCGGGCAGGAGGCAGACGAGCGCGACCGCCTGCACGACGAAGAGGCTGCCGGTGCGGCCGGTCGAGATGATCACGTTGGCCAGCAGCAGGCCGATCGTGGTGACGATCCCGTAGATGCTGAGCACCCCGAGCACGGGCGCCGCGCCCGCCCACTTCTCACCGTAGATCGTGACGATGAGCGGCGAGGCGAGGGCGAGCGTCACCGCACCGATCGGGCAGGCTATGAACGCGACGGTGCGCACCGCGCGGGCGAGGGCGTCGGGCAGGCTTCCGCCGGTGGCCCGCACGTGGGAGAACGCCGGAAGCACCAGGCCGTTGAGAACGGATGCGACGGTGGCGGTCGACCAGAGACAGATATTGAAGGCCAGGTTGTACAGTCCCACATCGGCGACCCCGAGCATCCGTCCGACGAAGACGTAGTCGACATTGAGCAGCACCTGGCTGAGCAGGTTCGCGAGCGCGAGCGGCAGGCCGAACCTCAGCAGCGGACCGACGAGCCGCCGGTCGAGCCCCGGGAGGTAGCGCGTCGAGACGCTGAAGAACATGATCGTGCCGATGACGATCTGGCCGACGACGCGCGACCACGCGAAGCCGAGCGCACCGTCGCCGAGCAGCGAGATCGTGATGAGGGTGACGGCCGAGGGGAGGAAGGCGATCAGGTTGGCACGGAAGACGAGGTCTTGCCGGAACTCGCGCTGCAGTTGCGCCCCCGGCACGGCGAACGGGCCGATCATCGCGATGCAGAGCGCCATCACCCGGATCGGTTCCGTCGCCTCGACCGAGCCGAGCGCGGTCGCGATCGGTTCGGCGAACCAGGCGACCAGGCCCGCGAGGGTGAGGCTCGCGACGATGGAGATCGTCGCGACGGTCGGCGCGATCTCCTTCTCGTCGAGGTCGGAGCGGGCGATGGCCGAGGAGACACCGAGTTCGGCGAGGCTGACCACGACTCCGTGCACAACGAGGGTGAGCGCGAACAGGCCGAGCTGCTCGGGCGCGACGATGCGCGCGACCACCGCCATAACGACGATGTTGCCGAGGCGCAGGAACATCGAGCTGCCGCCGGCCCAGAGCGCACCACGGCGCACCCGGTCGCTGAGCGCCGGCGCCTCGCTCGACGCGCTCACAGGCTCGACCGCAGCACGTCCACCACGAAGTCGACGTCGGCCTCGCCCAGCCCCGGGTAGATCGGCAGCGAGAGCAGTCGGTGCGAGAACGACTCGGCGTGCGGGTACGAGCCGCCCAGGTAGTCGAAGGCGGGCAGACGGTGCACGGGCAGCGGGTAGTGGATGCCCGCCCCGATGCCCGCGGCCACCAGGTCGGCCTGCACCCGGTCGCGGTCGGCGACCCGCACGACGTACTGGTGCCAGACGTGCTCGTTGTGCGGGGCGGTGAGCGGGGTGATCACCCCCGGCAGGTCGGCGAGCTGCGCGGTGTAGCGGTCGGCGAGGGCACGCCGCTCGGCGTTCCAGGCGTCGAGGTGTTCGAGCTTGGCCGACAGCACGACCGCCTGCAGCGAGTCGAGCCGCGAGTTCGTGCCGATCTCGAGGTGCTCGTACTTCTTGGTTCCGCCGTGGTTGCGCAGCGCGCGCACCCGCTCGGCAATGCCGGCCGAGTTGGTGCTGACGGCACCCGCGTCGCCGTAGGCGCCGAGGTTCTTGCCGGGGTAGAAGCTGGTTCCGGCCGCGTCCCCCAGCGAACCGGAGCGCCGCCCGCGGTGCCGGGCACCCTGCGACTGGGCGGCATCCTCGATCACCACGACGCCCTCGTCGACCACCGACCGGATCGCGTCGACGTCGGCCATCTGCCCGTAGAGGTGCACGGCGACGACGGCGCGCACCTGGGGGCTGAGCCGGCGGCGCAGGTCGTCGGGGTCGATCAGATAGTACTCGTCGCAGTCGACGAGAACGACGGATGCGCCCGCCCTCACCACGGCTTCCGCCGTCGCGACGAAGGTGTTCGCGGGGATGGCCACACGGTCTCCGCGTCCGATGCCCGCGGCGCGCAGGGCCAGCTCGATCGCGTCGGTGCCGTTGCCCACGCCGACGACGTGGTCTACACCGCTGAACGCCGCGTACTCGGCTTCGAACGCGTCGACGTCGGGGCCGAGGATGTAGCTGCCGGTGTCGAGCACGCGCGCGAACCCTTCGGCGACACGGGCCTCGACGACGCGGTGTTGGTGGGCGAGGTCGAGCATGGGGACGGTGCGCGAGGTCGTGGTCACGAGGTCATCTCCAGCGGTCGGGCGGTGAGAGGACGGGCGGGAACGCCGGCCCAGGTTTCGTTGTCGGGCACGTCGTCGAGCACGGCGGCCGCCATTCCGACGACCGCGCGCACGCCGACCCGGGTATCGGGCATCACGCACGCGTTCATGCCGAGGTAGGCGCCGCGGGCGACGGTGACTCCGCCGCCGAGGGAGACGCCGGCGGCGAGTGTCGCGTAGTCCTCGACGTCGTCGTCGTGGGTGATGGTGACGTTCGGCATCACAACGACGTGGTCGCCGATCGAGGCGTGCGCCGTGATACTCACGTTGGCGAGCACGATGCTGCCGGCCCCGATGCGGCTGCGGCCGGGATTGCGCACGCTGGGGTCGACGACGGTGGCGAAACGGATGCCACGCACGCCCGTCTGGGCGAGCCAGTCGACGATGCGTTCGCGCGCGATGCCCGAGCCGACGCAGACGAGCACGTCGGCACGCACGTGTGCGTCGAGGTTGGCGACGCGGCCGAGTACTGGCACGCCGTCGAACGTCGGCGGGATGTGGCCGGCCCGGTCGTCGAGCACACCGATCGGGGTGTGCGAACCGGTCTCGCGCACCACGGCGAGCGCCTCGCGGGCGAGCCCGCTGGCACCGAGCACGATGAGGTCGGTCATGACCGCGCCCCGCCGGTGCTGAGCGCGGGAGCCGTCTGCACACCGGCGGCGCGCCGTATCGAGTCGACCACGCGCGTGAGTTCGCCATCCGTCAGCTGGTGGAAGACCGGCAGTATCAGCGTGTGCTCGGTGAGCCGGTCGGTGACGGGCAGGGCGGCGGTGCCGGTGTCGCGGTGCTCGTAGGCCGGCTGCCGGTGCGCCGCCATGATGCCCCGCCTGGCCGAGATGTCGTCTTTTGCGAGGTGGGCGAGCAGCCCCTCGCGGCCGACCGGGAAGTCGGGCAGCACCTCGATCCAGAACGACTGGAAATTGCTCGTTCCGTAGTCGGGATCGCCGACAACCCGCAGGCCGGGCACATCGGCGAGCGCCGCCGTGTACGCAGCGGCGATCTCACGTCGGCGTCGCACGATCTCGGGCAGGCGCCCCAGCTGCACGATGCCGACCGCGGCCTGCATATCGGTCATGCGGTAGTTGAAGCCGATCTCGGAGTACTCCTCCGGAGGTGCGAGGACGGATGCGTGGCGCAGGTTCGCGGAGACGCTCATGGAGTGCTCGCGCAGGCGGCGCGCGCGGTCTGCCCACTCGCGGTTGTCGGTCGTCAGCATTCCGCCCTCACCGGTCGTCAAGAGTTTGCGGGGATGGAACGACCAGGCGGTGAGTTGCGCCCCGGCGCCGACGGGGCGACCGCGGTAGGTGGAGCCGGCACCGCACGCCGCGTCCTCGATCACGGTGATGCCCCACGGGTCGAGCGCCTCGCGGATCGATGCGAGGTCGACGGGCACGCCGCCCTGGTCGACGACGATCACGGCGCGGGTTTCGGGGGTGAGCGCGGCGAGCAGCGTTGCGGCTGTCACGTTGCCGGTGAGCGGGTCGACGTCGGCGAACACCGGGCGGGCGCCCACGTAGGTGGGGGCGTTCGCCGTCGCGATGAACGAGAAGGAGGGGACCACGACGTCGTGGCCCGGTCCGACGCCGGCGACGACGAGCGCCAGGTGCAGGGCTGTCGTGCAATTCGACGTGGCGACCGCGAACGGCGCTTGCACGGCATCCGCGAATCTCTGCTCGAATTCGACGACGCGGGGTCCTTGGGCGACCCAGCCCGACTCGATGACGCTCGTGAGCGCCTCGGCCTCTTCGGCACCGAACCACGGCTTCATGACGTTGATGCGGGTCATGCCGTCACCTCGACCGGGCGGGTGCCGGCGATCTCGGCGCGCAGCGGTTGCCACCACGCAACCAGTTCGCGCAGCCCGTCTTCGAGGCCGGTCGTGGCCTCGAACCCGAGGTCGTTGCGGGCCGAGGCTGTGTCGGCGAGACGGCGGGTGACCCCGTTGACCGCGCGTTCCGGGCCGAACTCGACCGAGAGGTCGGAGTCCATCGCGCGCAGCAGCGCCTCGGCGAGCTGCAGCAGGCTGGTCTCCTCGCCGCTCGCGACGTTGAACGTGCCCTCGCGCGAGTCGCTCTCGGCGGCGAGCAGATTGGCGCGGGCGATGTCGGAGGTGAAGACGAAGTCCATCGTCTGCTGGCCGTCGCCGAAGATCAGCGGCGGTTTGCCGTCGGCGATGCGCTCCATCCAGCGCACGAGCACCTCGGTGTAGAGGCCGTGCACGTCCATCCTCGGCCCGTAGACGTTGAAGTAGCGCAGAACGACGTAGTCGAGGTCGTTCATGGCGTGGAAACTGCGGATCATGCCCTCGTTGAACGACTTGGCGGCCCCGTAGAAGGTGTCGTTGTTGTGGTGGTGGTGGCGCTCGCCGGTGGGGAACTGCTCGGCCAGACCGTAGACCGACGCGCTCGACGCGGTGACGATCTTGTCGACCTTGCTCTCGGCGGCGGCCTCGAACACGTTGAACGTGCCGTCGACGAGAACCTCGAGCGCGAGCCGCGGGTCTTCGGCGCACTGGGTGATGCGAATCGCCGCCTGGTGGAAGACGAGGTCTTTGCCGCGGGTCACGTCGTGCACGAGGTCGCGGTCGCGGATGTCGCCGTCGATCAGCTGCGCACGCCCGGTGGCGAGAGCGCCCGACAGGTTGTCGAGCCGGCCGCGCACCAGGTTGTCGAGCACGTCGACCTGTGCTGCCCCGGCGTCGAGCAGCTGGTCGACGAGGGTCGAACCCACGGTGCCGGCGCCCCCGGTGACGAGGATGCGGGCCCCCGCGACGGCGGTCACAGTGCCACCGCCACGAGCTCGTCGGTCTCGACGCTCTGCATGCCGCCGTTGCTCGCGAGGCTGCGGCTCGCGGCCTCGAGCACCGAGAGCACGCGCAGCCCGGCGAGTCCGTCGGTGCGGGCGGGGCGCTGGTCGCGGATGCTCGCGGCGAACTCGCCGGCCATCGCTCCGAGCGCCTCGTGCTCGGGAAGGGCGGGCGACCAGGTGTCGCCGAGCCGATAACTGACGGTGGCGGCCGCACGGTCGCCGCCGTCGACCGACTGCTGAGCGAGATCGACCCCGCGGTCGTAGACGCTGATGCGCTGCTGCGGGTTGAGGTCGTCCCAGACGAGCGTGCGCTTGGTGCCGCCGATCACCATGCTGCGGATCTTGGTCGGGCTGAGCCAGTTGACGTGCACGTGCGCGATGGCGCCGTTCTCGAGCGGCACCGTGAGGTAGCCGATACACGACTTGCCGGCGCCGAGCGGGTCGGCACCCTGCGCGGACACGGCGGTCGGGCGCAGTCCACCGGGGAGGATGAAGTCGATGATCGACAGGTCGTGGGGGGCGAGATCCCAGAAGACGTCGACGTCGGGCTGCACAAGCCCGAGGTTGATGCGCACCGAGTCGATGAAGAGCAGGTCGCCGAGGGCGCCTTCGGCGACGAGCTCGCGGATCTTCAGCACCGCGGGTGTGTAGCAGTAGGTGTGGTCGGCCATCAGGGTGAGGCCGCGCTCTTCGGCAGCGGTCACCATCTCGAGCGCGTGCTCGCGGCTGTCGGCGAGCGGCTTCTCGACGACCACGTGTTTGCCGGCGCGCAGGGCCGCCATCACAACCGCGTGGTGGGTGCGGGCGGGAGTCGCGACCGCGATCGCGTCGATGTCGTCGCGGGCGAGAAGCGTCTCGAGGTCGGTGAACACCTCGACGTGGCCCACCTTCTCGGCCAGGGCGAGGGCGCGCACCGGATCGAGGTCGCAGATGCCGGCGAGCCGCCAGTCGGGGCTCGCGCTGAAGTTACGGGCGAGGTTCGGCCCCCAGTAGCCGGCGCCCACTACTGCGACGCTGAGAGGGGTCGGAATGCCGTTCTGTAGTGCCATTGGTGCCTCTTTCTCATTTCGGGTGAGAGTAAAGAAGTGGAGCGGTGCTAGGAGTTGGGAACGAAGGTCACGTCGACGAAATAGTTGGTCGCGTTCCACGACTCGGTCGGGAAGCCGCCTCCGTAGACGTACCGGCCGTTGTCGACCGCGGGCGCCGTCAGCGACCCGCTGGTCTTCGGTTGCGCGAAGTAGGCCGGAGTCGACGAGTACCGACCGTCGGGCGCGAAGTACGAGACCACGTAGGTTTCGCCCGCGGTCAGCGCGACGGGCACACCGAGCGTCGCCGACTGCCAGCCATAGCCCGTCTCACCCTCGAAGTCGACCGTCGCGAGCAGCTCTTGGTCGGCAGACCAGAGGTGGCCGACGTGCGGTCCGTCGTTCTCTCTCGATCCCTGGAAGAAGCGGATGCCCGTGGCCTGGCCGTCGACGGAGGG
>Ga0247740_1000257_pt1 | contig 28114 bp, 30 predicted proteins | sample UWRJL148409B2_FD_180942 | JGI IMG/M metagenome (GOLD analysis project Ga0247740, IMG submission 180942) | Plant litter microbial communities from Arlington Agricultural Research Station in Wisconsin, United States - UWRJ-L148-409B-2 | ecosystem: Environmental > Terrestrial > Plant litter >...
GCGCTCGCAACGTCGAAACAGAGGGGATCGGCAGAACCGTCCAGGCCACGTCGCCCTTCACCGAGGAAGAGGGAGAAGCGTTACTGCGCTTCTTGATTCGGCCGTCGTGACAGCGGCTGCGACCGAACTCAGGTGCCAGTCTCGGCTAAACCGGGCGCGCGCTCCGCGACCAACGCGGCTTCCACGATTTCGCAGATGCCGTGCCAGGCGAGGATGTGTAGCTCTTGCACGCGGGGGGTGGCGGCTTCCGGGGCTTTGAAGGCGATTTTGGCGGCTTTGGCGATAGGGCCGCCATTGCGTCCGGTGAAGGCAATGCCGATTGCGCCGCGTTCGCGGGCGGCTTCTAGGGCACGCACCACGTTGGGGGAGCGACCGCTGGTACTGATGCCGACCACGATGTCTCCGGCGCGGGCGTGGGCGCGCACTTGGCGGGCGAAGACGTCTTTGAAGTCCCAGTCGTTGCCGACGGCGGTGAGGATCGAAGTGTCGGTGGTGAGCGCGAGCGCGGGGTACGGTTCGCGTTCGATCGCGAAGCGACCGACGAGTTCGGCGGCTACATGCTGCGCATCGGCCGCGCTGCCGCCGTTGCCGCAGAAGAGGATTTTGTGGCCCGTGCGAAGGGCGTTGGCGAGCACTTCGGCGATCTCGGCGAGGCCCGTGAGTGACTCGGAAAGGAGCTTTTCGTGCGCGCGGATGCTGTCTTCGACGATGCGCTTCAGCGCGCGTTCGTGGGCCGGAATGCGCTGCTGAGCGGCGCGCGCGCAGAGCACGAGTTCGACGGCTTCGGCGACGGCGCCTTCGCCGCCGCGTGATTCGAGCACGCGGTGGGCTTTGGAGCGCGCGGCGAGCGAGGCGTCGGCGGGGCATAGCGCGAGGCCAACGATCGCGAACGCAAGCGCGTCGCGGTCGGCGTCGCCCACGAAGCAGATCGACTCGAGCGGCACCGCCATCTCTTCCGAGAGCGTGCGCAGGGCGAGCACTTTGTCTTTGGCGCCCGAGAGCACCAAGTCGGCGTTCAGGCGTTCGGCGATGGCGGCTTGCAAGGCGCCGGTTTCACCGGTCACGAGCGCGATCTTGAGGCCTTCTCGGCGAGCGTTGGCCAGGGCGTCCAAATCGCGGAAGGCAATGCCTTTGGTCTCTTCGCCGTGGGCGCCCACACTGACCTTGCCGTCGGTGATCACGCCATCGATGTCGAGCGCCAATAGTTCGATCGGATTTACCAGCATGTTCGGCCTCCATCCACGACCAGATTCGAACCCGTCATGTACGACGACGCGTCCGAACACAGGAAAACCAGGGCCGCGCGATACTCGTCTTTGTTCGCCATGCGACCCATCGGAATCAGGTTGGTGAGCCGCTCGACGAAATCGTCGGGCTGTCCCGCATACACGCCACCAGGAACGAGCGCATTCACGCGAACGCGCTGCTCAGCCCAGTAGGTCGCGAGGTATTTGGTCAGCATCACCAATCCTCCTTTAACGACCGAATACGTAACCGGTTTAACCGGTTGTTCGGAATCAGCTAAGCCGGGGCGGCGATAAATGCGCTGATCGGGGGCGATGATCCCCAAATCCGAGGCAATATTCACGATCACTCCGCCACCATGTGCGGCCATGTGGGAGCCGAACACCTGACTGACCAGGAACGCACCGGTGAGGCCTACCGCCAAGTCACGCGACCAATCCTCGAGCGCGAAGTTCTCGAAGCGGGAGGCGCTGAGGCCTTTGCCCTCGACCTTGGGGTTATGAGCGGCGTTGTTGATCAGGCCGTCGAGGCGGCCGTGCCGATCGAGCACGACTCGCAGCGCGGCCTGGCTCGAAGCGCTGGAGGTGACATCCAACTCAACCGCGCTGGCGGGCACCCCGTACTCGCGCGCGATACCCGCGGCGCAATCCTGCGCGGCCTCGACCCGCAGATCGGCGAGGATGGGCGTGCCGCCCGCATCGGCGATGGCCTTGGCGTGCTCGACCCCGAGCAGACCCGAGCCGCCCGTGATGAGCATCACTCGGTTCGACAAGTCGAAAGCAGCTAGTTTGCTTGTTTGCGGGTTGCTCATGCAGGGTGCCGGTGCTGCTCGGGTTCTGGATCTGGTTCGCCGCGCTGCCAGCGCTCGACGGCGGCGGCGAGTGCGGGAATTTGCTCGGGGTAATCGAGCTCGTGGATCTTGCCCTCGACCACGAAGGGCAACACGGTGTGCCCCACCATCGAATCCATCTCGATCACGGTGCGCGGGCGCACGATGTCGACGTAGCCATTCTGGTGGTACACCGCGGGTAGCTTTTGGCGCGGCATGGAGTGCGACTCGGGGAAGCCCGCCAGCGGCAAAGCCTGTCGCAAGTACGACCCCTCGATGCGCCACATCTTGTACGGCGTCTGCTCGGCGAGTCCGACCGCGCGCAAGCTGTCGGCTTCGGGGTGGCGCAGCATCAGGCTGATCGCATGCTCGATCAGGTGCACGTGGCGCACCGGCCCCGTCGGCCGCAAATGCACGACCAAGTCGGGGCGATAGCCCTGCTCCTGCAAGTGCAAGAGCGCGTGGCGAAACACCTGCAAGTCAGTGGCGGTGTCCGTCGCGGCTTCCGCCGGCCTGCGAAACGGCACCTCCGCTCCGAAGCGCTGGGCGACCTCGGCTATCTCGTCGTCGTCGGTGGAGACGATGGTGCGGGTCACCAGCGAGCAGTCTCGCGCATGCCCAATCGAATACGCGAGCAACGGCTTGCCGGCAACGTCGAGCAAGTTCTTGCGCGGCACCGATTTCGAACCGCCGCGCGCCGGAATCAACGCCAGCACTTCTGCTTTTTTCATGAGCTCAACGAGCCTCGATTTTTTTCTGCATGCCGTCGGCCTGCGAAGCCAGCAAGGCCACCGCGACTTCCAGACTGAGCGCGCCGTCACGCAAAGACGGAGTGCACGGCTCGCCGCGAATCACGCAGCCGAAGAAGTGAGCGAGTTCATCCAGAAACATCTGATTGCGCGGAAACTCGGCATAGTTGCGGCGCTCGACCGACTTTCCAGACTCATCAGAGTGCTCGAACGAGCGCCCGCTCAGACTCCACACGAGCTTACCGTGCTCGCCGATCACGGTGATGCTGCGTTGCGCGGGCCGCTGCACGAAGTCCTGGTGCAGCTCGACGAACAAAGACGCGCCGTCTTCGCGCGCGAACTCGAGCAACGAGAGCGAGACGTCATCGACGTCAATCTCGAGCGACGACACGTGCCCGCCCATCGAGAATACGCGGCGCGGGGCACCGAATAGCGCACACAAGTAATCGATCTCGTGGATCTGGGAGAGCGTGACGCCGCCGCCGAGCGCGCTCTTCGAGGCGTACATGCGACGGTAATCTTCATAGGGGTGAAAGCCCGGCAAGTACTCGCCCACCTCGGCTCGCACCGAGAGCAGCTTGCCGACGGCGCCCGCCGCCAACAGCTCCTGCAGGCGCAGGAAGCCCGGGTGATAACGCAGCTGATAAGCCACGCACGTGACGAGTTTCTTTTCGTCGCACAGGGCGGCAAGCTCGCTCACTTGCTCGAGCGAATGCGACAGGGGCTTCTCGATGAACAAGTGGCAGCCCTGACGCGCCGCCTCGAGGGCTACCGGCACGTGCAGACTGCTAGGGTTGGTGATGAACACCACATCCGGCCGCTCGGCGAGCGCTTGCGTCAGGTCCGAGCACACGGAAACGCCGTATTTTTGCTCCAGATCGACACCCGGCATGACCTGCAGATTGTCGTCGAGGGTCTGACGCTCACCGCGTACGCGGTACGCAGCCACCTCGACCGAGTCGCCCAAGAGCGCTCGTAGGTTGCGCAAATGGCGTTGGCCGATCCCCCCCAAACCCACGAACAAGCAACGACGAATGGCTTGGCGCGTCTCCCCGGGACTGCCTTGCGTCGCGTGGCTCGAGTGTGCGAGCTGCACTAGGCCGCCTTTCGCGCCCGCAGTTGGGCACGGACGAACGCCAGCGAATGGGCGGCCGATGCTTCGGGGTCGGTGTCGAAGTAGTGCTGGGTGAGGAAATCCCCCGCGTACCCGACATTCGCCAGCACCGCGAAGAAGGCATCGAAATTGGCCGCACCGCGCCCGAAGGGCTGACTCGTGCCAAAGCGCACGCGGTCTTTCAAGTGCACGGCTTCGAGCAGCGGCAAGAGCGGCAAAATATCGGTCGCGATATCGAGCCCCTGCGCGGTCGAATTACCCGTGTCGTAGTACGCACGCACGTGCGTGTGGCCGATGCCGCGGATCACGGCGGCGTACTCGCTGCCCGGGATCTCCATCTCCAAGCCGAGGGTCACGTCGTACGCTTCGAGCGCGGGGCACACGCGCTGAATGCTTTCCGTCGCTTCGCGCACTGGCTCGGGCGTCGTGAGAGCCGAGGTCTCCAAGAGCGGCAACAGAATGCGCGTCGCGCCGAGTTCACGGGTCCAGCGCACGAGGTCGGAGAGCGCCGCCGCGTTGTCTGCGCGCTCTTTCGCGGTGCCGCCGGCGAGGCGATGGATCATCCAGTAGTCGCCGCACACGCTGCCCACGGGCAGGCCGCTCTCCTTCATGCAAGCGCGAATTGCGGCTCGCCCCGCACTGCTCGCGATCGGATTCTCTGCTGCGCGTTCAGCCTCGTAAATCCACTCCAGGTAAGAGAACCCGAGGCGTTTCGCGTTCGCGAACTCCTCGGGCCAGGTCTGGTGTGGAAACGCTTGCAGTCGGTTTTCTGGACGCGGCGAGAGTCGCCCTTGCATCACGCCGATGCGCTGATCAGCCATGAACGTCACCTCCCTGCCCTCCGGCTCAGCCGACGCGGCGGAGCTTCTTCATGATCGGAATTTCGTCGTCGCTGACCTTCTTCACGCCGTCACCGAGCGCGGCTTCGATGCCGCGCGTGTCGCGCACGAGTTTCATCAAGCCCTGCGGCTCGACGCTGGCGGCCTGATCCGAACCCCACATCGCGCGGTCGAGCGTGATGTGTCGTTCGACCATGGCCGCGCCCAAGGCGACCGCAGCGTAGCTGGTGGCCAAACCCACCTCGTGTCCCGAGTAGCCGACCGGCACGCCGTAGCGCTCGCGCAGCACGGGGATCATCCGCAGATTCAGGTCCGCGATCTTGGCCGGGTACGCGCTGGTCGTGTGCAGCAGAACTAGGTCCGTCGTGCCGAGCACCTCGACCGCGTGGTCGACCTGCGCGAGCGTGCTCATGCCGACCGACACGATCATCGGCCGCTTCATGCTCCGGTGGTAACGCAGTAAATTGTCGTCGGTCAGACTGGCCGAGGCGATCTTGTAGGCGGGCGGGTCGAACTGCTCCATGAAGTCGACCGAGGCTTCGTCCCAACAGGAAGCGAACCAGGCCACCTTCTTCTCTTTGCAGTAGCGGTCGATGTGTTGATACGCATCCTGACCGAACTCGAGGCCCCGCTTCAAATGGCCGTTGGTCGGGCCGAACGGATTCTCACGCGGCTTCGCCAACTCTTCGGCGGAGTACACGACATCGACCGAACGCTTCTGAAATTTGACTGCGTCGGCTTCCGCCACGCTCGCCACGTCGATCAAGCGACGCGCGATCCCGAGGTCGCCGTTGTGGTTGATGCCGATCTCCCCAACGATGTAGCTAGGGCAACCGTCACCCACGAACTTGTCGCCGATCTTGACTTGGACCATCTTGTTCTCCGTTTGAGACTGCTATCGCTTACTGCAAAGCCCGTTCCAGCTACGCAGTCTTGTCAGCGACCACGAGCAACATCCACTCTTTGGAAAAGCGGACGAATTTGGATTTCTTGAAGGGCGTCGGCAGTAAAGCCGCTGCATCTGCCAGCGGTTTTAGGTACGGGTGCTGCCAGAGCACCGGTAACTGACGAAAACGCAACGCTTCTCGCACTTGGAACCCGTGGCACGCGACACACTCTGTCAGTCCATTGAGCGTGAAGGGGCGCACGTGAGTCCAATCGTCATAAAAGTGACGCCACTGCGCGGTCCAATCTGGCACTAACGCGATCATGCGCCCGGCCGGCGAGAGCACGCGGTGGCACTCGCGCAAGAGCGAACTGATGTCCCCGATGTGCTCGAACACCGACTTCGAGAACAACACCGAAAATTCGCCGTCCGCAAAGGGTAGCCCGTTTCGCTCGTAGTCCGCCTCGATCACCGGCTCGCTGAACTTGGGCGCGCTCGGTCGTGAGCGGTCGATACCCCTGGCGTCAAAGCCTTGACGCGCGAAGCCGTGCAAAAATTCACCCCGCCCGGATCCGAGGTCGAGCAGCTTCGAGCCGCGGTATCCGGCCAAATACTGCGTCGTCAGGTGTTCGGTGAGTTGCCCTGGGTACTCGGTGAAGGGGCGCGCGTGCTCGCTGTAGCGCACGTCCAGGTAGTTGTAATTGCCGTTCGTCTCGACGCCGGCCGCGTGAGCGGCGCTACTCGCATTGCGTGTCATGAGTCCTTGCGATCGGTGCTTTGACCGACGATGCGCAGCGCGGCGCGACTGATTTCGTCACTGATGCGCAGCGCGTCGATCAGCGGTGACGTGAGCTGCGCGCCCGCTGCGTAGTCTTCGTAGCGCTGCGTGGCCAGCGGCGTCGCGTGCAAGTTGAGCTCGGCCGGTGCGCCCAATTCACCCAAGTGCGAACCCACCGCGCCGTAACCTTTGCTCATGGCTTGCGCGCTGATCGAAGCCACCGAGCGCGTATACGCGCCCGCGTCACCCGTGAAATATCCGCGCTGTTTCAGGCCACTGACGAAGGCCGCCGGGTCGCCGGCTTGCGCGGCCCGCACCGCTTCGGGGAAGCGCTTCGTGAGCAGCTTCACGTAGTCGGTCGCGCCTTCTTCGGCGGTTCGATAAGCGCGAAAGCGGTCCGTGATCGTGTGCTCGGTCGCGCCGAAGCCCTCTTTCGTGCGTTGCGAAACCGATAAGCCGCTCGGACCCGTGCCCTTGATGCCGCCGAAGTTGTAGTTGTACATCGACGCGCCATTGCCGGTTTCGTGCGCCCATTGCGCGGTCAAGATGGCAACGGTGTGCTCACTCGGCGGCTGGCCCGTGACCTGTGTCCACGCCGCGCGCAACGCATCCGAAGCCTGCGTTCCGTCCAAACGCGTGCGCACCGGCGGCACGATGGCCGGTGCTTGCGCGGCCGCCTGCGTGCGCGAGTTCAACAGCGCATCGAACGCCGGCGCCGCTTGTGCGCGCGGCTCGACATTGTCCTGCATCTGCTGCAGGGCGAGGCTGATGTTCGAAATCGCGGAGGCCACGTTGGGCCTCATGAGCGCAAGTTTCGGGCCAGGGCTCGAGGCCAGCCGCACGAGCGTTTAGGCGTTATCCAGCTTCGACTTCAACATCGTCAAATCTTCGAGCAAATCGAACAGTTCTGACTCGAGCCCGCGGTTGCCGATCAAATTGATCGCGTGGTCGAGGGAGTTGATCTGAATCTTGCTCGAACGCGACGCCGCCTTGTGCACGATGCGAGCGGCCAGAATCGGAATCTTACCCACCAAATTGCCGATGTTCTTGGACGCGTACGGGTCGTTCAACGCGCGCAGCAGCTCGTGAATTTTATCGAGGTCATCCAAGTGCTTGGCTTGAACTTTGGTATCGGCGGGATCCACGGACAGTGGTCCCGCAAGCGGAGCGCGCATGTTCACTAGTGTTTGCGAAAGCGAGGCCGCCCGCAAGCTCCTCGTTTGCGGCAAAGGTGCGAGCCTGGAAAACAAAGCGTCAAACCCCCGACACCGCCATAGTCAGCGATCCATCGCTTCGCGCCGCTGGATCACCCGGAGCCGAGAACCGGGCCGCGCTCGGCCGCGCTCGGCCGCGCAGCGCGGCTTCCCTGAGGGGATTAACCGCCAAGACGCCAAAACGCCAAAAGAGGGAGAGAAGATTGGGTTTTGCGTTGCGCGTCAGACAGCGGCGCGAAAGTTTCGGGCAGCGGGTATTTGGCTTCGAATCGGATGTCCTGCACCGGCACGGGTCCGGGTCCGGGTGCGGGTCCTGACGGCATGGGCGCCGCGAGTGAAACCCCAGTCCCCCTCTTCTGGCGTTTGGGCGTTTTGGCGGTTAAATCTGAGAGACTTCCGAGTTGGGAATCGCGCGCGCAAGCGAGGTGCGAGGCGGGGGGCCGATCGCCCCATTTGGGTTCGGCGGATCCGCCGCGGGCACCGTTGGAGAGAGAGGACGGAGCGAAGATCGTTCACGTTCACGTTCACGTTTTGGGAGTGGCGCGGAGATTGCTCTGTTGCGGTTGCGAAATGAGTACCGGCATATGGTCAGCTGCTTCGGGTGCGGTCGGGCAGATCGCGGCTTTGGATAGCGCTGCGCAGAATATCGCGAACGCGACTACACCGGGCTTTCGTGCCGAAGAAGCCGTGTTCCGACAGACGCTGGTCAAGTCGATCGATCGCAATACCGGCACCACGTCGATGCGCTATGCGGTGTCTCGCACCACGGTGCCGGACTTTCGCGCGGGGCAGATGGTGCAAACCGGGCGCCCGTTGGACGTGGCCATCACCGACGACAAGAGCTTCTTCAAGGTTCAATCTCCGCAAGGTGAGCGTTACACGCGCGCGGGCAGCTTCCGCATGGCCTTGAATGGCACGCTCGTCACTCCCGACGGTTACCCGGTGCTGCAAGCGAACGGTCGCCCCGTTCAGGTCGACCCGCGGTCGCGCAGCGTCAGCCTCGACCGCGAGGGCACCCTGACGACGGACGGCATTCCCGGTCCCAAACTCGGCCTCGTCACGTTCAAGAACCTGACCGCGCTCGAACGTGACGGGCAAGTCATGTTCAAGGCCCAACCGGGGGCCGGCCCGCCACTGCGCTCCGAGGCCCTTCTGGAGACCGCCTCGATTGAACAATCCAACGCCAACGCGGTCACCGGCATGACGACGCTGGTGAACACCTCGCGCAACTTCGAGATGATCAGCAAAGTGATCGAAGCTTTCGGCGAAATCGACAAGCGCGCAGCCGCCGGCATCATGGGCAAGTAGCGCCCCGGCAAACGGGCTCAGCGGCGCCGATTGTTCGACGCGGGCTCGCGCGGCAAGTCATCCACCCGGATCGCCTTGGGTTCGCTGGGTGCCTCGGTCGGCAGGGGCGCAGTTCGGGGCGATTCCGCCCGCCCCGGGACGAGCGCGCTGGGCGGGAGCGCCGCGCCCGATGCGGTCGGAGCCTGCGCGGGCACCGCAGTTGGAATTACGACCGGAGTCTCCTCGCTCCGGGTCTGTAACCAAACGAGCGCGACCAGTAAGAATGCGGCAAACGCGGTCACGAGCAGCCAAACTCGGCGCTTGTCGCGCGCTACCTCGCGCAGCCAACGCCTTGCCTCCGCAAACAGCTCTTGAACGACGCTCGCGCCTCCACTGCCCTTTACGGTCGGCTGCCCGGACATGGTAACCCGATGCGGAGACCTGAGATTCCGCTGGGTTATGGCGCGGGTCGGGGCAATGGATTGCAGATCTGGAATAGCCAGCTGCAGTGGCTGGTTCGTTTCATGCCCTTCCAATTGCGCGTAGGTAACTCGCAACACGTGTTGCATCGTCTCCGCGTCTGGAAAGCGCGCTGCCATGTCGTAAGAAAGCGCCTGGTCGACGAACGCGATCAGGCTCGGGTGCAGATCTGGCCGCTGTTCGGCGATCGAGCGCGCGGGGCGCGTGGCCGCCAACGCCAGTGTTTCCTGCGCATTCTCACCGGCGTGAACGAATTTTCCGGTCAACAGCGTGTAGAGCGTGGCGCCGACGGCCCACAGATCCGTGCGGCCGTCGACGTCTTGCCAGCGGCCGCGAGCTTGTTCGGGAGCCATGAACGCCGGAGTTCCGATGGCGCTACCCGCGAGGGTAGTCTGCGGTGTACTCAGCTCGCGCACGCGCGCGATGCCGAAGTCGAGCACTTTGACCGTCCCATCTCGGGTCAAAAACAGGTTCTCCGGCTTGAGATCGCGGTGAACGATGCCCTGGGCGTGAGCGGCCGCCAGCGTATCGAGCAGCTGATCGACGAGCGAGAGCGCTTCGGTCGGTGACAGGGCTCGATCTTTTCTGCGCCAGCGATGCTCAATGGTCTCGCCATCCAGCAATTCCATGACTAGGAATGCGAGACCCTCTTCTGTAACGTCGTCGTAGTCGACCGCGACTGCCCCGCGTTGCCCGACGGTATTCGCAATATATCCTTCTCGAAGGAAGCGCTTGCGAATCGCTTCGTCCTGCGACAATTCCGCGTGCAGCATTTTGATCGCTACGCGCTTCTTGTTGCGATGTGTTGCGGCGTACACCGCCGCCATCCCCCCTACACCCAAGAGTTGATCGAGATGCCACTTTTTCTTGAGGACCGTGCCGACCCGCGCTCTGGCGGTTCGAACGCGCTCGGTCGCTGCCTCGAGTTGAACCGGCATCGTAGAGAGTGTGCTAACTTAGCACGACCCAAACGAGAGCGTCCGAGCCGAAAGCACTACCCCGGGTTTTCCGAGAGTTTCGCGAGCGGCATCGGCGTCTTTCATCTCAAAATGCGCAATCTGCGCAGCGCGACTCGGCTTGACGAGTGTCGCATTCTCGTGAGAGAGGGCAAGCATGGCCTCGGCCAAGCGTGATATCCGAACCATCATCGATTCGTTTTCCGACGACCTCATTCTGATTGCGCAGGACATTGCTCGCGAGCAAGTCGAGCGCGCCGTCATGGAATGGCAAGCCAAGAACGAAAAGCTCTTGGCGAAGCAGTCGATCCAAAACGAAAAGGCCCAGCGCCAGGACGAGAAGGCGCGCCGCAACCAGCTGGCATTGGAGCGCATCGAACGCGTCGCCGAGAAGCGCCGCGCTCGTGAAGAGCAGAAGGCCGCCGAGCGCGCCCTGCGTCTCGAGCAGCGTCTAATCGCCGACAGCACCACGGAGAAGAAGCCAGGCCGCGGTCGCAAGAGCGGCGGCCTGCTCGCCGACGGTGCCACCAAGAAGGAGCCCACGCCGCCCCCGCTGTTCGTTCACAAGCGCCGCCGCGACGGAGAGATCCAGCAGTTGAAGCGCGGTGATGACGAGACCGCGGCCGCCACCGCCAGCAGCCCTTCTGCGCCGCTCAACGGCGGCGAGAGCCACGGGGCGCCCAGGCCTTCCGCTGCGCCCTCCCCCGTCGTCCCCGAGCAGCTCCGCCTCGGGTTGTAGAGCTCAGCCCTGACCGCAGCGCGCCGAAGCAAGCTCAACGGCGCGCGGGGATGGGCGCTTTGAAGCGTCGCCCCCAAGCGACGAACAGCGAGAGCGCGACGAGCAAGAAGTTGAACGGCGTATTCGTCGCTTCCCCGCGCACGAAATGAAACGTGATAGCGCACACTTGAAGGAGCGCGCAGCCGAGCGCGGCAAGCACCGTCAAGCCCGGCTTGATCCGGGTGAACGCGGGCAACACGACGCCCACGCCGCCAGATAAATCGACCAAAGCGGTCATGTGCAGGAAGGTAGAGGGCACCTGCCCGGCCCACGGAATCATCTGCGCGAGCGCGGCGGTCGGAGTCAGCAACTTCCACAAGCCCCCGCCGATGAAGGTAACGGCCAACAGCAGCTGAGTGACCCACAAGCCGAGGTGCAAGGCTCGGAACGGGGGAGCGGCCGAAGTGCTGGGAATGGGCGCGTGATCCACGAATATCCTCGTATATTTCAAGGCACTTTCGTGTGCCTAGTTACTGTTTGTGACTAGGGGTACCTTGGTCAGCCACCGCTGCGACACAAGGAGGCACATTGAGATCCCTAGGGAACAATCGATTGACCAAGGGGTTCGACGCAGACTGTTTAGCCACGCGCGAAAGCCTGACCCGAGTGGGCGACAAGTGGAGCGTGCTGATCGTGGTCGTGCTCGGTGATGGCGCGAAGCGCTTCAGTGACCTGAAGCGCTCGATCGACGGCATCTCCCAACGCATGCTCACGCTAACCCTGCGCGGGCTCGAGCGCGATGGCCTAGTCGCCCGGACCGTGTATCCGACGGTTCCACCGCGCGTGGACTACGCGCTCACCCCCCTCGGAGAAACGCTGCTCGAACCGGTTTCGGCGCTGGCCCTCTGGGCTCAAGGGCACCGCGCCGAAATCTACCGAGCTCGAGAGGCGTTCGACAAACTCAACGGCGGCGACCGAAAATCCGCAGCAGGTACAAGAACAAGTTGATGAAATCGAGGTACAGCATCAGCGCGCCTTGCAGCGCGACCTTGCTGTGCTGATCGGGGCTGGTCGAAGCGGCAAATTGCTTCAGTTTCTGCGTGTCGTACGCAGTGAGCCCCGTGAACACGATCACGCCGATGAAGGTCGTGAGCCAGTAAATCATCGGGCTGTTCAGGAAGATGTTCACGATCGACGCGATGATGAGCCCAATCAAACCCATCATCGCGAAGTTGCCGACTCCGGACAGGTCACGCTTCGTCGCATAGCCGTAGGCGCTGATTGCGCCGAAGGTACCCGCCGTGACGAAGAACGTGCTGGCGATCGAGGACGACGTGTAGACCATGAAGAGGATCGACAGCGTGACGCCATTGAGGACGGCATAAGCGAAGAAGAATGCCGCCGCCGCCCCGGTGCTGAGTCGCTCGACGACCTTGGAGAAAGCCAGCACCATCCCGACCTGCGCAATCAACAAACCGTAAAACACGATCCGGTTGCCCAAGATGATGTTCACGAGCGACTCGCTCGACGCGACGACCGTCGCCGTCACGCCCGTGGCGAACAAGCCACCGGCCATGTACGCGTACACCTTGCGCAAGAACGCGCTGCTGTCGGCGCGAACCGGGACCGCGGAGGCGTGTTGAGTGTACGGATTATAGGGATTCATCGAAGTCACCTTCCAGAAGGGTTGAACGCGCCGCAATCATCCCAGCCTGGCGCGCTCGATGCAAATCTCGATGCAAATGGAGGCGAGTCGCCGAAGGCGACGGGCGCGGGGCAGCGCTGGGGGCCGCGCGGGAGGAGGAAAACTGCCACGCCGGCCGGCGCCCGGCACCTCGTTTGGTGCATGGCGCGCAACACCGTGAGCCCCGACAGCGGGCTACCGCGCCGACGCCGGCTCCCGCATAGCTCCTGACGTCTGAGTCCACGAACACCAGTCACCCGACGACGAACGGAGCCATCGATGAGCCAACGCCTCGAGTACGCGCGACAATCCCCCAACCTATTCAAGAAATTCGTCGAGTTCAGCAACGCCACGAAGGAAATCTCGATCGAACTCGCGCTTCGCGACCTGATCGTCATCCGAGCGTCGCAGCTCAACGGCTGCGCGTTCTGCTTGGACATGCACGTGAAGGAGGCGAAGATCCACGGTGAACGTGAGCTGCGCGTCCACCACCTGTCGATCTGGCGCGAATCACCCTTATTTTCGCCGCGTGAACGCGCAGCGCTAGCCTGGACGGAGGTCTTGACCCGAATCCCCGAGCACGGGGTAACCCCCGAGATCTACGAGCCGGTTCGCGCTCGATTCTCCGAGCAAGAACTGACCGAACTCACGTACTTGGTGATGGCGATCAACGCCTGGAACCGCATCAACGTTGCGTTCCAAACCGTGCCCGGGAGCGCCGACAAGGCGTTTGGCCTGGACAAGGCGAACTTGGACTGAACGAGGCAGCCCGCGTTTTCTCGTCAGGTCAGGCAGCGGGCACATTTCAATTGCGGATACGTTTTGTCTACGATACGCTGTGGAGACCAATTAGGTCGTCACCCCCATGCCCGCTGCCCAGCCTCACGTCACGCCGTTCGCGGAAAGCGCGGACGGCCTCGCGGCCAGCTTTGCCGCGAGTTATTCGGGGGTCGTCGCGTTCATCACCGTGGTGACAGCGGGCTCCTTCGTGAAGGCGGGCGATCGCCTGGGAGTCGGCCGCTCCGCGGTCAGTCGTAGCGTTCAGAAGCTGGAACAACAAATTGGCTTCCGCTTGTTCTTTCGCACGACTCGCCACACCTCGCTGACGCGCGAGGGTGAGCTGTTCTACGAGAGCTGCCGCCCCGGCGTGGAGCGCATCGTTCGAGCGCTCGACGGCATGCGTGAGCTGCGCGAAGGCCCGCCACGCGGTCGCTTGCGGGTGACTTCCACCGTCAGCTTCGGTCGCAGAGTGGTTGGCCCGTTGCTGAGCGGCTTTCAAGCCCAGTTCCCCGAGGTAGAAGTCGACTTGCAACTCGACGACGGCACGCCTGATTTCACCTCCGCTCACATCGACATCGCCTTCCGCCATGGTCGGCTCCCAGAAAGCCAGATCATCGCCAAGCAGCTCGCCCCCATGCAGCTCGTGCTGTGTGCCTCCCCCGCCTACGCGTCGGAGCATGGGCTACCGAAGCAGGTCGAGGAACTCGGCGTGCACCGTTGCGTCAACTACCGCCTCGCCTCGGGCCGGGTCGAAGAGTGGGAATTCGAAGTCGACGGACAGCTCAGAAAATTCATGCCCAAGGGTAAGAGTAGCTTCAACGACGCAGACCTAGTTTTGCGCGCAGTGCTCGACGGCCAGGGCTTGGCCCAATTGGCGGGCTACCAAGTGGCCGAGCTGCTTCGCAACGGGCAATTGCTCAGTTGCCTCGCCCACGGGGCGCCCACGGGTCGCGGGCACTACCTCTGTTACCTCAGCCGGCAGCACCAACCCTCCCGCGTGCGCGCCTTCATCGACTACATGAGCCAGCACATTCGCACGTCGCTCGACTCATTATCGACCCATAACATCCACGATGGCTCGCCATGAAACTCGGTGAGGGCGTCGAGCAAGCGATTCACAGCGTTTTGCTCTTGTCAGGCCTGGCCATAGACGGCGTGCTGCCCGCCGCCTCGCTGGCCGAGTATCACGGCGTATCCACGAGCTATCTGCTGAAACACCTGCAAGCACTCGCCAGCGCGGGACTACTGCTCTCCGTCCCTGGCCCCAAAGGTGGCTATCGCCTCGGCCGTGAACCCGAGCACATCTCCCTGCTCGACATCGTGATCGCCATCGAAGGCCCGGAACCCGCATTCCGCTGCGCCGAAATCCGCCAGCGCGGCCCCTCCCCGATCGCCGAACGCTTTCACCGAGCCCCGTGCGGCGTGAACGCAGCCATGCTGCGTGCAGAAAAAGCTTACCGCGCCGAGCTCGCCAAAGTCTCCGTAGCCGATCTCAGCGTCGACCCGCGCTCCGCACTCGGCGCCGCGATCGCCACGCGCGCGTGCGGCTTCCTCGAGGTCCATCAGCGGCGGAGTTTGCCGCGCGTGTGAGGTGAATCGCGGATGACGCATGGCTGCCACCGACGTGCACCGCGTGACGCAGCCCGGAGACATGTTTCAAAGTACCCGGCCTTGGAGTGGTCGGCCAAGAGTCGCAGCCACACGCTCGGAAAAGCGCGCACGATTTTCCTCGACTGTGCGCGGGAGGATTCGGCAAGCTTCAGCCAATATGGCTGGACCCGAGCTGCGCTTGGTGAACGTTCGCATCGCGGTGGCCCGTGCGAAACGTGTCGCGAGCTTGGCGTTGGCGTGCGCCGGGTTGACCTCGTGCCCGTCCACGGGTCCGGCCCCCGAGACGAGTGCATCTACCGAGGAGCGCGTGTTCGTGAGCCAAGCCGGTTCGAGCACGCTCTTGGTCGTCGACGCCGCGTCGGGCAAGACGGCCGCGCGCATCGAGGTCGGCATGTTGCCGCACCATCTGGTCGTGTCGCCCGATCGCACGACGCTGTATGCGGCGTTGGTCGGGTCGCAAGCGATCGCCGAGATCGACGTGGCTACGCTCAGCCTGCGCCGCACGCTGCTCACCGCGCCGGTGCCCGAGCGGCGCGCGGATGGCAGCATCATTCAGCCGCATTTCGAAGAAGATGCGTTCTCGGCGAGCACCTGCTTCGGCTGTCACCACCCCGGTGGCGCCGAGCCGAAGTACGCGGGCGATCGTCCCTTCGGTTTGTTGCTGTCGCCCGATGGGCGGCGTTTGTACGTTACCCATCTGCGTGAATCGCGGCTCACCGTGCTCGATCTCGAAGCGGGGCAGATCGAAAGCACGAGGTCCCTCGAGCCGGCGGGGCCCGCGACCGAAGTCGTGGCCATCGACCGCGTAGGCGACGAGCTGTGGGTCGCACTTCGCGCTCGCCAACCTTCGTCAGAACCCGGCGCACTGCGGCGCTTGCGCGCCGACACACTCGAGCCCATCGCGGATTTGCCGGCGGGTGCAGATCCGGGTGCAATTTTGGCGATCCCGGAGCGGAACCGCATCCTGGTATCGAACTTCGCGAGTAACACGGTGACGATGCACGGAACATCCGCGGAGAACCGTGAAGGGCCGTTTCATTTCGAAGCGGCTCCCGGACCGCTCGGGTTGCTTCAGCTCGACGAAAACAACGTGCTGGCGCTCGACTACTACTCCAACGCCGTTTCCTTTCTCGATCTCGATCGCCGGAGTGCGGAGACGCTCCCCCTCGAGCATGATGGCCAGCCCTACGCGAACCCCACCAACGCCGCCCTCGCTTCCGACCGGCAGAGCGCGTGGATCGTCTCGAGCGGCACGGACGGGCATCTCTTGCAACTCGACCTCGCGTCTCGCCGCATCGCGCGTGACGTTGCGATCGATGGACTTTCATTTGGCGTCGCAGTAGTTTCCGGAATTTCCCCGTAAACTCGATCGTCTTCTGCCTGGAGCCAATCACATGAGAAGCAAGCTCACCCTGTCCCTCGCCCTGATCGTCTCGTGCTGCAGCTTGGTGGCCTGTGGAGACAGCGGGAGCAGCGCGACCAACGGCAATGGCGGCAGCAGCGGTTCGAACGGCAACGGCAACGGCGGCGGGAACGGGGGCAAGGGCAACGGCTCGCAGCCGCCGCGCGTGGTTCCGGCGGAACCCGGCACCGTGTTCGGCATCGTCACGGACATCGGCACCGGCGCGGCCGTGGCTGGAGCCGAGGTCACGGCGGGCGGGCAAAGCACCACCACGGACGCCAAAGGCACGTTTTCTATCGAGGGCCTCGACGAGGGCGAAGTCACGCTCGCCATCGAGGTCGAAGGCTACGCGCCCGCGTTCGCCTCGGCGGTGATCGGCGAAACCACGCAGCCTGTGCTCGCGCGGATGAAGAAGCAAGGCACGCCGCAGTCCTACTCCACCGACAGCGCGCAGACCTTGTCGGAAAAGACCGAGGCTGGACCGTACGCGGTCATCTTCGAAGCGGACAGCTTGGACACCGACGACACGAACCTCACGGTATCGATTACGCCCCTCGATCCGACGAAAGAGCGCGATGCGCTCCCCGGTCTGTTGCTCGCTGGTGGAAAGACGCCATCGCTGCTCGTGCCGGTCACTTTCGCAGAGTTCACCATTCGCGACTCGAGCGGCAAGCGCGTGAATTTGCGGCCCTCGGCCTCCGCGCAAGTCGAGCTACCCATCCCGCCGCAATTGCGCGCGGAGTACCCGCTCGACACCAAGATCCATTGCTACGCTTACGACCCCGACACCGGCAAGTGGGAGGACTTCGTGGAGGGCACCGTACAGCTCTCCTCGGTCGACGGTACCAGCCCCGTTCTCGCCGCGTCGGTCCGTCACTTTTCGTGGTACGGCGGCGCCCCCCAGGGCAACAACTGCGTCGACGTCTACGTCAAAGTGGTGAGCGCGGTCGACGGCAAACCGCTCGGCAATGCGCGCGTCGAGGCGAGCCCCGGGACGAGCGCCTACACCGATGCCGACGGAAACGCGCTAATCCGTTCGGCTGTCGGCGGCGCCACCACGAGCTACGTCGCTTACCAAACGGGGCTCGATGTCGACGGCTCGCTCACCGGTATCAAGGGCGCCAAGTACATCGAGTACGGCAAGGTCGAAGAAGACTTGGTCGGGCTCGTGCAAAAGCCATGCACCGGCGACCCTGGCCCAACCCCCGGACAAAAGAATGTGCGCGGCTCGCAGAGCTCGCCTTTGACGCTCCAGGTTGGGCGCATCACGGGCGTGGTGTACCAAGCCACCGCCATTCTCAGCGGCTCGGACGGCTCGACGCCGGGCCAGGTCCAAGTCCTCGTCGAGGAAGGCGTTCCCGGCGACGACGGCACGATCGAGGCGCCCATGGCGACCAGCGGCGCGCGGGTCTTCTTTGCCGAAGTCGGTAGTGCCAACGCTCCCGTCGAACTGGGTGAAATCGCGCCCGGTAGTGGCGTGTACATGACGCTCACGGGTGCGCCGATCACGGCCGGGAAGCTTTACTCGGTATCGATCGACGGCGACGGCAACGGCAGCATCGACGGCACGGGCACTGCGTACGCCCTCGGTAGCATCACCTGGACCAACCCCGCTGACGGCGATAGCGTGAGCGCGCGCAATTTCACGGCTAGCTGGTCGGACAGCGGCAGTGAAGCAGGAGGCGCGGCGTACGCGCCGGTCTACCAAGTCGTGCTCTCGTCCGAGGACGGAAGCGACGCCGCGATCTATGTCGGAACCGAGCGGGAGTTCGTGGTCAAGAGCGCCTTTATGGCAGACGCTGCCAACCTATTGCCCGGCACTTACACCGGCAGTGTGCTTGGCTTCAGCGGAGCTATCTCCAGCGGCGATCTGACGACGAGCAACAACATCACCGGGCTCGGGGTGACCGGCCAGTTCTACAGCATGTCGAGCAGCTCCAACTCGATCACGTTCAGCGTCGAGTAGCGTCTGGCGAGCCCTGAGCGCACGACCGGCATCGACGCCATGGCGCGTGCACTCTAAGCGCATAATTCGACCCACGAGCGCCAGGCGACCTTACCAACTGGCGCGGCTCGAGGCGTTTCGCGCCACGGGCGCTCGCGCGCTGCCGCCCCGGCGCTCGCACGCTGCAATTGTGGACCGATCCCCTGGAACGGATTTCGGCTTGATGCCAGACTGAGGGAAACGTCTTTTGCACGTCCAACCCCGGAGCTTCGACTTGTCCCCTCGTTATCTTTGCGTCCTTGCTTTACCAGTCACGCTCTTGTCACTCGCCTTCGCCGGCTGCTCTGCAGGCAGCGAGAACACCGGACCGAGCCGCGTTGGTTCCGCCGGCAGCGGGAATACCGGCAACACGGTCAACAACGGCACGGCGGGCACTCCAATCGTCGTGGGCAACGGCGGCAGCGGTAGCGGTTTGACCATCCCGGACCCCGGGACCGGCACTGGCGGCGCGGATCCGTGCGGCCAAGTCCTGCCCGTCACCTATCGCGACTTCAAAGGCTCTGACGAGCCGGGCGGACATCCTGACTTCGAAGCCTCGGGCCGGAAAGTCACCCAAATGGACGGCGCCATCTACAAGGGCTGGAATGATGTGGGCTGCGGCTTGGTCGAGGCAACGCTCGGCGCCAACGGCAAGCCGACCGCCTACACCGGCGCGCCCGACGCCGCGAATGGCACCAACGTTCCGCTGGGCGTGGGGCGTCAGCAGCGCACCGTTTCCGGCCCCGGCTGCTGGACGGCATCGAATCCGACGCCTCCCGGCGTGTGCGGCATTGGTACGTGCTCGGCATGGAAGATCACGCCCCCGACCTGGTCCATCAAAGACGGCAGCACGTTCGGCCAGTGGTACACCACGACTGCCAACGTCAACATGGAGATCGCGGGTGAGCTGATGCTCACGGAGACCCCCGCCGGGTCGGGTGTGTCCGTGTTCGATTCGACTGCGTTCTTTCCGATCGATGGCCAGGGCTTCGGCAATACGCCCGGCCAGTCGCACAACTATTCGTTTACCACCGAGATTCACGTCAAGTTCACGTATCAGGCCAAGCAGAAGTTCACCTTCCGCGGTGATGATGACTTGTGGATCTTCGTGAACAACAAGCTCGCACTGGATGTCGGCGGGCAGCACCAAGCGCTCGAAGGCACCATCGACTTCGACTTGCAAGCCGCTGCGCTCGGCATCTCGGTCGGCTCCACTTACTCGATGGACATCTTCCACGCCGAGCGTCAAACGACGGACTCGAACTTCCGCATCGAGACGAACATCAAGTGCTTCGAACCGGTCGTCGTTAAGTAAACGACCGAGACCGTGCGGGTCCCGTTGCGATCGGGGCCCGCGGTCGGTGCATCCATCAGCCTCATGCATGCCTATCGATAGCGGAGTTCTATTGGACGGCTCGCGCGAAGCGCCGCAGAGTGCGCTAGATGCGAGCCTCTTTTGCACTCCGCGCTTTCACTATCGCAAGCTGCCTTTTGATCGGCTGCTCTGACGGCCCCGCCGAGCAGAACCCGTCGACCGCGAACGGAGGCTCGAGCCCGGAGTCACCCAACCCGAGCGCGGGGCGCCCGGGAACCGGGGGAAGCAGCGCGGGCGCGCCGAACGGCTCGTCTGCCGCCGGAGAAGGCGCGGAGGCCGGATTCTCGGCCGAGGCCGGGGCCTCCGGCAGCGCCGGTGACGCGGCTAGCCCCGGCGAGAAGGAGCTCACCCCGGTCACGTGGAAGGTGCTCGTCGAGTCGTCGGATTCGTCGCTGTACGCGGGGGCGATGATCGCCGTCAGCCGCGGCAAGGACGCGGCGGTGGCTTACTTGGAGCAAAGCGACCTATCGAGCGCCGCCGCTCGAGTGATCATGCAGCGCTTCGACGCCACCGGGCAACGTCTGGGCGCGCTCGTCGAGCTCGGCAACGATCCCGAGCCATACACTGCCATCACGTTCGCGAGTGACGGCAAGCAATACGCGGCATGCTGGAACACGCCGCCTGAGATCCATTGCTCCCTGGTCGACGAGCAGGGCACCGTGCAGCGCAACGCGCTCACGCTTGCCGGCCAATACCCCACCCTCGTCGGACGGGATGGGCGCTGGGCCATCGCCTACTCGGCGAGCGAGACGGAACTCCGCCTGCAAGCGTTGACGCCTTCGCTGGAAGTGACGGGTGACCCCGTGAGTCTCGAGCCGTCCTCGGCGTTTCGCACGCAAAAGCGGGGACCACTGATCGCCCCTACGCCGTCGGGGTTTGCGCTGGTCGGCGCCGCACTTGCGGACGAGCATGACGCGCTGTGGCGCCTCGATGCGGAACTGCAACCCGTGGGCTCCCCGGTGCCATTGGGGCACGATCTCTGGTTCACCGCACAGCTGGCCGCCTCCGACACGCGCGCCGCCGTGAGCCTTTCCGCGCCGTACGGCGCCTACTTGCTGCTCCTCGAGGGCGCTCGAGTCTCGGCTGAATTGCCCATGGGGGGCGGCGGCAAGACGGGCATGGACCACGCGCTGCTAGTGAACGATGGCGGGATCGGCGCGGCTTGGTTGGATCCCAACGGCGCGCTCTGGCGGCGCTTCTTCGCCGACGGTCGTGACGCCGACGTGGGCGGCCTCGTCGAACGCGAGGCTAATTTCCCGCCGCCCGGCCCATCGGAGGAGGGAACCGATTCCTACCAGCAGCTGCTGCGCGTCTCGGACCAGGTCTTGGTGCTCGCGCGCGCCAGGCACTACGGCTACCTCGCGAGCGATTCGCTCCGCGTCGCCTCCCTCTCGTTCCCGTAATCTCCAGCAGAGTGCTGTTCGAGGCCAACGCCGCGCTTGGAGCGGGTTCTAGGATCCGCTCTTACTTGGGGGCGCCCGAGATCCAGCATCGCAACTCGCGGGCGACAACGGGTTCCCCCCTCGGCCGCCCGCGCGAAGCGGCGCCATCCGACGCCGAAGGCCACGTGCCACTCCGACGTGACTCGTGACCATCAACCGAGTGAAGACGGCTCCTGCGACGCCGCGAAGCGACCCGCAAACCAACCGCCGATCACGAGCTGAAGCGGGTGGTAGATCATGATCGGCAACAAGATCAGCCCGAGGCCGGGGTTGGCACCGAAGATCAGCCGGGCCATCGGCACGCCGGAAGCGAGCGTCTTCTTGGAAGCGCAAAACAGCGCGGCGATGCGATCGGGCGGCGTAAAACCGAGGGCACGGCTCACGCTGGTCACGAAGGCCATGGCCAGCGCGAGCAGTGCTATCGAACTCAGGGTCGAGACCAACAGCGGAGTGATCCCGGCGTTCCACACGCCTGCCTTGACCGAGTCGCAGAAGGACGTGTAGACGAGCAGCAGGATGGTGAGCCGGTCGAGCACACCGATGCGTGATTTGTACCGCGTTGCGAGCGCGCCGAGCAGCGGGCGCAGCGCTTGTCCAACGAGCAGCGGGAGCACTAGCCACAGCACGAGGTCGAGCACGACGCGGCCGAACGGCAGCGAGCGCCCCGCCGCGCCCAAAACGAGTCCGAGCCAAAGCGGCGTGATCACGACGCCCAGCAAGCTCGAGAGCGTGGCGTTGAACACCGCACCCGGCACGTTGCCGCGCGCCGTCGCCGTGAGGGCCACCGAAGAGGACACGGTCGATGGCAATGCGCATAAAAAGAACAGGCCGATGCGAAGCTCCGGGCCAATCGATGCGCCCAGACTGGAGATGAGCACGAGTCCCAGCAACGGGAAGAGCAAGAACGTGCACAGCTGGACCAGCAGATGTAGGCGCCAGTTGCGCGTGCCGGCGGATAGCGCCGCGAACGACAGTGTGAGGCCGTGCAGGAAGAAGATCAGCGACACGCCGAGCTTGTTGACGAGCTCCGGATGTAGGCGACCTCCCCTCGCGCCCGGGTCGGGCAAGAGCCAGGCGAGCGCTACCGCCAACCCCATGCCGACTAGAAACCAATCCGGGCGCTTCATGGTACTGACCTCGAGTGATGCGCTCTGATCCCAAAAAGCCCGCCCGCGCCCGCCCGGCTCCCTTGAGCCCCAAGCGGCCGGCGAGCAAGCCGAGCGCCAAGCGCGACCCGGACGCGACGCGGCAGCGCATATTGCAGGCCGCAATTCACGAGTTCTCTCTCAAGGGTTACGGCGGGGCGCGGGTGGATGCGATCTGTAAACGCGCGCGCTCCAACCCGCGCATGATTTACCACTACTTCGAGGACAAAGACGGCCTGTACGTCAGTGTGCTCGAACACGTCTTGGGTGAGTTGAGGCAAGCGGAGCTGAAGCTGGAGGTCGACCATGTGGCCCCGGTCACCGGCATGCTGGAGCTGTTCGCCTTCATTCATGCGCACTTCGGGGCGCACCCGGAGTTGATCCCGCTGCTCAGCGGCGAGAACTTGCTGCGTGCGCGCTTCCTGCGTCGCTCGTCGAAGGCCCCGATCGTTGCCTCGCCCTTGATCGAGTTGATCGCGCGTTTGCTCGAGCGTGGCGTGAAGGAGGGTGTGTTTCGCTCGGGCATCGACCCACTGCAGCTGTACGTGACGATGGTCGCGCTGAGCTATTTTCACCGTTCCAACGCGCACACGCTTTCTGTCCTGTTCAGGACCGACCTGCTCGACGCGGCGTGGCAAGCCGAACAAAAGCGGAACGCGGACCAGATGCTCGCGCGCTTCTTGGAGCGCAGCACGCTGCGTCCGGCAGAGTGAGACTAAAAATAAATCGTTCATGGTTTGGGTCTCGAGACTTGGACCTTCGATAATTTGCCGCGATTTCCCGCGCGAAACACGCTCGCAACATAGTAAGTAAGCATTTACTTATCAGCAACGCGCAGGCACTCTCGCTTCATCGAGCGCGACACGCAAGTCCCTCGTGAGGTTTCGATGCCGAGCACCGCACCGCTGTCTTTCGACCAACCGTATCGCACCGCGCGCCAGCCCGTACTCGGCCGGCAGGCGGTGGCGACGTCACATCCGGTCGCGGCCCAGGTCGGGATGAGCGTGCTCGACCGCGGTGGCAATGCGATCGACGCGGCGATCGCCGTCGCGGCTACCCTGAGTGTCGTCGAACCGACCATGAACGGGCTGGGCGGTGACTTGTTCGCGTTGGTTTGGGACGGCAAAGCGCTGCATGGCTTGAACGCCTCGGGGCGTGCCCCTCGTGCTTGGTCTCCCGAACACTTCACGGGCCTGCGTCGAATGCCGGAGCTCGGGTGGGATTCGGTCACCGTCCCGGGGGCCGTGAGCGGCTGGGTTGCGCTGTGGAGACGCTTCGGCAGCGAGCCCTTCGCGCGCTTACTCGAGCCCGCGATTGGCTATGCCATGACCGGCTTCCCCGTGTTGCCGAGGATGGCCGCGCTGTGGGCCAAGGCCCGCGAGCGCTTCCACCAATTCCCGGAATTTCAGCGCGTTTTCCTGCCGGAAGGCCGCAGCCCGCGCGCGGGCGAATGGTTCCGCCTGCCCGACTTGGGTGAGTCGTTGTCGGCGGTGGCGGCCAGCGGCGGCGCTGATTTCTACACGGGTCAACTCGCGCGGAGAATTGGCGACGCGGCGGCGCGTGCCGGGGCACGGCTCACTCGCGAAGATCTGGCGCAACACGAAGCCGACTGGGTCGAACCGATCGCGGTCGACTTTGCCGATGCGCGGCTGTGTGAATTGCCGCCCAACGGCCAAGGGTTGGCCGCATTGCTCGCGCTCGGCATCTTGCAGCATCGACCCGAGTCCAGGCGTGCGCCCGAAGATCCGGACAGCGTGCACGTGCAGATCGAAGCAATGAAGCTCGCGTTCGCGGATTGCCGACAGCACGTCGCCGATCCGCGCCGCATGCAGCTGTCGCTCGACGCGCTGCTGTCAGAAGCTCGCTTGGCCGTGCTCGCCGAGCAAATCGAACTCGGTCGCGCTCGACCGCACCGGCCAGGCCCCGAGCGCGATCACGGCACCGTGTACGCGACGATTGCCTGTCGCGCCGGCAAAATGGTGTCGCTGATTCAGTCGAATTACCTTGGTTTTGGCTCGGGAATCGTCGTCCCAGGCACGGGTATCAGTCTGCAGAATCGTGGCCTCGGGTTCTCGCTCGACCCGCAGTCTCCGAACCTCGTGCAGGGCGGCATGCGCCCGTACCACACGATCATGCCGGGCTTCTTGCTCCGGGGGGGTGAACCGTCACTCAGCTTTGGCGTGATGGGTGGGCACATGCAACCGCAGGGGCACGTGCAACTCGCGCTGCGCAGCGTGCTGCACGGCCAGAACCCGCAGACGCTGTGCGATGCCCCGCGTTGGTACGTCGGCGAAGAATCCGAGGTCGCCCTCGAAGCCGAGCTCGGCCGAGACGTCGAGCCCAGCTTGCGTGCACGCGGTCATCGCATCGTTGACGAGCCGGACACGGTGTTGTTCGGCGGCGCGCAAGTCATTCAACGCATCCCCGGCGGCTACTGCGCCGGCTCCGATCCTCGGAAAGACGGACAAGCGCTGGCCTCCTGAGCCAGCCCGGCATCGCACTCGCTCACTCGGGCAACGAGTTGAAATTTTCGCATCGTTCCCGCGAACTCGAAACATCGCCCAAACCGTAAGTAAACGTTTACTCAGTCAGTATCCCATGCGCCGGGGACCCCGGCATTCGAAGGAGAATCGTGATGAACCTGTGCAAGCTTCAGCGCACGCGTGGCGGCCTCGGCCTGTTCGCGTTGCTTTCCCTCGCGAGCGCGCTCGGCAGCGGCTGCAGCAAATCCCAAGCCTCGGAAATGCAGAAGCCTGCCGCCGCAGACGTGAAAGCGCCCGCCGCAGAGCCGCTCACGGTGGGCGTTTTGATTCCAGGCTCCAAGTCCGACAAGGGTTGGATGGAATCGGGCTACGACGGCCTGACCCGCGCGGAGGCCAAGTACCCGGGCAAGGTGAAGATCGAATACGTCGAGAACGTGAAGTTCGCGGACATGGAGCAAGCGCTGACCATGCTTGCGACCAAGAGCGGACTCGTAGTCGGCGTGGGCGGCCAGACCGAAGCGTCGGTGCGCAAGGTCGCCAAGCACTTCCCCAAGGTGAAGTTCTCCGTCGTCGGCGGCAACAAGGGTAGCCAAGACGAGAACGTCGCCCAGTATGACGTGCGCCAAGCGGAGATCGCGTTCGTCGCCGGCGCCGCCGCCGCCATGCTCTCGAAGACGGGCGGAGTCAGCTACGTGGGCGGCATGGAGATCCCGGCCATCGTCAACGCGGGCAAAGAGTTCGGCAAGGGGGCGCGCTACATCGACCCGAAGATCAAGTACTTCGAGGCTTACACGGGCGACTTCGACGACGTTGCCAAGTCGAAAGAAGCGACGCTCGCCGCGATCGCCCAAGGCGCGGACGTGCACTATCACATCCTGAACTTGGGCCTGCGCGGCATGGAGCAAGCCGCGCGCGAGAAGAGCACGCACATCATCGGCAGCTACACCGACCGCTGTGGCACGGACCCGTTGTACGTCGCGTACAGCATCACGGGCGTGGGCACCCAGCTGGAGTACGCCGTCGACCAGTTCGCGGCCAGCGCGTGGAAGGCCGAATTCAAGCCGTTTGGACTAGCCATGGGCCCGACTAGCTCCGACATGAAGGTGTGCGGCGGGCTCAGCCAGGAGCAGCTCGGAAAGCTGGAGGAAATCAAGAAAGACATTTTGTCGGGGAAGATCAAGACGCTCGACAGCTGAGGCGTCTCCGTCGCCTCGCCTGTCTCGTGAGCTCGTTCGGAATCGCCCATGGCCAGCGCAGCACTCATCGGCACTCCCCCGGTCTTCAGTGAAGACCCGCGCCCCACACCGCGCGCCTTGCTCTCGGCGCGCGGTCTCGGCAAGCGCTTTGGCGGCTTGCTCGCGCTCGAGGACGTGAGCTTCGAGCTCGAAGAAGGGCAGGTTCACTGCTTGCTCGGGGAGAACGGCGCGGGCAAGAGCACGCTGTGCAACCTGCTGTTCGGCGTTCACCGCGCGGATGCGGGCGAGCTGACGCTACTCGGGGAACGCTTCGAGCCGCGAGGGCCGGCGCACGCGCTCGAAGCGGGCGTGGCCATGGTGCATCAGCATTTTTCGCTCGTGGGCAACATGACGGTGCTCGAGAATCTTCAGCTCAGCGCGGCCGGGCGGAAGTTCGGCAAGGCCGCGCTCGGCGCGCGCCTGCGCGAGGTGTCCGCGCAGTTCGGTTTCGAGCTCGATCTGCGGCGCCCGGTCGAAGCATTGTCGGTCGGAGAACGCCAGCGAGCCGAGCTCGTGAAGTGCTTGCTGGGTGTGCCGCGCCTGCTGGTGTTGGACGAGCCGACCGCCGTGCTGCCCCCGCGTGAGGTGCATGGCTTGCTCGAGATTTGCCGAAGCGTGGCGCAAAGCGGCTGCGCGGTGCTGCTCGTGACTCACAAATTGGCAGAAATCGAGGCCGTCGCGGACCACGTGTCGGTGCTACGGCGCGGCCGCCTGGTCGACAGCGCGACCTTCGAGCCGGCGCTGGTCGGGCGTTTCGTGCGCTCGATGGTCGGGCGTGAAGTGAGTCCGATCGCCCGCGCGCCCGCAAGTGGTGTGCGCGCGAGCGTCTCGGCGCCCCCGGTGCTGCGCTGCGAAGGGCTAACCGTCGAAGACGAAGCAGGCATGCAAATGCTCGACGTGAGCTTCGAGGTGCGGCCCGGAGAAATCGTGGGCCTCGCGGGTGTGGAGGGCAACGGCCAAAGCGAGCTATGCGCGGCGCTCTCCGGGATGCTCACGCCCACCGCGGGGCGGCTCGTGCTGGCCGGGCGTGACGTAGCGGGTGCGGCTCCGCGCGCGCTCACCAAACTCGGCCTCGGTTGCGTCTCGGAAGATCGCCACGCCGTCGGCTGTCACTTGGGGTTGAGCGTGGCCGAAAACCTGTTCTTGAGCGATTTGAAGCGTTTTTCTCGACTTGGCTTGCTCGACCGCGCGCGTTTGGAGCGCGCGGCGACGAGCCAACTCGAGGCCTTCGACGTGCGCGGGAGCGCCGGCTCGAAGATGAGCGAGCTCTCGGGCGGCAATCAGCAGAAGGTCGTCCTCGCCCGCGAGCTTTCCTTGGATCCGCTGGTGTTCTTGCTCGCGGCCCAACCCACGCGCGGCCTCGACGTCGGCGCGGTGGAAGCGGTCTATTCCGCCATCCGCGCGGTCAGCGAACGCGGCGTCGGCGTGCTCTTGGTTTCGAGCGAACTCGATGAACTACTCGCCGTCGCGCACCGCGTGCTCGTGATCTACCGCGGAAAGATCATCGGTGAAGTGCCGGGCGGCGGTGAGCAGCAAGAAGCCGTGGGGCGCTTGATGTCGGGGCAGCGGTCGGAGAACGGGGCTGCACCATGACGAGCCCAGTGCTGAGTCGCGGCCGCACCGCACGACTGTCCGCCGTCCCCGGCGCTCTGCCGGTGCTGGCATTGGGTTTTGCCCTGTGCGTCGGACTGGTGTTGATCGGCCTTACCGGTGTACCCATGGGCAAGGCGCTGCACGCGTTTTGGGACGGCATTGCCGGCTCGAGCTACGCCATCGTGGCTTCACTCACGCGCGGTGTGCCCCTCGCACTGGTCGGATTCGGCTACGTGCTTGCCGAGCGCGGCAACCTGACGAATGTCGGAGGTGAAGGGCAGATCG
>Ga0247740_1000258_pt1 | contig 28089 bp, 29 predicted proteins | sample UWRJL148409B2_FD_180942 | JGI IMG/M metagenome (GOLD analysis project Ga0247740, IMG submission 180942) | Plant litter microbial communities from Arlington Agricultural Research Station in Wisconsin, United States - UWRJ-L148-409B-2 | ecosystem: Environmental > Terrestrial > Plant litter >...
TCGTAGTCCTTCTCCCCCTGGCCCCCCTCGATCTCGGGCGTGCCGCCGAAGCCGGGCTGCTCGATCATGATCACGCGGAAGCTCTCGGTGAGCTGGTTGTGGAAGGGCCACACCGGGCGTCCACCGCCGCCGTGCAGGAAGACGAGCGTCGGGCCCGTTCCTCCCTCGAGGTAGTCGACGGTGCGCCCGTCGACGGTGGTGGTCTTCGACTCGAAGATGTCGCTCATGCTGTTACTACCTTCTTCACTAGTGCGTTGGGGGACCAGACCATGCCGTCCGCTTCACCGAGGTAATCGCGGGCGACATCGTTGTAGAACTTTCGGGAAACCTGGTTGTGCTGTCCGGCGGCCTTGATGTCGCGGAACCAGCGGTTGATCACGCCGGCGCGGAGGGACTTGCCGCCCGCCTCCTCGAAGATCCAGTCGGCGTTCGTCTTGTTGGCACGGCTCAACAGCAGGAGCGCAGCTCGGGCGTCCGTGTGCTGCTGGGTGGTGGGCTCCTCGCCCGCGTCGAGGGTGCGCTCGATGTCCTCCCAGATGGAGTACATCCACGACCGCGCGGAGCGGTAGGCCGAGACGGCCTCGGCGTAGCGGCGGCGGAACAGCTCGCTGTCCGCGAGCCGACCGCGGCGGTTGGGCGTGGAGGCGAACACCGAGATCTCGTCGATGAGGCGCTTGCCGAGGCCGAGATCGATGACCGAGTGCGAGTGGACCAGCCATCCGGTCATCCCCAGCAGGGCCGACTTGCCGCCCCACTTCATGACCGGAACCGTGTTGCCGATGACGACCATCGCGTCGGGCACGAACAGGTCTTTCACCTCGTAGTCGAAGCTGCCGCTCGCCCGCAGGCCGAGCACGTCCCAGTTGCCGGCGAGCTGCACCTCGGCGGCGGGCATGAAGACCATGATCGCCTGCGGTGCGCCGTCGGCGTTGAGGCTGCGCACGCCGTTCTCAGTGATCATCGCGCCCCCCAGCACCAGGTCGGCGTTCTGGATGCCGCTGCCGTACTCCCAGTGGCCGGTGACGATGTAGCCGCCCTCGACGCGCTCGGCGGTTCCTGTCGGGGCCGCCTGGCCGGCGAGCACGGGCACGCCGTCGGCGCAGATCGCCGCGGCGTTCTCGAACGGCAGCAGCTGCAGCTGTTTGTTGTGCACGTTGGGGATCATCGTGATCCAGGCGGTCACGGCGTCGATGGAGAAGAACTCCTCGAAGACGGCCAGCGACTCGAACGGGCTCAGGTCGCTGCCGCCGAACTCCTTCGCGGAGAGGAGGTTGAAGAACCCGCGCTCCTGCAGGAGGGCGACGATCTCGGGGCTGACCCGACCGTTCTCCTCGTTCCACGGAATGGACGCCTGGATGGTCTCCGAGAGTGCGCCGAGCTCGGCGATGAACTCCTGGGGAGTGGATGGCTTGGTCAGCACTTCGTTGCCCACGGTCGGCCCTTCATTCGGATGGAAGCTAAATGCAGAGTAAGTGCAAAATCTCCAAACCGCATGCAAAACTTTCGCCAGAGGACACTATTCACACGGAAATGTCACGTGATCGAAACATGTGCCCGCCCACTCTGCATGCAAACAGCGAGGTGGATGCTCGTGGTCGGAGTGGATTCCGCACCCGTGCGGAGGTTTCGACCCCGTGCGCCTACCGGAACCACCGCAAGGCGCCGAAGGTACCGCGCGCGTGAGTCCGAAGCGTTTCAAGCCCGTGACGCGGACGAGTCCGCCCACCCTGAGCGAGGGTCGGCGAGGTCGGCGACCTACAAACGGTGAACGTCCGACGGGACCGGCTCGAGGTCGGCACCGTGAGGGATTCGCTCCCCTACTGAGCCGCATCCACAGTGCGCGGTCTTGGCAACGGAGCACTAGAGGGACTGCGCACTGCGGCTGTCTGCTCAGCGGGGGCCCACGAGGGGGGTCTCGTCCTCCACTGCCCACGGAAATAGATAACGCCCCACAAAAAGCGCGTGGGGCGTTATCTATTTCCGTGGCAAGTGAGGGATTCGAACCCCCGAATGCGATGCAGTCTGATTTACAGTCAGATCCCTTTGGCCGCTTGGGTAACTTGCCGGGGCGCTTCCGACCACATGTAGTCATCTAGCCGAACGCGCTGAATAAGGATACAAGGTTCGGAGGGCGATTCGTGACGCGGGCCGAACGTTAGAATCGCCCAATGCCGGGTATCAATGAGGTGGCCCAACTCGCGGGCGTGTCGACGGCGACCGTATCGCGGGCCCTCAGCGGCAACGGGCACGTCTCCGAGGCCACCCGGCAGCGGGTGCACGCGGCCGCACTCGAACTCGAGTACGTCGTCTCCTCGAACGCCTCCAGCCTCGCCACCGGCCGCACCAAGAACGTCGGCGTCGTCATCCCCTTCCTCAACCGCTGGTTCTACGGGGCAGTGCTCGAAGGCGCGGAGAGTGCACTGCTCAGCCACGGCTACGACCTCACCCTCTACAACCTCGGCGGCGGGGGCGACGAGCGCCGCAGCGTGTTCGAGCACTTCCTGCTGCGCAAGCGCGTCGACGCCGTCATCGCCATCGCCCTCGAGCTCACCGAGTCCGAGGTCGGTCGCCTGCACGACATGAACAAGCCCATCGTCGGGGTCGGCGGAACCATCCAGGGCGTCCGCACCCTGAGCATCGACGACCCCGGAGTCGCGCGTCTCGCCACCGAGCACCTGCTGTCCCTCGGGCACACGGCCATCGCGCATATCGGCGGCAACAGCGACTCCGAGATGGACTTCCACGTCCCCACCAAGCGTCGCGGCGGCTACGAGTCCGCGCTGCGAGAGGTCGGGATCACCCCCGACCCCGACCTCTTCCACGCCGCCGACTTCACCCTCCAGGGCGGGTACGCCGCCGCCAAGCAACTCCTCGGCAACCCGCGCAAACGCCCCACCGCGGTATTCGCCGCGTCCGACGAGATGGCGATCGGCACCATCCTCGCCGCGCGCGACCTCGGGCTGCACGTGCCCGACGACGTCTCCGTGGTGGGAGTCGACGACCACGAGCTCTCCGAGTTCTTCGGGCTCTCCACCATCGCCCAGTTCCCCGCACTTCAGGGCCGTCTGGCCGTCGACATCCTCATGGACCAGCTGCACCCGGGACACCGCGGTGGGTCATCCGTGAACACGCCGCTGCCGTTCGAGCTCATCGTGCGCGGCAGCACATCGAGGCCGCGGGAGCGTTGATATCACTTTCCGTTTTTGATATCATAGGTGGATGAAGCAGCTCCTTCTCCGCGTTCCCGAGGAGCTGCACGCGCGACTGACCGCTCAGGCCCAGGCGAAGGGGATATCGGTCAATGCGCTCGCGAACGATCTCCTCGGCCTCGGTATCGACCCGGCGCTTCTCTCCCGCACCGACCGCTTGCGTCTCAAGCTGATTCAGCTCGGCGAGGTATCCGGGTCAGGCAGACGCCCACCCTCCCCGTCGCCCGACGCGATCGCCGATCTCGAAGCCCTCCGCGCAGCACCCGGGGAACGGGACGAGATCGACGAACTCATCGCGTGGCAGCGGGGCGCGGACCGCTGGCCGTGATCGCCTACCTCGACTCCTCCGCAGTGGTACGTGCGTACCTCACCGACGAGCGCGGCCACAGCGCACCCCGGGCGCTCATCCACGACCCTCAGGTCACTACGGTTACCGGCTCCTGGACCCGTATCGAGGCCACGAGCGCATTCGTGCGGGCCGCCCGCACCGGGCGGTTCGACTTCGACGAACTGGAAGCGGCGTTCCGTCACGACACGGATCCCGTCGGGGGCGCCCTCCTGATCATCGACGCCGACCAAGCGGAGCTCGAGCTCATCGCGCTGCAGACAGTCCGGGAATACGGAATCCGGGCCATGGATGCCTGGCAGCTCGCCTCCGCCTACCTCACGTTCGACGCCCTCGCCGAGACTCGCGAGGAGAGCGCGTTCGTCACCCGTGACGCAGAACAGGCCCGCATCGCGCGGGACTGGGGTTTCACGCTCCTCTAACTCTTGTCGAAGTACTCCTGGGCTGCGTCAGCGACCTTAGTCAGGTAGTCATTGCCCGAGTTGTACGACGCGATGCCGGCGCGCCAGCCCTCGGCAGTGGTCATCCCGCCGCTCGCCCGACACATGTGGTTCGCCGACGCGATGGCAGCGTCGGCGATGTTCTGCGGATCGGGGACGCCGTCGCCGTTCGCGTCGGACGGCCAACTCGCCCAGGTCTCCGGGAGCAGCTGCATCGGACCCACGGCACGGTCGTAGTCGCTTATGCCGTCGACGGCTCCCCCGTCGCTGTCCGGGATGTGCTCCGTGTCGCCGCCGTCGAGTACCACGCCGTAGATCGGCGGGCTCACGCGGAAGTCCTCACCTATCGACGATCCGTCGTGGCGCCCGTGGTCGCTCTCCACGAGGCCGATCGCCGCGAGGGTGTTCCAGCCGATCCCGCAGTCCGGGTAGACCTCCGCGCTGCGCACGACCGCGCCGGCGTATGCGAGAAGCGCCAATTCGGGGATGCCCGTGGCCTCGGCCGTACTCGCCGCCCAGTCGAGGTCGATGAGTCCGGTGTACCCGGGTGACGTCGGCGCCGCGGCGAGGGGTGGCGGATCGGACTGCTCCGCCGACGGCTCCACCGGCTGCGCCGCGCATCCCGCGAGCACGAGGACGACGACGGGGACGAGCAGGCGGCGGATCACAAGCACCATCCCATCACGGGCGGCCGCAAGTACCATGGGCGCATGGCAGATTCCACTTTCGACATCGTCAGCAAGGTCGACCACATGGAGGCGGAGAACGCCGTCAACCAGGCTCAGAAGGAGATCTTGACGCGCTACGACTTCAAGGGCGTCGGGGCATCCGTCGAATGGAGCGGCGAGAAGCTGCTGCTCAAGGCGAGTGCGGAGGAGCGCGTGAAGGCGGTTCTCGAGGTCGTCGAGGCCAAGTTCATCAAGCGGGGCATCTCGCTGCGCAGCCTCGACGCGGGCGACCCCTACCCCAGCGGCAAGGAGTACCGCATCGAGATCAACCTCAAGAACGGCATCTCGTCGGAGGACGCGAAGAAGGTCGCCAAGATCATCCGCGACGAGGGACCGAAGAGCGTGAAGAGCCAGATCCAGGGCGACGAGCTGCGGGTCTCCTCGAAGAGCCGCGACGACCTGCAGGCCACGATGGCGCTGCTCAAGGGCCAGGACCTCGACATCGCACTGCAGTTCGTCAACTTCCGCTAGCCGTGTCCGACCCGCTCGCCGAACTGAAACGGCGGGCGTACGCGCGTCCGGATGATGACGCGAGTGCCGCGGCAGCACAGGCCGAGCTCGCGCAATTCGCGGAGGAGCGGCGGCGGGCCGAACGCGGTGTGGAGATCGACCAGCCCGAGCTCCCCGAGTTCGGGGTGGTGGGCGTCCGTTCGCAGGCGCTTCTCGGCGTCGCCGCAGTAGTGGTGACGATTGCGGCCATCGCATCGTTCCAGCCACGGGCAGAGTCGCTCGACGTCTTCGACCGGGCGCAGACGGCGGATGACCTCCTCTCGGTGTCGATCGGTCTGGACGACATCGACCCGACCTCGATCAGGCACCTCGCCTCGCAGCCCGACATCGATGTCTTCGGCTCCCTCACCACGGGTGAGGGCATCTGCCTCACCGCCGAGTACGACCCCGACGAGGGCAGCTCGGGAACCTCCTGCACCTCCCTCGCCGACTTCCGCCGCACCGGCCTCGAGGTGCAGTTGTTCCGCGGCGCGTACCTCGAGGGCGTGCTGATCAGCGTGCACTGGGGCCCGAACGGCGAACCGGAGATCACCGCGCCGTGACGGCCGGTCCCCGCCCGTCGATAGACTGCCGAGCATGACGGCGACGACCAACGACGGCTGGTTCAGCGTGACGCTGGCGATCGTCCTGTTCGTCGTCGACTTCACCATCCGAGTACTCGCGATCATCTACGTGCCGCGCAACCGCCGCCCGCAGACCGCACTCGCGTGGCTGCTCGCGATCTTCTTCATCCCGTACGTGGGCGTACTCCTGTTCCTTCTCGTCGGATCGGCCCGCCTGCCGCGCAAGCGACGGCTGCGCCAACGTCAGATCAACGACTACATCCTGGAGACCACGGAGGGCTTCGACCGCGTCGAACGCGACCCCCCGTGGCCGACCTGGCTCGAGTCGGTGGTGAACCTCAACCGCAAGCTCGGCTCCATGCCCCTCGTCGGCGGCAACAGCGCACAGCTCTTCGCCGACAACCAGAAGGCCCTCGACGCGATGACGCAGTCGATCCGCAACGCGAAGCGCACCGTGCACGTTGAGTTCTACATCCTGTTGCTCGACGATGTGACCAAGCCGTTCTTCGATGCACTCGAGGATGCCCACAAGCGCGGTGTCACTGTGCGCGTGCTGCTCGACCACCTGGGCAACTTCCAGTACCCCGGCTACCGCCGCACGAAGCGCCGGTTGAACCGCATGGGAATCGAATGGCACCTCATGCTGCCGTTCCAGCCGTACCGCGGCCGTATCCGTCGGCCCGACCTCCGCAACCACCGCAAGCTGCTCGTGATCGACGGCACCATCGCCTACACCGGCTCGCAGAACGTGGTCGAGACCGGCTACCAGCGCAAGAAGAACCACAAGCGGCACTTGCACTGGAAGGATTTCATGGCGCGGTTCGAGGGCCCCGTCGTCGCAGGGATCGACGCACTGTTCGTGACCGACTGGTACTCGGAGACCGACGAGTTGCTCGAACGGGAGGCCGCGCCTGCGCGGGAGACGGGCAAGGGCACGCTCGACTGCCAGGTGGTGCCCAGCGGCCCCGGGTTCGCGGGCGAGAACAACCTGCGCATGTTCAACTCGCTCGTCTACGCGGCGCAGGAGAAGATCATCCTGGTCAGCCCCTACTTCGTACCGGACGACTCGATGCTGTACGCGATCACCACGGCGGCGCAGAGCGGCATCCACGTCGAGCTCTTCGTCTCGGAGATCGGCGACCAGTTCTTCGTCTACCACGCCCAGCGCAGCTACTACGAGGTGCTGCTCAAGGCCGGCGTGCATATCTACCTCTACAAGTCGCCGACGATCCTGCACGCGAAGCACTTCACCATCGACAACGAGGTGTCGGTGATCGGCTCGAGCAACCTCGACATGCGCTCGTTCACTCTCGACCTCGAGGTGTCGGTCATGATCCGCGGAGAGGCGTTCCTCAACTCCCTCCGCGAGATCGAGGACCAGTACCGCCGCGACAGCCGCGAGCTCACCCTCGACGAGTGGAACAACCGCAGCTCGCTCTCGGCCACCCTCGACAACATCGCCCGCCTCACCGCCGCGGTGCAGTAGCCGCTCTACCTCGAGATCGCGTCGGCCAGATTGGCGCGCACGTTCTTCGGCAGTCGGCCCGACCGGGCGATCAGCGCGGCGAGCACGGCCTGCAGCGTCGCGTCGTCGGTTCGGTCGGCTGCGTCCACGGTCGACAGGATGCCCGCCACGATCTGCTCGACAGTCGGCCGGGTGGCCGCCAGCTTCTCGGCGAGCGCGTCGAGATCACTGTCGTCGAGGGTGTCGCGTGTGGTGCCGATCAGGGTGAGCGCGGCGAAGGTGTCCTCCCACTGAGGCGAACCGAGCGGGTGGACGACCACGCGTCCCGAGCTCTCCTCCTCCAGCAGACCGGCCAGCTCCCAGCCGCCGAGGTAGCGGTAGACCCCCCGGGTCGGATCGTGCGCGGCCACGAGGCCGTTTGTGTGGCGCCAGTACATGGTGATCTCCTCTCCGTGGAACCGTCTCCGCTGCGCAGCCAGTCCCGCTAGCGCCAGTGAAGCGCCTGCGGCATCCTGCCCGAACGGCGGAATGCGTACGCCATCCGCCCGCCAGCCGTTGCAGTGAATGTGGGCGCCCGTCACCGTGTCGCCGGGCGCCGGAAAAGGATCGACGTTGCCGGTGTTGCCCGAGAAACTGACGTGCTGTCCCTCCGTCACGAACGAGAGGTTCAGGCTACGTGCGAGCGCGCTGTCCGAGCAGTGGCAGGCGCGCTCGGACGAGCCGTCCGGCTGGTGGATCACGGTATCCCAGCCCGCGCTGCCGTTCGAGAAGAAGTGCAGGATGCCGCTGCACGGCGCGATGATCGGAGTGCCCGAATCCGCGCCGAAGTCCACGCCGGGGCTTCCGCCGTTCTCGACGTGCTCGGCCCAGGTCTGCGTCACTCCCAGGCCCGTGTAGGGGTTGAACATGGCTACATTGTGGTCCTCCGCAGGTCGGTGCGGAAGGTAGCCGGGGCGGAAGGGCGGGCCGCCTTGCATCGGCCCGCCCTGTCCGGGTGGCGGAGGAGGCCGAAATACCTCGAACCCCGCCAGGTGAACGTGGCCGCTAGGACGGCCGCTCGTTCTGTTACCCAGAATGGCGCGCTGGCCTGTGGCTGCGCAGGGGCGGTGCTGAGAACTGACTGTGACGTCGCGGCTGCCGGTCAGCCGAGCGGGAACCGACTAGCGGCGTGAGAAGACCAGCCAGGCCGGGCAGACTGCGGGCCAGGACTCCTGGCAGAAGTGGGCAGCTCGGCGAGCGCGCCGGGCGCGACCGGCGTCAGTGCGCCTTGTTCGAGACCGAGACCATCTCTTCGCGGTCGACGACCTTGATGCGGGTGCGGCCCTGCGGCTCGCCAAGGGCCAGCTCGTGCTCGTCGAGGTTGTGCCAGCCGTCGAGGTTGGTGAACTCGACACCGCGGCTCTCGAGAAGCTCGACGATGGCCGACTCCTCGGGGTGCGCGGGCGTCCACCAGCTTGCCTGGTCGTGGATGACGTGGCGGATCGTCTCCATCGCGTCGCTCTTGGTGTGGCCGATGAGGCCGACCGGGCCGCGCTTGATCCAGCCGGTCGCGTACACGCCGTGCAGCTGCTCGTCGTTGTCGTCGATGACCTGGCCCTCGCGGTTCGGGATCACGCCCCGCTTCTCGTCGAAGGGCACGCCGTCGAGTGGCGATCCGAAGTAGCCGACCGCGCGGTAGAGCGCCTGGATCGGCACCTCGCGCAGTTCGCCGGTACCGCGAACGCCGCCCTCGCCATCGGGCTCGGTGCGCTCGTACGTGAAGGTCTCGCCGTCGTAGGAGACCGGGTTCGCGTAGAAGTGCAGGTGCAGTCGACGGGATGCCGCGCCGACCTCGCGGGCACGCCACTGGTTCAGCACCTTGTCGATGACCATGACCTGCTTGTTGGTTGCGATCGCGTTCTTGGACGCCTCGTCGTAGTCGAAGTCCTCGTCGTAGACGATCATGTCGACATCGCGCAGCTCGCCCATCTCGCGCAGCTCGAGCGGGGAGAACTTCACTTGCGCCGGGCCGCGGCGGCCGAAGACGTGCACGTCGGTCACCGGCGACGCGGCGAGTCCCTCGTAGACGTTGGCGGGGATCTCGGTGGGCAGCAGATCGTCGGCGTGCTTGGCGAGGATGCGCGCGACGTCGAGGGCGACGTTGCCGTTGCCGATCACGGCCACCGAAGAGGCCTCGAGGGGCCATTCGCGCGGGAAGTCGGGGTGCCCGTCGTACCAGCTCACGAAGTCGGCCGCGCCGTAGGACGTGGGCAAATCGATTCCGGGAATGGTGAGTGCGGCATCCCTGATGGCGCCTGTGGAGAAGATGACCGCGTTGTAGTGCTTCTTCAGGTCGTCGAGGGTGATGTCGCGGCCGAAGTACACGTTGCCGAACAGGCGGATGTCGCCGGAGTCGAGCACGTCGCGCAGCGCGGTGATGATGCCCTTGATGCGCGGATGATCGGGGGCGACGCCGTAGCGGACCAGGCCGTAGGGGGCGGGGAGCTGCTCGAAGAGGTCGATGGAGACGTCGAAGTGCTTCTCGGCCTTGATGAGGATGTCCGCGGCGTAGATTCCTGCGGGCCCGGCACCGACGATGGCCAGGCGAAGTTTCTCAGTCACTAGTTGGAGCGCTCCACAATCGAGTCGGCGAATCGGGTCAGGGCTTTCTTGACGGGTCCGTCGGGCAGGGGCGCGAGGGCCTCGACAGCCTCGCGCGACCAGCGGTGGGCCTCCTCGAGGGTGCGGGCGGTGACCGCGTGCTCGCGCAGCTCGGCGATCGCCGCACTGAGGTCGGCCTCGTCGGCCTCGCCGTAGAAGGCGGTGGTCACGTCGCGCTCGATGCGCCGCAGCAGGTCGTCGGCGTCGGAGTCGGTCTTGGCGAGCTCGCGCAGGTACAGCAGCGGCAGCGTGGAGACGCCGGCCCGGAGGTCGGTGCCCGCGGTCTTGCCGGTGATCTCGGTCTTGTCGGAGAGGTCGATGATGTCGTCGATGAGCTGGAACGCGACGCCGATCTTCTCGCCGAAGGTGCGCACCGGGATGACGTACTCCTCGGGGGCCTCGGAGAAGATCACGCCGACCTCGGCCGCGGTCGCGATGAGCGAGCCGGTCTTGTCGGCGAGCACCTGGAGGTAGTGCGCGACGGGATCCTCGCCGTGGCGCGGACCGATCGTCTCGTGCAGCTGGCCGAGGCAGAGCTTCTCGAACGTGCTGGCCTGCAGCACGATGGCCCGCTCGCCGAGGCTCGCGATGAGCTTGCTCGCCCGGGCGAACAGCAGGTCGCCCGTGAGGATCGCCACGGAGTTGCCCCACACGGTCTGCGCACTCGGAACGCCGCGGCGCATCTGCGCCTCGTCCATCACGTCGTCGTGGTACAGCGACGCTAGGTGAGTGATCTCGACGGCCTGGGCGGCCGTGATCACGTTGGGGTTGTTGCCGCTGCCGAGTTGCGCGGTAAGCAGGGTGAGCACGGGGCGAACCCGCTTGCCGCCTGCGTCCAGCAGGTAGCGGCTCGTTGCGTCGGCGATCTCGTCGGCGTAGTGCATCTGCGCGAGCAGACCGGACTCGACGGTCTCGAGGCCGTCTTCGATCGCGGTCGCGAACTTGCGCTCCGAGCTCGAGGCGAAGAGCTTCTCGCCGAGGCCCAGCGACGAGCTGAGCGTGTTGCTGCGGCGGGCGAGGGGTACGGGCGAGCTCACGATCCGACTACTTTGATCGGCCTCGTCGCGTTGGCCGTGCGCTTGGCGACGGCGGCGAGCACCGTCGCGTCGGCGGGCTTACGGCCACGGTGCAGCGCGACGATGCCGCCCGTGAGGTTGCGGTAGGCGACGCGCGCGAATCCGACGCCGCGGATCCAGTGGCTGAGCTCGCCCTGGTCGGGCCACTCCTTGATCGACTGCGCGAGGTACGTGTACGCGGCGGGGTTCGAGCTCATGCGGTCGGCGATGATCGGCATCGCGTACTGCAGGTAGGCCCAGTAGCCGGCGCGGAAGATGGCGATCGGCGGCTTCGAGAACTCGCACACCACGACGCGGCCGCCGGGCTTGAGCACCCGGAACATCTCGGCGAGCGCCACCTTCGGCTCGTTGACGTTGCGCAGCCCGAAGCTGATCGACACGGCATCGAAGTGGTTGTCGGGAAACGGCAGCTTCTCAGCGTCGCCCTCGACGAACTCGATCTTCTTGTGCTTGCGGCGGCCCTCGGCGACCATGCCGGCCGAGAAGTCGAGCGCGATGACCTCCGCACCCGAGCGGGCCAGGGCCGCGGAGCTGGTGCCGGTTCCGGCCGCCACATCGAGGATGCGCTCACCGGCCTGGGGCGCGACAGCGCGGACCATCGCGGAGCGCCAGAGCACCGCGTTCCCGGCTGACAGCACGTTGTTCATCCGGTCGTAGTGCTTGGCGACGTCGTCGAACATGCCGGCGACCTCGTCCGGCTGCTTGTTCATATCCGCCTTGCTCACGGGTCAAGTCTAGGGTTCTCATCCACAAAGGGGGTTCGGAGCCGAGGGTAGGCTGGCAGGGTGTATGGCGCGGTCAGTTCCCTACCCGCGCTGAACGTGAGCACGGAGGCCTCCTCCGACCACGGATCACTGGTCACGCGGCTCGGTTCGCGGCGCCCGCTGGCCTTCCTGCGGGGCGACGACGGCATCGTCGGTCTAGGCGAAGCGCTCCGCCTCGAATTCTCCGGTGCGAACCGCATCACGGATGCCGCGGCCGCATGGCAGGCGCTGGTCGAGACGTCGACCGTGACTGACGCCGTGGAGCTCGCGGGCACCGGCCTGGTCGCGTTCGGCAGTTTCGCGTTCGCGGACTCCTCGGCCGCCACGAGTGTGCTCATCGTCCCGTCGGTGATCCTCGGTCGGCGCAACGGCACCAGCTGGGTCACCCGCATCGGTGCCGAGCCCGCCGAGGAGACCCTGGGGCAGCCGTTCTCCGCGACCTTCACCGACGGCGCCCTCGACTCCGACGGGTACCGTGCCGCGGTAGCCACCGCCGTGACCCGCGTCCGCGACGGCGAGCCGCGCAAGGTGGTGCTCGCGCGCGACGTGGTGGCGGGCATCCCGGCCGATGCCGACCTGCGCCTGCCGCTGGCGCGACTCGCGTCGAGCTACCCGGACACGTTCACGTTCTGTGTCGCGGGACTGCTCGGGTCGAGCCCCGAGACGCTCGTGCGCGCGCACCGCGGCACCGTGACCGCGCGGGTGCTCGCGGGCAGTGCCGCCCGTGGGGCCGATCCGATGGCAGACGCGACGGCCGCCGCGACTCTGGCCGCCTCCCGCAAGGACGTGGAGGAGCACTCGTTCGCGATCCGCAGCGTGCTCACCGCGCTCACGCCGGTGAGCACCGATCTGACGTCCACCGCCGCGTACTCGCTCAAGCTGCCGAACCTGTGGCACCTCGCGAGCGACGTGACCGGCACCCTGACGATCGGGTCGACGGCGCTCGACCTCGTGGCGGTGCTGCACCCGACGGCCGCGGTCGCGGGTACGCCGACGAACGTCGCGCTCGACCTGATCGCCGAGCTCGAGCCGTTCGACCGCGGCCGGTACGCCGGGCCGGTCGGCTGGGTGGACGGGAACGGCGACGGCGAGTGGGCGGTCGCCCTGCGCTGCGCCCAAGTCGACGGCGGGACTGTAACCGCCTATGCCGGTGCGGGCATCGTGGCGGGCTCGGACCCCGCGCGCGAGCTGGCCGAGACGGGACTCAAGCTGCGCCCGATCATCGACGCGTTTAGGTAGCCGCGAGCCGTTTCTTCTCCGCCTCGACGTCGAAGTCCGCCGCCGGGTACTCGGGCTGGAGAGCCCGCAGCGCGTCGAGGAACAGCCCCTGCACCGCCCAGCGCGCGTACCACTTGTGGTCTGCGGGGACGACGTACCAGGGGGAGTCCTCGGTCGAGGTTCGCGTGAGCGCGATCTGGTACGCCTCCTGGTAGGCATCCCAATGCTCGCGCTCGTCGATGTCGCCGGGGTTGAACTTCCAGTGCTTCTCCGGGTTGTCGAGTCGCTCCTGAAGCCGGGCCTTCTGCTCGTCGGCGGAGATGTGCAGCATGACCTTGATGATCGTCGTGCCCGAGGCGACGAGTTCCTTCTCGAAGGCCGCGATGATGCCGTAGCGCTCCTCGATGGCCTCTGGGGAGGAGAAGCCGCGCACCCGGTGGATGAGCACGTCCTCGTAGTGCGACCGGTCGAACACGCCGATCTGCCCGGGCCGCGGCAGTTCGCGTCGCACCCGCCAGAGGAAGTCGTGCGCCTTCTCCTCATCGGTGGGCGCCTTGAACGCGTGCAGGTGCACCCCCTGCGGGTCCACGCCGCCGACCACGTGCCGGATGATGCCGCCCTTGCCCGCGGTGTCCATCGCCTGCAGCACGAGCAGCACGCTGCGGGTGCCGCCGAACTTGCTCTCGGCGTACAGCTTCTCCTGCAGGGATCCGAGCTCGTCGAGGTTCTTCTCGAGCTGCTTCTCGGCGTGCTTTCTGTCCTCGATGCCGGGTGAGGAGGAAGTGTCGATGCGCGCCAGCTCGAAGCCGGGCCCGACGGGGGTGAGTGCGGTCATCCCCTCACGCTAGCGATCGAGGGGCACTTCCACGATCGTCGGTACCAAGGATGCCGTGAGCGCCTGGTCGAGCTGGCCGCGAGTCTCGACGCGGATGTACGACCAGCCGTAGGCCGCGGCCAGTTGCTGCACCGACACCTGCTGCTCGGTGAGGAGCACGCGTTCAAAGAGCTCGCCCGCGGTCCCCGCCACCTCGAGCCCGTCGAAGATAGTGCCGCCGCCGTCGTTGCCCACGATCACCTGGATGCGCGGCCTCGGCTCCCCGACGCCGAAGAGCAGTGCGCCAGCGTCGTGAAGCAGGGCGAGGTCGCCGAGCAGCACGCGCGTGGTGCCCTTCGAATTGCCCTCCTGGCTGGCGAGCGCGATGCCGATGCCCGTGGCGATGGTCCCGTCGATGCCCGCGAGGCCGCGATTGGCGTGCACCGAGATCTTCTTGCCGGTGACGGTGCCGTCCAGTTCGCGGATCAGCCGGGATGCCCCGAGCACCAGCCGGTCGTGCGGCCAGGTCGAGCGCCAGACCGCCTCGGCGAGGGCCGTACGGGTGACCGGAGCGCGCAAAGCGGCAAGCTCGGACTTGGCGAACTCCCCGGCGGGAGCCGAGGCATCCGGGGCGACGTCCTCGACCGTCGCGAGCGCGCGGGAGGCCGCGACCCAGCGACCGGACCACGCTCGCTCGGCCGGCTCGCCCTCCACAGTCACAGCATCGACGAAGGTCTGCACACGGTGACCGGGGTTGTAGTCGTCGGCCGAGGTGCCGCGCACGACGATCGTCTCGACCCCGTCGCGCTGCACGAGGGCCGGAACCTCGCGGCTGAGAGTGGGGTGGCCGAACAGGATGACGCGGCGCACGGCCTCGCCGAACTCCGGGTCGTTCAGCAGCTGCCGGTACGCGACGACGAGCTGGGGGCCGAAGTGGGCGCCGCTCGCGACCTCGGCGATGAGGGGTGCGCCCAGCTCGCGGGCGACCTCCTCGGCGCGCTCGCCAGCGCCGGTGCCGGCCACGACGATGGTGCTCGCGTCGGGGAGGATGACGTGCACCGCCCCCTGTGCGCTTCTCCGGAGAAACTCGTCCGGAACCTCAGGAGTTGCGCTCGAATCCGGCGTGGCGCTGAAGAACTCCGGAGAAGCGGAAGGGGCGGTCGGGATAGGCGGGCCCGGGAACGGCCCCGACAGCGGCTCGCGGAACGACAGGTTGAGGTGCACCGGACCCGAGGACGCCGCGGCGAACGCGTCACGGGCGAGCTGAGCGGCGGCATCCCGTTCGCCGTCCTCGCCGGTGGGGGCGCCCACGTCCCACGTGCGCTGCACCGCCGCGCCGAAGATGCCGGGCTGCTCGGTGGTCTGGTTGGCGCCGATGCCGCGCAGCTCGTCCGGGCGGTCGCCGCTGAGCACGATGAGCGGGACGCCGGAGTGGTGCGCCTCGAGCACGGCGGGGTGCAGGTTCGCCACCGCCGTGCCGGACGTGGTGACCAGCAGCACGGGCATCCCGGTCTCGACGGCGAGGCCGAGCGCGAGGAATCCGGCCACGCGCTCGTCGATGCGCACGCGGAGCCTGAGCTTCCCGAGGCGCTCGAACTCGGCCGCGGCGAGGGCGAGGGCCTGGGAGCGCGAGCCGGGGCTGAGCACTACATCGCGCACGCCGAGGGCGATGAACTCGTCGAACAGGGCCACCGCGAAATCAGTGGCCGGTGAGTCAGTCTTTGGGCGGGTCATCGTCGAGCTCGGCGAGCTCCTGCTCGAGCCGCCGGATGCGCTCCTCGTGCTCCTCGTCGCGGCGCAGGTTCGCGAGGAACGACGGGTCGTCGTCCGGGGCGACCGTGCGGCGCTCGCCGCCGCGGTCGAGCCGCGCCTTGCCGAAGATGAACCAGAGCAGCGCGCCCAGCACCGGGATCACGATGACCAGCGCCCACACGACCTTGGAGAAGGTTCTCACTCGGGCCCGATCGGTGAGCGCGAGATCGACGAACGCGAAGACGTAGAGCCCCGCCACGAGGAAGGGAACGATCACGAACAGCCGGGCCATACGGCAATTGTAGGCGCGCATCCTGCACACATCCCGCGTGCCTACACTGGCAGGGTGAAACCCTGGCTCGCCTACAGTCTCGTGCGCCTCGGCGTCTTCGCCCTCGTCTTCGCCGTGCTCATGCTCGCGAACGTCGCGTGGTGGTTGTCCGCGATCATCGCCGCGATCATCGGCCTGTGCGTCGGCTACATCTTCTTCGGCAAGCTGCGCGATCAGGTCGCGCTCGACATCGTGGCCCGCCGAGCCCGCCCCGCCGGCGACGCGGACAGCGCCGCCGAGGACCGGTAGCCCAAGCCCTAGAAGGCGATCGCCCAGCCGAGTCCGAGGCCGTACAGCAGTGCCGTGAGGCTCGTCAGGCGCAGCGCGAGGATGAGCTCGCCCGGGGTCTTGGCGCTGATCGTGATGCCGACCGCGGGGATCGCCGCGAGCAGGGCGAAGAACACCAGGTACGCGTTCTCGTACAGCAGCGTGAAGAACACCAGGATGCCGAACGGCGCCAGCAGCAGCACGCCGTACACGATGCGCGACGGCAGGTCTCCGAGCAGCACGGCGAGGGTGCGCTTGCCGGCGAGCTTGTCCTGCTCGCGGTCGCGGATGTTGTTGACCATGAGCACGGCGCACGCGATGAGCCCGATCGCGACGCCCGCGACCCAGCTCTCGACCGTGACCGTCCCGGCCAGCGCGAAGGTCGTTCCGGCCGTCGCGACCAGCCCGAAGAACACGAACACGAACAGCTCGCCGAGCCCGAAGTACCCGTACGGCCGCTTGCCCCCGGTGTAGAAGTAGGCGGCCACGATCGCGACGGCGCCGACGGCGAGCAGCCACCAGTACTGCGTGCGGATCACGATGGCGAGCCCCGCGAGCGCCGCGAGGCCGAAGAACACGAACGCGACAATGAGCACGGTGCGGGCGAACCGCACCGGACGCGGTGAGACGCGCAGGCCCGACGCGGTACTTGTCGGTGCCGCGGACGCCGTCGGAGTAGTCGTTGGCGAAGTTCACGCCGATCTGCAGGAACAGCGCGACCGCGAGGCACAGCAGGGCGCGCAGCCAGTGCCACCCCACGTCGCCGGGCTCATGATTGACCACGTAGGCGGCAGCGGTCCCCAGGGCGACGGGCGCGACGGCGAGCGGCAGGGTTTGCAGGCGGGCGGCGCCGATCCAGCTGCCGACCGTTACCTTCGGCAGCGGTGCCGCACCCGGCGGGCGGCCGCCCCGTCGGCCGCTCTTCGCGCCCTTCTTGGGCGCGGGTACGGACTTCGGGTTGATGCGCTGCTGCTTCGGAGATGCCACGGCGGCAGTCTACTGGCGCACGATCGCGGCGATGCTGAGTCGATCGGGCTTGCCCGAGGCCAGCAGGGGGATGCCCGGCACAACGACCACGCGCGACGGCGCAGCGGCCCGTCCCAGACGTGCGGAGACGGCATCCCTCACGTCGGTGAGGTCGACCGGCACCTCGGTGACCACGACCGGAGTCTCTCCCCATTCCGGGTGCGGCGCGGCAACCACCACCGCGGACGCGAGTCCGGGCATCCCCCGTACCGCCGCTTCGACCTCGGCGAGCGAGACCTTGATGCCGCCGGACACGATCACGTCGTCGACCCGGCCGGTGACGCTCAGCACTCCGTCGACCAGGTGCCCGGTGTCGTCGGTGCGGTACCAGCGCTTGCCGTCGTGCTCGACGAAAGCCGCGGACGTGCGCTCGGGGTCGTCGAGGTAGCCGTGGGCCAGCACGCTGCCGGCGAGCTCCACGCGGCCGTCGATGATGCGCACGTCGGTGTTGCCGATCGGCACGCCGTCCCAGACGCAGCCGCCGGAGGTCTCACTCGATCCGTAGGTGCGCGTGATGTTGAGGCCCAGCTCGAGAGCGCGCGCGGCGAGCGACTCCGGCATCGCCTGCCCTCCGATGAGGATGCGCTCGAGCCGCTGGAGGGGCTCGAGGTCCTCGAACTCGACGAGGCGGGCGAGCTGTGCCGGCACGAGGGAGGTGTACTTCACCGCGCCGAGGGACGACATGAACCGCTCCGCGTCGAACCCGTTCTCATCCGCGACGAAGTCGGACTCGCTCGCCATCGCGCGCACGACGACGTTGATGCCGGCGATGTAGTGCAGCGGCAGCGCGAGCGCCCAGTCGCCCGGACCTCCGAGCGCGGACTCGGCTGCGGCGGCACTGGCGAGGAGGGCATCCGCGCCGAGGGCGACGCGTTTGGGCCGGCTCGTGGAGCCGCTGGTCTCGACGACGACCGCGACGCGCTGCTCGACGGTAGCGGGCACATTCGCCGGGGTGCCGTCGTACGGGAACACGGCCGGGCCGTCCGCGGTGAGCGCCGCCCGAAGCGCGGTCGCCACCGCGACGGTGTCGCCCGAGTCGACGACGAGCAGCTCCCGCGTCACGTCAGTACTGCCAGGGGTACGGGCCCCAGTCGGGGGCGCGCTTCTCGAGGAAGGCGTCGCGGCCCTCGACGGCCTCGTCGGTGCCATAGGCCAGGCGGGTGGCCTCCCCCGCGAACACCTGCTGGCCCACGAGACCGTCGTCCACGGCGTTGAAGGCGAACTTGAGCATGCGGATCGCGGTCGGGCTCTTGCCGAGGATCTCCTCCGCCCACTCGTACGCGACCTTCTCGAGCTCGGCGTGCGGAACCGCGGCGTTGATCGCGCCGGTCTCGAGCGCGCGCTCGGCGCTGTACTCGCGGGCGAGGAAGAACACCTCCCGCGCGAACTTCTGCCCGACCTGGCGCGCGAAGTACGCGCTGCCGTAGCCGGCGTCGAACGAGCCGACGTCGGCGTCGGTCTGCTTGAACTTGCCGTGCTCGAGCGACGCGATCGACAGGTCGCACACGACGTGCAGCGAGTGCCCGCCGCCCGCAGCCCAGCCGGGGATGACCGCGATGACGACCTTCGGCATGAACCTGATGAGGCGCTGCACCTCGAGGATGTGGAGGCGGCCCGTGGAGGCCGTGCCGTCCGCGTACTGGTAGCCGTCACGCCCGCGGATGCGCTGGTCGCCGCCGGAGCAGAACGCCCACCCGCCGTCCTTCTCGCTGGGCCCGTTGCCGGTCAGCAGCACGACGCCCACCCGCGGGTTCTGCCGCGCGTCGTCGAGCGCGCGGTACAGCTCGTCGACCGTGTGCGGCCGGAACGCGTTGCGCACCTCCGGGCGGTCGAACGCGATGCGGGCCACGCGACCCGTGGTGTCGAGGTGGTACGTGATGTCGGTGAGCTCCCCGAATCCCTCGACCTCCCGCCAGAGCTCGGCGTCGAACAGTTCTGAGACGAAGGCCATGCAGCCAGCCTAGCTACGCGCTCTGCAGTCCCGAGAGGAAGCGCAGAAGTGCTAGAAGCACCAGCGGGTTGGCGAGAATCGCGACGAGAGCGGCGAGGATGCCCGTGATCCGGCCGCGCCCGATGACGGCGGCCACGATCCCGACGAGCGCGGCAAGCGCCGAGACGCCGATCGCGACGTACCCGAGCGTCGTCCCGAGTGCGAACTCCCCGCTCGACGCGACCACCACGGCGGCGATGTGCACCCCGATCGTGCCGAGCGCGAGCAGTACGGCGATGACCCCGAGCCACGGGCGCGGGCGTCGCGGCGGTGCCTCCTCCTCGACGACGTCCGCTTCGGGCTCCTCGTCGGCGGCCTCCGGCTCGTCCTCGATGGGCTGCACGAAGATCGGCACGACCTTGAGCGGCACGCGCTCCACCTCGCCCGCGGGCTGGGCGGGATCGGGGGTCGGCTCCTCCGGACTGGTCACCGGATCACCCTAACGCCACACTGGTCCCATGCACCTTGGACGCGGCCTCCCCCAGCTCACCGACCTGCTGGGCACCGCGCACGTCGTGGCGCTTCCGCTCGTCTCGAGGTTCCGTCGGGTGGAGGTGCGGGAGGCACTCCTCGTCGAGGGGCCGTCCGGGTGGACCGAGTTCTCGCCGTTCACGGAGTACGAGGATGCCGAGGCGGCGGCGTGGCTCGCCGCGACGATCGACTTCGGCTGGGGCATCCTGCCGCCGCTCGTGCGCGACTCGGTCGCCGTGAACGCGACACTGCCCGCGGTGGCGCCCGACGAGGTGGCGGGGGTGCTCGATCGATTCCCGGGGTGCCGCACCGTGAAGGTGAAGGTCGCCGACCCCGGGCAGACCCTCACGGATGACGTCGCCCGCGTCTCCGCAGCCCGCGAGTACTTGGGTGCCGCCGGCAGGGTGCGCGTCGATGCCAACGGCGGCTGGACCCTCGACGAGGCGGAGCGCGCGATCCACGCCCTCGCGCCGTTCGACCTCGAGTACGTCGAGCAGCCGTGCGAGACCGTCGAGGAGCTCGCGGAACTGCGGGAGCGCGTGGCGTACATGGGCATCCCGATCGCGGCGGACGAGAGCGTGCGCAAGGCGGCCGATCCGCTGGCCGTCGCCCGCGCCGGAGCCGCCGACCTGCTTGTCATCAAGGCGCAACCGCTCGGGGGGATTACCTCGGCCCTGCGCATCGTGACGGAGGCCGGGCTGCCGGTGGTGGTGTCGAGCGCGCTCGACACGTCCGTGGGGCTCTCGATGGGGCTGCACCTGGCGGCGGCGATCCCGACCCTGGACTACGACTGCGGGCTGGCCACGGCGTCGCTGCTCGCGGACGACGTGACGCTCGAGCCCCTCATCCCCGTCGACGGTCGCCTGCCCGTGCGCAGAGTGGTGCCCGACCCCGAGCTGCTGGCCGCCCACGCAGCCGCGCCCGACCGCCAGGCGTGGTGGCTGGACCGCCTCGCCCGCTGTTACGAACTGCTCTGAGCACGACGGCAGCAGCCCCGCCCGCCCTTCTCGCCCTACGAGCGGTCAACGATTCGGACGGGATTGCCGGTACCTCCGACTGCGAAGGTGCTGGCTCACGGGCTCGAATCGAGCCCGTGAGAGCGGGCGAGGGGTGCGCGGGGGTGAGGGTGCGCAGATTCCTTACAGGCCCGAGTAGGCGTGCAGGCCCTTGAAGAAGAGGTTCACGATCGTGAAGTTGAACACGACCGCGCTGAATCCGATGATCGCGAGCCAGGCCGACCGTGACCCGCGCCAACCGCGGGTCGCGCGGGCGTGGATGTACCCGGCGAAGATGGTCCAGATGATGAAGGTCCAGACCTCCTTGGTGTCGAAGCCCCAGTAGCGGCCCCACGCGCGCTCCGCCCAGATGGCGCCCGCGATGAGGGTGAAAGTCCAGAACACGAAACCGATGACGACCATGCGGTAGGCCATCGTCTCGAGCTTCTCCGCGGTCGGCAGCGTCCCGAGGAACTTCAGGCCGGATCCCGGGTTCGCCTCCCGGCGTGCCTGGAGGAGCTGCACGATCGAGAGCGCGCCGCCCAGGGCGAAGAAGCCCGTACCGAGGGATGCCACGAACACATGGATGACCAACCATGCGGACTGCAGCGACGGCGGGAGCGGCACGACGTCGACGTAGAAGCTGACGGTGGCGACGCCGAGCGCGATGAGCACGAAGCCGCTGACGAACGCACCGATGAACCGGATGTCCTGCCAGAACTGCACGACGAGGAAGACCCCGATGATGATCGCGGTCGCGGTGAGGGTGAACTCGAACATGTTGGCCCACGGCACGCGCCCCGCAGCGGCTCCGCGGAGCACGGCGGCGGCCACGTGGAGGACCCACGCGACGACGGTGAGCGCCATCGCGATCCGGAGGAACGGCGGCGTCTTGGGGGCGACCTCGGCGGGGGCATCCTGCTCGAGCACCGTCGTGTAGCCGTTCACGCTGGCCCGGACCGCTACCTTCGCCGGCTCGGCGACCACCGCGCGCCGCGACAGATCGAGGGTGAACATGATGAACGCGAGCGCGTACACCGCCATGGCGGAATACACGGCGAGGTTCGAGTACGACACCAGGGTCTCAATCACGGTTCCACCTTAAGCCTTCAATTGGTCGATGTGACGGTCGGCGATCTCGGCGACCGCGGCGTCAAGACCGGGGTCGTCGCCGCGCGCGAGAGCCGCGTACTCGAGGGTGAGCACGCCGTCCCGCGACTCCGCGACCTTGATCCACACTCGACGGCGCGGGATGAACAGGCTCGTGACGAGGCCGGCGACGACGAGCACGGCGAACACGAGCACCCAGAGCTGGGTGGGGTCGTGGTGCACATCGAGCGACACGAAGCGCGGAACGGCTGTGAACTCGATGGTGCCGAGGCCGTTCGGAAGGTCGGCGACGTCGCCGGGCGAGAGCTTGATCGCGGGCACGTCCGAGTCGTTGCCGGCGATCTGAGTGAGGTTGTCGAGCGTCAGCGCGTACGCGTTCGAGCCCGCACCGTTGTCGAGCCCGAGGTCGCCCGTGTACATGAAGAAGCTGATCACGGGGTTGATGGTGTCGGGAAAGTTCGAGGCCAACGTGCCGTCGGCGAGCTCGACCGCACTCGGGTAGAAGAACCCGAGCATGCCGACCTGCTCGGCGAGGCCGTCGGGGAGCTTGATGATGCAGTTGCTGGTCAGATTGTTGTCCTGCGGCAGGCAGGCCGTGGGCTGCGAGAAGACGACGGTGCCCTCGGGGTCGCGGATGGTGAGCAGGGGCGCGTACCCGTTGCCGAGCAGGAACACCGACGTGCCGCCGATGCTGAGCGGCTCGTTGACCTTGATCTGCTCCTTCTGCGACTCCCCACCGCGCACCGTGGACGTGACGTCGGCGACGAAGTCGGTCGGCTGGCCGAGTGCGTCGAGGTTCTCGACCTCGTACGTCGGCGTGAACGAGTCGAGGGCGATCGAGAACGGCTGCAGCGCCGAGTCCGTGAAGAACCGTCCCGGGTTGAACGAGTCGTAGCTGGCGAGCGTGTTCGTCATCGCGTAGCCCTCGACCACGACGCGCTGGCCCGTGTAGGCGAACCCTCCCCCGATGCCCACGCTCACGAGCACTCCGATGAGGGCGGTGTGGAAGACCAGGTTGCCGGTCTCGCGCAGGTAGCCGCGCTCGGCCGAGACGGAGTCGCCGTAGACCTCAGTGCGGTAGCCGGCCCTGCGGAGCAGGGTGCGCGCTTCGAGCACCGCGGTCGCCGCATCCGCGGTCACCTCGCGCGTGGTGAAGCCCTCAAGGCGGGCGAGCCGGGCCGGGGTCTTCGGCGGGCGGGCACGCAGGGCATCGAAATGGTGCTTGGTGCGCGGGATCACACAGCCGATGAGGGAGACGAACAGGAGGAGGTAGATCGCCGAGAACCACACCGAGGAGAAGGTGTTGAACACCTGCAGCGTGTCGAGGATGGCCGCGGCCTCGGGGTAGTTGGCCTTGTACTGCACGACGCCGTTGGGGTCGGAGCTGACCTGAGGCACGAGTGACCCGGGGATCGCCGCGATCGCCAGCAGCAGCAGCAGGAACAGCGCCGTGCGCATGCTCGTGAGCTGGCGCCAGAAGAAGCGCAGGTAACCGACGAACCCGAGCTTGGGCTGCTGGATCGGCGCGTCCGGTGCGGCGTCGAAGTGGCCCTGCGGGCGGTACGAGTCGGAGGCAACGTTGTCAGAGGGCGGGTTCGAAGCCACTGACCACCCCCAGGAAGTTCGACATGATCGCGCCCCAGAGACCCGTGACCATGAGGATGCCCATCGCGATGAGCAGTGCCCCACCGACGATGTTGAACACCCGGATGTGGCGGCGCACCCACGCCACCGACCCGCCGACCCAGCCGAAGCCGAGCGCGACGAGCAGGAACGGGATGCCGAGCCCCAGGCAGTAGAACAGCCCGACGATCGCGGCGCGACCGGGGTCGCCCTCGTAACTCGCGAGCGCGATGACCGCGCCCATGGTCGGGCCGATGCACGGCGTCCACCCGATGGCGAACACTGCCCCGAGCAGTGGGGCGCCGGCGAGACCGGCCCGCGGTCGCCAGGTGGGCTTGAACTGCCGCTGCAGGAACGTCACCTGTCCGATGAACACGAACCCGAGCACGATGATCACGGCCCCGCCGATGCGCTGGAGCACATCCTCGTAGCGGAGGAAGAACAGGCCGACCGTGCTGCTGAGCACGAAGATGCCGAGGAAGACGACGCTGAACCCCAGTACGAACAGTGACGCGCCGAGGGCGGTGCGGCCGCGACGCAGCTGCGACGGGTCGCTCGCCCCGGTCACGTAACCGAGGTAACCGGGAACGAGCGGGAGCACGCACGGCGAGAGGAAGGCCAGCAGGCCCGCCCCGAAGGCGATCGGGAGCGCGAAGGCGAGGGTTCCCCCGCCGACGATGTCGCCCGGGTTCACCTAGTCGTCCTCGGTGACGACGGTGTCGATCATGGCGGTGAGGATGCTCTTGTCCCTGATGAGGCCGCTGATCCGTCCGGCGACCCGGCCCTCGCGGTCGATGATGAGCGTCGTCGGCACGGCGTTCGGCGCGACAGCACCCTGGCCCGCGAACGCGAGCTGCACGGAGTTGGTCTGCACGTCGATGATCGACGGGTACTCGATGCCGTACTTGGTCTCGAACGTGATCGCGTTCTCCGCGGTGTCGAAGATGTTCACCCCGAGGAACGGCACGTCGGGGTACTCCTCGCTGGCCGCCTTCAGGTCGGGCGCCTCGAGCCTGCAGGGCGGGCATCCGGCGTACCAGAAGTTGACGACGTAGACCTGGCCGGCGAAGTCCTCGTTCGAGACCTCGTCTCCCGCGTCCGTCGTTCCGGAGTACTCGATCACCGCGCCGCGGTCGTCGGCGGGGATCTCGGTGTAGGCGCCATCGCCCGTGATGTAGCCCTCGCTGGAGCCGTCGGCGTACTGCTCCGCAAGGGGGTCGCTCGTGCATCCGGCGAGCGCGACGGTCACCAGGGCCGCCGCACCAAGGGCGAGGATTCGGCGGTTCACACTGCTCCCGAGTCGATGGCTGACGCCAGCAACTCTTTCGCAGGTTCCTGATAGTCGACCTCGATGAAGCGGTCGCCGTCGCGCGCCAGGGTCGTGATGCTCGAGAGCGTGCAGCGGCGCTTGCTCGGGTTGTGGGGCAGACGGAGGCTCTTGACCGAGCGTGCGACCATGACGATCGGCATCTGGTGGCTCACCATGACGACCTCGCCCCCGTCGGCCTTGCTCCAGGCGTCGTCGATGGCGGCGAGCATCCGTGCCTCGACGCTGCGGTAGGGCTCGCCCCAGCTGGGCCGCATGGGGTTGCGCAGCTGCACCCAGGCCTTGGGGTGGCGCACGGCCCTCTTCACCGACGTGCCCTCGAACCAGTTGTGGGGCTCGATGATGCGCTCTTCGGTGACGATGGGCAGCTCGAACTTCTGCGACCACGGCAGCGCGGACTCCTGCGCGCGCTGCAGCGGGCTGGCGTACAGGGCGGTGATCGGATGCCTGGCGAGGCTGTCTGCGGCGGCGGCAGCCATCGCGTGCCCGAGGTCGCTCATGTGGTAGCCCGGGATGCGGCCGTAGAGGATGCCCTCCGGGTTGTACACCTCACCGTGGCGGACGAGGCGGATGAGGTCAGCGGGCACTCGTTGATTCTACGTCGCGTAGAACCACGTTGAAATTGTCGCGGAACAGGTTGCCCGGGTCGAGCTCGTGCTTGAGTGCGCGCAGGCGCGCCAGGTGTGCCGGCGGGAAGGCATCGGAGACGCGCTCCGGGCGGGTGTCCGTGTCGAAGCTGAGGTACAGGCCCTCCATGTGGTGGTGCAGGAGCGTGTCCCACTGGGCGTCGAGCCGGCCGCGGTTCGAGCCGAGCGCGGTGACCGAGAAGTTCGCTCCCCGGTAGGCGTACGCGGTGGCGTCGGGGGCGACATCGGCGACCGCGCCGCCGACCGCTCGCACCGAGAGTACGTAGGCGGCACCGCTCTCCAAGAGCCGTGCTGCTGACCGGGCGGATTCGGGCGTGAAGTGATCGAGCAGCCCTGAGCGCGCCACCGGATCACCCTGGCCGCGGTGCTCCTCCCCCGTCGAGTTCGCCATCAGCTGCGCGTACGGGATCAGCTGCACCGATTGCTGCAACAGCGGCGCGATCTCGGCGAACGGCTGCAGGCGCGCGATGATCGTGTCGGGGTCCGTCGAGTCGACGACCGCCATCACCTGGGCGACGGTCGGTTGCCCGTCGCGGGACGAGCCCATCATGAGGAAGCTCGTCAGGTCGCGGGGAGCCGCCTCGACCGCCGCACCCCAGTGCTCCAGGAATCCCGCGGTGTCGCTCGCGTCGAACGCGAGCTGCGCCCAGCCCACGTCGCCCACCGGGTCGACCTGGAACACGAAGCTCGTGACGATGCCGAAGTTCGCGCCCGCACCACGGAGCGCCCAGAACAGCTCGGGGTTCTCCTCCTCGCTGGCGGTGACGATCGACCCGTCGGCCAGCACCACCTGGGCCGAGCGGACGTGGTCGATCGTGAGGCCGTGCTCCCGGGCGAGCCAGCCGATGCCTGCGGCCGTGGCGAGTCCGCCGACTCCGACCCCGCCGTAGTCGCCGGAGCTCAGCGCCCAGCCGTGCGGCTGCAGCGCGGTGGCCACATCGCCCCAGTGGGCTCCCGGTCCGATGCGCACGAGCCGGGCATCCTCGTCGATCACCTCGATCGAGTTCAGGTGGCCGACGTCGATGACGATGCCGCCGTCGTTGGTCGAGCGGCCGCTGAAGCCGTGGCCGGCGCTGCGCACGCCCAGAGCGATGTCAGGATGCTCGCGCGCGAAGCCGACCGCATCGACGACCTCCTCGACGCTCGACGGCCGCAGGACGAGGCCAGGGTTGCCGCCGCGGATGTAGTTCGACCGCACCCGCGCGAACTGCGAGTCGCCCGGCTCCACAGCGCGGGCGCGCAGGGACTCGGGAACGCCCTCGTAGTCGATGCCGTCGCGCCGCTTGGCGAGTGCGATGCTGCTGCGCACCCGGCCCTCACCGGTGCCGCGCGCGGCGCGCTCCTCCGCGACCTGCTCGCGCACGGCGGGGATGACGTCCTCGGCGAACCGCTGCAGCGCCGCGGGGTCGTCGGTCGCGAGGATGAACGTGCCGGTGCCGTGCTCGAGCGCGAGGTCGACGAGCTGGCTCACCGGCAGCTCGCCCACGTTGAGCAGGCGGCGGATCTCACGCGGGTCGCGACCCGCGTCCACGGCCGCGGCATCGATGGCGGCGTGACCGGCCTCGAGGTCACCGGGCTTCAGGTAGGCCAGCGACGGCAGCCAGCCGTCGCCCTTCGTGCCGATGAGGCGGAGCATCCGTGGCTTCAGCGCACCGATCCAGATCGGGATGTCATGCGCCGGGGCCGGCCCGCGCTTGGCACCGTTCACCGAGTAGAACTCGCCGGCGACGCGCAGCGGCGAGCGCTCCGACGCGTCCCACACTCCCCGGATGATGTCGATCGCCTCGGAGAGCGCATCGACGCCCTGACCCGGGGTGAGGCGGCGGCCGCCGATGGAGTCGATCGCGTCCCAGAAGCCGCCCGCGCCGAGGCCCATGTCGAAGCGGCCGCCGGAGAGCAGGTCGAGGCTGGCCGCAGCCCTGGCGAAGACGGCCGGCTGGCCGCGCAGCGGCAGGTTGTGCACGTTCGCCGCCACGTGGATCGTCGTCGTGCTCGCTGCCACCCAGCTCAGCAGCGTCCACGTGTCGTGGAACGACGCCTGGTACGGGTGGTCCTGGAAGGTCACGAGGTCGTACCCGAGCTGCTCGCTGAGCTGCGCGCCCTGCACCGCGGCGTGGGCGGGCGAGTTGACCGGGGTGATGAACGTACCGAAGGCGAGGGGATGACCGTAATCAGGCATAGCGCAAGCCTCGTGCATCCGTGCCGGCGTGACAAACGCGAGGTTAGTGACTTACACTAGGTAAGTGACTATGACTACCGTCCACCAGATCGACGACGACCTCTGCCGCCGCCACCTCGCCAGCTCCGTCGAGCTCGTCGGCAAGCGCTGGAGCTCGGCGATCCTGCTCGCGATCAGCCAGGGCGCCACGCGCTTCAGCGAGATCACCGCGTCGGTGACCGGGCTCTCCGACCGGCTGCTCGCCCAGCGCGCGAAGGAGCTCGAGCAGGCGGGACTGATCCACCGCGAGGTGATCGCGACGACTCCCGTGCAGGTGCGCTACAGCCTCACCGAGCGCGGCGCCGACCTCCTGGGCGCCCTGCAGCCGCTGGCGCACTGGGGGGAACGCTGGAACAAGGCGGACTAAACTTTCAGGATGCCTGAACGCACCCTGATCAAGAACCTCGCCGCCGCCACCGACGGACCCATCTCCGTCTCGGGCTGGGTCGACACGGTGCGCGACCAGAAGAAGGTGCAGTTCGTCGTTCTGCGCGACGAGTCGGGGGCCGTGCAGTTGGTCAACCCGCGCGCCACCGACGACGAGGGCGCGGTCGTCGCC
>Ga0247740_1000260_pt1 | contig 27825 bp, 17 predicted proteins | sample UWRJL148409B2_FD_180942 | JGI IMG/M metagenome (GOLD analysis project Ga0247740, IMG submission 180942) | Plant litter microbial communities from Arlington Agricultural Research Station in Wisconsin, United States - UWRJ-L148-409B-2 | ecosystem: Environmental > Terrestrial > Plant litter >...
CGTTCAGCTACGATCAGAGCGTGGTGGAGCTGATCAGCAGCCGCTGCACCGAGCTCGAGAGCGGAGGCCGCATGATCGATGCAGTGCTGACCAACACGCTCCTGCCCCAGCTCAGCCGCGAGCTCTTGCTGCGCACGCTCGACGGCAAGCCGCCCGCGCGGGTTGCGGTATCGGTCGCCGGTTCGGAGTTCGCCTATGCCTTCGATTGATGGCCGCGCCGTCACTTTGCCGGTTTTGATTTGCGGCCCGGTGGGCGGACGGGATAAATGAGCGCCGTGCAGGGCAAGAATGGGATGAAGGGCGTCAAAGTCGCGGGGCTCGCACTAGCGGCATCGCTCACGTTGCTAGCGGCGCCGGCGCCGGCACACGCTCAAGATCTAGAGCGCAGCCAGGGTTGGAAGACCGCGACCAACATCCTCACGCTGTCGTCGCTCGGCGTGCAGCTACTGATGCCGCGCGTGTTCTATTCGGACCCGGAGGTCACGGTGGGCTGGAAAGCGCGCTGGCACGCCTCCGTGCTCGCGCCGAGCATGACGCTCATCACCATTGGGCTGCTCAACGAGCAGTTCCTGAAAGACAGCTTCGAAGGCTACCGGCCGGGCTGCAACGAGATGAATCAGGGCAGCCCTGGCTGCACGAGCTTCGGCATGCTCTCCACGCATTCGTACCTCGCGGGCTCGGCCTTGGGTCACGGCTTGGGCGTGTTCTTGGTCGATACTTTGAAGTGGAGCGACGGCCGTTTGAACGGCGGCGCACTGGCGATGAACGTGGGCGTACCCGCCATCTTGGGCGTGCTCACGACCGTGGGTCGCAGCGCAGGCAACTGGGAAACCGGCGGCCAGGCTTGGGGCAGCGCCGGCATTGGCGCGGCCGTGGGGCTGGGCCTGGGTGCGATCTACGCGCTCGCGCAGCGCCCCGAGTGCGGCTACGGCGGCGATCTCATCTGTTGGTAGGTTTGCGACTCGGCGGCGCGGCTGACGGCGCCGGCGCCGTCGGAGCAGGCGCGCTCGCCCGCGTTTCATTCGTGACTTGAGCCCAAAGCGAAGGCGCGCTCGACTCGAGCTGGCCGTTCGGAGCGAGCGTGAACAGGCGCTCGAGATCCGATTTTCTAACCGTGCCTTGATTCGTGTCTTGCACGAGCACTTGCTCGACGACGCGCAGACCCTTCTCCTGAAAGACGGGCGTGGCGGTCAGCTTGTACTTGGCGAGCCCCGGTAGCCCTGGAAACGGCCGATAGTCGACGCGGTCGAGCGGCAGAGACGCGGCGCGGTTCAAACGCCCGGAGCCGAGTACGAACACCGTAAAGGCCGTCTCGCACGGTTGGCCCGGTTTCGGCTCAGCGCAGCCTTCATCGGTCGCGGTAACCAGAATACGCGAGCCCATGCGCTCCAAGCTCAGACGCGACGTCTTGAGCTTGCCGCGATAAGAGCCCGTCCCATACACCTCCGCGTAACCCTCGCGTGAGCGCACGAGCGCGAGCGGCCCGGACGAAGAGCCGTCAGCAAAGTCGAACGTGCGCAGCCACACGATTCGAAAGCCGTCGGGCCCAGGGGTCACCACCGCGTGATCGGGCTTGGCCGGCAGCGAGCCCGTGCGTGGACCTTCGGCCGACAACAGGTCCGACTCGGCAAATGCCGCTCGACCGGCGCAGTCGCTCGAGCCCGAATCCACGCTGCTCGAGCCCGAATCGAAACCCGGCAAAACCATCTTCCAATAGTCTTGCGGCTCGATCTTGGAGACACCGCTCGTGCTGCGCTCGAGCGGCTGAATGCAGATGGGCACGGGCACGGTGCGGCGCGCGCGATCTTCCATCTTCGACGATTCCACGGCGCTCGCGCAGCCGAATGCCGTCAGCAGCGCCGCGCCGAACACGAATTTCAACGAGCTCACAGTACCTCGAGGGTGTCGATGACACGCAGCAGCTCGGGGTTGACCTGCGACAAGTCATCCCCTTCGTAAACGATCTGAACGACGACCACGCGCGAGTCACCGCGCACCAAGTACTCGCGGCTACGGCTCACCAGCGGGCGCTTGGCGGCCTCCACACTGCGCTCGACGCTGAACGCACGCCCTTGGCCGATGCCCGTCGCCACGGGCACTCGTTTGCCGACGATTTTGGCGCCTACCGACTCCGCATCGGCTTCGTAGCGGTCGAGCAGATCGCGCCACGGATCGGACGAAGACTCCGGCCGCTCGTAGACGGCGAACGAGTAGGCATTCGGTGAAACGTAACCGACGTACGCTTGCCCCGGCTGATTGCTGGCATCACGCAAGAGCCAGTTCTTGGGCTTCGACAGATGAATGCCGCGGCGCAAAACCGTAACCCCCACATACTCGGGCTGCGGCTCCTGCGCCGCCAAGTCGAGCGGCGGATAGCGCTCCTCGAACTCTTTCGAGCCGGCTTCACCCGTCGCGACGGTCCAATCGTAGAAGACGCGATTCTTGGTCGCGCCTTCAGAAGGTCCGCCGCAAGCGCCGAGCAAAATCGGCACCGCCATCAAACAGCCTGTCAGCACCCGGCGATCCCACACGCGCGGAACGTACCAGCCTCGGCCAGCCGGAGAACAGCCCAAATGATTGCAGCTCACGCGTGACCCAACAGCGGGGAGGGCTAAACAGCAATATTCGTGCCCTCGAACGACGAGCGTCGCCCGTTTTCAGTACGTGCGCCGGCAGACCTTTGCTAAAAGCTCATCATGATCGGTAGCGGCAGAGGCGGGGCGTCACGGGGCACGCTGGCGCTCGCGTTGGGACTCATTGGCTGTTCACCCGCCACCTTTCACATCAATGACCGCTCGTCGGTGAAGACCTACGTCACCCAACCGAGCGCAGGTCCCGCCAACGCGGCAAATCCGGCCGGTTTGCGCTTCAAACCCGGCTTATGCAGCGCCGAAGAACTGCGGCCTGACGGGCGCACTCTGACGGAAGGCAATCTGATCGAGTTCTTGAATCGGCAACAGCTCGACGTGCGCATCGAGCGTCCGCGCGCCGATCTCATCTACCTCGTGGTGAGCGGCGCCGGAACTGACGCGCCCGTGCGGCTCCGCGTCGCCATCTTGAAGGGCCCGAGCCAAGCCGGTCTGGATTTGCATCAGGCCCTGCTCGAGCACGGACCGGGCTCCTGGGGCGTGCACCGCTCGAACCTGGCCGTGCTGGGCCCGATCGGCACGTTGGAAGACGACCTAACGTTTGCCGCCAAAACGCGCCTTTCCTGCTGGGGCATGTTCATGACGGCCGGCCGTGACGACACCTATGCGGTCCCCGGCGGCTATCGCGAGCTCTGAGCTTGTGACACTCGCCGCGCGGAACTAACCTTCAGCGAGATGGTCGGGCGGATGATCGAGGGAGTCGGGTGGCGTTGTGTTGGGCGGCTCGCGGCCCACCCGCGTGCCAACGAAAGTGAAAGGCATCGATGCTACTGAGCCGCACCGCACTGTTCGCGAGCCCTTTGGGCGAACTGCTGATGTTCTACTCGATGCGCGGGCAAGAGACGCTCGGGCGACTATTCAGCTACGAGGTCGAGCTGCTGAGCTCGGACGACTCGATCGACCTCTCGAAGTTGCTCGGGCAAGCCGCGACCGTCGTCTTGGAGCTCAGTGACGGCGGCGTACGCGAGTTCACCGGTTTCGTCACGGAGTTTGCGCTGGTCGGTGAGCACGGTAACTACGCGCGCTACCGGGCCACGCTGCGCCCGTGGCTGTGGTTTTTGGGGCAGAACCGCGAGTGTCGCATCTTCCAGCGCCAAAGCGTGCCCGACATCGTCAAAGAGTTGATGCGTGAGCGTGGCTTCAGTGACGTCGAAGACGCGCTGCACGGCCACTACGAGCCGTGGGAGTTTTTGGTCCAGTACCGCGAGAGCGACCTCAACTTCATCGGCCGTATCTTGGAGCAAGCCGGCATCTACTACTTCTTCAAGCACGCGCAGGGTAAGCACACGCTGGTGCTCGCGGACTCGGCCAACGCTCATGACACGAGCCCGGGCTACGAGCACGTCCCCTACTTCACGCCCAGTGAACGCGAGATGCGCCAGCAAGAGCACATCGACACCTGGATCCTCTCGCGTCAGATCCGCCAGGGTCACGTCACCCTGCGCGATTTCAACTTCACTTACCCCACGCCTTTCCAAGGCGAAAAGAGCGCGCCCTTCCCCGACCCGGGCGCAGGCCTCGAGCTGTACGACTACCCCGCCCAAATCAACGTCGAAAGCGCGGATGAAGCCGGCCCCGCCGCGGAAGCGCTCGCGGAAATCCGCCTCGAAGAACACCAAGCCGACTACGAAACGGTGCGCGCGGGCGGCCCGCTCCGCGGCCTCATGGCGGGCAACAAGTTCACGCTCACGCAGTACCCGCGTGAAGATCAAAACAAGCAACACCTGATCGTCAGCGCCCGCTACGAAATCCGCGTCGCCGAATACGAATCGAACATCGTCGTAGACAAAGATCCGACCTTCCGCTTCGAGCTCAGCGCGATCGACGCCAAGCGCCCGTACCGCGCCCCGCGCATCACACGCAAACCCGTGGTCGAAGGCCCGCAAACCGCGATTGTCGTGGGCGACCCCGAGCAAGAGATTTGGACCGACGAGTACGGGCGCGTCCAAGTGCAGTTTCATTGGGATCGCAAAGGGCAGCGCGATCAAAACAGCTCCTGCTTCGTGCGCGTTTCCCAAGCGTGGGCCGGCATGGGCTGGGGCAGCACGCACATCCCGCGCATCGGCCAAGAGGTGATCGTCGATTTCCTCGAGGGCGACCCGGACCGCCCGATCATCACCGGCCGCGTCTACAACGCCGACAATCCCGCCCCCTACCCTCAAAATCCGACGCAGAGCGGTATCAAGTCACGCAGCACGCCGGGCGGCGGCGAAAGCAACTTCAACGAGCTCCGCTTCGAAGACAAAAAGGGCGAAGAAGAGTTGCATATGCAGGCGGAGAAGGACATGTCGACGCTGGTCAAGAATGACCAATCGACGAGCGTGATCGCGAGCCGCTCGGCCAGCGTGGGCGGCAGTGACTCCGTGTCGGTCGGCGGGGACCGCTCGCTGAGCGTGAACGGCAACCTCTCGGTGACGGTCAAGGGCGGAGGCAAGGGCCCGACGCACAGCGACTACAATGTCACGGGTAAACACTCGCTCAACGTGTCCGACACGATCGCGATCACGGCCAAGACGAGCATCACTCTAACCGTGGGAACCAGCACGATCACGATCACGCCCGACATGATCGAGCTATTTTCCAAGGGCTCGACGATCACCATCGACCCCAATATCTTCGCGCATTCGAGCGGCAAGGCGGAGCTGACGTTGGACGCCAACGCGTTCATGATGGCGAGCGGCAAGGGCAGTGTTCTGATCGACGGCAATGTGCTCGCGGCCTCGGCGGAGGGCAAGAGCAGCTTGACCCTCGACGGCAACGCGAAGTTGGACGCCAAGGCCGACGTCGTGCTGACCGGCGAAAATATCGACGGCACCGCGAAGACTCAGGCGGCGCTCACGGGCGGCAGCAGCAGCTCGGTCACGCTCACCGCCGCCAGTGCCGACGTGAAGGGCGGCATGGCCAACGTGAACGGCACGAGCATGGTGAGCATCTCGGGCGGCATGGTCAAGATCAACTAGTGGCGCAGATACAGCGATGGAATCGGTCACTCGGGGTTTGAGGGTATTGCAGGCCGACGCGGCTTGGTTCGCGCGCGCGCAGGAGCTACGGCTGCTTCACGTCAGCACCTCCGCGGACTTGGGCGCGAATGCGCTCAAGCTGTGCCTCGGCCAAGAGCTGCACGCGGACAATCACAGCCTATACTTCGGGCTGGAAGAACCGTACTCGCGCAGTAGCGATGGCTGGTACTCACGCGGCCAAAGTTTGCGCAAACAGTACGCGGCCAAACAAGAAGGCCTGGCCAAGGCGGGCATCGCGCTTCGCCCGCTCGCGCCCGCCGTCAAACGCTCGCCCGCGATACTGGAGTTCACCGAACTACTGCAAGACGTATTGGCGGCGCTCTCGGAGCCACTTTCAGGCGTGGTCGTGGTCCTCGCGCCCAAGCAAGTGGAGCCGGGCTCGCCACTCATGGACGACGTTCGGAAGCTCATCACGAGCGCAGCGCTCGCCAAGGTGCGCTGGATCTTGATCGAGCGCGACTTGATCAACGGTCGCGCTTTGGTCGACGAGCTTTCCCCACGCGCGCTCGCCAGCGAATGGTGGCGTGATGAAGCCGCGGCCAGCTTGGACTTCGCCGCCTTGATCGGTCCCGTCGGTCCCGCGCTGAATTTCACCCCGAAGTATCCAACCTGGCAGGCCGCCGGCGCCGCCCCGGACGTGGAACCGCCGCCGCGTGTCGACGCACCGACACCGCCCACCGACGAACAGATCACCGCCGCCGGGCAATCCCCCGCGTTCGTCAAAGGCGGCGGACAAGCGTTGCAAAAGCTGCTCCTGGGCGGAGCTTTGGCGATCAAAGAAGGGCGCCACGCCGACGCTATCGGCTTGCAGCAGGCCGCCATGTCGTTGTGTGGCGCGATGGGCATGCTCAAGGCCCAGTTGATCAACACCCTCATCCTCGGCTCCTACTTCATGGCCGCTCAGTCGCCCAAAGAGGCTCGAAAGACCTACGAGCAGGCCGAAGCGCAAGCCCAGCAGCAACAGCTGAAAGACGAGGAAGCCCAAGCCAACCTCGCGCTCGGCATGTTGGATTCTCTCGAAGGGAAGAGCCAGCAGTCGATGGCCCGCTACCTCAAGGCGGGCGAAGTCGCGGAGGCCTCCGGCAATCACGCGCTCGCCATCGAGAGCTGGCGCACCGCGGGTCAACTCGCCTTCAACCTCAAAGCCAACGACGCCGCGATCCAACCGTGGCTCCGCGCCACGAACGTGGCCACGACCATGGATCCCGCCGAGGTGAAAGCAACCAGCGCTGCCGAGTGCTCGCGCGGCGTCGCGACCATCCTCCGTTCGCGCGGACAACTGAACGAAGCGACGGCCTTCGATCAAAACGCCTTTCGTTTCGAGCACGGCCTGCCGCAGAGCTCACCCGTGCCCAATGCCTAGGAACACAGCGCAGTGCTAGCCAGTACGTGGATGGATATGGTCGTCGGAGTGGATATCCACTTCGAAATGGTGATCATCCCGCCGGCACCGCCGGTGCCAACGCCATTCCCGAACCCATTCATCGGCATGGTGATCGATCCGGCGGGCCTCGCCATCGGACTCGCGCTCGGCGCCGCCCTCGCCGTAGCCACCGGCGGCACCCCGACGGGCCCCGTGATCATCAACTCGATGTTCGCCACGAACGTCGGCACCGAAGCCAAAGGCATGGGCCACATCCTGATCCCACCGGGATCGATGTGGGTACCAATGCCCAAGTTCCCGAAACTTTCATTTCGCGGGCCGCCCGAGTTTCCCGGTCCCCCAATCAAGCCGGAAGACGACGCCGTCTCGATCATGGGCTCGACCACGGTCTCGGTCATGGGCTCGAGCGCCGTGCGCATGGGCGAGATGTGGATGAGCTGCGGCGAGCCCCTTCGCCTGCCCTCCTCCGTCGTCATCGCGATCCCCAAGGGCCCACTCGTACTGATCGGCGGCCCCCCCGGCGTCAACTTGATGGATGCCTTGCTGGGCATGATCAAGACCAAGTGGGTCGCGGGCTACATGCACTCGCTGATCAGCCGCATCAAGAGCGACCGACTGCGCAATATTTTCAGCAAAGTCGCGTGCTTCCTCACTGGTCACCCGGTCGACGTCGCGAGCGGGCGCCTGCTCACCGACAACGTCGACTTCGAGCTTCCCGGACCACTCCCCCTCAAATTCGAGCGCAACTACGCCTCTAGTTGGTCCCACCGCGACGGTCCACTCGGCCCCGGTTGGTCACATTCCCTCGATCAAGCCGTGTGGTCCGAGCGCGGCAAGCTCGTCTACCTCGCCGAAGACGGACGCGAGATCGAGTTCGACGTCTTCGACTTCCCCGACCACATGCTGCAGGTCGGGCAAGAGGTCTACGATCCGATCAATCAGCTCACGCTGCGCTTCAAGCACAGCCACCTGATCGAGATCGAGAAACACCACGGCGAGGTGCTGGAATTCGCGCCGCCCAAAACGCGCGACTCCACCGCTCGCGCCCACTGGTGGCGGCTCCAAAAGCGCCGCACCCGCGACCGCCACGAAATCGTTCTGTCGTACGACGACCGCAACAACCTGCAATGGGTACGCGACTCCGGCGGTCGCCTGATCGGCTTCGAGCACGACGCCAACAACCGCTTGCTGCGCGTGCTGCTCCCCCACCCCACACAGGATCAAGCGTTCGTCGACTACGTTCGCTACGCATACGACGCCGAGGGGGACTTGGTGAAGGTGACCGACGCGCTCGGCGCGTCTTGGACCTTTGCCTACAAGCGCCACCTGATGGTGCGCGAGACGAATCGCAATGGGCTGTCGTTTTACTTTGCTTATGACGGCTTTGGTTCGGAAGCTTATTGTGTCCGCACCTGGGGTGATGGCGGGATCTACGATCATGTAATCGATTACGCCAAGGGCTCCGTCACCATCGTGACGAACTCGCTCGGTTACAAGACGGCATACAAGCTCAACCCCATTGGGCAAGTCGTCGAGGTCGTCGACGCTCGCGGGGGGACGACGAAGTACGAGTATGACGAGCGGTCACTCAAGACCACAAAGGTGACGGGCGCCGTAGGGGGCGAAACCACGACGGAGTACGATGCGCGCGGCAACGTCACCAAGGTCACGCTCCCCGATGGCGCAGAGCTCAACGTGGAGTACAGCCCGCTCGGTAAGCCGACTCGCGCCGTGGATGCGCTTGGTGGGCAGTGGCAGTGGAGCTACGACGCCGCGGGACGTGTGACGGGGACCAACAATCCCGCCAACGAGCGCACTCAGTTTCATTGGGGCGAGGCCGGGCTAATCGCCGTCACTGACGCCGCGGGACAGCACACTCAGCTCGCTTACGATTCCTCGCGTAATCTCAGCACCATCACCGCGCCCGACGGCTCAGTGACCTCCTGGAGCTACGACCGCCTCGGCCGCCGCACCGCTTCGCTCGATCTGAACGGCAATCAACGGCGCTACGACCGTGACGCGCAGGGCCGAGCCCTCCACATCGCCGAGCCCGACGGCAACGAGCGGGAGCTCAGCTACGACGCCGAAGGCAACATCGTTCGCGCCCGAGACCGCCTGTATGACGTCATCTTCGACTACCACGGCATGAACCGCCTCGCCGCCCGCTCCCAAGCCGGCACGCGCGTCGAGTTTCTATACGACACCGAAGAACAGCTCGTTGCCATCAAGAACGAGCACGGCTTCGCCTATCGCTTCGTGCTCGACCCCGCCGGCGACGTCGCCGAAGAGCACGGCTTCGACGACTTGCGGCGAGCGTACGTGCGTGACAAGGCCGGCCGAACCACGCTCGTAAAGCGCCCCGACGCGCGCGAAACCGAGTACGTTTATGACGCCCTCGACCGAATCGTGGCTGTCGCCCACTCCGACGGCTCGAAAGAAGCGTACGAGTACCGCGCAGACGGCGCGCTCATCACCGCCCAAAACGACGCCCTCAAAGTCGCCTTCGAACGCGATTCCGTCGGCCGTATCCTCAAAGAGCTCCAAGGCGATGACTGGGTCAGCTCGACCTACGACGCCCTCGGCCGCAGAAAAGAGCTGCGCTCCTCCAAGGGCCTCTTCCAAACCGTCCGTCGCAACGCCATGGGCGACGTGCTCGCCATCGACGCCGAGATCGCCGGGAACTCCTCTGCCACACAGACCAGCAGCGGCGGCGTCAACAGCGGCGATGCTGGAGCAAAGGCCCCGCCGACCAGTTTCAGCGCGCGTTTCGAGCGCGACCGGCTCGGCCTAGAGCTCGAACGCGAGCTCCCCGGCGGCGTACGCGCCCGCTGGCAACGCGACAAGCTCGGCCGCCCCCTTCGCCACGAAATCTGGCGCGGCGACCGCTTCCACGACGCCAAACAATACGTCTGGGACGTCAACGACCGCCTCAAGCGCGTCATCGACGCCATGACCGGCCCCGTCGACTACACCCACGACGCCCTCGGCAACCTCGCCGCCGCCGCCTACGCCGACGGCAAAGTCGACCTGCGCATGCCCGACGCCGTCGGCAATCTCTTCCGCACCAACGACCGCTCCGATCGTAAGTACGGCCCCGCGGGGCAGTTGCTCGAATCGCGAGAAGGCAGCGGCGTCACTCGCTACGAGTACGACGCCGAGGGCAACCTAATCCGAAAAACGGAGCCCGATGGCCGTACTTGGACGTACGCCTGGAACGGTGCGGGCATGCTCGCCAGCGTCACCCGACCCGACGGTCACGTCGTCTCGTTCACCTACGACGCCCTCGCGCGCAGGCTATCCAAAGTCTATCGCGGCAAAACCACCCGCTGGATTTGGGATGGCAACGTGCCGCTCCACGAATGGGTAGAGCGAGACGCGGACGCCGTCGACCAAGACTTCACGTCCGCGCAGCAGGAAGACGCCGTCGCAGTCGGTGAAAAGAATCTCAAAGCGCTGCTTACCGGGCGACACGCAAACGGCCCTCCCTCGGCTGCGGAGTCAGGCCCCGAAGCCTCAATGCTCGCCGCCGCAAACTGCGGGACTGCGGACGCGCCCATTACCTGGCTGTTCGAGCCGGAGAGCTTTGCTCCGCTTGCTAAGCTCGTTGGCGGAGAGCGTTATGGCATCGTTACGGATCATCTCGGAACTCCGAGAGTGATGTTCGACGGCGAGGGCCGCGAAGTGTGGAGTGCGAATGTCGACGCATTTGGCGCCTTGCGTGACTTGCGCGGGGCGAAGCAGGATTGTCCATTTAGGTGGCCGGGGCAGTATGAAGATGCGGAAACTGAGCTCTACTACAATCGCTTTAGATACTACGATCATCGCAGCGGAGCCTACTGCTCCGCAGATCCCATCGGAATTGCGGGTGGACTGTCGGTTTATGCTTACGTTCGCAACCCAGCACAAGCAGCAGACGTATTCGGCCTATCCGAATGCGCACCAGCTAAGGGAGAGCCACTCCCGGATGATGCGGTAGTCCATCGAATTGGTGGAGCATCCACTTCCGGCCTCGCGTTGAAGCCAGGTGAAGTCAAGCTCACTCCGCCCGGCATCTCGCTTCTGCGTGCAGATACTCCGGAGCTGGCGGCAGAACTAGCGAAGGACGTAGCGGCTAAAAAAGGTTGGTCCCGAATGGCAGACGCCGCGGAAACTATGGGAACCGCCAAGGTCGGTGACATACGCGCAGCAGGCTTTGATGTGATTCATGATCCTACCGACACATGGGGGCAAGCCCACGCGCGATTGGTACATCCGGACGGTGCGGCAGGGTTCACCCCTGGGAATCTCGAAAAGTTAGCGAACGTGTTCTCCAACAAGAGTGGTCTATGACCCAATGAGTGCTATTGATCTCAAAGTTGGTGCCCAGTGCGCTTTAGCGCTCAGGGACGGCACTGTTTTTGCCCGGATGAAGGTCAAAAACATTGTCGATCAGAGCCACGTAATCGCCAGTCTAGAGATCGAGCACACGCCCGCAGCACTCGAGGCAATTGAGGTATTGAAAGAGCTCGCTCAAGCATGCAGCGATTTCGCATTCGGGGTCATGGCTGCAGCTGAAGGGGAACTTGGCCGCCTCGGCGTTCGGCTTCTCGTCGATTCTGATAGTTATGGGCTGCCCGTTGGATTCTCAGGTTTGGTAATCGTTGACGACCTCCAGCAGATTTCCTTTAAGGTCAATGACCCCCGCCTAACTACGGGTCGTTGAGACCTTGTATCCGGGGCGTCGCGCCCGTTGTTGAAGGCCGTATCTGCTGACGCGATAGTCGCTGTGCGACGGAACGTGCTACTTCAGCTCGGCGATGCCCGCTCGGCCGTGCTCAGACGGACACGACGGCACGGTGACGAAGCCGACTGTCACGGATCGGCCTATGAGATCCGCGTGCGATCGCCCAAGCGGATCCAGTCCGGATCGGCCAAGCAGAGCCACCTGAGATCGGCCAAGCGGATCCACCTGGCGGGGGTGGAAACCGGGAAAAATGAGGGGCCAGATCGGCCAAGCGGATCCACTCGAGATCGGGCAATGGAGCCAGTGGTGGACGGGGGCGAGAGGGACCGAGGAAGGTCCGGGCGAAAGCACAGGCCTCGCGGGGATGGGCGCTGCGGTGTTGGTGGTTTTGGCGCGTAAGCGGGCAACGGTGATTCAGCTGCACGATGGCGGCATCGTCGAAATGATTGGCGAGAAGCGGCGTCAGCTAGCGTGGGAAGACGTGCTGAGCTTCGAGCGTAGCGGCTATGCGAGTGTGCTCTACCGCTTGAGTGTGCTGAATGTGAAGTTTCGGGACGGCACGCGGCTAAACCTCAATAGTCAGCACTTGAGGATCTAGACGCGATCGGGAACCAGTTGGAGCGTCAGGTCACTGAACTGTCACTACCCACGATGCGCCAAATCCTGCAGGCGGATCGGACGTTCTCGTTTGGGAAGATCGCGTTGTCTCGGAAAGGCATCCACTACCGAAAGCGCGTCCTACTTTGGTCAGAAGTGGCGAATGCGCAGGTGCGGTCGGGGTTTCTCGAGGTGATGAAGCACGGTGACGCGACGCCAACGCTGCGCCTCCACGTCTCGCGCTTGCAACGCCTCGATGCGTTGCTGATACTCGTGAACGAGCGACGGCAGCGCACCGAGGGGTCGGCCCCCTTCGCAACCAGTCGCGCGTTTCGGCAGGTGCAGCACAAGCTCTGGCTGCAATCGTTGTTGGCGAGCCCATTGCTTGCGGCATTGTTTGGGATCGGAGCCTACTGCCTATATCATGCGCTGCGAGCGCTCGACGCTTCCCGAGCGGTGCTCATACGCGACGCTCGTGTGTACTTTGCGTGGGCTCTAATCACCGCCTGTCTCGCCGTATACCTAGGACTCGGTTGGTGGCACGACGTCAGCACGCGCTTGCGCCGACAGCATTTGGCGCGACGTTTGGCCCCCACAGGAAAGCTGATCCCGGTGCTGGTGCTCGAAAAGATTCACGAAGAGTGGAGCTTTCACCGTGGCTATCGCTATCGCTACCTAACGCCCGGGGGCTTCGAGGCGACAGACAAGGTCGACATCGGAGGGGACGCCGAGCTTTGGCGGAGCGGAAGTGACTACTTGCTCGCATTGTGCTCGCCGGACGAACGCGAAAGCGTGCTGATCGGCGGCAGCGGTTACCCGCTTTCAGGGTTGCCCGCGACGCCCGAGGCTTCTCGAAGCGCGTAACGCTCGCGCTCCGCGGAAGGGCGGGAGGCATGCAGCGTGAACAGCACCTCTGGTAACCACCACGGGGACTTCGCGAGCCGCACGCGCGAGAAGCGCCAAAAGCTGGGCTGCAATTCTAACTCGCCCAGGGCGACCGACCAGCGCAAGGTCTGCGTCTGAACCCAGACGCGCCCGCCCTCCTGCAGCACTTCGACGACCACCGGCTGCCGGAGCGATCGAAACTGCAGCAACGTGAGCAGCGCTGCCATTAGCAGCGTTCCGCGCCCCAGCCCCCCAGCTTTGAAGCCCCAGATGCACGCGAGCGCGATGCCGCCCCGCGAGATTCTGAGGGCGGTCGCGTTAAAGCGCTGCCAGATGCAGACCAGACGTTGATCGCAGTACAAAATCGCGCTGTCTTCGTGCTTGGCAGCGCTAGCTTGGCTACGCGCTGCCAGAATGTTGCCCTCGATCACTCGATACGTCTCTGCGGCGTCCGCCGCATAGGCCAAGCGCCGCTGCCTCAAAAACACGACACCCCCCAGGGCCCGACGGCCGAGCACGAATGCTTGGTGGAAGCCATAGTTCCAGATCGGGCGGTGCACGGCCCGAAAGTGCAGTTGGCGATCGTCAGGCGTGTTCGAGTCTCGTTCGAGCTCCTCACTGACGCGGAGCAGCTCTCCCCAAGCTTGCCACTCCTCGGCTTCCGGCAGGGCCCACGCTTCGCTCGAGCGGCGCTCTAGCTCCGCAGCTAGGCGCTCGACCGTCGCCAGGCGCTGCTCGCGCACCAAAACGCGCACCGCGTCCGCCGTCGGGCCTGAACCAAGCCAACTGGCGGGCCAGCGCTCCGCTAGCGCTGCCTCGGCGAGATCGCTCTCCGCCTGCGCCAGCACTTGAGCACGAGCCGCTGCTCCAGTAGTGCCGAGGTCCTCGCCGCGTGCCTCGAGCTGCGTGGCCCAAGTGGACGAAGCGCGCAGTGCGTCGACCGAGCTCGTAGCGCGGGCGACGTCTTGGGCGCGCGCTCCACCCGGTAGCCGCCGTGCAAGCGTAGCTAGAGCATTGAGGCTTGCCTCGCTGGCGCCTGCAGACTCGCCGGCAACCTGGGCGGATCGCGCGTCGTCTCCGTATCGGACGTCGCGGAGCGCTGGCAACAGCGCCGCGTTTTGCTCGGCGTTGGTGACCGTAGCCACCCCGCGCAGGACGCACTCGGCGTCGCCCAGGGCCCCTCGGCTGTGAGCGAGCAGGGCCGCAGCTGCGACGCCCAGCGGACCCAGCTCACCGCATTTTACCAGGCGTCGCTCGAGAAAAAGTTGAGCTTGCTGGCTGGGGCGTCGTTGCAGCGCGCGAGCCGCCAGTAGCGCCGCTCGCGGCCGGGCGTCGGCCGGGGCGCCGACATGACCGGCAAGCCTCGAGACGATATAGGTCGTGCGCACGCAGCCGAGCGGAAGCAGCAGCCACGCGACCAAAAAATCCGCCGCCAAGAAGCCGAGGGTGCCGCTCAGCGCCAAGTAGACGTAAGGCGTCGGTAGCCAGCCCGCGAAGTGGAAGCCCAAGACCCAGAGCAGCGGCAAGAAGCGCCGACGCGGCAAGGGCGCACCCCAACCTCGGCGCAGGGCAACGAGCACGATGATCGCCATCGCGGTCACACACGCTCCAAAGGTGAGCGTGATGATCAGAATCTCGAGCCCGTGCGCGAGGGTCGCGATCACGGCAAATGCGCCGCTAGCTGCGCCCAAGCTTCGTGGATCAGGCGCCGACCGGGGTCACGTAGCTCAACGAGCGCCTGGCGCACCAGCTCTGGCGTGCGCGCGTTTCGCCCCACCGGCGTGTAGTACTCGAGCGCACCCTTTCGGCCGATGGTGAGCTCCGCGAGCAGGCGCTGGCCGGCACGCTCGAGCTCGAGACGCGTGGCGTTCGGCGCGATCCCCAGCACGAAAAACGGGTTTTCGAGCCACCTTTGCCTCAGCGCCACCTTCAGATCACTCCCGAGCCCAAGCCGTGCTTGCGCGCTTCGTCCGACGGGGGCGACAGCTCCCAGAGCCGGCGGACGACTCGCTCGAGAGTCGGCTGATCCTCTTGCTTCATGGCGCGACGTCCTTCCTCAATCAGGCGCGAGGCTTGCTTCGGATCCCGAGTTTCGGCGACCAGCCCCGCACAACGATCGAGCTCGTATTCCCAGGCTCCATCCTCACGCATCTGTGCCGCGGCCCCTAGCCGACGCAGGGTCTGCAAGTGCCGCTCGACGTCTTTGAGGTTTTGCGCAGCGCGCGCGCGCCGCAGCGAATCCAGCGTCGAAGCCAGCACGTTGCGCTCTTCGGGAGTGCCAAGGTCACCCACCCAACCGACCGCCCAGGCGATGCTGCGCTGCGTACGTTCGTCCAGGTCTGGCCAGCCCAGCTCAGTTTCTGCTTCGTTCAGCAGCCCGTCGAGCTCAATCAGCAGGCGCTGCAGCTTCTGTTCGGCGTCGGCATCGCCGCCCTGCGCCGACTGCTCGAGCACGAGCGCTTCATGCAGCAGCTGATCGGTCATCGAAAGCCTCACCACCACTTGGTGTGCACCGTGTTTGACGGCCCGCGAAAGGAGCGCTTGCCGGCGACTCGAAAGCTCCGCCACCCGGCTCTTGAGCTCCGAAAGCGGGATGCGGCCCGCAACCAAATGCACGACCTGTTGAAAGACCTGCTCCGACCCTGAAACCACCGCGCTCGCTGCGAGACGCCCGCCACGATCGAGCTCGATGGTGACCTGGACCAACGAATTTGCCGGCAAGGGTCGCGCCAGATCCGCCGCGGAGATCTCGATGCTGCCCACCAGGCGACAAAGGCTGGCGCGCGCGAACTCACCCTGTACGATGGGCACGCGCAGGGCGGCCTCGGGCTCCGCGGGCGACAGGGCCTCGGCGCTGCGCAGGGCGAAGGTGCGCCGCGCCGGCAGCGGGCAGCCGCGCTCGAAGAATACGCGCACGCTGCCCAGAGCCAGCGCCACGCCCACCGAGCGTGACAGCGGCGGATCGCCCAGCGTTTGGCCATGCAAAATCGTGAACTCGCCTGGCGAGAGCGGAAGCGTCTCGTTGTCCGCGGCCTGGCCAGCGATGCGGAACACGTTGACAGAGCGCGGCGAAAGGCTGGTCATGATGGCGAAGCTTCCCTCGCCGTCGACGGGCTCGGGCGCGCTGGTCCAAGTGGCGTCGCTGCGGGCCACCACCACCTGCGTGATGCGGCGAGAACCGGGGGCGTCGAGCAGCTTGCCGACCACGTACGGGTTCAGGTCCGACGACATGGCGGGGTACTGCAGCCATACTTTGGTGCCCGGTGCGCTGCTCACGGGCGATTCGCCCAGCGCGTGGAGGCCAATGGACGCGGCGTAGTAAGCGGCCCCTTCGGCGACCAGCGTCATTGGATCCAGACCAACGGCAAAAGGCGCGTCTAGCTCTTCTGCAACTCGCCGACGGAGCAGCGGCATGACCGTGGGACCGCCGACCAAAATCACGCGCGCAAGGCGGGAGCGGAGCGGCAAGCCCGAGTCCGAGAGCAGGCGCTGGCAAACGGCAATGCTACGCGAGATCAGCGGCTCGACCCGCTGTTCGAGCAGTCGACGGCTGAGCGTCGTGGATAGACTGACGACCCGCTCTCCCAGCTTGAGCTCGGCGATGAAAATGTCCGTCTCGTCGTTGCGCGACAGCTCGATTTTGGCGTCCTCTGCGGCCGCGCGCAGCCGGCGTAGCGCCGTGCCGTGCTCTGGATTGCTGCGATCGAGCACACAGCCCTCGTGCTCGGCGAGCTGCTCGATCAGGTGGTCTACGAGGACCGCGTCGAAATCGCGGCCGCCCAGGAAGTTGTCGCCATCGTGGCCGACGACGCGAAGTAGACCCTCGCGCGACTCGAGCAGCGAGGCGTCGAAGGTACCGCCGCCGAGGTCGTACACCAAGTACGACCCGGCGTGCTCGTCGTTGCGAAAGCCCGCGCCCAAGCCGGAGGCGACCGGCTCCTGGATCATCTCGACGCGCTCGAACCCAGCCAGGCGCGCCGCCTCGCTGGTGGCCGCTGTCTGCGGCAACTCGAAGAGTGCCGGCACGCTAATGACCGCGCGTGTTGGGATGAAGCCGAACTGAGTTCGAATATCCTCGCGAATCGACTTCAGCACCTCGGCCGCGAGCTCTTCCGGCTTCTTGTGCACGCCGCGGGCCGGAAAGTGCAGGGTCTGCTCGCTGCCCATCAGCCGCTTGAACTCGCCGCGCACGTTCTCCGGATCTTGTTCGAAGAGCTTGCGTGCTCGCGCGCCCACCGCCACCTTCCCGCGGGCGTCGATGCGTACCACGCTAGGCGTGAGCACGCTCCCCTCAGCCGTGCGGACCAGCTCAATCCGCTCGCCATCGAACACTGCCGCGGCGGAATTGGTCGTGCCAAGGTCGATTCCAACATACAGCGGACGCGAGGCGCTCACGACGCCCACCCTAGCGCCAGCAACCAGCGGAAATCTCGAAAGAATGGCCGTCGGTCGGGTTGGCCGATCAAAGGCGTCGATGAAAAGCTTGAACTTTCTGCCCGTTGACGCCGCGGGCATTCGCAGGCGAGTTCTCGTCGCGTGTTCGCCGTTGTGCTTTTTGCCATGTCGTATCTCCAAGTGATTGCGGCGTGGGTAGCAACATAGTCTGGCAGCACCGCGGTTCCGATAGCACTTCAAACGCGGCGCAAACTAGTCGATCTCGATGACGCAAGCCTTGTGGCCGTGCTTGTCCTAGGGCCCCTGCCAAAGTGGTCCTAGGGCAGGCGGCATACCCTTGAGGCATACCGCCCGAGCACGACTTGGTGTATCGGTTGGTGCTGCGGCTTTAACTGAGATGTACCGGCAGAATTGATTCTGCGCGCCTACACGCCGAGAGTTCTCGAGGGGACCAAGATCCATTTCGTCGATCAAAGTGCGGTCGGGGATCGGGCAGGCATAATCTCGGTTCGTTGTGGGCGCGGACGACTTGGCTCGTCAGAAGTGGCGACTGCTGAAAGCGACCACGGGCGGAACACACGGCAGCGTGCAGCATGAGCGCCGCCGGCAACCGCGAGCTGGGCCAATTCCGGTCGGCGTGCGGCAGAATCGCATCAATGATCTGTCCGAGAATTCGGTGAACTCCAGACCCGAATTCGTTGAATCCCCAGCAATACGTCGTCGAGAGTATTTAGTTTTGATGGGCCGCGCCACGAAGCGTGTCGTCACAACCTTCGGCGGCTCATGCCGGGTGGCGCCGGCAGCGCCGTATCTCCCGCGCGACGGCACGTGACGCCGAAGGCTGCGACGACACCTGACGCCGCTCGTGACCATCAACGAGAATCTCGACCCGACCTTTGCCGACGGCTGACGAGGCGACGGCAACGCGCCGGGCGAGAGAGTCCCAACTGCCGACATCGAGTGGGCTTGGGACGACCCGAACGCGCTCGGACCGACTGATCATAAGTTCAGCCGCACGCTGGCGCCGTAACTGCGAGCCGAGAGCAAAGCGTACGGTCGAATTCACTCTCACCGCGCTGCACCAAATCGAGCGCTGACCTCACAAACAAAGAGTCGTGCCATTCGGGCCCACCTAGCACCATAAGCAGTTTGCGGGCGTTATCTTCGCTGTCGGTTGACCCGCGCTGCTCGCGCACGCATCCTCCTTTTTGGGTAGGACGCGCTCGGAGAAGCGCGAGGAGTGGCATGACGACGAGTGTGGGCGATGGCGCGTTGCGGGCTGGGCTACGAGCGGAGCGTGGCCGTGGATAGCGACGACTTCGCCGCGCGCTATCCAGCGGGCGAGATCTTCGCTGGTCGTTATCGCATCGTGAAGGTGCTCGGCGCTGGCGGCATGGGCGTCGTGCTCGCGGCGCGGCACTTGGATCTCGATTCGCTGGTGGCCATCAAGCTGCTTCGCCCCGAAGTGCTTTCGAACAAGGTCGTCGTCGAGCGCTTCGCCGCCGAAGCGCGCGCGGCAGTGCGGATCAAGAGCGAGCACGTCGCCCGCGTGACCGACGTGAACACGCTGCCTGATGGCTCTCCGTACATGGTGATGGAGTACCTCGAGGGCGATGATTTGTCCGCGATTCTGCAGAAGGGCGGGCCACTCTCGGTCGAGAATGCGGTCGACTATCTGCTGCAGGCCTGCGAGGCCTTGGTCGAGGCTCATTCCTTGGACATCGTTCATCGCGATCTCAAGCCGGGAAATCTATTTCTCAGCAGGCGAGCGGACGGCAGCGCCATCGTCAAAGTCCTGGATTTCGGGATCTCGAAGTCGACCGGAGGCGGCTCAGCCGAGAGTCATTCGTTGACGAGCACCGGCACCATTCTCGGTTCGCCGCTCTACATGTCACCCGAGCAGCTGGGGGATTCCAAGACGGTCGATCGCCGCACGGACATCTGGGCGCTCGGGGTGATTTTACATCAGAGCATCTCCGGCGTGCTTCCTTTCACGGCCGATACGTTGCCCGAGTTGGTTTTCGCCATCGTCCAACGCCAGCCGCCGCCGCTGAGCACTCTGCGCCCCGATGTGCCGCCCGCACTGACCGCGGTGGTGTCCCGCTGTCTCGAGAAGGAGCGATCGCACCGCTTCGACAACGTAGGCGAGCTCGCCGCCGCACTCGCGCCGTTCGCGGCTCCGCGCTCGCAGCTTTCGATCGAGCGCATCTTGCGCATGGCTCCGGCCGCGCGCTTCGACCAACAGCTAGTTCGAACCGACACGCAACTGGGTGATCTTGCGGGCTGGCCCTGGCAACCGAAAGCGCCGGGCTCCGACACACAAGGCACCTGGGGTCATACTGCCGCCAGGCCCGCTCTCAGCAGGCCCAAGCGGGCGTTGCGCGTCTTCGCAGTGCTAACCGCGCTCGGCTTGTTCGTTTTCGGGGGTGTCTCGCTGCGCACGCTGCTGCAGGGAGGCGCTTCGGCGGCTGGGGCGGCTTCCGGAACGGCGGCTCAGCTCGTCTCCGCGGCGCCTCCCGTCAGCGAGCTGAACGCCGCGCTGCCGGCTACGGCAACCGCCACTCAGTCGGCATCACCGGCTGAGCTTGCTCCGGAGCCGCGGTCGCCCCGCGAAGAAGCTCCGGCAATATCCCCGTCGCTGGCACGCGTGCACGCGCAGGTGCCGCGCGGAAAGCCGCGTCCGTCGCTTGGACACCAGGAGACCCCGCTCGTCTCTCCTCCGTCGGCACCGGTGTCCGCGGCGCCAACCGCGGCGCGGCCCGCGCCTTCTGCCGCTCCGTCGCCTCCAAAACCGCGCAGCGATTGGGAGGAAGACCGGCAGTAGTGCACCTCGTCGCGTGCGTGAATGATCAATCACTGATTCTGCGTATCGGATGATTGGCTATCCGAGAGCATCACGAGGTGTTAGGGTGCGCAGGCTCGGGAGGAGGTTCGGCGTGGACAAGTCTAGCGGCTGGGGAATGCGAGTTCGTGCGGCGGGTGTCGTCTTTGCCTGTCTTTTTCTGCAAGTGAATGCGGCACGCGCCGCAACTTCGGAACAGCGTGCGGCAGCTCAGGTGCTCTTCACCGAGGGCGGCCAGCTATTTCGCCAAGGCAAGTTCGAGGCGGCGTGTCAGAAGCTCGCGCAAAGTCAGCAGCTCGATCCCGCCACCGGCACACAGCTCAACCTAGCTCGCTGCTACGAGAAGGTCGGTAAAACCGCGAGCGCGTGGATCGCGTACGTAGACGTTGCGTCGGCCGCCAAAGCAGCCGGGCAAAGCGAGCGCGAGGAAACAGCGCGGCTCGGGGCCGCACGCTTGCTGGCGCAAGTGCCAAAGCTCTTGATCCAAGTGCCAGAAGGCATGCTCGCGCCCGGTGTTGCCCTCGAAATCACTCGCGACAATCAGCCGGTCACGCGTGACTTGTGGAACGTGGCCTCGCCAACCGACCCAGGCCAACACACGTTCGTCGCCAAGGCCCCGAACCGGAAACCTTGGTCAAAGACCGTTCGCTTGAACCCCGGCGAGGAGCTCACGATCACTTTGCCGAAGTTGGATGCCACGCCTCGGCAAGCCCCGCTGCCTGACTCTGCCTCCGGCGGCTTCGGAACGCAGCACCTCTTCGCGCTGTCGGCCGCTGTGGTTGGCTTGGCCGGCGTCGGGGTGGGCTCAGGCTTGGGCCTTTCAGCCAGAAGCGACGCGAAGCAAGCCGATCAGACCTGCAGCAGCAACACCTGCAACGACGAGCAAGGGTTGGCGGCCAATCAAAGCGCAATCAAGAAAGCGAACTTGGCAACAATCTTCATTGGCGTCGGGGCCGCGTGCCTGGCGGGCGGGGCCGCGCTCTGGTTCACCGCTCCTTCGTTGAGTCAGCAAAAGGCCAACCGCTCGGGCCGTCCAGTTGCGAGGCTGAGCCCGGTGCTGGACGCGAACCTACGCGGCGTGCTGTTGGAAGGGCGGTTTTGATGGCCCGACCGCGCGTGCACCGGAAACTCGTACCCGCGCTGGTCACGGCTTACGCCGTGTCGAGCTGCGCGAGCATCCTCGATCTGCAAGAGCGCACGCTTGCCGAACCCGCGGGCGCCGGTGGCGACGCAGGTCTAGGAACCGGTGGCCTCTCGTCGAACGGCCAGAGCGGCAACGCCGGCAAGTCTGCATTGGGCGGAGCCGGCAAGTCAGGCGCTGGCTCAGCCGGCCGCTTGGAAGAGGAAGCGGGCGCCGGCGGCCTGATCGGGCTCGCGGGCGATAGCAGCGTGATGTCCGGCACCGGCGGCATCGGCGGCATCGGCGGTACCGGCGGTACCGGCGCAAGCAGCGGGACCAGTCAGCAAGGCGGCGCCGCCGGGCTGAGCGGGCAGGCGGGGGCGATCGTGAAGCCCGAGTGCACCATTGCCAGCGAATGCAGCGCGCCAGCCACACCCCTCGACCAATGCCAACAGTTGGCCTGCATCCAAGGCAAGTGTGGCGCCGCCGCTAAGCTCAACGGCGCGTGCACGAAGGGCGCAAGCAGTGGGCTTTGCGACGCCAACGGCGTGTGCGTCGTGTGCGCGAAAAATAGCTTCGTCTGCAAGGGCAATGACCTCTATCGCTGCAACTCGTTGCAGACGGACTATGAGCTGGCCGGGCAATGCGCGGCCAATTTGTGCGACGCCACGCAAGGCGTCTGCAAAGGCTGCGTCGCGAACACCGCTTGGTGCAGCGCGGACTATCTATCGCGCATCCAGTGCAGTAGTGACGGCTTGAGCCAAAGCTCGAGCACCAAGCCAGGCCAATTTTGCACGGGCGCCGGTACCTGGGTCGATTGCGTGAACGACCCGCAGTGCCCGACGGTCGCGTTGGCGCAATGCCTGACCAAGGCCTGCACGGTAACCAACACGTGCGGCTCGAAGCCGACTTTATTCTCGTCGGCATGCAGCAATGGTTCCTGTGATGGCGCTGGCAACTGTTTGATCTGCGCCGCCGGCGATTACAACTGTTCCGGCGCGACGCTTCAGAAGTGCTCTGCCGACCGCACGAAGTGGGATTTGGCGTCGACCTGTAGCTCGGCCAACTTGTGCAGCAAGTCCGCCAAACAGTGCTTGGTTTGTGAACCGAACGTCGCCTCGTGTAGTGATTCTCACACGCGCAAGCAATGCGCGGCCGATGGCCTTTCAATCGCGACCCAGAACGATCCCGCGCACATCTGCACTGGGCAAGGGGTATGGGTCGACTGCCTGAGCGCGGCCGATTGCCCGACGCCCAGCAACGTTTGCATGCAAGCCACCTGCAACGCTGCGAACAAGTGCGGTACGCAAAACAAGGCCGCGTCATCCTCGTGCGCAGGCAATGGGTCCTGCGATGGGGCGGGCACCTGCATCGGCCCCGTCGGCAAATCGTGCAAGTCGATTGCCCTGAGCTGTCAGGGAGTCAACTGCTGCCAGAGTCGGCTGATCCCAGGCGGAACGTTCTTGATGGGGCGCGGCGCGGTGGGCTCGACCGACGCCTGTCCAACCGGCGCCACGTGCACGGACTCGACCGAAAAGCCCGAGCACAATGCGACCGTCGCCGATTTCTACCTCGATACGTTCGAGGCGACGGTGGGCCGATTTCGACAATTTTACATCAACTATGACTCGCTGCGCCCAATCGCCGCCGGCGCCGGAGCGAAGCCGCAGCTCGCGGATAGCGGCTGGCAGTCAGCTTGGGATAGCTTGCTACCCAGCAATCAGAGCGCGCTATTTTCAGCGGTTGCTTGCGGCACAGGGCAAACGTGGCCGGCCATGCCCGTGGGTGACTCGACCGAAAACCGAGCCATGAACTGCGTCACCTGGTACGAGGCGTTCGCGTTCTGCGCCTGGGACGGCGGGCGGCTTCCCACTGAAGCAGAGTGGGAGTACGCAGCCGCAGGCGGCACTGCGAATCGACTGTACCCTTGGGGGAGCGCGGCACCAGATAGCACGCTCTCCAACTTCGTCGGTAACCCCAACCGCGCTTCTACGATCTTGGTCGGCAGCTTCGCGCCGGGCAAGGGCTTATTCGGTCAGTACGATCTCGCAGGCGGGATGGAAGAGTGGCAACTCGACTACGCTTCTACGACCTTCTACGCCGCGCCACCCGGCAACCCGTGCAACAACTGCGGCAACCTGAGCGCAGCGACGACGCGGACTACGCGCGGCGGCTCCTGGGCAACCGGCGACTCCTTATTGCGGAACGCGGCGCGCTCGGGAGGGGCGTTCGGCTCACGCTTCCAATATCGCGGGATCCGCTGCGTTCGCGATCGTCAGTAATAAGACCCCTTCGGCGACTCACCCACGCGGCCAGTCGCCGAAGTTGATCAGCGGTTATTGGAAGCGCAGGTTATCCAACGCGTAGTTCGGGTCGTTCGCGTTGACGACGACCTTGATCGTAAAATCACTACGCGCAGTGCTCATCGCGTTGCGCACGTTGGTCGGCAAGGGGAACTGAACGTTGGAGAACTTGTTCAGAGGTCTACCGGTCAGCTCGACCGAGCCCAGCGAGAGGTTGATAATGCCCGCGGACGGTGCGTTGACGAAGACCAGTACCTGCCCGAGCCAACGGGGATTGCTAGGAGCCGCCGGAATCAATACGTCGAGACCGAGCTTCGAGCTGACGCCGGTGAACAATGCGGTGTTGAAGACGACCGACTTGACCTCACGCCAGCCGTTACCGCCTACTTTGAGCGAGAACGCACCCTCGCTGCGTTTGGTCCCGGTGATCGAGAGAGGGGCCGTCGAGCTCCACTTCGAAGCGTCCTCGAAGCCGAAAAAAGCGCTGCCGAGGACCGGCACCGCGCCTGGGTTCACGCTGCAGCCTTTGCCGTACTGGGCGCTCAACATCAAATAGTCGGCCGAGCTGACCCAGCCATCCGCGTTCAGATCTGCCCGAATGGCGTTGGCGTTGCCGGGCAGCGCCTTCTGGCCGTACGCGAGCTTGACTGCGTTGAAATCGGCGGAGTTGACGCAGCCATTGTCGTCCGCATCGCCGGGCAGAACGTGAAAGCCATTGGGATCCCCTGCCACCACGGGCGCCCCAGAACCGAAACGCGTCAAGCGACCGCCGCTCGCGCGGGCCATGCCCGCGAAGAAGTTCACCAAATCATCATTGGTGCTCGACACCGCAAAACCAGCGGCCGACAGCGCGGCCACGCCCGCGCGCATGAACGAGTCCGCCCCGTCGACTCGCTGCTTCAACGACGCCTGAGCGGCGAGCGCGGCCGGTTGAATGAAATCGTCGATGAACGAGACGTTGGTGATGACGGGCATGGGCGGGAATCCGTCAGCCACGAAGGCCTTCGGGTCGAGCGGAAACGCGGGCGGGTCATACTTGTGCGCCGTGCCGGTAACCGCCGCGTCGTACATGTAGCCCTGCCAAGAGCCAATCACCAGGCCGTCTGCCAGGGGCGGCGTGACCGCCTTGTTGATGAGCACGGGATTCACCGGTTTGAAGTTGGTGGTGCCTCCGTCTACGCCGTTGCAAGCATGCGTGATGGGCGTGGAGTTCTCCAGGCCATCGGACTCGAGCTTGATGAAGAGCGGGAGGTCGAACAGCGCGTGATCGCTCCGCCATTTGAGCAGGAACGCGACCGCGTCGCAATAAGCGCCCGAGAGCGGCGTCGAGGCGTCATCGACGAGAGGGCCCTGTAGCGGGCCGGTCGGCGTCAATTTGGAAAAGGTCTGGTCTTCACAGTAGCCGTTATTGTTCGGGCCGTTATCTTGAATGGTGACGACGTTCGGATCCGACTGAGTGGCGAACTGCCAGACGAAGTAGGTCCGCTCTTTGGCGGGATCGTTGTTGGTGATCCAGCTCTGCGCGTCTTTGACCGCGCAGACCCACTTGCGATCGACGGTGTTGTCGGAGCATTTGCCATTGGACGCCATCGACCCACTGCGATCGAGCAGCACGAGTACCGCCGCCGCCGGCACCGTGGGTGCGCTCGTGCACGCGGCAGAAGCCACGGAAGCGTGCCCGAGCGTGGCGCAGAGCGCCCCCAACCCCATTGAAAAACTTACTACCACCCTGCGACTTGTGTTCATGATTCAGCTCCCGTTTCGAGCGGGGGCAATGGAGCGAACGTCCGCAACTTGCGCTCGTAGACCGCCCCAACAGCGGGAAATCCGCTGCGCCGCCCACAACCCTCTGCTCGATCGGCATCTTCGCCAGAATTGGATTCAGCGTCAACACTCGAGTGCGATATCGCGACTAGTACGAGCGCTGACTCACGCGCTCGTGCTAGCCTGAGCGACTGATGGGCGACGCGAGGAGGTTCGGGGGCAAGCGCAAGCGTATTGCCGAGGCGCTAATCGTCATCGTCACGAGCGCGATATGGTTCGCGTGTGGCTCCGCAGCTGAAAGACAAGAAACTAACGGCGGGTCGGGCGGTGTGAGCAGCTCGAGCGGCGGGGCCTCCCAGGGGGGCGCGGCTGGCGTTGGGCGCGGTGGCCGGGCTGGCTCTGCTGGTGATTCGCAAATCGCGGGTTCGGCAAACAGCGACGGCATCGGGGAAGCGGGCCGTGCAGGCGCGCCCGGCACTGCTGGGAGCAGCGGCTGTAGTGTGGCTGCAATCACAGCGTGTGATGACCAAGATCCGTGCACACAGGAAGAGCTCGACGATGCCTGCGCCTGCTCGCGCCACGCGCTGACAGAGGCCGCAAGTTGTGACGACCAGGATGTCTGCACGCATGCCGATCACTGCTCCGCTGGCATCTGTGCCGGCACGAGGGCGGCTAGCGATCCGCAGGTCACGGCGCGGCTTCGCAGCTTCGGCGAAGGGCCCGGCTTACAGACCCTGGTCGCGTTTCCCGCTTCAAATCGCGTCATTTTCGCGCGCGATCGGCGGCTGACCCTGCTCGCCCTGGATGGTGACGTGGCTACGGTACTCGACGACATTCCGATGACCGCCCCGGTGCGGAGCGATGGCGTCGGCTCGATGATTTGGGCAAGCCGGCCGCGGACGTTCGTGATCCCGGTGCTCGAACACTACCTAGCGGTGGCCAGCATCGACCGCGGCATCGACTTGTTCGATATCGCGGGCGATAAGCTCAAGCCTTCCGAGACCTACGGCTTCGGGGGCGGCGGGACGTGGCCGATTGTCGCGGTAACGGGAGCGGCGGCGCGGCTCTACGCTTGCAAGGCATTCGAAGTGCAGACCTGGAACATCGAGCCAACGACCCAAGCCATTTCTCCAGGCCCCACGTTACAGCTCACCTCGGGTCACCGCTGCCAGGGGCTCGCGCTCGCGCCTGACCACGGCACGCTGTTTGCGGCGACCAATGGTGGCCTCGAACAAATTGCCATCGACAGTGACGGTGCCTTGAAGCTGCAATCAGAAGCCCGCCAAGGAAACTTGGTCGTCGACGTTCAATCGAACGCCGATGCCGTAGCCATTTTCGAAGTTCGGGATCCCACCTCGGGCTTTGGCAATGTCGTCGTATTGCGTCGCGACAATCTGCAAGAAATTGCGAATTTCAACGCCGATCTCGGGCCACTCGGCGCGAGCCCCGTGGGCTTTAGTCTGCTCGATGGAAAGCGCATTTTACTTCAGACGGTGCGCGCCGACGCCAACGGCTGCGCGCTGCACGAAGCGATCACGTCCACCTTGGCCAGCCCCCCCGTAGAGCTGGACCGACGAACCACGTTCAATGCCTGCCAGTCGCCATTTTCACTGTCCTCGTTTCACACCGTCGCGAGCGGCCCGTTCGCAGTGCTCGAGCCGATGCACCAGCTGGTGGAGGTGGGCGCGTCAGATGGCAAGATGCGCCTCATCAATGCCCCGCAACAAGGTTCCTTCGAGCGTGTTCGCACCGGCGGCCCCCGCTCAGTAATGGTCTATTCATCGGGCTCGCTCCACCGCGTCGACATCAGTGACCCACGCGCGCCACGCGTCGAGGCAGGTGGGCTACCGTCGCCCCTCACGTGGGAACGGCTGCGGGTCGATCTCACCGATCCGACCTCAGCCTCCGTCTTGACCATCAGCGATGCCGCGCAGGGCGGGCCGACCGGACCGCTGACGACCGTTTTGCGCGCAGTCCCTGGCGGTCTGCCCAGCGTGTTCGCGTCGATTGCCAATGACGATCCAGACGGGCCTTGGACGAGCGCGGGCACAGCGCTCTATCAGCTCAGCAAGCGTGGAGCGGCCAATTTTCGGTTGCGGCGCTTTCGGACCGCGTCGATCGTCGCTGCCAGCGGACAGACGCTC
>Ga0247740_1000262_pt1 | contig 27808 bp, 21 predicted proteins | sample UWRJL148409B2_FD_180942 | JGI IMG/M metagenome (GOLD analysis project Ga0247740, IMG submission 180942) | Plant litter microbial communities from Arlington Agricultural Research Station in Wisconsin, United States - UWRJ-L148-409B-2 | ecosystem: Environmental > Terrestrial > Plant litter >...
CTGCCCATTGCGCTCCCAATCGTGGCCGGTTGGAGCTTGGCCGAGCGCGCCGCGCTCGCCGATTTCGTGCCTGGAAACGCCTGGTTTCCTGGGCTCGGGCTGTGGCTCGACGCGGCCGGTACGGGGACGGTTGCGCTGGCCGCGCCCGGGCGCGATCAAGGCGTCCTAGGCACGCTGTCGCGCGATGGCAGAATCGTGTTACGGGGCGACAGCGTCCCGCTCGTGCCCGACGCAGGTGAGCTCATGCCAGATCCAGAAAACGCAGGCGCGTCGTTGACCGACGCAGTGCTCGATTCGCCCGTCGTGGTGCGCGTCGAAGTCGGTGCGGTGACGATGAGCGCCCGCGAGTGGGCCGAGCTCGCCCCGGGCGACGTGATCGAGACCGGACGTCGCATCGCCGAACCGGTCGTGCTGCGCGTCGCCGGGCGAGAGGTCGCGCGCGGTGAACTCGTGAACTTGGAGGGCGAGCTCGGCGTGCGCATCCGCGAGCTCGTACGATCATGAACGCTCGCTTCGCATTGCTTGCGGCCCTAGTGCTCGCTTTCGGCGCTGGTTGTAACAAGCAAACGAACAACGATGCGCCCGCCCCGTCGGCGACCCCCGTAGGGTCCGCCAAAAGCGCTCCCCCCGCCGCGGCTGCCGTCGCAAAGCCCTGGTTTGCCGGTGCGTTCACGGGCGAATACCAGGCCAAAACGACGGCCATTCAGGTTCCGGCGGGAGCTCCAAAAGAGTGGGGCAAAGACGACGGCAAGCTATCGAACGGCCCGGGCAAGCTGAGCCTGAAGATCGACGACGACGGCCTCGTCGAGGGCACGAGTGAAGGCGCACTGGGGGCGGGTCAGGTCACGGGCAAGGTCGAAGAAGACACCCTGCGCGTGCAGCTCTCGCCCGCGGACGACAAAGGCCTGCATGGCGTTTTGGTCGCAACCCGCGAGGGTAATGGCTTCAAGGGGTCGATCGAAGCGTCCAGCGGCGACAGCTTGCAAGTGCGGACGGCGGCCATCGAATTGAAAAAGTCTCCCAACTGAGGCGCGCGTGGAGCCAATCGCCCTGGGTCTGAATCGAGTGCGCGCGCGGCTGGCCGCCGCGCTGGCGAGCGCCGGCCGCGCTCCAGACTCAGCGCGCCTGATTGCAGTCTCCAAGTTCCACCCGGCGAGCGCGATCCGCGCCGCCTACGCGGAAGGCCAGCGTGATTTCGGCGAAAATTACGTGCAAGAGCTGGAGCAGAAGGCGGCCGAGCTGTCGGACCTGAGCGACCTGCGCTGGCACATGATCGGCCATTTGCAGCGCAACAAGGCGCGCAGCGTCACGCCGCTCGTGTCGCTGATTCATACCGTGCACTCGCTGGAGCTCGCGCGCGAGCTCGACAAGCGCGCGACGACCCCACTATCGGTGTTGGTCGAGGTCAACGTGGGCGGTGAGGCGCAAAAGAGCGGCTGCCCGCCGGAAGCACTGTCGGCGCTGCTCCTCGCCTTGGGCCAAGCAGAACGGCTGCGCTGCCGCGGCTTGATGTGCGTACCACCGCACACCGAAGACCCGAGCGGCGCCCGGCCTTACTTCGAGCAACTGCGCGCCCTGCGCGACGCGCACGGCGGCGCCGAGCGACTGCCCGAGCTAAGCATGGGCATGACTGCGGACTTGGAATACGCCATCGCCGCCGGAGCGAGCATCGTGCGCGTCGGCACGGCCATTTTCGGCGAGCGACCCCGAGCGGAGCGCTGAACATGGCGCGCCGCGGGGCTCGCCCTCCGACGAGCGAACCGACCTTGCTCGAGGCCGCCGCGCGACGCGGGCATTTGGGGGGCCCGCCGGCGCCGCTCGCCGAACGCATGCGGCCGCGCTCGCTCGAAGAGGTGTTGGGGCAGGACACGCTACTCCGCGGCGGCCGCTTACTGCGCGACGCGATCGAGAATGATCGCGTCCCTTCTTTGATTTTGTGGGGTCCACCTGGCTCCGGCAAGACATCGCTCGCGCACGTCATCTCGCGCCTGACCAAAACCGAGTTCGTCGCGTTCAGCGCGGTACTGGGTGGAGTCCAGGAACTACGCGCGATCATCGAAGCAGCCCGCGAGCGCCGCGCGTACCAAGGGCGCGGCACGACGTTGTTCGTGGACGAGATCCATCGCTTCAATCGCAGCCAACAAGATGCGTTCTTGCCGCACGTCGAAAACGGCACCGTGACCCTGATCGGAGCGACCACCGAGAACCCGTCTTTCTCGGTCAATGCCGCGGTTTTGTCGCGCTGCCGCGTTTTCCGCCTGGAGGGCTTGAAAGAGCCGGACATCGTGGCGCTGCTCGAGCGCGCGCTCTTGGACTCCGAGCGCGGACTGGGTGAACGCGGGGTACACGCCGAACCCGACGCGCTCTCGTCGATCGCCAAAGTGGCAGGCGGTGACGCGCGCCGCGCGCTGGGCTTACTCGAGGTCGCGGTCTCGCTCTTGCCCGACGAAGCCCGCGTGCTCGATGCGAGCACGGTCGAGCGCGCCGGCGAAGCGCGCACGCTGCTGTACGATAAATCGGGCGAAGAGCACTACAACGTCGCCAGCGCGCTCATCAAATCACTGCGCGGCAGCGACCCAGACGCGGCCCTATACTGGCTATTTCGCATGCTCGATGCCGGCGACGACCCGTTGTTTTTGCTGCGCCGATTGATGATCTTCGCCAGTGAAGACGTGGGCAACGCCGATCCGCGCGCGCTCGAAGTCGCCGTGAACGCAGACAATGCGTTCCGCCGCATGGGCCTACCCGAAGGTATGTTCCCGCTCTCCCATGCCTGCCTGTACTTGGCGAGCTGCCCCAAATCGAACGCCGTCAAACGCGCCATCGGTGCTACGCGCGCGGCGATAGAGGCGCACGGCGCGTTGCCCGTACCCAAGAAACTGCGCAACGCGGTCACACGCCTGATGAAAGACGAAGGCTACGGTCAGGGCTACCAATACCCGCCCGACCGCGCAGGCAGCTTCGTGCCCGGGGAGACCTACTTGCCCGACGAAATCGCTGGTGCGCGCTTCTACGAGCCCACGCAACAAGGCTTGGAGAAAGCCATCGGCGAGCGTCTTCGGCGCCTGCGCGGCGAGTCCGAGGCCGAGCCAAAAGCCGCCCCCGGCGGCCCGCCCAAGCCCGAAGAACGCGAGTGACCGCGCGTGCGCTCAGTTGCAGCGCACGAGCGTGGCCGACTGCGGACCGCCGTCGAAACCGCTGGCACATACGCTGGTGCCGCTTTGCGGACAGATGCACGCGCACGCGAGGTCCTTGTCGTCGAAGCATTGACCGGCTTGGGTCAACCAATGACATGGCCGAGACGGATTCTGCGCGCGACTGAAGCCGCTCTCGCATACCCCGAGATTTTGCGTTGGAAATGGCGTTCCGGGCTTGGCCGGCGCGCCCGCGCTGCCAGTCGCGGAGGTGGACGTCGGGGCGGGTGCACTCGAGTCGTCGTCATCACCCGGTTGCTCGATGACCCGACCGCCACAGGCGACCAGCCCCGTGCAGGCCAGCATCAATAACCCCGAAATCGACCGGTGCATCTTATTCTTCGATTCTCACCAGCAAGGAGTGGACCAGCGAAGGATCCCGTAGTTCTGGGGATAGCACGTGCCACTCGGGTTGGCAGGTAGCCCTCCGCCGCCTACTCGGTTGGCGACGGCCCCTTACTTGCTTCGCGACAGCTCGGGGTCGAGCACACCCAGGTAGGGCAGATTTCGATATCGCTCGGCGTAGTCCAGCCCGTAGCCGACTACGAATACGTCGTCGATCGTGAAACCGAGGTAGTCGATTTCGACCTCGCGCTGAATGCGCGCGGGCTTGTGCAGCAGTGATGCGACCTTGATCGACGCCGGGTTCCGCCCCCGCAACTGCTCTCGCAAATACGAAATCGTGAGCCCGGTATCGATGATGTCCTCGACGATCACCAAGTCGTCACCCGTGACCGGGCGCGTCAGATCTTGGGTGATCTGCACGACGCCGCTCGACTTGGTGTCGTCGCCGTAGCTCCGCACGCCGAGGAACTCCATGCGGATCGGCAAGTCGATGGCCCGCGCCAAGTCGGCCGCGAACACGAAGCTGCCCTTGAGCACGCTCAGTAACACCAGCGATCGCCCCGCGTACTCGCGGGTGATCTGCGCGGCGAGCTCCTCCACACGCGTGGCGATGCGCTCGGCACTGATCAGCGGTCGAACTTCGGGCGGGGAAAAACCGGGCACGCGCTGAGTCTCTCGTAGACGGCCGCGCGCAGCAAGGGCGGCGCGGCCCTAAAGAGGCAAGCGCGTGGCGCGCGCTGAAAGCGAGTGGCCGTCACTCGTGACTTCGACTCCGCCGCTGCGATCGAGTCGAAGGGTGCGCACCTGATGGGCGGCGAGCCGCTCGACGGTAGGCAAGTGGGGGTGCCCGAAGCGATTACGCACGCCGCATGACAGCGTGGCGAGGGCGGGCGAGACCAGCGAAAGGAAGGGCTCACCGGTAGAGGTGCGGCTGCCGTGATGGCCAACCTTCAGATAATCCGCGCGCAGCTCGCCCGGGTGCGTCAGGATGAGCTCGTTCTCTTCCTCATGCTCGGCGTCGCCCGTGAACAGGAAGCGGCGTTCGCCGTAGGCGACGGAGATCACGAGCGAATTGTCGTTGGCGCCGCGCTGGGGCGTGAACGACGGGCAGGGCGCTAGCATGCTGACCTGTGCGCCCCCGAAGCGGCGCGGCTTGCCGCACAACTCCTCAGGGTGGACAATCGGCACCCCCCGCGCGCGGAGGGAACGCAGGAGTTCGGCATAGAGTGGGCCCGCGCCTTCGGCCTCGCCCTGGCCCGAGTCCCAAAATTCGCCGACCTCGAGCTGCTCGAGAGCGCTCGCGAGACCGGTGAAATGATCGGGGTGGGGGTGACTGAGCGCCACGATGTCCACGCGCGTGCGGCGGCGCGCGCGCAGTACGGGCAGTACGACGGCCTTACCGGGGTCGACGGGGCTGCCCACGAAGCCGCCCGCGTCGATCAAGATACATGCGCCATTCGGCAGGTCGATCAGGTTGGAGTCGCCCTGGCCCACGTCGAGGGCGCTGGCGCGGATGACGCCCTGCGGGGCGCCAGCGTGGCGCGTGGCGAGCTCGAGCGCCCAAAAAGCGAGCAGCGAGCCGGCGGCCCAGGTGTAGCTCGCACGCCGCCGCACGCGCGCATTCAGATCAGCGAAGGCTTTGCCGCGCAGCGCGCAAAACCCAACGACGAAAATCGCGATCACACTCAGCTGAAAGCGGTTGGGCTCGGGCAGCGTGAGCGCCAAGAAGCTTGCGTCCGCGCTCCACCAGGCGATGCGCTTCACGACTAGCAGAGCCCCGGACGCGACCAACGCCGCGCCGCGCTCCAACGCAGGAAAAGGCGACAAAAGCAGGTGCGAGAGGCACAATGGGAGCGCCACCGATTCACCCAATGGAGACGCCAGCACATTGGCGACGAGCCCGGCCAAGGTAACACCAGAAGCCAGCAGCGCGAGCAACGGCGCGCACGGGATGGTCGCCGACAGGGTCGTGCCGAAGCTCACCGCCAAAAAGCGCAGCGGGCGTGAGTCGATGCGCTCACAGCGCGCCGACCACGGCTGACCAAGCCAAATCAACCCCGAGGTGGCGGCCACCGAGAGCATGAACGATAGGTCGAACGCACACAGCGGGTCGAGCAGCGCGAACACCAACGTGGACAGGCCGAAGGTACGCACGGTGAGGGGCTTTCGACCCAACGCGCGCGCAGAAAAAGCCACCGAGAGCATGAACGCGGCGCGCCAGGCGGAGCTGCTACCGCCCGCGAAATCAGCGTAAATCAACGCCAAAGCTACGCCCAGGCAGCTCGCCAAGCGCGCTACGACCCAACGCGCGGCGAGCGCCTCCACGCGCGCGAGCAAGAAGCTCAACGCGTGCACGATGGCCACGACCGCGAACACCAAGTGCGTGCCGCTGACGGCCAGCATGTGCGAGAGGCCACTCTTTTGAAAGGCCTGCGCGTCTTCCGGCAGCAGGTCGTTTTCGCCCAGCACGAGCGCGCGGGCCATGCCGGCGGCCGCGGGGGCGAAGGTGAGCACGATGCGTTGACGCGCGCGCGCACGCGCGCGATCGATCAGTGTGCTCAGGCTGAAGTGTCGCTCCGTCACGTCTAGCGAGAGCACGCCGCCCGTGATCACGATCTGATGGCGCGCGGCCGAGGGCGTCGGATCTGCGGTGTCTAGATTGCGAAATAGCTGTAATGGAGCCAGATCCGCGATCACGTGCACGTGGTCGTCACGCGCCAGGCCGTCGGGACCGCCGTGCAAGCGCACGCGGAAAGGCACGGGCAAGACGCGCGACTCGCAATCTGCGTGGGTGACATCGGCCACGAAGCTAGCCGTGCCGTCGGACCAAACCGGAGAGGCGGCCACGACGGCGCTCACGTCACAACGGCTCGGCGGGCCGATCGCGTCGCGCAGTTGGATACGAGTGGTTTCGAACGTGCGGATCTGATGGGCGCCGCGCGCGGCGCTGAACGCAAAGAAGAGCAGCGCACAGCTGGCCGTGCGCCAGCTGAGCTCGGACGCGAGAAGCAGCGCAGTCGCCAACAGACACAGCGCGGCTGGCAGGGGATAGACCGCGCACACGCCACCCGCGACAGCCGCAACGGCGGCCAACAGCACCCCATCGACGCGCATGACGCCCGCGCTGCAAGCCAGAGACCGCGCGAAAGCACGCGGCCCCTGGCCAGCACGGGCTGGCGATCGTCAGTTATCGCCGGGCGGGGCGCCGCCCTCACCCGAGTCTGCACCGCCGGTCGACGGCGAACCGGACGGCCGCGGATCTTGCGGGTTGGGCAGCGGTTCCTCCACGCCGATGCGCGGTCGTTGCGGATCGGCGGTTGGGTTCTGCGCTTCAGGCTGCGGGTTCTCGGACGCAGGCGAGGGATTTTCCGTGCCCACCGGCTCGGACGGCGCGCTGCCACCTCCACCTCCCCCACAGCCAACACACAGGCTGTGGATCAACACAGCCAGTAGCGGGTACTTCAAGAGCATGCGAATCCGCCTGTCACTTGAAGTAGTACAGGGCGGCGATGTTGCTGGTGAAGATGTTCCACGGATTGTTGCCCACGGAAGTTCCGAGTGAAGTGACGCTCGCGCTCGTGGCGGCGCCGCCGCCCGGCGGAGAGATCTTGGCTCGATCATAGCTCAACGCGAGGCCCACGCCGGCTTGTAGCGAGAGCTCGGGGATGCCGATGAATCCGAACTGAAACTCGCCGCCCGCGCGGGCACCGATATCCAGGTGGAAGCCGCTCAGATCAGCGCTTTGGGCGCCGCCGGTCTTGGAGCTGGCAAAGCCCAAGTTGACCTCCGGGACGACCTGGAAGCTGAAGTGCTTCGAGCCTGCGAGCGCCAACGGCACGCCGCCATGCAGCATGAACACGGTGTAGCCTTGGAGGTCGGTGCTCACGTCACCCACCTTGGCCGAACCGCTGCTGAACAGCAGACCGAGACCGGCGTCGATACCGATCAGTGGATCGAGCCAATAACGAACGCCGATGATCGGCGCGTCCACGGTCGCCGGCGCCCCGAGCGGGTTGATGTTGATCGTCCGGCGGCCCATGTAGCCAACACCGAAATGCCCGACCACCGAGGCGTGGTCGGCGGCATCCAGCGCTGGATAGGGCGTCGGGCCGGGCAGGGCCATGCCCGTCTGAGTTTGAGCGGGCGAATCGGCGGCCGCGGGGGCCACGACCGGCGTGCTGGTGGTGGTCGTCGTCGTGGAAGTGGTCTGGACCGCCTCCTCGGCCGCCTGAGCCGCGTTTCCCGCGGTCAAAGCCGCACCCCCAACCAGAAGTCCGAGCATTAAGTGAGCACTGTTCATGGGCACATCGTGAAACGGTTTGTTTCCGGAGTGCAACTTCCAGCTAACGCGGCGCGTTAGCGCGGCTGAGGGTACGGTGCGCCCGTGCCAGCCAAGCGACGCATCGATCTCCTGCTCGTCGAGCGCGAACTCGCGCCCACGCGCGCTCAAGCTCAAGCGCTCGTCCTCGCGGGCAAAGTGTTCACCGGCGATCGCCGGATCGACAAAGCGGGCACCGAGGTCGCGCTCGACATCGAACTCACGGTGCGTGAACCCGAACGCTTCGTCTCGCGCGGCGGGCACAAGCTCGAAGGCGCGCTCGACGCGCTCGCGTGCAAGGTCGAAGGCGCGATTTGCGCAGACGTCGGTGCGTCCACCGGTGGCTTCACCGATTGCTTGCTGCAACGCGGAGCGATCAAGGTGTACGCGATCGACGTGGGCCACGGTCAGCTCGCGCACAAGCTCGCGATCGACCCGCGCGTGGTCGTCATGGATCGCTCGAATGCGCGCCACCTGACGCCCGACGTGTTCAGCGACCGGCTGGATTGGGTGGTCGCCGATGCCTCGTTCATCAGTCTGGAAAAGCTGCTGCCCGCGATCAGCAGCTGGCTCACGCCGGGCGCGCGCCTGCTCGCGATGATCAAGCCGCAATTCGAGGTCGGCCGCGACGAAGCCCGCAAAGCGCGCGGCGTGATCCGCGATCAAACCGTGCGCAGCACCGCCATCGAGCACGTACTCGCGGCCATTGGTGAGTGCGGCTTCGACGTCCAAGGCGGCGCGGACTCGGGTGTGCCCGGACCCAAAGGCAACGTCGAGTACTTCGTGCTCGCGACGAAGCGCTAGCGCCCGTACTCCCCGTTTTCTTTTTTATGGTCACGCGAGCACGCCGCGCGTCGTCTCAGCCTTCGGCGGCAATGGGCGTCAGCCGCTAAAACAGCAGAACCCACGCGTCGTAAATCGTGTGCGTCCAAACCGCCGGAGCGAAACCGCGGAACGTGTAGATCACGGTGAAGGCTAGGCCGCACACGGTGCGGAACACGAACGAGCGCAAGTCGAACGGCTCGCCGAGATCGCCCACGTAGTGCCAGCCGCTGAATACGCACGCGACCGTGAGCGCCCAGGCGACCGCGATCAGCGTGCGCTTGAAGCGCGGCAGGCTGCCGACTAGCCCGAGGATCAAGCGCAGACCCAGCCCGAACAGCACCACACGAAACGCGATTTCTTCGTAGAAGCCGGCACCGAGAGACATGACGAGGGCACTGAATTGTCCGTCCGGCACGCCAGGGACGAGCGCGAGTTGCTGGACCACGTATTGCCCGGCAAGGCGCATGGCGATGGCGTATGCGATGCCTTCGATGCCCACGAACACGAAGCGCGAGGTGCGCAGGGTGTGACCCCGGCCCAGCATCAACAGCACGCCCGCGAACGCCGCGCCGATGCCCAGCGTGAGCCCGACGTATTGCCAGATGCTGTTCTCGGCCAAAATCGTGAGCTCACGCGTCACGATGTCGGCGGCGTTGCGCACGGGCAAAAACACCACGCCCAGGTGATAGCCAACGAACACCGGCAACGTCAGCGCGAGATCCGCCCAGGGCCCGCTTCCTTCACGCAGGAAGCGTTGGGCCTCGGTCTCGGGCGCGTTGGGCTTGGCCATACTCGGTTCGGGTCGGAACGTACGATAACTTCTGCGGGGCCGCCCGCGCAAAACTCTGACGTCGACCGAGCCATGGTTCTTTGGCAAATTCCCGCCCGTGACTACCCTCGCCAGCGCAAAAAAACGCCACGCCGCACTCGTGGAGGAGGTACGCGCGCACGACTACCGCTACTACGTGCTCGACGATCCAGCGCTGAGCGACCGCGAATACGACGCGCTATACGCCGAGTTGCGCAAGCTCGAGGGTGAGCACCCCGAGCTCAAGTCGGCGAGCTCACCCACGCAGCGCGTGGGTGACGAGCTGCGTAGTGATTTGCGCACGGTGCCGCACGTGGTGCCGATGATGTCGCTCGACAACACTTACAACGACGATGACCTGGCGGAGTTCGAGCGGCGCGTCCTCGGCGGGTTGCCGGCCAGCGCGGTGTCGGAATTTTGCGTCGAGCCCAAGCTCGACGGCGGCAGCGTCGAGATCTTGTATCGCGATGGGCAGCTCGTGGGCGGCTCGACGCGCGGGGATGGCATCAGCGGCGAGGACATCGCGCCCAACTTGAAGACGATCCGCTCGTTGCCGCTCACGATTCCGTACGCGGGCCCGCTCACCTTGCGCGCCGAGGTCGTGATATTTCGGCGTGATTTGGCCAAAATAAACGAGCAGCGCGTGGCCGCCGGTGAAGCGCCGTTCGCCAACCCGCGCAACGCCGCGTCCGGGTCGCTGCGCATGCTCGACCCACGCGTGGTCGCGCAACGCGGGCTGCGTGTGATGGTCTGGCAAGTGGTGGAAGGTCCGGACTTGGCGCCGACCCACGCCGGCGCGCTCGCCAAGATCGCCGAGTTCGGCCTGCCCACGCATCGCTTGGAGCGCGTGTGCAAGACGCCGGAAGAAGTGCGCGCGGCGATCGCCGACATCGATCGCGCGCGCCGCGAGTATCCGTACGAGACCGACGGCGCGGTGGTCAAAGTGAACGCTTTTTCGTCGCAGAACATTTTGGGCGCGACGGCGAAGTTCCCGCGCTGGGCGATCGCCTACAAATTCGGCGCCGAGCGCGCGAACACGCGCGTGCTCGGGATCGTGGTGCAAGTGGGGCGCACGGGCGCGCTCACCCCGGTCGCGAATTTGGAGCCGACTCAGCTCGCGGGCACGGTCGTGTCGCGTGCGTCGCTGCACAATGCCGAGATCATCGAGCACTTGGACGTGCGCGTGGGCGATCTGGTGAGCATCGAAAAAGCTGGGGAAATTATCCCGCAAGTGATCGCCGTCGACCCCAGTGCGCGCAACGGTAGCGAAGTACCGTGGAAGATGCCCGACGTCTGCCCGAGCTGCGAAACGCCGGTCGTCGTCAGTGAAGAAGAAGTCGCGATCCGTTGTCCCAACCGCACCTGCCCGGCCAAGGTGAAAGGCGCGATCCTTCACTTTTCGCGCCGCTACGCGATGGACATCGACCACTTGGGCGAGTCGCTGATCGAGCAGCTGATCTCGAGCAAGCTGATCGCGGACGTGTCCGACTTGTACGAGCTGACCGTCCCGCAAATCGAGGCGCTCGAGCGTATGGGTAAGAAGAGCGCAGAGAACGTGATCAAATCGATCGACCAGTCTCGCGCCCAGCCGCTCGATCGCCTGCTCACCGGCATCGGCATCGAACACGTGGGTCAAGTCGCGGCCAAGCAATTGGCCGAAGCCGCCGAGTCACTGCCGAATTTGATTTCTTGGGGTTCGGACCACGTGCTCGAACACGTGGCGCAAATCTCGGGCTTCGGTCCGAAGATGGTCGATAGCGTACGCCGCTATTTGGAAGATCCGGAAAACCGACGTTTGCTCGACAAATTTGCGCGTTTACAGGTCTCCACGCCGCAGCCGAAGGCGCGCGCGGCCGCGAGCGGCCCGCTCTCGGGCTGTTCGTTTTGCGTCACGGGCGTGCTCACCCGCAAGCGTGAAGACGTGCACGACGCGATCCGCGCCGCGGGCGGTGAGGTGCACGACAAGGTGAAGAAGGGCACCACGTATCTGGTGATCGGCGAGAAGGTCGGCAAAGCCAAGACCGACTCGGCCAAGAAGTTCGGCGCGCGCGTGATCGACGAGCCGAACTTGGAGCGCCTGATCCGCGGTGAAACGCTCGAGGGTGAAGCCGTTGAAGCGTGAGCTTGGCACGCTGCTCATCGCGTGCGTCCTGTTCGCGTGTCGCGCGCGAACCGAGCCGCCGTCGAAGCCCGCACCGAGCGCGAAGCCCGCACCGAACGCGAAGCCCGTGGTGGCCGCGCTAGCGAGTGCAAATGCGCCACCAACGCCAAGTGCGAGCTCGGTAGCCGTGGTTTTGCCCCCACCGATCGAGCTCGCTGCGCTCAAAACCTTACCGAAAGGGGCGCAGCTCGGCTCACTCTGGGCACAGCCCGGGCTGTGGCTCGCAGATCAAAATAGTGCGCTCTTGAGCGCCACGCCGGACCCATCTTGGGCCGAGGGAGCGCTTACCCTCGCGGGTGATAACCGTGCCACGCGCGGGGTCGCCCTCGCGCGCTTGCCCAAAGCGCTGCGCGGCTGGCTCGGACGACCCGTGAAGGTGCTGGGCGCAAGCGGCGCGGTGTGCGAGACGCGCCTGCAGCGCTTCGCCGTACGCGCGCAAATCACGCCCGATCCGCGCACCGCGGAACATTGGGAAGGTTGCGCGGACGGCCCGCCCATACCGGCCGAGACGATCGCCAAGGAGATCTGGCGGCTATCTGCCGTTGGGGGGCGTACGTTGATCGCGGAGTTTTCTTCGCCGTGCAAAGGCGCGCTGCTCGCGGTCGATCCCGACTTGCCCGCGCCCGCGATTGCGGCACCGGAGCCCGCCGCAGCGGACGTGGGCGAGGCGGCCCTGCGCGCGTTTCGCGCATTGCCCGAGTATGCGGCCCTGCAAGCGCGCTTCCGCACGGAGCACCCAGAGCTCGAGGGCGCGTGGGACGACCGCGACGCGCGGCGCAGCGTTTCGTCGCTGGCCCTGCCGGGGCGCCCCGCGCTGCTGCTCGTCAGTGTCGAAACGGGCTCCGAGTGCAGCGGATTTTCTGCCAGCTTGACCGCCCTGTGGGAGGCCGGCCCGGACGGCCCGGGCAAAGTGCTGAGCGCGATCGACGCTCACCGGCTCACCCCGAGCGCGATCGTAGATCTGGACGGCCGCGGCGGCTCGCTGCTGCTCGGCCCGGATGGCCCGCTGCAGGTGCGCTCTGTGCTGCGTGGGGGCTCTCAGCGGCCTTCTTTCTTGAGCGCCGTGCCGTATTTCGCGGGGCCGTGCTGATCGGACGCCGAGTTTCGCGTTATCTTGTTCGGCCCTGACGTGCCCAAGATCCGACTCACGCGCATCAACTACGCCCTAGCGGCGGCGGTTGCGGCGTTGGCCTCGGTCGCGATCATCGTCCGCTTCGCGCAATCGGAGCGACGCATGCCCGCGCGCTGTCCGCCGGGGCTCGTAGCGCAAGATGCGCGTTGTTGCGGCCAGGGCCAGGAGCTCGCGAACAACGGCCAGTGCACGGGCATCGCGAGTGCGTGCGAGAGCGAGATGCAACGTGATGACTCCGGCGCGTGCCTGCTCCCCGACGCGCGCATCACGCTCTCCGGCGGAATCAGCCATTTCGGCACGCCAGATTGGGAAGGTCCGGCCCAACTGCTGCACGAAGTCGACGTGCCCGCGTTCGCGATCGACCGCGCCGAAGTGACGGTCGCGCGCTTCCGCCTGTGTGCCGCCGCCGCTGCGTGCGACAAGCTCACGGATGACCCCGAGCCCGGTCGCCCGGTGCGCAACATCAGTCCCAGCGAGGCCGTCGCGTTCTGCGCGTTCGTCGGTGGTCGCTTGCCCAGCGCGGATGAATGGCTGTTCGCCGCGGCCGGCGGCGCGGGCCGCCGCTACCCATGGGGCAACACTGGCCTCGTTTGCCGGCGCGCGAGCTTCGGGCTGAGCGGCGGGCCGTGCGCGGAGGCGGGCAACGGGCCAGATCTAGCCGGAGCGCGCCCCGACGGCGCCACGCCCGAAGGCGTGCTCGATCTCTCGGGAAATCTCGCCGAATGGACGCTCGAGCGCGATGGCACTTTCGCCGCGCGCGGTGGCTCGTACCGCTCCGAGCTCGCCGCCGACCTCAAGGTCTGGGCCGTCGAGCCGCGTCAAACCCGCGCCGCCCATGTCGGCTTCCGTTGTGCATACTCCGCGGGTAGCGCGCAGAAGGACTGAGAGGGGGCGATCGGGATCCAGCCGCGCACCTCGCGTCGCGCAAAGTTCCCGGCGCGTGGTATCCCTGCGGGCATGTCTGCCGCGATTTTGTGCATCGGAACCGAACTCACCCGGGGTGAGCTGCAAAACAGCAACGCGACTTGGCTCGCCGAAGCACTGACCACGATTGGTTTCGACGTGCAGGACATCGCCTGTGTCGACGACGATCGCGAACGCATCGAGGCCGCCCTGACCCGGCTCACGCAAGAGCATGACATCGTCGTGTGCACGGGTGGACTCGGCCCCACGACGGACGACATCACCACCGAGTGCGCCGCGCGCTTGGCCGGCGTAGAGCTCGTGCGCGACGAAACGTCGCTCGCGGCGATCCGCGAGCGGCTCGCGCGCTTCGGCCGGCCAATGGCCCTCTCCAACGAAAAACAGGCCGATTTCCCCCGTGGGTCGCGGATTTTGGCGAACACGAACGGCACCGCGCCCGGTTTCGAACTGAAGCTCAACCGCGCGCTCGCCTACTTCATGCCCGGCGTTCCCTTCGAGATGAAAGCGATGTTCGAGTCGTTCATCGCGCCGGCCGTCTTGCCCCTCTTGAGCGACCGCCACTTCCAAGTCTTGCTGCGTACCTTCGGCTTGCCGGAGAGTGAAGTGAATGATCGCCTGGCCGGCATCGAGGCCGAGTTCGAGGTCACGATCGGCTACCGCGCGACGATGCCTGAAATCGAAGTCAAGGTGCTCGCGCGCGCCGCCACCCTCGAGCTCGCGCAAGAACGCGCCGAGCGCGCCGCAATCGTGGTGCGCGAACGCCTGGGCGACGAGCTGATCTTCGGCGAAGGCAAAGCGCGCTTCCCGGAAGCCGTGTGCAGTGGGCTGCAATCGAAGGGCCTCACCCTAGCGTTGGCCGAGTCGTGCACCGGCGGCTTGGTTTCGGAGCTGCTCACCGCGCATTCCGGCTCCAGCGCGGTGTTTCGCGGCGGCGCCGTGACCTACTCGAACGAGTCGAAGATCGCGCTGCTGGGCGTGCCCGCGGTGCTCTTGGCTCGCTTCGGCGCGGTCAGCGCCGAGGTGGCGCGCGCCATGGCCGAGGGCGCGCGCTCCGCGTTCAGCGCGGACATTGCGCTCTCGCTCACCGGCATCGCGGGCCCCACGGGGGGCTCCGAGGAGAAACCGGTCGGCCTCGTGCATTTTGCGGTCGCGACTGCAGCCGGCATCAGTGATCGGCGCGTGGTGTTCACGGGTACTCGCGAGCAGGTGCGGCGGCGCGCCGCGTTCGCCGGCTTGGCCCTCGTGCGCCGAGTGGCGCAACACGGGCACGAGCCGGCGACCTGAGCGAAGCCGCGCGCGTCAGTTCAACGCCGCGTTCGGCCGACGCAGCGGTTCGGGCGCGGGTTCACCCTTGGCACGACTGGTGAACGTCAAACCCGCGTCGGGGTCGTGATCGACGTAAATCACTTCGCCTGGCGCGAACGCGCCCTCCAACACGCGGCGCGCGAGGGCGTCTTCCACCAATTTTTGAATGGCGCGTTTGAGCGGGCGCGCACCGAACTGCGGATCCCAACCGGCTTCAGCCAGGAACTCCTTGGCCGCGTCGCTGATCTCGAAGCCGAGGTCGCGCTTGGCCAGGCGGCTCACCAAGTAGCCGAGCTGAATCTCGACGATGTGACGCAGCTCGCTGCGATCGAGCCGGTGATAAAGAACCACTTCATCCAAGCGGTTCAAGAACTCCGGGCGGAAGTGGGCGTTGAGCGCGTCTTGCACGGCCTTTTGGCGGGCTTTCTCGCGTTCTTCCGCGCTCAGCTGGGTGCGCTCTTCGATCGCCGCAAGCTCGGAGGTGCCGATGTTACTAGTCAGGATCACGACCGTGTTCTTGAAGTCGACCGTGCGGCCTTGGCCGTCCGTGAGGCGGCCGTCGTCCAAGAGTTGGAGCAGGGTGTTGAACACGTCCGGGTGGGCCTTCTCGACTTCGTCGAAGAGCACGACCGAGTAGGGTCGACGACGCACTGGTTCCGTGAGTTGGCCGCCTTCATCGTAGCCGACGTAGCCGGGCGGCGCGCCGATTAGGCGCGATACCGCGTGGCGCTCCATGTATTCGCTCATGTCGATGCGAATCATCGCGCGTTCGTCGTCGAACAAGAATTCGGCCAGTGCGCGAGCTGTTTCGGTCTTGCCGACCCCCGTGGGACCCAAAAACAAGAACGAGCCGATCGGTCGCTTGTCGTCACCCAGGCCCGCGCGTGAGCGGCGCACGGCGTTGGCCACGGCAACCAAAGCCGCTTCTTGGCCGATCACGCGCTTGCGCAAGCTCTCCTCCATGTGAATGAGCTTGTGCTTCTCACCCTCGAGCATCTTGGAAACGGGCACGCCCGTCCACTTGGAGACGATGGCGGCGATGTCTTCGTCGCTGACTTCTTCTTTCAGGTAGGAGCCGTTGGCTTGCACCTGGGCCAGCTCGGCGCGGTCCTTCTCCGAGTCCTTGTCGAGGGACGGAATGCGGCCATATTGAATTTCTGCGGCTTTTCCGAGATCGCCGGCGCGGCGCGCGTTTTCGGCTTGCTGACGCAGATCCTCGAGTTCGACTTGGTTCTTGCGCAGGCGTTCGATGATTTCTTTTTCGCGCAACCACTGCGCGCGCATGCCGTCACGCTGCTCGTTCAGCTCGGCGACTTCGCGACGCAGCTCTTCCAAACGGGCCTTGCTGCCCTTGTCACGCTCGCGCGTGAGCGCTTGCTCTTCGATCCGCAGTTGCAGCAATTTGCGCTGCACCTGATCGATCTCGAAGGGCAAGCTGTCGATCTCCATTTTGATCTTGCTCGCGGCTTCATCCACCAAGTCGATGGCTTTGTCCGGCAAGAAGCGATCGGCGATGTAACGCTGGCTGAGCACCGCGGCCGCGACCAGTGCGGAGTCGGTGATCTGAATGCCGTGATGCACCTCGTAGCGTTCCTTCAGACCGCGCAAGATGGCGATCGTGTCCTCCACCGTGGGCTCGCTGACCATCACGGGTTGGAAGCGGCGCTCCAAAGCCGCGTCTTTTTCGATGTGTTTGCGGTATTCGTCGAGCGTGGTCGCGCCGATGGCGCGCAGCTCACCGCGCGCGAGCGCCGGCTTGAGCATGTTCGCCGCGTCCATCGCGCCTTCGGCCGCGCCGGCGCCTACGAGCGTGTGCAACTCGTCGATGAACAGCACGATGTTGCCGCCAGAGGCCTCCACCTCTTTCAATACCGCTTTCAGGCGGTCTTCGAACTCGCCGCGGAACTTCGAGCCGGCCACCATGCTCGCCAGGTCGAGCGCGAGGATACGCTTTTCTTTCAGCGACTCGGGCACGTCACCTTTTGCGATGCGATGCGCGATGCCTTCGGCGATTGCCGTCTTGCCCACGCCGGGTTCGCCGATCAGCACGGGGTTGTTCTTGGTGCGGCGAGAGAGCACTTGCATCACCCGGCGGATCTCTTCATCACGGCCGATCACCGGGTCGATTTTGCCGCGTTTGGCGAGGGCGGTGAGATCGCGCGTGTACTTCTCGAGCGCTTGGAATTTGCCCTCGGGGTTTTGGTCGGTCACGCGTTGCGAGCCACGAATTTCGGCCAAAGCGCGCACTAGTTTGTCGTACGAGAGGCTGTGCCGGTCGGCCACCGCCTGCACGTCTTTGTCGTGCTTCACCGCGGCGAGCAGGAAATGCTCGACAGATACGTAGTCGTCCTTCAAGCGCTTGGCTTCGTCCTCGGCTTGGTTCATCAACGGGACGGTGCGGCGACCAAAGCTCGGCTCGGCGCCGCCGCTCACTTTGGGCAGGCCATCGACACGGGCCTGGAGCTCTTTCGCGAATGCAGCAGGGTCTGCCCCCGCGCGCTGAGCGAGCGCAGCGCCCACGCCGCCCTCTTGCTCCAAAATCGCAACCAGCAGATGCTCGGGAATGAGCTCGGGGTTGCCGCGCCTTGATGCGTCTGCAGCGGCGCTCTGCAATGCTTCCTGACTCTTGCTCGTCAATCGATCCATACGCATCGGCATTCACTCCGGTCGGGCACTCGAATAGTGCTCGAGCAACGTAAGGCTCGCGTGCGGCGGATCAAGGGGCGCCCCGAGCGCCCCCCTAGGTTCGGCCCACTTTGGTTTTTTTCGTGAAAATAACAGGGAATCAGCGGGCCGCGCCGGCACTCCCCGGAGCGCAGCTCCTACCCCAGCCGCGCTCTAGTCGCCGCCAGCGCCCGCGGAGCCGGCCTCCCCACCCGCATTCGGCGCGCCGGCATCACCGCAGGTCTGCGGACTGGCGCCATCGAGGAAGGACGTCGCATCGACGCAGCCGAGGCCGAGACGATACACGCCGCCGAGCGTGTTCAAGTCGTAGCCACAGGTGTTGTTCGCGCGGCAGCAGCCTGGGAATTGAATCTCGAAGACGCCGCCCGCCGTCTCGACGGGCGTCTTCACGCTGTCCGGACAACTCGAATCGGGCGAGCCGGGTTGCGCGAGCGGCTGGCAAGCGGGATCGAAGGTGGGTCCGAATGCGGACAGCACCGAGGAGTCGATCCCGCATTGACTACGCTCTTCATCCGCGCAGCACGCAGGGAGCGCGAAGGTTTGAATCGTGACGCCGGTACACGACTTGGTCCCGCAGGAGACCGAACTGGGCGACGACGCGCCCGACGCACCGGCTCGGCCAACGGCAGGGGACCCCGCGCTGCCGCCACTGCCCGCCGTACTGGGCGTCGAGTCGGAAGAGCTACCGCCGCAGGCAGGCACCCCCAGCAGCGCAAGGAGGCCAGAAGCACACACGAGTTGCAAGATTCGCCAAGGCATCGGTTGCATGAGTATTTCACGCGCATCGATGGTAGGCGAGCCCTTCCGGCGGCGCGGCTCGCCGCCGGAGACTCCAGTTGGGTCGAAATGAGCTGTAAAGCACGCGCCCTCGGCGCTTGCCCCTGTCAGGCTCGCGCTTTCTTCCGTACCCGGCTGCGCAGCGGACCACCGAGCAACTGCACTACTTCGTCCCACAATTCCGGGCTCTTCATCAATGCCCCGAACAATGGCGGATGCAGGTGCCCCGCGGCCGCGAACCAGCGGTAGCGCTCGACGCCGTTCACGTGAAGAAATGAGGCGATTTCTTCGAGTCTTCCAATGCCAATGCCTTTGCACAAGCCCGACTCGAGCATTCCCACATAGCTTCCGGAACGAACTCCGAGCTTTTTGGCCAAGTCTTTCTGCGTCAACCCGCGATGCATGCGTGCTGACCGAATGAGTCGACCGACCTTTTTAGTAGTGCCTTTCTCCGCCATCGGAATCCCGCGCTACCCGGCGGTTGCACCCGGTGCGAGGGGCACCATTGGCTTGCGCTGGGCAGCCCCTCCTTTCTGACCGCAGTGACTAGTAACGCTCTGCCCCAATCCCCAGGACCCTGCCCCGGGGACTCGAGCAAACCCTCGTAAGACCCAGAGTAAACCGGGGCCGCGGGGGTTCGCAATGGGCGCGTGCGTCAAACTGAATGATTCGCGCCGCAAGTCGACGACGCCGAGCATCCGTTGGCTGCCGCGCTTCCCGCAACTTGCGACGCGTTGCTGTGAACGGCCGTGCTTTCGAGGTGCACGCGGAATCGTGCCAATGGTCCGCGCGAGCATCCGCACCGATAGGTGCGCTCGCGCGTCAGGGGCTTCGCACTCGGCCCGCCGCCAAGCCGTGGATTCCGACTACAGACGTCGCGTGCGCGAGATTCGAAGTAATCCACCCGCGGAATGATGCAAGTCGCCCCTATCCCGTCTCGCCGGCTCTCCGCGTCGACGAGCGGGCACCCAATTCGCCGAGCGGTGCAGGGAGCGCCCGATACCGCAATGGCAACGGGCGCTCGCGCTGCGACCGAGCGGGGCTAGATGTCCAAGTTGCGAACGTTCAGCGCGTTGTCTTCGATGAACTTTCGACGTGGTTCGACTTGGTCGCCCATCAACACGCTAAAGAGCTCGTCCGCGCGGACCGGATCGTTGACCTTTACCTGGAGCAAGGTGCGCGCGTCCGGGCTCATGGTCGTGTCCCACAGCTGGTCTGCGTTCATTTCACCCAGACCTTTGTAGCGCGTGATCTGCATGCCCTTGCGGCCGCGCTCGGAGATGAACGCCTCCAGTGCCTCGGGATCCGGCAAAGTGCGCGGCTCGCCGTCACCCACTCTGACGGTGTAAGGCATGGCACCGATCGAACGGATGTCCTCTTCGATCGAGAGTAGCTCTTGGTACTCCGCGGATTCAGCCAGCTCCCAATCAGCGACGGCGGGGCGTGCGGAGGCGCCTGGCCGAAACTTCACGCTCAAACGACCCGCGTCGTGAGCTTTCTCCCACTCGACGCTGACGGTCAGGGGCATCAAGTCCGGGTAGCGCTCTTCTAGGTACTTTTGCAGGCTTTGCGCAGCCGCTTCGACCGTCGCGTGGTCGCGGAAGTCAGCCAGGGTCATGGCTTTTGCGCGCAGCAACGCAGCCACCACGCGAGCGTCGCAGCGGCGATCGATCTTGGCCAAAATGTTGCGCATGGCGCGCAGGCGCGAAGCCAGATTGAACAGCGGCAATCCGGACAGGGGCGCGCTCAAGGTGTGACCGGTGCTGGCTTGAACCGCCAGATCCTCGATGCCGTTTTCCATCAGGAAGCGGTCGAGTGCCGACTGGTCTTTCAAGTATTGGTACTTCTTGCCCTTGCGCACGCCGAACAGCGGCGGCTGCGCGATGAACAAATAGCCGTTCTCGATCACGTCGCGCATCTGCCGGTAGAAGAAGGTCAGCAGCAGCGTGCGGATGTGACTGCCGTCGACGTCGGCATCCGTCATCAAGATGATCTTGTGATAGCGGAGCTTGGATAAATCGAAGCCACCGTTGTCACCGATGCCGCAGCCGAGCGCAGAGATGAGCGTGGCCACTTCTTGCGATGCGAGCATGCGGTCCAAACGCGCGCGCTCGACGTTCAGGATCTTGCCTTTGAGCGGCAAAATGGCCTGGAAATGCCGATCACGGCCTTGCTTGGCGCTGCCGCCGGCGCTCTCACCCTCGACGATGTAAATCTCGGAGATGGTCGGGTCTTTGCTCTGACAATCGGCCAATTTACCGGACAGCGAGGAGCCGTCGAGCACGCCTTTGCGGACTACCTCACGGGCCTTCCGCGCAGCGTCACGGGCCTTGGCCGCCATCACGGCCTTTTCCAAGATTTTGCGCGCGACTTGCGGGTGTTCTTCGAAATACACGGCCAAGTGTTCGCTGACGGCGTTCTCGACGATGCCTTTCACGTCACTCGAGACCAGCTTGGACTTGGTCTGCGAGTCGAAGCTCGCGTCCGGGTGTTTGACGTGAATGACGCAGATCACGCCTTCACGGGTGTCGTCACCGGTGAGGCCGGTCTTGGCGTCTTTGAATAGATTGTTGGCGGTGCCGTAGTTGTTCAGTGAGCGGGTCAGCGCACCGCGCAACCCAGTGAGATGAGTGCCGCCATCCTTGTTGTGGATGTTGTTCGTGTACGGCAGGATCTGCTCCGCGTAGGAGTTGGTCCACTGCAGCGCCAAATCGACCACGGCGGTGCCTTTGCCGTCGCCGGTGGGGAACTCACCCGTGAAGGCGATCACGTCTTCGTGGACGGGCTCTTTGGCTTGGGCAAGCAGCGCGACGAACTCACGAATGCCGCCCTTGTACTGGTAGTTGTCGCTACGCCCAGTCGCTCGCTCGTCCACCAACCGGACGGCCAAGCCGGAGTTCAAAAACGACAGCTCCCGCAAGCGATTGGCCAGAATGTCGTAGTTGTATTCGAGATTCGAGAAGATCTCGTGGTCGGGCTTGAAGGTGACCTTGGTGCCCGTTTGGTCCGACTCACCGATGGCCGCGAGGGGCGCCTGCGGCACGCCTCGGCGGTATTCCTGGAACCAAACCTTGCCCTCGCGCTTGATCTCCAAGCGCAGCACTTCCGACACGGCGTTCACCGCGCTGACGCCGACGCCGTGCAGACCGGCCGAAACCTTGTAGCTCGAGTGGTCGAACTTTCCGCCCGCGTGGAGCACGGTCATCACCACCTCGGCCGCGCTCACTCCGCGGTCCTCCATGATGCCGACGGGGATGCCGCGACCGTTGTCTTCGACCGTGATCGAGCCGTCGAAATGGACGGTGACGGTGAAGCCATCACAGAAGCCGGCCAAATGCTCGTCCACCGCGTTGTCGACGGCTTCCCACACCAGGTGGTGGAGGGCCGAGCCGTCGTGCACGTCACCGATGTACATGCCCGGGCGCTTGCGCACTGCCTCCAGGCCCTCCAGCACGGTGATGTTTCGAGCGTCGTAAGTCTCCGCGGTACGCGGTTGGTCTTCTGCTGCCTCGGTCGTCAACTTTGAGGTCCTGGTCTGGCTCCCGAAACCGACACGGCAAAAGGCCGGAGAGGTCTCGAATACGAGCCACTTTTTATAGCCACGAAGAGCCCTGTACGCAAGCTGAATCCGGCGTAAATTATGCTGGATTTGTTGGTTTCGGGGGCTTCGATTCAGAGCTGCTGCAGAGCGCCGGAAGAGAGTTGCCAGTCAGCACGTTCGAGAGTGCTTGCACCGGGCGTCGGAAACAATTCTGGGCGCGTGGTGGTGACGAAAACTTGGCTCTGAGTTTCACGCAAGAAGTCGTAAACGGCGCCGGTTCGGGCCGGATCGAGCTCGCTCGACACGTCGTCCAAGAGCAGCACGGGGTGTGCCCGGCGCGCGTCCCGCACGCACTCGAGCTCTGCGACCTTGAGCGCCAGGGTCAAGATGCGCTGTTGACCTTGTGAGGCATGGTGGCGCGCTGAGCGACCGTCCACGACGAGTTGGATCTCGTCGCGCTGGGGCCCGAACGAGGCGGCACGCTGACGAGCATCCCGCGCGCGTCGCGCGGCCAGCTCGGCCGCGAACTCCGTTGCATCCGTGCTGCCGCCTGGCTTGTACTTGGCGCGCAGTTCGAGGCCGGGCTGAGCCATGCGCAGGAACGCGGGCCTGAGCGCCGTCAGCAGGCGCAGAGCCGCTTCCGTGCGGGCACGGGCGAAGTAAGCCCCGTGCTCGGCCATGACCTGCTCGAAGGCGTCCAATTCACGCGCTTGCGGGCCGCGCAGGTCGAGCGCCATTTTGCGCTCACGCAGGGCGCGAGTGTAGCGCAGGCGCGCGTCGCTGCTGCGCGGGTCGACGTACAGAGCGACGCGATCCAAGAGTTTGCGGCGAGCGGCAGCGTTGGCATTCACCAGTTCGACGTCACCCGGATGGAAGACGACCGCGGGCGTGCGGGTTGCGTAGGCCGCCAAACGCTCCGGCTTTTTACCGTCGAGCAGCACGCTGCGCTCCTTGTGACCGAGCACCGCACGTTGCTCTCGCGCATGATCGCCGTCTTGGATCTTGGCGCGCACACTGGCGAACTCTTGGCCCTCTTGGATCAAGCTCTCCAGCTTCTCGGCGCGAAAGCTGCGCGTGACGGCCACGAAGTACAGCGCCTCGAGCAAGCTAGTCTTGCCCTGACCATTGTCCCCCGAGATGACGTTGAGCCCCGGCGCAGGTTCGAATTCGACGTGGGTCAGATTACGAAACGCGCGCGCGGTGACGTTCTGGAAGCGAATCAGCGCCGTCACGCCATGACCTCAGCGAGCACGCCGAACGTCAAATGCGCATCGGCATGATCACGGACAGATACGAGGTCGTGGTCTCGGCCACCGGGCGAACCACCGCGGGGTCTAGCTCACCGCTGACCGCGAGTTCGATCTCTTCCGAGGTGATGGCGGAGAGGACGTCCAAGAAGTAACGCGCGTTGAAGCCGACGGTGAGCTCGGGACCCGCGTAGTCGACGTTCACTTCGTCGAAGCCTTCACCGCTGTCCGGGTTCTCGCTCTCGAAGCGCATCTTGCCGCCCGCGAGGGTCAGCTTGATGCCACCGGTGCGGTCACTTGCGGCCACGGAGACGGCGCGTAACGCGTCCGCAAGCGCGGCACGAGGTGCGCGCACCTTTTGCTCGCTGTGCTCCGGAATGACCTGCTGGTAGGGCGGGAACTGCGCGTCGACCAACTTCACGCTGAACTGGAAGCCTGCCAGTTGGAAGAAGGCATTCGGACCGCTCTGTGAAATGCGGATCTCGCTCGCGCCTGCTTCTTCACTGGCTTCGTCGCACAAGCGCTTCAGTTCGAGTACGCCCTTGAGCGGAATGAGCATCGTGGCGGCCGCTTGCTTGCCTTGCAGTGTCGCATCCATCTTCGACAAGCGATGACCGTCGGTGGTGACCATGCGCACGCGGTCCCCTTCCCACTCGAAGAGCGCGCTGTTCAAATGCAGGCGTGTCTCGTCGGTCGAGATCGAAAAGTAGGTGCCCGCGATCAGCGATGACACGGTCGCGACGGGGATCGTGAGCGGTACCGCCGCTTCGTCCGGTTGCGGCAAGCTCGGGAATTCTTCGCCCGGAATGCCATGCAGCGTGAAGCGACGCGAAGCGCCAACCGCGCGGATCGTGGTCGCCGCCCCACCCGAGGTCACGATCGAAATCTGACCGTCGGGCATCATTTTGACGCGCTCGAACAAGTCACGCGCGCCGATCGCGATGGCTCCCCCGGTCTCGACCTTCGCCGGGATCTTGCCGCTGACAGCGAGGTACAAATCGGTAGCAGCCAAGCGCAGCTGATCGGTGCCCGAGACTTCGAGCAAGACGTTGCCGAGTACCGGCATGGTGCTCTTTTTGTCTGCGACGCCTTGGCAGCGCGCGAGAACTCGGAGCAGGTCTTTCTTGGCGACGACGACGTGCATTGAACGCCCACGTCTACCCGCGGTTTCGCTGAGGCGCTAGCGCTGCGTCAGGCCGCTGACGATTCGGCCTTTCGGCCCAGGATGGGCCAACCAGAACGGGATCTCTTCTCTCTCTTCTCTCTTATATTTATAAATAAAGAGTAGTCTTAGTAGAGCCTGTGCGGACTGTGGGTAATTCTGGAAGCTTCGGAAATTAGTCAAGTAATTGGCTAATTGCGCTGTGGACTTGCCCGGGACGCCGATCGGGACAGATACTGGATAACCCGGCTGGGGCGTCTTTCCACAGGGTTAGTACCAGGACCCTCCAGAGGCTTTTCCCCAGGCTATCCCGGTGGCTGGAGCCACCGAAAAGGCGCTCGGTCAGCCCTTCTGGACGGCCGATTTGGAGCGCTTGCGCAGGGTCATCACCTTGCCCACTGTGCGCTTCGGGCCGGTGACCGGTGCCGGCAGTCCGAGGCGGGCGATGGCGTCGATCAGGGCGACGCGACTCTGCTGGTAGGAGCGTGGACCAATGCGCTCTTCGCGACGTGCGGTCTCGAGGGCCATCAGCTCGCGCAGCAGGAGCTCGCGAGCGCGCTTCTTGTCGCCCGCCGCGTCCTTGCCCCCGGCGACACCGTCGAACGCGCCACGGGCCGCGAAGACGCCACCAATGGCCATGCAGCCCGCGAGTGCCAGAGCGAACCAGCGCCCGGGTCCCGGGGTCGGGATGCCAGAGATGGTCGCGGTGAAGTCCTTGATCTCTTCCTCACGCTGCAAGAGCTGCTTGACGGCGACCAACACGCGTTGACCGTTCTGATTGGCAGTCGGAACCGGCTCTTGAAACCCGGCTACGGTGAGGTTCATCGACGACGAGGCTTCGGCGATCACGCGCATCTCGGCCACGTGGGGTGGCACTTGCATGCGAAATGTCAGCGAATCTTCGTTGGATTTGGGCAACTGGAAACGAAAAGATGCCTCCGACTGACCCGGGGGGAACGTACCCATGAGCCGCGCACCGACGCCGTCGACTTGCTCGAAACGCACGTCGGTCATGCCCTCTTGGGCCTTGAACGCTTTGAAGCCCTTGGGCAACTCGATGACGATGTCTTTCGGCACCCACGTGACCTGTCCGACGTTGAACACGCGGAACAGTGCTTCACATTGAAAGAGCTCATCACGCGTTTCGATGTACAGGTAGCCGCGCATGCCGAACGCAGCGCGTTCGACATCCGACGTGGCCGGGAACGCGTGCAAGACCACGCGTTGGCCCATGTCCGGCTTCAGATTGAAGGGCGCGGTTTGATACATGGCACCGTGCGCCTGCACGGTGACGCGGTAGGCGTGGTCCGTTCCGCGCACGAGACCGTTGAACTGAACCGTGCCCTGCGCGTCGGCTTGCGCGAATTTTTCGGAGCGCGCTTCACCCTCGGCGATCTTTTGGAACAGAATGCCGAGCCGCACCTGTTGGCCGCCCAGGGGAAAGCCGCGTTCATCGACGATCGTCGCTGAAATCGTGCCGGGCTCGAGGGCGGGGCTGGGCTCGTTCACGTCCGCTTGGGGGTCGGCGGTACCCGTGCCTGGGTGCCCGGGGGGGACTGCGGGCCCTGGGCTGGGCGCGCCTTGCGCGGGGGCCGCGTCGTGCCCGTTGTTCGCGCTTGCGGGCGCGGCCTTGGCGTTCGCAGGCGCCGCAGCGGCGTTCGCAGTACTCGCAGTACTCGCAGTATTCGCGACGGGCGCGGCGCTGGGGGCGGCACCTTGCGCATGCGCGAGCGTGACCGGCAAGGCACTGACAACGCCGATCGCGATCAGGGTTCGAAGCGCGCTCACGACTTGATCTCCTCGGCTTCGCTCAAGCTCTTACCGCACGCCTTGCAGAAGCGAGCATCGAGCTCGTTCTTCACCTGGCAAGCGGGGCAGTCACGGGTCTCGAGCTCGCGCGGTGCGGGCTCGGAGTCGTCGCCGGTGGGCGCTTCGGCTTCAGTCGGTTCTGGCTCGGTGAGCGGCTTTTTGTCGGCACTTTCTGACTGTTTCGTCAGGCGCCGCTCGAGCTCGGCTTCGACCTGGCGGCGACCGTCGGCCAAGTTTTCATCCAAGCTCTGGATCAAGCGCTTGGCCTCGGCGCGGTAGCGCTGGGAGTACTCGTGGTAGTCCTCTTCGCTGATCTTGCCGACGCTGCGCTCGTACTCGAGATCTTTGAGGGCGCGCAGCACGGCTCGCTTCTGCTCCTCTTCGGCCGAGCGTGCGCCCAAGCTGAACGCTTCTTCGAACGTCAGCTCGGACTCGCCGGCCAGCGCCTGAACGCTGCTCCATAGCAGCCAGATCACGAGCAGTAGAGCGCCGGCGGCCAAGGTCAGGACGACCAGCTGCACGCCGTACAGAGCGCCCGCCGTGATAGCGGCGAGCAGGGTGATTAGTGGCGCGGCCCATCGGACCACGCTCATGCGGGAAGAGCGATTGTTCATCCGTCAGTCGCGCGGGCTTTTAACATCGACTCGTCGACGACGTCCGAACGAGACCACCGAACCGAGCGCCAGACCGACGAAGCCCGCCGTTGCGAGCCCCGTCGTGGGTAGAGCTGGCAGTGTGCGAAACGACGTGGCGGATCCCGTTCGCGGTGTGTCTGCGGGCCGCTCGTGGGCGTAAGACATACTCGGAGCCATCGCGATCCAAACCGCAAACGCAACGCCCGTGGCGGCGCCTGCGCTGGCGCGCACGTACGTCCAAGCGCCCGCTTCTGCGAAGCTGAGCTCGGGGAAGAGCGACGTCACCGTGCCGAGGATCAAGATCCCGAGTCCGATCCAGATCCACATCACGAGGGGGTTCACGTGAAATTGAAACGTGGCGCGTTTGGTCTGCGGATCCATTTGACCGACGACCGTGTACAGATCCTCGTGCAGTGAGCGAATCATCGCCACCTCGGTCGTGGGGCCATCGGGTGAGGCGTGGTAGATGAACTTGGCGGGGTGCACCAAGCCGAGATCTTTGCCCGATCGCTTGACCTCGATGTCGGCGAAGATCATGCGCTTCTCGATGTCCGCTTGCTCGCTGGGGCTGCACTTCGGGTTACCCGGGCACATGCGCGTGCCGAGGTACTTCAGCTCGTACTCGCCGATGCGGTAGGTTTGATTGGGCATCAACGCGGTCTCGCGATCGATGTTCCACGCCGTACCGGTGAAGCCGACGAACATCGAAACGATGCCCAAATGCACGATATAACCGCCATATCGACGGCGGTTCTTCTCGATCAGTCGGAACAGCGCGGCCAGCAGTGACTCTTCCTCGCCGCGTTTGCCCGCGACGGCGCGGCGCGCGCTCACGCCACGCACGAATTCTTGCACTATCACCGCGACGTTGAAGCCGCACAGCGCGATCGTGATGCCTGGCAGACACGAGCCTACCTTCTGCAACAGCACGCCGACCGCG
>Ga0247740_1000263_pt1 | contig 27753 bp, 16 predicted proteins | sample UWRJL148409B2_FD_180942 | JGI IMG/M metagenome (GOLD analysis project Ga0247740, IMG submission 180942) | Plant litter microbial communities from Arlington Agricultural Research Station in Wisconsin, United States - UWRJ-L148-409B-2 | ecosystem: Environmental > Terrestrial > Plant litter >...
AGTCTAGCAGCGAGATCGTGGACCGCCTCAGCCCACACCGTCATATCCTTCTGATCTTTGACCTGAGTACCACAGAAGTCGTGCAAGAAGGCGCCCATCTTCTCCTGGCTATACTTCTCCCCGTACACCAACTCAGCCCTCGCTCCGACTTCGGTCTCAACTCCACTCGCACCCAAACTAACGCCAATCTCGAACGTGATCTTGACCTTGGTCTGTACGGCCGGAAGCACAATGTTTGTCGAAATGGCCATACGTTCATCAGAAAGTATGTACTCTTCAGTAATATAAGTGTGATCCAACCAGCGCACCCCTTCGGCAACTGCAAGTGCGGCAGCCCACCCGGCCTTGACGAGCGAAAGTAGCTCTGCAACGCGCGTTTGTGATTGAGGAATGCAGTGTAAGTGAGCGCGAATCAACTGAAGGAAAAAGCGCTTGCTTGTGGTCAGAGGTCGTGGGTGAGGTGCAGCGCTGTCGCCAACGTATGTTAGGGAAATAGACGCGTTGGGAGTGTCGGCGCCTGTCGCAAACGCAGAAGGTTGGAAGTACAATTCAAGGTCGTTGATGTGAGTTACGGTCACCATGTTTGACGAGGCGGAAGTGATGCTCCAGCCATGGGTTTGCTCAAGGGCTGTGACTTTAGCTGCATGAACTGTTAGCAAATCCTCCGCACAGCAGTACAAAGCTCAACATACCCTTCAGGCCATTGACCTCCGTCGTCGACCATCCGCGGCACTCCTCTCGCACACGCTCAGCAACTTTGATCTCTTCCAAACACTCAATCTTCCGCTCTTTGACTGCCTCGACGCGGGCTTCTTTCTCGGCGAGCTCTGCCTGTAATTGTGCAACAAGCATGCGCTTCTCTTCCACCTCAGCATCAAAAGTAACGAGCTGATCCCGAGCTTGTTCCAGCTCTTCGCGATCGCAGCTGTTCAGCTCCTCGTGACGCTGCTGCAACTGCTGATACTCATGGCCTAGTTCCTCGTGCTTCTCTATCAGAGGAGGTAGTACGGTATCAAGCAGCTTCTCTTGGATTGCCAAATTCAACTCGTCTCGCCGGAATCCATCCATAGTGCCTAAGAGACCAGTCTTGAGATCTTGGAGCAGTGAGCTTCTCCATCCGTACCACTCTCCTCGGGCCTCAAGCCGAGCACTGCTCTTTAGGTTCTTGAACTGATTGTCCATGATGATGCGCTGGTCAGGTGGCGCCGTTAGGTACTCGCTGAACAGCAGGGGGTTATCCTCCATGACGTTGGTTTCCATAGTCCGGACGAAGTGGCGCCCGTCTGATATGTACTTTTTCATCTCATGGCAAGCGTGCTGGTATAGCTCAAATTCCGGAAGTGTGCAAGCGCCAGCTACCACATACTGGTCCAAAGACTCCTCCAGTTCCTCTACCTCCTTGTCGTGAAAAGTGGCCGGGGCGGCAGTATGTCGTCGCTTGGTGGTGTTCAGGTCCATGAAGCGGATCCTGGTCAGCTCGAGGAAGTCTTGGAGCGAGATGCGTTCAACTTCTTCTTCGTTCTCGGCCATACTTTCATCAGCGATGTTCTCCTTCTCTGGCTCGTCACCAAAAGCGACGCGTTTCTTGGGGCTTATGCTCTTCCTCGGCGTGGCTTTTCTCGGCGTTGGGGTTTTCTGCTTCGGTGTCGTTTCGTTCTGCGGCGTTCGCAACTTTTTGGGGGTGATCCCACGCTTCACAGGAGACGCCAAAGTCTGTTTCCGTGGCGTTGACAGAAGCTTGATGCTGTTCGCCAGGATCGCGGTGCTCCTCAGTGTCGGTTCTTCTCGCGCCACAGCGAGCGGGCTGAACTGTACTGTGGACAGGGAAGAGCGGCGACGATTGAGAATCGGGGCAGCGATCGGATCATCGGGAATTTGCAGGGGCGCGTTTCGAGGCTGACTTGTTGGAGTCGATACGTTTTGTGCGTTCTTAGAGGCACTCTGCGGAGCGCTACGTACAAAGGGCGATGGTTCAAAGTCATCAGTTCGTTGCCGCAGAGGCTTAATCTCTGGTGTTGTCATATTGAGACTTCGACGCGGTCGTCCAGGAGACCGTGTAGGTGTTGCCTTTGCCGTTTTCGCAGGAGACGAGAAATTAGCGGCGCGCGAGGCTGATGCCTTAGGACGACCTGGAGACTTCTTTGGTGATTTGCTAGGGGTTGGAGTGATGACCTTGGGTGTCGGCTTGTCCATCACTTCGCTGAGTTGCTCCGGAGTCTCCATGCCTTTGCTCAAATGCTTGATACCCGGACCGACCACACGGGTAAACTCCATGGACAGGTCTTCGTCTTCAGGCTCACTGTCCTGTGCCGCAGTATTCGTTGATTGCGTATTCTTGATGCTACCCACAGCAATGGTGAAATCCATGGTTTCATCGGCAAACGAAGCATCTATGCTCGATCGCCTCTCTGAAGCGTGTTCAGCATTCGGTGAAACCTGGCTCTTGATGGTTCCAATTGCCATGGTAAACTCCATTGTCTGGTCGTCTGGACTTGGGCTCTCTTCCTGGGCGCTGCGCTGACGAAGGCTAGCTCGGCGGTTGGTAGGACGTTTTGCTGGACTGCCCTGAGAGGCATCGAGGAGAGAAACGCGACGCTTCAGGCTCTTTCTCCTGTTCACTGCCTCTTTTGGACCTGCTGACTGGATGTTGCCCAGTGGCATGGTGAGCTCCATGCTCATGTCGTCGGATACCGCGCTATCTGACTGGGGCTGAGGAACAATCCTGCCCACAGCGCGTGTGATGTCCATACTCATGTCATCATCATCGCCCTCAGCGTCTGCTGATGGGGACTGTGAAAATGGGTCATCAGCTTCCAGGTCCGGGGTCGCCGTCTTCTGCGCCCAAGGCTTGAACGATGCCGTGATCTCGTCCTCGGCCATGACCATAGACATGTCGTGGTCCTCGTCCAGATGCAGCCTTTGAGTTCCTGCCTGAGCAGCCGCCTGGCGCAGCGCAGCATCCAATCTTGCGCTACTTTGCGAATCGTCCTTTGAAGCTGGCGAGTCGTCGGCCTCTACAGGCATCTCATCGTCGTCTGAAACGGCCTCCAAATTGTCGCCTTCTCCACCAGGAGAGACATTGTCACCACTCAGCGGACTGGACGAAAGGATATCATCCGGATTGTTGAAGTTCATGGGCGGAATGCCGGAGCTGCGACGGCGATTCTTCTTCTGGTGCAGATCGCGCTGGTTGGCGGGAGAAGATCCTGGTTCGGGCTGAGGCTCTTCAACGAGCTCAGGTGGGGTGGAAGGAGGCTCGGTACCCGACTCAGGTGCAGGCGCTGCATGGGGGGAGGATTGGGAGACGCTGGAGGCGCGTCTCGTGGCGTCCGAGGAAGCAGAAGAGGTGGTCGCATCGCGTAGGTACTCGACCACGTCCCAGGTGTGCAGGGTCGCCTCCGGTGCAAAGGAGACGCGTCGTCTTGCTGTGGCCAAGTCAGTTCGAGGTCTGGAATCTGCTACGACGATTCTTACCGAGCGATTTACGACGTGCTTCTTTTCGCTTCTTCTCGTCCTCGTCGTTGGACGAGAGGATCGATTTGACTGCGGGGACAAAGGCAGACTGCGCGCGAGGTCAGCACTGAAGCGTAGCATTCACTTCGCAGATATGCGCACCTTGCGCCGGTTTCCACTGCTCTCCTTTAGAACGGGCTCCTCCAGTGCCCCCAGGCCGCCGGGCCCAATGCTCTTGCTGCGCGTCTTCTTGGCCGGTTTCGGGGGTTTCTTCGGGGAAGGCGCCGGCGCCGCAAAGGACGCGCCGGCGAACAGGCCGTCCGCAATGTTCTCCTTGCCTTGGTCGCTGGCCATGGTGGGTTGTGTGCGTTTGCGTGCGGGGCGTGTGGTGGTGCTCAAGCGCTCGTGGCTCGCTTGGGATGCAGAAGCGTAAACAAACAGAAGTGGTCCGTGCATACCAGCATGCATCCACCGCTCACTACACATGTACCACCACAGGACGCTGCAATCATTTCTATGGCCGTGGTCTCTCACCACTTGAACTTAATAGCTCTTTGGTGAATGTCGCGTTCGACCCGTTTGACCTAGGAGCCGTTGTTCGAATCTATTCGTGACCCTTCACCATTCTGACGTCGTCTGGACCAGCGCTGTCCATACTGCCTCATAGGGCGGAGCACGCAAAATATAGAGCAGCCCATTGCTCTCGATCTCAAGTGCTGCCTGTGGTTACCGGCAACCACTCAACGCCGATCTTGAGTTACTGTCGGTCACGTGCCCACGCATTAACGTCGCGCGTCGCTCCGTTGGGTGCACCTATCAACGTTATCTTCCGCTCAACATTGAGGAGTCGGAGGCTGAGCTCCGGCACAACGAAATCCGTCTCGCCGGTCGCTGCCGCCGCAGCAGACTGCGACGGCCATGGCCAAAGGAACAGCTACGGACCCCTTCGAAGTCGACGACTACAACCCTGCACCCAAAGCTGCACCTGCTCCTGCGTTCGGAAGAAGAATTGCCTCAAAAGCAACGTCGTCCCGACGTTTTAACGACTCGGCTAGAGGGACCGCTGATGACCCCGTATCTCTAGAGGACGACTCACCGGCACGCCCGAAGCACAAGTCCTCAACACCAGCACAGTCTGAGCACAACGCCTCCCCCACGTCGCACCAAAGAGGATCCATTATAGTTAGTGACAATGATAGCGATGACCAAGCCAGAGAAAATTCGCATGTGCCATTGAGCGGAACGAAGAACGCGTTGGGGAAGAGCATTCCTCAAGAAAACCTGCAGGGGGCATTTAGCAGAGCGAACGTGTCTAGAAGCGGGGCCGCGAATGCATCTGGAAACACTTCTGCGACTCCGGGACGACTATCATCTCAAAGCATACCTGTAGCACGTCAGTCACCGATCGTTGATCCAACCAATGCCACCAACGCGACGGAGACTGCACAAGCTCCTAGCACAGGACCCGAGCTGAACCCAACCAACGTAGGGTTGCCTGTACCACTTCCAATGGGCTATCACAGCACGCCTGAAACCGAGAACATTGCGACTGAGACAGAAGGCTCCGGCATTAGCAAACCACAAGTCGGTCGTCAAGAGCGTACAGACGCGACTCCTACCCCTTTCACTCAGGAGAACGCCGAGCCTGTAGCACACAGGTCTTTTGCGACTGCTGGCATTTCAATTGGTAGCCCAAAAGCGCAAGATACGCATACACCGTCAGTCATCCCCATCAGATCGACGGTGCGACCCATGTTTTCTCCGACTGGACCTGCGAGCGACGCACATGTTCCCGCCTCTCCAAGAGCAAGACTGGCTTATGTGATGAACCCTGGTTCCGTCAGTTCGGCCCCAAGGGTAGTACCAAAGCTTGGGAGCAGCAGCAACAGCAATGTTAAGACTACGCCTCCTCCAGAAGCAAGCGTTCCGGAAAGCAAACAATCCCTGCCAAAATCCAATCCTTCCGGAAGCAAACAACCTATACGAAAAGAATTACAGTCTGACAAGCCAGTGTCCTCGTCACTGGCCAAACCGCTGAAGGCGGCACAGGCAAGAAAGTGTCCATCAAACTTGGGACCAAAACGTCTGATACGTGCACCGCCCAGCAGCTTACGTGCGTCGTCCTTGAACGCACCGGTTTCTCCTATAGATACAGATACCCACAGCGCGCAGGCCATGAAGCAGGACAGTGGGGACCAAGCTCGTGGAGCGATTCAAGAGCCTGCGCCGCCCAGCAGCTTTCGTGCCTCATCCTTGAATACACCAGGTCCTTCTGCAAATACTTACGGTGCACAAGCCAATGCAAATCTCGAAACGACCCAAGAGCCTACGCCTGTTGCAAGGACGCTGCCCCCCTCCGAACATGGTCTTTCTAAGCGAAGTGCGATGCAGGTTGGAGAAGATTCCTCCGGCGAACACAATTCAGCAGCCACGGATATGGCGCAGGCTGACGCGCTCAACCTCGAAGTCACAACGAAGATTCTAGACGACCGTCTGAGGGAACATCTACAAGAAGTCCGTCAAAACCATGCACAACGTGTGAGGAACTGTATGCGGAGACAACGATTCCGCTTTGAGCGCGAAGGCCTATTGAAGGAGCGATCGATAAAGCAGGGCAGAGCATCTATACCTGCTCAAGCTGGAAACATCATTCAATCATCTTCTCCATTCAAAAATATGCAACCGATCCAGACCTTTGTAGACAACAAGGGCGCAAAGTCCCCGTACTTTTCACAAGAGATCTTCACAAAGGCACGTATCAAGAAGGGGATTGCGTCTAAGATGAAGATTCCAGTTACCAAGTACCGCTCTACAGCAGTCTTTGTTCCCGCATATCGGAGCTATGTAAGCCTCCAAGACAGCGTTCTCGCCGAAAACGAGAAGAACATGCTGAATTGGCCGTATTTCCACGACGATTTTGGGGAAGACATGGTTACAGAGCTTGAGGAGGCTTACAGGATGAAGAACGTTACACACAAGTGGCACGCCCTTCTATCCGAGTTCCACGAGTTCTACGGTCCCAGTACTGACGCTCTGTTGGCAGATATTGGTCTGGCGTGGGAAGACGTACTATTCTGGTACTTAGCACCAGAGTCTAATATAGAAGCCCTCAATAATTCTCTAGATGCAAGCGCAGACTTCCAACGCGTTTTGCTCAGGCGGAAGATAGGATTAGACGACACATTCGACCGCAGTGCGCCAAAATGGAAACGCCTGTTTAAAAATCTCCCAGAGCCAACGCCTCGCAAGCTGCGACTTGCCGCACTGGTCTGCTTGGCCTTTTTGAAGCAAAATGACTTTGATCTCTGGCACATTGCTCGCCGAAGCGAGTTCATCCAGAAAGAGATATCTAGAAGACTAGAAGGCAACAGGGAGGGGCATCAAGAGTTCGACTACAGCGAAGTTATGTGCAGAGTCTGCCAGATGCACAATTGTGTGTTCCATGGAGAATTAAGGGAGTACCCGGAAAACAGCCACCAATTTGCTCCCGATACCCAGATAACGAATAGCCAAGTGACAATGGAAGGGGCTTCTGACAACGAACACGCGAGATCTGAAGATGACGAATATCTGGACGATTCGGAGATTGAGGATGTGGACAACTATCGCCGCGCCGCGAACACACACACTCTTGCGCCGTATTCCCCGGACGAGTATGACGATCAGAGACAGGCTGCAAAGCCTTTAAACGAATTCAAGGCGCAGTGGTGGATGAACAACAGCTCTGCTACAACATGGGAAGAGAGGAAACCATTCTACCCGTGTAGTCATGACGGCACCTGCGACCAAGCTCAATGTCGATGTTTTGTAGAGAACATCACTTGCGAAAAGAGCTGCGAATGTTCATTGTTATGCAGAAGGCGTTTTCCAGGTTGCTCTTGCGCACAACTTGGGGGAAAGCAACGTATCTGCGGTACGAAGGCATGTGTCTGCTATGTGATGAGTAGAGAGTGTGACGGGGATCTATGCGGTGGCTGCGGCGCAACTGAAATTTTGGATCCCATCAATCGCTACAACAAAGACGTGTCAAAGGACAAATGCTGCAATGTCGCTCTACAGCGTGGTGTTCAGAAGAAAACACTACTTGGGCACTCGGAGGTCCATGGTTTTGGTCTCTTCACAGGGGAGGACGTCAAGAAAGGTGACTTTCTAGGTGAATACAAGGGTGAGGCTGTTACCCTCAATGAAGGTGCTCGAAGGGGAATCGTCTACGAGAAGCAGAACACCATGTATCTGTTTAAATTGAACAAAGGTCGGTTTGTTTTTGTAAGGGAACATGGCACTTGCTAACACATGTGTAGAGCAAGATCTTGACTCGACTCATTTCGGCAATAAGACACGCTTCGTAAATAATTCAAGCCACGAAGCAGCCAACTGTGAGTCTAAGAATTCGCTCTGCAAGACGGTTCATCGGATAGGACTATATGCGACCAAAGATATGGCGGCTGGGACTGAATTGTTCTTCCATTACGGCTACGCGGAAGCGCAGACGAAGGATTTCAAAGAGCCTGGCGTGAAAAACCCGACAGTGGTGGCAGTGAAGGCAAAGTCAAAGGCCGCTACTCCTTCATCTTCCAAGACACGGCAGGGCGGACGAGTTAGGCTTTCGACGCCTGAACGTCGGAAGCAGACCGAGAAAGCTCGCGCAGCTCTGCATGCCAAGTACAATATGGATCAAGCAACTGTACCAAGCTCTGCAGACTCTACGGATGGTCGAAAGCAAGCGAGGAAATCTGTTCCGAGACCCGGCGCCCTGAAACCAACACGTGGTCCCCACCAAAGCAAAGTCGATAACTCAGACGGTGTGTTCTCCAAAAAAGAAAACAAATTGACTTCATTGCCTGCTGACTTTGACTTTTAGCAAACATACCATCTACAGAGAGCTCTGCACCTATCGAGTCGCAAGACCTCCCGGAGTCGGATCAAGAGGATGACTACGTGCCAGACGAGGCTGATGAGGACGCCGTTATGGATGATCTTGACACAGCACTCTCAAATGACGACGTGGGTGAGACAGATGGCTCGCTTCTTGGCGAAAGGCGCCGCACCATGGCGCCGCCCATTGTGGTAGTCAAACAACGATCGCAGAGAGGTGGTGCACGCCCTGGCGCTGGGCGAAAGAGGAAGAAGGTTCAGGTAGCTTCAAGCGACGAAGAATAGTATTCACAGCGAATTGTCCGCTTATCCGCTGAAGACAAGGAGATGGTTTCATAGCACTTTGTGGGCGGATATTACCGTGCTTAAGCTGGCTTGGAACACTGCAAGAGATGTGACTAATGAACGAAAAGGTGGTCATCATGTACTATTCGCGCAAGGCGCTAGCGGAGCTGTGGACGGGAAGGCTGCTTTCCATTGTATACACCATGAGATGTATGATACCTAATAATAGCGCAAAACTAATGTCTACTTTCCATGTTTTTCTTGAGGTGTCCAATTTTATTACAACTAAAGAAGCTATACTTCGTGGATATCTCAACCGCCAATGCCCAATCTGGCGAAAAATGTTCAAAGGCCCCTTTCCCGCATGCATAAATTTCTAAAGTCTCCTTTACATATCTTATCATCTGTTGCTCCTCTCACAATGGGTATCTCGACACGGACCCAAAATCGTTGCGCGTGGTGACTCAACTAACAAACGTCGCTCTTCACCCCTGCGGAGTACACGTCCTTACGGTGTTCACCCCTTTCGACTATACATACTTGGTCTTTCATGATAGACCAGATTTTCCTCGTTCTCCTCGTCCTCATCGAGCATTATTTCCCGCTCCCCAGCTCTGGCAAATCGTGTGTCGGAGGATCGGAAGGCAACTCGCTCACAGGTCCATGCTGGGCGACTTGTGGAGCATGCGACTGTGCTCCGTTGTATTCACTCACACCAGCCGGCATCTGCATCGTTCCCTCTGCAGGAGCATAACCCGGGGCATGATGCGCGTACACTGACGCATTGTCCGGCTTGCCCTCGAGCTGACCGTAGTAGCCGTTATGGTCTCCGTACGGTGGCAAGCTCGGTAATGTTGCATGGGCCAAGCTGGGGCTTTGGTATGGGTGCGGCGATTGCATCGATTGGGGTGCGGGTTGGTAGGCTGGCGACACGGCATTCTGCTTGCGGCGGCGCAGGATGAAAAAGATTAGCCCGGCGATGGCGATGGCAGCAAGAGCGCCGATGACGGGGCCGGCCACCCAGGCTTTGCTTTTGCCTTTCCTGGTCGAGCTTTTCGAGGATCCGGATGCAGAATTGGACGTGGACTCTGGTTCTTCTGACGATGTCGGTGAGGGGCCTGGTGTGGATGAGCTCGCGCCTGGGCTTGCGGTTTCAGACGAGCTTGAGGTTGGTGTTGACAACGTCGTCTCCGTGGGCTCGATTTCAAAGTACAAACGCGCAGCTCGGTCTGCGCATCCGAACCAGTGCAGGCCGTGCGTGTCTATAGTATTGGTTGTGAAGACTGTGTCTGCATTGCACGACATTTCGCATGCAGAGGATCCACCATCCAGGAAGTATGCCGTTGTCCCCGTACATGCTGTCGCAAACTTCTCTGAGCAGGTCGATTCCCAGCTTGTCGTTGCTGTATTGCACAAGTAGACGAAGCTATCGGTCGTGACCATAGCATAGTCGTTGGCGATGTTATAGGTTGTGAATGTAGACTCGGCATTGTCGTCAGTCGGCTGATACCATCCCGTCCACAAGTCGTTCGTCGAAAAATCGCGTTTGACACGCGCCGATGCTGTGATGGTCGGTTGTGCGACTGGATTGGATGCAACGAGCGTGACGGCGTCGAGCAGCACCAACAAAGAGATTAGAGAGGCCATTGTATTCAAGAAAACGCAGAACGAGAGTGGTTCGAACAAGTAGCTAAAGAGGAAAATCACAGCAAAGAAAGAGCAGCGCGCCCCAAGAGTAGAAGAGCTAGAATGTCGAGACGGTGGAAGCCATTCCGCCCCCAAAGCCCGCTGCGCTTCACGGGGCCTGGCCGCAGCAGGCGAGAGTTAGGATGCACATCCATGTCGACAACACAGGTGATGGGACGCTTATTGGCTGAGTGTGCGGCCCCCGTCAAGCTACGCATTGCCAAAAGGACTTAGTCGGGCCGTTTTAGGTTTATGCGTATCGTGCATGCTCGTTTGAGGCTGTGCGCCGGATCCTTGCGGTATTGTAGGGCGTCCAGCGTTCCGCCTATTGTAGGAGACCGACCTTCCCAATACCGTTGTAGCGGGCGGCCTTAAGTTAGAGGTTCTCGAGCCGGTTGCTAGACTTGTGGTGGTTGGGTGCGGGCCGCAGCGACCATCTGAATGTTGTTAAATATAAACCCCCCAGCCTCCTGACAGAGGGATGGCTTAAGGCCCACGTGCAAGCCCACCTTCGTTTTCTAGAGGGTTGCCAAGATGGTTGCAACGCGCTGCTGTTCAGCGTCGGTGACTTCAGTCCAACATCAACGCCCTAGTAGTCGGAGAATGGTATCGTGAGTAAAGCGAAGGGACGGTTGTTGAGCCACGCCAAAAGAACTACTACAGCCTCGAAAGGATACAACGTGACCGTTGTAGAGTTGAAGTGCAACTATTAACCGTGATGACAAGCTGACTCTTGTCGAAATTGCAGGGCTCGTCCTCTCGCGCGGCATGTGGAAGAGGAGACGACTGAGCTAGCTCTTGGCCCGCGCATGGTTCCTGCCGGGATCGTTCCCATAGGCTCCGATCAAAACCCGCGGAGAGCTTCGTTGCATATTCTGTACGATTTAGCTCCAACGCAATACAACTATAAAGCCGCAAGAGCCCTTCGTCCATGCGTCCCAGCTTAATCCCCGCCTGTCGCCAACAATTCCCGCTGTCACTTTCGAACGACTCACACACAACCTTACGGCACGAACTAAACTTGATGTGTATCCAAAAGGGACGTTGATTCGGGCGTATACCTCCGTGTATTGCAAGATACGTTGTTTCTCCACGTCCGCAGTCAACGTCGGAGTCGACCTACATGACGGCAATGTCAGGTAAGGAGACGGTGACAAAGGTGGAACGCAGCGACACTTTTCTGTGAACCGATATCGTCTTTCATATCGTCGTCCATAGAAGCACATTCTTGCGAATAATATGATCTTTGTCACGAGGCTGAACAATCCATCGATGATCTGGGTTGGACTGTACATATGGAACAACTCTCTACTTACTCCTACCTACCAATACGGAGCCAACCGCTTAGCAGATGGCACCGAGCCTTGCGATGTCAAGCTATCAGTGCCTTAATGAATCGCAGATAGGCCATGTGAAGATCTTATCTCTCTCGCCGGCGCCGTCCATCCACATTTGAATCGCTACGCGCACCCCTTCCTCACCATTGCGGTGGCCGATCAATCGTGCCCACCAATCATGCTGACTATCCCTCCGATACGCTCCGTTATATGGAAAGCACGCAGCTTCAATAATATCGTAAATCTAGATAGCTGGTTCCCTCGAGTAACCTCGAAGGGGTGCTGCAAGGGCCGCATATCAAGGTCGGCTATCGATCGCTTTGTTGATGATCAACGGCTTCCGAACTGTGCGCACGAATGCTGGCATTGACGTCAAAACTCGACTGCAGGAGAAGACGTGAGAGGAAATGGCGCATGATTATGGCTCGTGGATGGATTTTTTTTCCCCAGCGATGTACAACATGACACTACTACGACATTCAGATGTGGATGGCATAGCAGCGAGGGTGCTAGACTGATGAGAGACAGTGGCCGGACCGCACAGTAGAATCGGCAACTGTTCGATGAATGTTAGCTCGAGGACCGGTAACGTTCTGGTCCACGTCTGATCTTGCTCAAATAGGGCCATATGCCATGATAGCAAGATGGAGTTTCTCCGCAGAGGGAAGAGTGAAGCGCTCTCGACGCATCGGCGGTCAAAACCCAAGAAAGGGCCGACCGTGCGAACAATGGTGTCGCAGCAGAGCTGGAAACCCGCGATATGGATCCGCTGTTAGTCGCTGACACAGTGGACAATGGAGCCAAGTGGATCAAGATGACACGCAAATTGCAAAGACCGCTAAGAAGACTCGACATGGCACTTCCACTACTGAATGAGACTGCGGTACGAACTGCCCATTGAATGATCCGTAAACAGCTTCGCCAATTCCACAACCCCCGGCCTCCGACCTGCTTTCGAATTCGCTTTTTGAATCCAATATTCCTTCAGATAATCCTCGGCTTCCACGACCCTGAAAATGGCTCTGCACAGCTGGAGAATCTCTCCCTGTAGCCACAGTCAAGTACAGCGACGTCTTCAGCAACGCGAGTGCCAAAACATGAAGCCTGCAGAGAGTTGCGCGCGAAGTTGCTCATGTAACGCGGCGCTACAGACAATGGTAGCAACGATACCCACTCCACCAATAATTTTGGAGGGGTGGAGATGTTGTGAATGATCATGAGAGAAATTTACCTGTACGAAGGTAGTAACGTCAGATCAAGTCAACTCGATATCTAGAGGTCTTTAGGAACCACCGTGTTTGACACATTACTAGAAGCGCAAACGTGCTATCACAACGGCAGCGACCAGGTATATTGACTAGATCTTGTTATTACATTACGTCTTCTAGGTGAGTTATTGGACTTACAGCAGACACAAAGTAAGGTAGCCCCAGGCCTGCACCACCGAGTTTGATAGCTTGAACCCACAAACCGGTCATCAACGGAGTTCCCACCAAATAGCCGAGTGTTTTGGTGAGCATGACGATACTGAAGTCTTGGATATCAGACTCTGCAAGAGCTATCAGAGGTGACTTCACGAGCGACATCGTGAAGACTGGGAGTGCCGATCCGAGAGCGTAGATACTGAGTGCTGTGCAAGTCAATTTAGTTACTCACAGTCATGTCAATGTACTTACCAGCTAACAGCATCCAAAATTTGAAAGAAAGTGCTACGCATAGTACGCCGACGATCGATACCGCAATGCTAACCTCAGCTCCAAGATAGTTGAGCCGAACTTCGGAGCCATGTACAGACTTCGAGGACATGGATGTACGGATCACTCGTGGGACTATGATGGCTAGTAAGACGAAGTTGACCACCGCCTTTGCCGACAGCATGTATCCGGCCTATGCAAGAGTTAGGTGTACGCAACCAACCCGGAGTCAAGAGATTTACCTGAGCAAACGTCCACTCATACCGCTTCGAGATGTACTGTACCAACAGTCTCGTATCCGAGCTCGCAAGAGAGGTGAGGAAGATTGAGCATAGCAGGACTTGGAAATTCCGGCGGCCCGTAACCAAGTGAATCAGCTTGCGCACCGCAAGTACCATGCTCTGGCGGATGCTTGGAGGTGTATCAAATGCGTTGGAATATCTGCTTGGGCTCTGGTCACGACTATCAAGTAACGGTCCAGCCTCATCCGCTGTGCCCTCCCGATCTTCATCATTGCCTGTAGTCGATAGAATGGGCGAGCTCCTCATATCGGGCAGATTTAGGATAGTCGGGATGGCACACAGCAAGAGGCCGATGTTCATCCAGATTGGAAGCCATAGATTGCGACTCATGGTGAAGGAGGCGAGAGTTGGACCCATGAAGGAGATCACGTAGGATGTGGAGCTGATGTAGGAGTAATACGAAGCACTGCATGTACGTTAGTAGTTTGTACGAATATGTGCAGACATCTTACCGTTGGACGTATTCTTTTGTCAGACCCGAAGTTATCGTGTAGATCGTTGACTGGAAAACACACTCCGCGCCAAAGACTGCAAGGAATGGGCCAGCAATGATCGCCTTAGTCGGGAAAATGTGACCATAGTTTCCTACTGTGGCATTAGTATTCTGTGAACGCACGGTGAACTCAGACTACGCACCAACGACAAGCGCCCATACCGAGAGAAGTATCCTCGGAACCAGGTTAAACAGGAGCACAACTCTAACCCCAAATCTCTGCGCAATAAAGCTGAACGGAATCGTCACAACGAAATCTGGCACTGGAATCAGCCAAATGCAGGAACACCACACGTAATCTCACGCACCGCAGACCACCAACGTAGTTTCCATGGTTCCTTGCAGCCAAGCCAGCTTTCGCTGCACCTCATCAATCTTGCAGAGCTTTTCCGGGATCGCGTCGTTCCGACCATAGTGCTCCTCACACAGGCGCAGCTCGATCACTCGGTTCAGCGGAAGCGTGTATAGAACCTGGGAAAGATGGACTAGGAATATGAGAAGTAGCAGTGGCCATACTGAGGGACTGCGAGATTGAGGGTCGGGAGAGGATGCGCTTCGGGATTGCATCATTGAAAGGGTTGTGAAGATTCAAGGTCGGTAGGAAAGGTCGCCTTAGCGTGGAGGTGGCTGTGATGTGGGTTTGCGAAAAAGGACCGTGTTCATGGCGGATGTCGAGGCTAGCGGTGATATGCAGCTATTCACCACCTTCGTACAGGCATACTGTCGAAGCGCTTCATGATGGTGTTTGGTTGAGGGAGGACGACGCTTGCATGAATTGAGATAGGCTGATAACGATAAGCTTCACGTGGCCTACTTACAACCTTCCCAGGTCCGAAGAATAGCACCCGACGAGCATTTGGAAATGGTCAATTATGGAACTGAATCGATGAAAAATACATTGTCACGAACCTACCGTCTAAGGCGGTGGGCAACCAATCGGAGATTAGCAGCTACACAAGCAAGGTCTTGAAGGAAGATGCTCTTAGCCATGGAAAGTGACAAGCCACGATGCGAGGCACGTTTGATCCGAAGACAATATAGAGCAGGGAACGTTCATGATAAAGTAGACGCAAACCAAGTTCTCAAGCTATGGATGTGATCATGTGACTGCGCAGGACCGGATCTCCAAAGGCAAACATGTTCCGCCTCCTCTCCATCAAAGCACTTTGATGAATCCGAGCAGTCGATTCCGGCAGATCAAGTAATAACATCCAAAAGCAATCTGCGCCCAAGCGCGCCATAGATAAGACCTCAGCACCGCCACCCAGCAACCCCTTTGCCAGCGCATCATCAACCCCCAACCCCTGCAGCACATCGAACCAAACAACGTCCCTACTAGGTGGTAAACCGACACCACCAAACGCCATCAAGGCGCCAAACCCCAAAGCCCGATAACCCAACACCACAAGATCGCGATCTCCACCACCACGGTCTTGCCGAAATTACCCCAGAGGAACCGCGCGCCCGTCCAGCATCCTGGTAAGGGATGACAAGAGCATGCCCATGCCGCACGTCGGAGATTCCTCCCAAGGCCCCTCCCTGACGCCACGATGCACACTCGCCCAAAGTATTGAGGCACGCAAACCGCGTCGCCGTTGCGTTGAGATTGCAACAACGCCGCTTCTCACATGACGCCTTCGCAGTATCCCACGCCGTTGAGCGCTATACACCGCGCCCACGCGGGCTCTTCACATCGGTCTCCGCCTTCTCGGGCGATACATGTATTTCTTGTGCTGGCGGCCTCGTGTCGGATGGCTGCGTATCCGCCGACGGCGCAGCCGATTAGGAACAGGGTGAAGACGAGGAGGATGACGATGATCTGTGCTCGGTTCTTCGGCCACCGCTTCCGGAGCACATCGCAGCTCCTGGCTTTCACGCCGGAGTCGTGACTTGTGTAGCCCCGTCGCCATGCGATGGAATCTAGAATGTCGAAGGACTCGATCGAGGCGGGCGAGGGCGGCGCTGAGGAGGTATCGTTTTCGGCGTAGCGAGGGCAGATTAGACTGTTCGAGAGCTCGTTGTCGTGGTCCGAGTAGGGCGATACGGAGAGCGGCTTGTAGCCTACCGCTTGAGGACGCGAGATGAATATTGAAATCGAAGGCTGTCGCATTGCACCGTTAGCCACCATCCTCTCATCTCACGTAGCCGAGCGCTTACTCGAGTCATTCTAACCGTTGCAAGGCTGCGTCGGTGTGAAAGTTAATGTGCAAAGCTAAAGCATCAGAGCGTACGAAGTCTTAAAGACGTTCACGAAAGCATGACCCCCGTGAAACCTACCATGTCGAATGCACAACCCTGCGGCATAGGCTGTAAGATGTCGGCCCAAGGCACTACCATGTTTCCTACTCGCCCAGTACCGTGTCCACGCACCGGCAAGTCCACAGCGCCCTGCCCTATGAAACAACACGCAGCTCACCAAGTCGTCGCACTCTGAAACGCAGGACAACTGTGCAACCAAGTAGCGAATTCATGCGCGCGCCATGTAGAGTGAGAGGATATGGATAACGAAGACCAGTTGTTCAGGCAGTAATTTTTTTTTGTATTCTATAATTATGCTCCTGATGGATCTTTTGCAGCGCCGCTGATCAAGACAATCTAACGAGCCTAACTGCCTGCTCGTTCTTGCGCTCAGGGTGTACTCCACCCACCGCGTACTCCGCGGTAATGCCATTGAAGGCTTGGCTACCAAAAAGAAAGAGGAAACGGAGTTGTAAAAGTGGAGGAAGGAGAAGGGTATCTCTGTTCGTTGAAACAAACCACACTCAGTGAGTGAACTTGATTGCTGTTTTCGAGTGACAAGCGATCCCCATATTCAATTTCGGCTGTAACTTTGCCTTTCCCTCCACTCGACCACCCTAGTCCAGACCCCGCGACCCGAATTAGATGGATACTATATCCGAAAAGGGGGCCGCGCTCGGACTAACCAGGGTGCCATATGCACCAAATTGACCTTTGCTTTTCCACCTGTAAGACGACCGATATGTTTTTTCGAGGGTCGGGGGTTTGTGACATAGGAAAACGCTTAAAACAAGAAAACGCACTCTTTGATATCGCAAGGAGATGGAAACAGAAACGCTTGCAATGCCGGGAAAATGACCACGCTATGACGCTCATACACGGGGATTGATACAACGAGATGGCTTTACCAGGTAACCCGGGGATGAGGGTACCATGGTGGGGGAGGTATTCGACATGCGGTGTTACAGTAACAGGTGAGCTCGGGTCAGAAGCTCTTAGTACTGGGACTGAGGCTGTAGGTACGAGTTTTGGTAGTACTGAACATGATGCATGTTGGACGGGTGGTCGGGGGTTGGTGTCGTGGGATACGCGGGAGGCATTGGTTGAGACTTGACGATGTGCACATTCCCGTGACCAAACTGATCGTTCTCGGGGGTGATCGGTGGAGTGAGACACCCGTGTTGTATGACAGCAGCTCCGTAATGGGTCTTCTGAGGTGTCTGTGGCCCGTACACGTCCATGGCCGGCTTGGGTTCTTCCAAAGCGGTAACCACTGGAGGGGTCGGTGGGGCCGCAGCCCGTTGAGCAATTTGCGCTTGGCGTTGAAGGAACTCATCCACGGTGGTTGATACGTTCGACAGTTGCATTGATGCGTATTTGCGAGAAAGGACTTGCGACGGTTGGTACAAGTGGTTTGACAGGCTGACAACTGTTTGCGGGTCGTAGGCTCCGGCCCATTCAGATACAATGGTCTGGTTTCGCGAAAGGATGCATCTGGCGAGAGCAAGAGAAGACCTGGCTAGGACGGAGGGCCTGGTGGAGACAAATTCCTTGTGGAAGAGGGCGATCTCGGCAATGTAAAGAGACAAATGCTCGACCTCGGGGTCATAACGTCCCTCTAAAAGTGCAACTTGTAGGAAGGCATCCACGGTTGGGTGTCCGACGATCCAGTTGAGGGTTTGCAGTACATGCCACTCCATTTGAGTAAACATTTCATCGTCATAGAGGGAACAGCACATGGACTTGAGCTCTCGTACGGTGGGCACACGGTCTTTCTTGTCACCATACTTGGCGGCGATGAGCAGAGCAGCACACCCGACCAATTGGTAGTGGCGTTTGTAAACCACCCGGCGTGAGCAGTATCGGTCGAGCAAATTGACGGCGAGGAATAGCGTCTCAGGCAGTAGTTGGAAGGCAGCATGTGCCTCGACGAGGAAGTCAAGTAGATACGGACGCATGAACCATTGGATCTCGGTTTGGATATCGATGGAGTTGACATCGGGGATAGTTTGAGACTGAGTGCTGTTAGCATGGCACGAACGTACAGGTTGCACACAGCACTTGCCTCCATGTACTCCATGTGGTCCATAATATCCTCTTGGTACTCATCAGCAGTCTGTCTTGAGAGGTCCTCGGCAATTGCTCTCTGCTGCATGCGAGCGATGGCGCGGGCCCGCTCTCGTGCTTCTGCTCGGACGGCGTACACCCCATCGTCCTGGGATTCGACAAAGTAGGAGTCGCAGTGGCCGTACCGATTTTGAGGTGGTTGTGGGTAAGCCATGATGATCAGGGCGGTATGAGTTTGTCGAAAGAGTGGACGTCAGGTCTCCGGGATAGACTATATAAATGACCGATGTGCTCGGACTGCAGTGAGTGGATGGCTCGGTAGTTGAACCGTATTAGAGAGTGGCGGCCTGAAAGGCAAGAGAGAAAGACTAATTGAAATTTTTCAAGGAAGGACTCTGGTCAATGTCCCCGGGTCTTGAGAAGCGGGGAAGCGTTATATCAGAGCCTGGAACGCTAACCGTCAGCATGTGTGTATGTGTAGCCAGGGTCTAGCGCGTAGAGCAGCGCAGGGATTCTCATACCTTGAAGAATTAGATAATTACGTTAAAGAGCGAAAAGTAGGTACGGAAGAACCGAATAGAGCTACAAGTGAAGTCGGAAGATTCGAACCCCTTGCTAGTGGCATGCAGGAACGGATCTGGAATGGAGCGGATTCTATTGTCAGGTTGGCGAGCCGCGAAGGGAGGCAGAGCACGAGTTAACGAGTCCGCCGGATAGCTGGTTGGTCGAGTGGCAGGTGATTCGCCAAGAAACAACGGGGAATGCGCGGATTCCAGATCTGGCAATCACGGATCTAAGCAAGGACGTCAGTCAAGCGTGCGCCGATACAGACGGCAGAACTCACGCTGAGTACGGCCCTTTGGTGGAAGGGTCGGGAGAGTGGGTGGGACAGCTAGTCGTAGCTACGGGACAAAGCTGTGGTAAAGATCGTTAGCATTTGTAAGAGAACTGTCCCGACGGTGGAATCGATGAGTACCAGGGCAGGTCGAACGGGGTCTCGCGCTAGCTGGTCCTATGGAAGAGGGGGGAGATTGGCGCGCGAGATTGTGGTATGGGGTTGCGTCTCCTAGTCGAGTGGTAGAGTGAGGTAGCCGCGAGATATGGACAAGCGAGGGCCAAGGTGACGACGGCCAGACGGGCAATTGTCGGTATACACGCAAACGCTGCAGAAAAAGCCCAAGAAGTGAATGCGAGTGGACAGGCACGATGGTGAGGGCGAAGGTGAAGGTCGACGTGCGGACGGTACGGTGAATTACGCGGCCCGAGGGCGGAAGGAAGGTCTCGACGAGCAAGCGACCGATGGCAAAGACAAGCTGCTGAAATGTGCGTCTGGTATGCAGTGGTCCTCAAGGGTCCCACGTCCAATTTTGCATCCACCTGATCCCATTTCTCAGACCGCGTCCTCATCCCCAGGCCCTCGATTCAATGCGTGGCGGCTGGCTCTCGCATGCTCCATCCAACAACAGTAGCGGTCGCTTCCCATCGTTTGGGTCCCACTTCGAATATTCGCGGCCGTCCATGGAGGCTTCCTGTCCCGGCTGGGACTCGTCAAGGGGGCAGGAGCGGCGGCTGCGTGAGGCAGACGATGCAGACAGCACGAGATGGAAACGGAACACGATGGCTAAGAGAAAAGAGGTTGAACCTACCCGATACAAGACAGCCAATTGCACCGTCGGGACGGCTGGGAGAGGCACGAGGCTGGAGAGGAGTCGAGGGTGGGAGCCGTATGCAGAGCGAGACGAGAGCAGGGCGAGTGCAGCGACTCGGAATCTCAGCGTCACAGGTGGCGGAGGAGAGGCGGGAGGGGGACGGAGCTCGAGGGCACAGAGAAGGGGCTCTGTACGCTTCGAGGATTCCGGATGGAGAGAGTACGGCCGGCTTGGGGAGACCGAGGAGCAGGCGGGAGAGTTTTATGGCGGACAGAGGCGGAATACTCAGCACTCCATCAAATCCAAGACTCAGTGCTCCGACCGTTGCGAGGAATGGCGGATGGGAGAGGAGGAGGGTGAGGGAGAAGTAAGAGGATGAGGAGCATCGACGGGCCAAGGCTGGTTTGAGAAATCCACAGCCAGCCGAGCCCAGCATCAGCGCGGTGGAGCTCGAGTCGAGCTAGGCCGCATCCACGGTGCAAGGCACGCCAGCGCGCGCCAGCCAATGCGCGATGCGGATGGCGTATTTCCTTCTGTTGCGCCTGGGCAGCTCACGTCCAGGAACACGCTCCGGGGGCACGCCAGCACGCCAGCAGCACGCCTGCACGCGTCGCCCGCCCGCCCGTCCTCATCACCACGCTGGACAGTGCTCCCGCGTGTGGGCGCGCATCCCGGCTAGGCCCGTCGAGTCGCCGCGCAGCCACTGGCCGTCGCCCGCCGCCCGCTGCACCATCATCAGTCCGTCTGTCGTCTCGGGCGACGCTCCACAGGCCACCGACGGCTGAATGCTGGCCGCTGGATGCTGCCCCGTCTGCTCGTCTCCCCCCTCGTTTCCTGCTCGTTTCCTGCATGGCCGGGGCCGCCGCCTGAGTGGCTCGTTGCGCCCGCTCGAATCAGCTCCTCCGGTCAGCCTGAAGCCAGCGCATGCAGCTACACAAGGTTGCATGTTGAGCCCGCCGACGCTGTCCAATCTGTCTCCGCCGCCGGGCGTGAAACATCTTGCTTCCCATCCCGCCAAGCCCTGCTTCAGGCAGCGTCGCCGCCGCTCTCGCCCTGCCATCGGCCCCCGGGTCCACGGCCATGCATGGTCTTTGTCGAGGCTCCCCTGCCCTCGCGCTGGGCCAAGCCGTCCGCGATGGACCACCACACGCTCCTGAATATCGTCATATGGGCCCGCGGATGCGAGTCCGCCTACGCGCGCCTTCTCCTTTTAGCAGCCCGGACTAAGGCCCCCATGTTGCACGCTGCCCGCGCACACACGACGTACAGAGCCTCCGCGCCCGCCAGCCGCTTTCACGAGCCCGCCCTGTGGCGCCCAAACAAACAAAAACCTCGCCCCACGCGAACAGGCAGAATGCAGCGCTGCTCACGTTGCGCCTGCATGGTGAGATACTATATAGGAAACCACTTGCGTTGTGCGTGGAATGCGTCGCTACCAGAGCCTCCAGCCGGCGTAATACTGCCGCTCCCTTGCCGCACCTGCACATGGATGCTGCCCTCTGTTCCGTGCGACTTCAATCATCTTCCTCGTCGTATATAGCACGCTGACCATGCCCCCATGGCCGATGCTTTGCGCAGCAATCTCACACGTCGCCCGCAAACGCGTCTTGCTAGTGTAGCTCATCCTCGAAAACGGTAATGCTGAGGGGTGCGAGGTGGCGAGTCCGCGAGCCATGGGTCGCTCCGTATTGCTCTGCAAGCCTCCGCCGAGCCTTCCAGAAATCACCTTGTAATTGTAATGACCTGCCCTTGCCGGACGGCTACGGTATTGCGGGGAATAATTAGCACTTCAGGCGCCGCCATCAATTTCCAGGTCGCGCCCGTCGTGTGCACTGTGCTCTTCGAATCAATCAATGTGACCACGCATGGATATCGTAACAGCGACCGTTCTACCTGACGCGCCGAACGCCTCTCCCACAGTCGTGCATGCTCTCGCGTTCAAGGACTCCAGACCTCCACTTACGAGTATTGCTCGCCGTGGCCAATCATGACGCACAAGTCGCAGCCATGTCAGACACGACCGAAGTCCGCAAGGAGCTAGGCGCCCTTGAGCTTTACCATGGCAATCGTGCGAAGCAGGCGGAATCATCTCCTCCACGTCTCCATTCGGCGTCTTGCGAAAGGCCTGGACGCTTTTGATTCGGCCTCGTCGCAGCGCACGGCTCGTGCCGGAGATGCTGGATGACCTCTCGGCGTGATGCCTTCCTCCACCAACGCTTCCTGTATTGCCTTTGTTCGCGTCTGTTGGCTTCAGCCTGCTTCATTGAATGCTGCAGCTAGGCGTCGTAGCCGACATCCGGCACGGCCCTGGTTCCAGCCATCGCATCCGCCTCTCGCCCGGAATTATGTCACAATCGCGACCGCGTAAAGAGCCTCACGCGACCACGCGACGAAACCATGCGTCTTGACTATTTCTGCCCTCGCTCCGTGCCCAGTGTCCGACCAGACCGTATGCGAGAAGAAACATGTCGCGTGCAGTGGAGCCTGCAGGTAAGACCTTCTGACTTCATGCACCTTCTCAGAGTTTTCGTCCTTGGGCGGAGCATCTATTGAGATCTACGCATGCGTAAATGGCGGTATGACCGCCGTCAGTTTTTCTTCTCCAGCAACGAGGCGGGACCGAGGTTGCAGAAGTGGGCTCCGTGACACCAGCGACTCGCTGTGAGGGCCATCCTAGCGTCCGCCGCTTGCTCTGTGGATGCGTTACCTGGCCATAGCATCTGCCTATGCCTTACGCAGCACGCAGCCGCGAGCAAACTTTTTCTGCTGCAGGTAATCACCGTTGGCAACGCTTTTGCGTAGCGGCACGCGGCATGTCACCGCGTCTACTGCTGAGACGTCAGCTTCCCAGCGTGGAGCCTGCGACATGTGCCTGCGCCTTACGGTAATCACCACAATTGGGGCAAACTCGATCGTGTGTCTCATTGACGGTTATTACGTCGTACGGCCCCTGAATGATCCGCGACGGCGCTTGGAGCCATCACACAACGCGTGTATCCTAGACAAATCACGAATCTGAGCAAGAGCGCGCGCTGTTCGCGCGTGTATATACTTTGCATCTCGCTTTGTTTCGCCCGGCGCTGCTAAACAAAGGAGGGAAGAATACGCCGAAACCCACCACGGCGGCATATAGAAGCCGCAGTGGAGCGACTACTGCGAGGCCTTTTCGGTTATGATTCTGTGACATCAGTCTGAGACGGGCCTGCAACTTAAATTGGAATCTAAGCTGAGTCGTGCTAGCTCGACCTCAAATCCCAGAATCTTGACGACAAAGCACCGTCTTGGCATTCCCGCAAAGTCTTTGTCACCACCGTGTTTTCCCCACGTCTGTTGTCTTCGGGTTTTCTTTCAAAGTAGACATGACAAAGCCAACGATGACTGTGATGGTGCTGATTTGCTACCTGGGATGCGGCACAGTTATCGAGGGCCGCACAGATGCATGCGCAATGATGAGTGAGACGGCACCGGAGCACCAACCCCTTCCTTTACAACAGGACATCGATAGTGCCGCAGTCAGATGCAGCAAACTAGCCATGCAATGCACGCCTTAGGGCATGGTTTCGCCGGCGGTATGATACCCGCCTGCTGAGACAGCTGCAAATGTCTGCTCCGCTGAGCATCCTCACTATGGACTCGACAGGACACCTCGCATCCCCAGCAGCTAGATATATATGTTCTGTGTATTCCGGTGTATTCGTCCGGTGGTCCTCAGACACTCATCGCTATTGTGCGTGGGCCAGCTGACGGTCGACGGCGGGGCAGCCGTTGGCTAGAGGCTGGGCTACTCTGCGGGGTAGGGGCACGCCATTGCGATGCATGGGCGACAACAAAGGCTCCTCTGAGAGAGATACGGTGCCCTGCGACTGCGTCCTAAGTAAGGGAAGTGTCACGGCTGCAATGGGTGACCAAAATTGAGGTCTGGTCGAGCAGGAGTCGAGATGAAGTTCGGAGCGGGGAACATTATTTGTCCGGCCCCGAGGACCCACTAAAATTTATGCGCGCCCGCCAAGATTTCGTGTTCGAAGTTTCTCCAGTTCAACGATGATAACTTCTCGTTGTGACTGCTAGCGCTGGTTGTTGCTCTTGCGCTGAGCTTTACCAGTCCTACACCAGCCCATTCCATTGCATTGTCCGCCGCCATGGACATCCACCGGTACGTAGCAAGATTAGTTATAGGGTTAACCTACATCAATCGCAAGGCAGCACATCCTTTGCTCCACGACGACAGCTGCTGTTACCCCTCCCGATAAGCTTTACTGACTCTATGCTTGCGAACTTAGGTCACGGTTTGTGCCTTACCCATCCTCTGCGATCAATGCGCTCGCCTTTTCGCATACCGACACAAACGAAGATGGGAACGATCCCGAATGTCTGAGACTTGCACTAGGCCGAGCAAACGGAAATATCGAAATCTGGAACCCCGCGAATGGCTCATGGTCGCAAGAGCGGGTATTCTCTGGCGGTAAAGATCGGAGCGTCGAGGGTCTAGCATGGACACAGGAGCCTGATCAACGGGACGACCACGGGAAGATCATACCAGGAAGACTGCGCCTGTTCAGTATAGGGTACTCGAGCAGCGTCACAGAATGGGACCTTGCGACCGGTCTGCCACTGAGGCATTCAGACGGCAACCACAGCGAGGTATGGTGTTTTGCCGCGCAACCGCAAGCAAAGGCTTCTATGAAAGGATCTTCTGCACAGGAGGAGGACACCTCCCAGAAGCTGATTGCGGGCTGCGCCGACGGTTCCTTGGTGTTGCTATCAACCGCGGACGACGATCTCAGGTTTGAGAAGTTTGTTGCACGATCCTCGGCTACAAAAGCTCGCGTGCTCAGCGTCACTTTCAAGGACCGAAAGATCGTGCTAGCAGGCTTCGCAGATAGCATGATCCGAGTCTACGACACAAGAAACGGTTATGTGATTCGGAATATCTCTCTGGGCAGTGCAGGGCCGAGAGGACCGAAAGAGACGCTGGTCTGGAACATCAAGTGTCTTCCGAATGGCGACTTCGTCTCCGGAGACTCAAACGGTGATGTCCGAATATACGATGGCCGAAACTACAGCCACGTTCAACGCATTTCAGGCCACGAGGCCGATGTGCTTGATCTCGCCGTGTCACGCGACGGTACGATGATATTCAGCGGAGGCATGGATCGCCGGACGTGTCTTTACACGTCGAAGAAGAAGACGGCACCCGGGGCTGCTGGCCAAGGTGGAAATTGGACTAAGGTATCGCATCAGCGATACCATGACCATGATGTGAAGGCTATGGCCACATACGATGGCGCAAAGCTCAGCATCCTAGCTTCCGGAGGTAAGAACTAGCCATATTCCGCTCGACTTTCTTTGATGCTAATCTTTGGTAGGTATCGATACCCGGCCTATTGTTGTACCAATTCGACAGTTCGGAAAAGAGCTCAGTCGAGGCCTATCGGCTCTCCCACACACCCCACCTTTAGCGAGCGCTCCTGATGCGCGGCTTGTGGTTAGCTGGTGGAACTGTGAACTACGAGTATGGCGCGTCAAGACTCTGGGCGATGGCACTGAAAAGCCCAAGGCCGTAGCCCGTCTGGCCTTGCAAGGCGACGAAAATATCACATCTGCAACGATAACGCACGATGGCGGGCTACTAGCTGTAGCAACAGTACGTGAGGTCAGACTGTTTCAACTGATCGAGACAAGTTCAGAGGCTGGATCTGGTGTACGAATTCGGAAGCTTGATATGCCCTTGACCATAGGGGCTCGAATTGTACGCTTTACACCTGACGGGAAGTGGTTGGCGATGGTCTCCCCCACGAACAACATATTCTCAGCACGCATTGTTCGATCAGACGACTTACTGGAACGCCCTCGAGTCCTGCAAAAGCTGTTTCCCCTGCACAGACTCCCGAGAGAACACCTTCCGTCGAATCCTCTAAATGGCCTCACAAGCGAGTACGGTCGCGCAGTGATGCATGCCGAATTCTCTACGGATGGCACAGTCTTTGCCGTAGCCGATCTGGCTGGCTACATCGATACCTGGGTCACAGAAGGACACGAGGATCTCACGGCGCCTGAAGTCGATGTCGACGAAGCCGCCGCGTCATCTGTGAACGGTGACGAGTCCGACGACGAAGAGAACGCTCGGGAGCAAATCACACTACTCGGCCAGCGGTGGATCCGCAATCCTTCTGCGCACCTACTTCCACGTCTAGACTCTGCGCCGGCCCTACTATCATTCCAGCCTACTGTACAAGCTGCCTCACGCCCTGAACCCAACGGCAACCCAGCCGTGCATCCCACTCGGAACAATCCCCATCCGCATTCGCATGATATACCGGATACGGAACATCGCCTCCTGGTTGTGTCTGCTGATCGCCAGCTGTACCTGTTCGATGTTTTGGGCGGTCAGCTGTCGGAATGGTCTAGGAGGAATCCACCTTCGATCTATCCGTCCCGGTACCGAGCTCTCAAGTCATCGGCAAAGGGATGTATATGGGATGTTACGGAGCAAGAGCGCATCTGGCTCTATGGAGAGGATTGGCTGTTCATGTTCGACCTTTCTGGAGATCTTCCCATACCAGAGTCTGCCGATGCATCGGACCTAGCCAGCGGGGCGGACGAGGTGGAAACATCAAAAGCGAAGAAGAGGAAAAGGGAAGCGAATGCGCGGAAAGGCAAAAGTGGAGCTGGTGACGCGGTGCCCGAAAACGATGCACCCGTCACTAAGATGCGCAGATACCACAGTGCCCAAGACGACCCCACCACCACAACGCAGATGGCCCTGCACGAGGCCCAAACGATCACAAACTCGGATGACGAATACGACAACGAGCACGATGCTCTCACCAGCCTGCGAAGACAAGACAGCGCTACTAACGGCATGACCAACGGTAACGGATCTTCGAAAGGAATGGAGCTTGTCAGAAACGACGCTGATGATGCGAGTGAGCAGCGGAGCCGGGACGCAGAGGGTTGGTGGCACACATTCAAGTATCGCCCCATACTGGGCGTAGTCCCGATAGGCGGTGGGGAGGGCGAGCCGCTCGAGGTAGTCCTTGTGGAGAGGCCGTCGTGGGATCTGGACCTTCCGCCAAAATTCATGGGCGCACATGAAGGGTAGTTGTAAATAGCAATGGATAAACAAAGCGTGGAACCACCCAAGGCTTCTGCTACACAGACTGAGCGTCCGTGCCCTGATGTAAGATGGTTCTGTGATCACTGTTTTTTGGTGTGTTGCGTGCGTGGCCTTACGGGTTTGTCTTGGGATGAGTGGGGCAGGTGGGTGGCCCCCATCCTTGATTTGGTAGAGACGTTGACAAGTGACATATGTCGGGAGATTGCTAAGAGTGCGGTGTGGACCACCGTGGGTGCCTTCGGAGGTCTGCGGTCGTGATGGGGTGGGGCTCGACGAAGTACATGGCATTATCTACCCTTCCTAGGTACCTGCAATCAATCATCCTCTTCACTGCCACGTACCCACAGGGTCTTAAGGCTCACGTATATTGCAACCTTAAACGTGGGGGTTGAGAACCGGCCCAATATGTGAGAGCTTCGTTCGCGTAACCATTGCCCAAGCTTCGATCCATGATCGCCACCGCTCTGCAAGGTTCTCGAGGACGTGCTCCGGTACCACCGTGTCTACTCTGCTGGAGGTGGTGCATTCTCGCAAGATGCTTTGCAAGAAATGGTCTA
>Ga0247740_1000264_pt1 | contig 27734 bp, 21 predicted proteins | sample UWRJL148409B2_FD_180942 | JGI IMG/M metagenome (GOLD analysis project Ga0247740, IMG submission 180942) | Plant litter microbial communities from Arlington Agricultural Research Station in Wisconsin, United States - UWRJ-L148-409B-2 | ecosystem: Environmental > Terrestrial > Plant litter >...
CTCCAACAAAGCAACAATGGCCGCACCTACAATAAAACCTACTACGCCGGCACTTATGGCAAGTGCTAACACAAAGCATATAGCGGCGATTAATATGGCTATGGTTGTTGGCTTAACGGTATAATAAATACCCGCCACAATGGTGCCTGTAACCAGCAGGAAGAACACTATAGCACCGCTGCCAAAGCTCATGCCTAAGGTGTTTACAAAAAGCAGATCAGAAAATGCTGCGCCCTTAACTGTAAACTGAATAATGCCCCATAAAACGGTACCCACTATTACTACCCCCAATAAAAACGACCATACAACACCACTCGCGGTAATATTTTTTGATCTGCGGAAGTATATAACCAGCGCTATAGCCGGTATTACCAATAAGTTAAGTAAGTGGATACCTATTGAAAGGCCCATTACATAAGCAATAAATATGATCCATTTATCGGCACCGGGCTCATCAGCATGCGCATCCCATTTTAAAATGGCCCAGAATACAATGGCGGTACATAATGATGACAATGCGTAAACCTCAGACTCAACTGCAGAGAACCAGAACGTATCAGAAAACGTGTAGGCTAAGGCGCCAACCAAACCGGCACCTATTATGGTAATAACATTAACAGCTGTAATTTCTTCGCCTTTTTTAACCAGTATTTTTTTAACCAACGCGGTTATGGTCCAAAACAGAAACAAAATTGTGGCTGCACTAGCCAGGGCCGAGCCCATATTGGTCCAATAGGCAACCTTTGTGTTGTCGCCCAAAGAGAAGAGCGAAAATACTTTACCTATTATGGTAAATAAAGGTGCACCGGGCTGGTGGGCAACCTGTAAGCGATAAATACAGGCAATGAACTCGCCGCAATCCCAAAAACTGGTTGAAGGCTCTAATGTTAAAGTGTAGGTTATGGCAGCTATAGCAAAGGCCAGCCAGCCAAAAATATTGTTGATCTTATTATAATTCATTGCGGGAACTTACAATTGATGACGATTTGATGAGCCGAAAATAGCAAAACTATTAGGATGTATTAAAATAAAGGAACATCATTTAACACATTTTAACGCAGGCAATGAATTTGAATACCTGCCCAACCTATTTTATCTTCCTGTATTCTATCTCTTTTCCGTTTTCCTGCGACACGAATTTTATAATATCACCGTCTCCATTTTTTATGAAATTGAATACGGCATCAAAATCTTTTAGAAAAAATCTAACTTCGGTTTGTGCAAATATGGGCAGTTTAGGAATGCCTTTTTTTGAGCTGCTTTCCGCGTACAATTGGTGTTCTTTAAGCGTTATATAGATATTATCTTTTCCGTTGGGCGTATAGGTGCCTGTATATTTACGTAATATGGCATCTTCAACACTAATTGGTGTTCGCACCGACAGTAATGAATTGGGTTTGTTAAACACGATAGCCGATAAGGCATCATTAACCGGTAGTAAGGTTTGACCATAATAACCGAAGTTGTTTTGTAGAATAATTGCCAGGTCATCGTCGGGATAGTATTTGAAACTTGATGCGAAGCCTATCATTCCACCCGGATGGTAAATGTATTTTTTATTGTACAAACTATCTATCCACCATCCGTAACCATAGTTTTCCAGATAGGGTGTGAACGCTTCATTCCACGACGCTTCACTTAAAATTTGCCGTTTCCCTATGGCTTTCGCCCATTTATACAAATCACCGGTGGTGCTGTATATGCCACCGGTAGAAAAAGTAAAGCTCGAATCCCACTTTACAGCAAGTTCCTTTCTGTCTTCACGTAAAAATTTATAACCTGTTACTTTTGATGGGTTTTTCAGATTTATAAAATCAAACCCCGAATGTTGCATACCAAGCGGGTTGAATATTAACTGGCGCACAACTTGTTCATAAGGCATGCCAGTTAGTTTCTCAATTATCAGCCCTAGTATAAAATAGCCGGAACTACAATATTTGTATTTGCTTCCAGGCTTAAACTCAAGGGGTTTATTTATAAAAGCGTTAAGTACCGTTTGCCGGGGCACAGGATTGCTAAGCAAAACAGAATCATCTTCAGGAATATCCCGACTGAAATCATAAATACCCGACGTGTGGTTTAATAAATTCTGTATAGTGATCTTATCCGCATCTAGTTGTTCAGGAAAATATTTGTTTAACTTATCGTTTACAGATATTTTACCTTCTTCCTGTAGTTTCAATATCACCATTGCTGTAAAGGGTTTGGTTAACGAACCGATAGGAAAGATGCTGCTACTATCATTTAAAGTACGTGCTGCATAGTTTTTCCATCCGTAACCTTTTTGTAAAATGATCTGACCGTTTTGGGCAACTAACGCGGAGCCGTTAAACTTATCTTCTTTATTCGCTACATTCAGGTAACGATCAATTGCCGATGCCAACGAGTCGGTACTTACGTATACCTGCGCTCTTGATGGCTGAAAGAAGAATGTATTGACTATAATAAATAAGGCGGCGGCTAAATTTTTCATTACATCAAATATGATGATTGATACGGATATAGTTGGTAAATAAAACGTTACCACAATGTGTATTTTGCCGGTGAACAGATGATATTTATTTTTGAAAAATTCATTTTGATTTGGAAAATTTCGTCTTATATTTGCATTCCTTTTCAGAACGTATGTTTTGAAGGTGGAGATTGCCTGATAGTATAATGGTAGTACGACGGTTTTTGGTACCGTTTGTCTAGGTTCGAATCCTGGTCGGGCAACATAAAAGAGATTTCGGATTTCGAATTTTCAATTTCGGATTTAGGTCTGATGGAAAAAGGGAATCCGAAATTGTTTTTTTATAGCAAAGCGATATATAAATTCGAAATCGAACATCCGAAATTCGAAATTCAAAATATGCCACAGCAAGCAAATCCGGTTAAATTGTTTTCAGGTTCAGGCTCCATAGCTTTGGCAGAAAAAATCGCTGATGCTTATGGCCGCGATCTGGGCGATTATTCATTATCGCGCTTTAGCGATGGCGAGTTTCAACCTCATTTTAACGAGTCTGTTCGCGGAAGCGATCTGTTTCTGATCCAGTCTACCCACCAACCTACCGATAATTTAATGGAGTTACTAATGATGGTGGATGCCGCTCGTCGTGCATCAGCACATTACGTAAACGCTGTTATACCGTATTTTGGGTTAGCAAGGCAAGACAGGAAAGATCAGCCCCGTGTTGCTATTGGTGCTAAACTGGTTGCTAATTTATTGGTTGCTGCGGGTATTAACCGCATTATGACCATGGATTTGCACGCTGCGCAAATACAAGGATTTTTTGATGTGCCGGTAGACCACCTGGATGCATCAATAATATTTGTACCCTATATAAAAAGCCTTGGGCTGGAGCATTTAACTATTGCTTCACCGGATATGGGTGGATCTTACCGTGCACGCAGTTTCGCCAAGTTTTTTAACGCTGAGGTAGTGATATGCGATAAGCGCCGTAAACGCGCTAATGAAATAGAGTCTATGACTATTATTGGCGATGTTACCAACCAGGACATTGTTTTGATAGATGATATTTGCGATACCGCCCGCACCCTTGCTAAAGCAGCCGCTTTAATTATGGAACGTGGCGCACGTAGCGTACGTGCAGTTTGTACGCATCCGGTTTTATCCGGCGACGCTTACGAAACCGTGGAAAAATCAGCTTTAACAGAGTTGATCGTAACAGATACTATTCCGCTAAAACGTCAAAGCCCCAAAATAAGGGTGCTATCAACTGCCGACTTATTTGCCAAAGCCATCATCAACGTAAATGAGCATGGTTCAATAAGTCAGCTGTTTAAGGTGTAGGTGGTTCATAGATCATGGTTCATAGTTATCATGGTCTAGAATTAAGATAAAGAATAAAGTCTTTTGGCGATAGTTACCATGAACAATGAACTATTAACCATGAACTAAAAAGAAAATGTGGCAAATAGATACCATGAACTATGATCTATCAACCACGAACTAACAAATAAATTAAAACAAATAAAAAATGAAATCAATTGCTATTAGCGGTTCTCCAAGAGAGAACGTAGGGAAACGCGACGCTAAAGAACTGCGTTATGACGGCAAAGTGCCAGCAGTACTTTATGGTGGGCCAACTCAAACCCACTTTGCTGTGTCCGCAGCTGATTTGAAACCCGTAGTTTATACTCCGGATGTTCATTTCATCGACATTGAGGTTGCTGGTGTTGTATCACAAGCTGTTATTCAGGATATTCAGTTCCATCCGTTAACTGAAAAAATTCTGCATGTTGACTTTTTGGCTTTAGATCCAAATAAACCTATCGCTATTGAAATTCCGGTAAAACTAACCGGTACTTCTCCGGGCGTTAAAATGGGTGGTAAACTGGTTCAAAAATTAAGGAAACTGCGTGTTAAAGGCTTGCCTAAAGACCATTTAGACAATATTGAAGTTAGCATTGAAGGTTTAGAGGTTGGTAAATCAGTACGTGTAGGCGAGATCAAATTGCCTAATCTTACAATTACCAATGCTGCCGAAGATACTATCGTATCTGTAACCACTTCACGTGCGTTACGTCAGGCTGAGCAGGAAGCTGCTTCAGGTAAAAAATAAGCCCCCCAACCCCTGAAGGGGAACAAGGAACTAAAAGCGATGGCATTTGCCATCGCTTTTTTTGTTTTATATTCGCAGCTCAATATCGAATAATGAATATTGAACGCCGAACATTGAAGTGCTTCATTATTCTTCATTCAATATTCGGTGCTCGATATTTTTAATAACTGTTTTAAAGTTCCCCCTTTAGGGGGCGGAGGGGGTATGAAATATCTGATAGTAGGTTTAGGAAACATTGGGCCAGAGTATGCTGATACCCGGCATAACATAGGTTTTATGATACTGGATGAACTGGCCAAACGCGAGGGCGCCAAATTTAGCCACATGCGCCTGGCTTACTATACCGAAGTAGCGCACAAGGGCCGCACCCTGTGTTTGATAAAACCAACCACTTACATGAATTTAAGCGGCAAGGCACTTAACCATTGGATGAAAGATCTGAAAATTCCGATAGAGAATGTGCTCGTTTTAGTTGATGATTTGGCGCTGCCTTTAGGCACACTTAGGTTAAAGCCACAGGGCAGTGCGGCCGGGCACAATGGCCTTAAACATATAGAAGAAACGCTGGGTAACAACAAGTATGCCCGCCTGCGTTTCGGTATCAGCGATAACTATCCAAAGGGCCGCCAGGTTGACTATGTTTTAAGCGGATTTGACGACGATGAACAGCGTGAACTACCAGCTTTGATTGACAGATCAATAGAAATGATTAAAAGCTTTGCTACCATAGGCACCGAGCTTACCATGACGAAATTTAACAAATAGCCTCATTATTAGTTAAATGATGTTAAACGGTGTTAAATAACTGTTAAATGTTCTTTTTACTGTAACGGTTTGGGCAGATTTGAGTCTTATACCCGAACATATTACTTTATGAAAAAACTTATACTTATTGTTATTACACTGTGCTTTTCTTTTTCCTTATCTGCACAAAACACTCCCAACTTAATTACAGTAAAGGGCATTGCCATTGATTCTGCCACTAATACCCCGCTTGATTTTGTTACCGTAGCCCTTCAAAATCCTCAAACCAAAGCATCGGTTAAAAGTATGCTAACCAAAGACGACGGTAGTTTTGAACTTTCGGCACCTGCCGGTAAAAGCTATCAACTGGTTTTAGCCTTTGTTGGGTATGCAACCAAAGTTGTTAATATCACCAAAACCGACGGCGATACCGATGTAGGCAAAATACTGTTAGCAGTTACTACAAGCACGCTAAATGAAGTGTCAATTACAAGCGTTAAACCATTGGTAAAGCGCGAGGTTGACCGCATTTCCTACAACGTACAGTCTGACCCGGAAAGTAAAGCCATAACCGCGCTGGATATGATGCGGAAAGTGCCCATGCTTTCGGTAGATGCTAATGACAATATTAAACTGCGCGGAAGCGGTAGCTATAAAATACTGATCAATAACAAAGAGTCGGCATTGATGGCGCGTAACCCTGCGGATATATTAAAAGCCATGCCTGCCAGTAATATTTTGCGGATAGAAGTTATTACAACGCCACCGGCCAAATACGACGCCGAAGGTTTGGCCGGTATAATTAATATCATTACCAAAAAAGATGCCGATCAGGGGTATAACGGCTCTGTCAATACCGGATATAACACCGTTTGGGGTTACCGCGCTAATTTAAATCTGACTGTAAAACAGGGTAAGTTTGGTTATAATGGCTATGTTGGTTTTAACAGACGCAGGGCTTTATCATCAGATTTTGAGAACGGCAGTTCTTTTTTTAATAAAGAAACTAAAGAACTTACTAGTACATTAAAGCAAAACGGCACGCGTGCCAACAGCAACCGAAACGTTTATACCGGCAACGAACTAAGTTTTGAATTGGATACGCTTAACTTGTTTACAGGTACATTTAACCTGTATAGTGGTGGTAATGATAATAGTAATATGCAGCACACTGTTCTGCGTGATGCGAACCTGGCTTTAACCGACGATTACATTACCCAAAATACCGGCACCGGTACCTGGAAAGGTGTTGACGCGGGTATAAACTATCAGCACACTTTTAAACGTAACAAAGAACAACTGCTAACACTATCTTATAAATACAGTAATTCGCCCAGTACGCAGCAAACCAATATAAGTTCTGGTGGCAAAGATCCATCAAATTATACGCAGTATAACAGTAACGGCACCAAAGAATACACTACTCAGTTAGACTATATTCATCCAATGAAAGTGCTTACCGTTGAAGCGGGTGGTAAAATGATATTGCGTAACAGCTTTAGTTACTCGCCTAAAGCTGGCGATCAACCCGAAAATAACTTCATTTATCACCAGGATGTTTATGGTATTTACAACTCCTACTTATTAAAATATACTAAATGGACGTTTAAGGGAGGTGTGCGTTATGAGGGTACCAATGTTAAAGCAGAAGGCGGCGGTGTTGATCAGAGATACAATAACCTGGTGCCAACATTTTCTGCTCAGCGCGTTTTAGATAGCGTAAGCAGCCTTACTTTTGGCTTTACGCAGCGTATTCAGCGCCCAAGTATATACCAGTTAAATCCGTTTGTTAATACCGGTAACAAGCAATTTGTAACAAAAGGTAACCCTGACCTACGACCTTCTGTTAACAACAATTTCGAGTTGGCTTATTCTAAAACAGGTAAGGGCTCGCTTAATATTACTGCCAGCTATTCATTCGCCAATAATACCATAGAAAACCTTATCACTATTAATGGCACAGTAACCACAAGTAAGTTTTCTAACGTGGGGCAAAACCGTCGCCTGGGTATAAATGCCGACCTGAACTATCCTATAACCAAAAAATTGAATATTAATGTTAACGCGCAAATATTCCGTGTGTGGTTAAAAGGTTATTACGATGGCGATCTTTATTCCAACAGCGGTCAGCAGGGGTACATTTTTACTTATACCAGTTATAAGTTCGATAACGGGTTAAGAATTGGTACCAATCTTGGGTTTGATAGCCGTTATGTTCTGTTACAAGGTATTGATAACTATTGGATCGATTACTCCTTTAGTGCTCAGAAAGAGTTTTTTAAGGGGAAATTAAACGCTTCGTTTTCGGTTAATAATCCTTTTAAACAATTTATTAAACTTGATTTCTTTACTAATACACCAGCTGTTCAAAGCTACAATATCAACTACAATTATTATCGCACATTTAACTTTGGCTTAAATTACAAGTTTGGCGGTTTAAATGGCGCTATTAAAAAGAACCAGCGCGGCATTAGCAATGACGATACCAGCAGTGGCAGCAAATCTCAATAATGTTTTTGGCGCAGATGTATGCTATATGCGTCCATTATAGTTAAATTTGCTGCTATGAAAGTTTATGGAATCCCCAACTGCGATACAGTAAAAAAAGCACTGACCTGGTTTAAAGCCAACAATGTGATGTATGAGTTTTATGATTTCAGGAAATTGGGCCTTACAGCAGAAAAGCTGGCAGAATGGGATAGCAAGGCAGGCTATGAGCTTTTTTTAAACAAAAAATCGACCACCTGGAAAGACCTTGATGAGCATGTAAAGGAAGGCATTAAAACCAGTGCTGACGCTATACAGTTACTTCAGCAAAAAACAAGCATTATAAAAAGGCCGGTTATTGAAGATGGCGACTTTCTGTATTTTGGCTTTGATGAAAATATTTACACCGAACATTTTAAATAATAAATGCAAAACCATGCAATGAAGACACCAAACCGGTGTCTTTTTTATTTTAAAGCGGATATTTTAGGTATAATTTTTAATTTAGAACTTTTAACAAACTATTAACTGATGAGAATGAAAATATTTGCCGGGTTAAGCCTGGCTGTTTTTGGCGTTACTACCGCCCTTGCCCAGCGCCCAACGCTGCAAGCCCCAGATCCGAATGCGCCGGCAACCAAATTTGATTACCACGAAGCTTTCGGCCCCAATTTTTATACAAAGAACGGAAATGAGTATCGTGCTGCAACCGGCGAACCCGGCCCTAAATACTGGCAAAACCGTGCAGACTATCAGTTAGATGTAAAGCTAGACGAAGAAAAAAGCGAGATAAGTGGTAGCGTAATTCTTAATTATACCAATAACAGCCCGCAAAAGCTGGGCTTTATTTGGATGCAGCTAGATCAGAACCTGTTTAAACAGGATTCAAGAGGTACAGCTATCGTTCCCCTTCAAAATGGAGTTCCGGTTAGCCGCAACTGGGGCAGGGGGCAGGCGTTTGATGCCGGTTATAAAATAAAGTCGGTTAAGGTACTTAGCGGCGCTAAAAACGAAAAAGCCACAGATGTTAAGTATCTGATTGATGATACACGCATGGAGGTTTTTTTGCCAACTGGCGTGGCACCGTCTGGTGGCAAGCTGAAGCTTAAAATTGAGTATTCTTTTGTTTCGCCAGATTTTGGGTCAGACCGCATGGGTGTTATGGCTACTAAAAACGGAAAAATTTTTACGGTAGCGCAATGGTACCCCCGCGTGTGCGTGTTTGATGACGTAATGGGTTGGAACACGTTGCCTTATAGCGGTCCGGGTGAGTTTTACCTGGAATATGGAAGTTTTGATGTTAACATCACAGCTCCTGCAAAAGTAATAGTAGTTTGCTCGGGTCTGTTACAAAACCCTGCTGAGGTTTGGACCGCAGAACAATTAAAACGATGGACGAAGGCTTCACAAAGCGACAAAACAGTTATTATACGTTCTGCCGCCGAGGTTACCAACCCGGCTTCTCGCCCGGCGGGTAAAGCATTGCTTACCTGGAAGTACAAAATTGATAACGCCCGCGATGTTGCCTGGGGTGCTTCTGAAGCTTTTATTATTGATGCCGCAAAAATTAATGTGGCAAGTGGTAAAAAGGGCATGGCTATTTCTGCATACCCCGTGGAGAGCGATGGCGTTGGCGCATGGGGCCGCTCAACAGAATATGTTAAAAAATCAATAGAATATAACTCTGCCAAGTGGTTTGAGTATCCGTACTTAAATGCAACTGCTGTAGCGGGTGCCGTTGGTGGTATGGAATATCCCGGTATTGTTTTCTGCGGTGCAGGGGCAACAGGTCGCAGCCTTTGGAGTGTTCACGATCACGAGTTTGGACACACCTGGTTCCCGATGATAGTTGGCTCAAACGAGCGCATGTACGGCTGGATGGATGAGGGGTTTAATACATTTATTAATACACTGTCTACCGCCACCTTTAATAACGGCGAATATAAACCAGCGGCTCCCGCAGATTTTGAGCGTACTGCCCAAACCTACACCCGCCCTGGCTTGGAGCCTATGATGAGCCAGCCGGCTAACCTTAAAGAACCAAACACTGGTACGCTGTTATACAGCAAACCCGGCGCGGGCCTTACTTTATTGCGCGAGCAGATATTAGGGCCGCAGCGGTTTGACTTTGCGTTTAAAACCTACATTGAACGCTGGGCATATAAACACCCAACACCTGATGATTTTTTCCGCACGATGGAAAATGCTGCCGGCGAAAATCTGCAATGGTTTTGGAGAGGATGGTTTATGAATAACTGGCGCCTTGATGTTGGCGTGCGCGAAGTTAAGTATGTTGATAACGACGCTGCTAAGGGTGCTATCATTACCATTGATAACCTGGAAAAAATGGCCATGCCGGTTGTTTTGGAAATAAAAACCAGAAGCGGTAAAACTGACAGGGTAAAACTACCCGTAGAAATATGGGAACGCAATACCAGCTGGCAATTCAGATACCCTTCAACAGAAGAGATAGAGTCTGTAACTTATAATCCCGACAAGCAACTGCCCGATTTTAATGGGGCGAATAACGTTTGGAAAAAGTAATAATACGGTATATTATAAAGGCCATCGGAAACGATGGCCTTTTTTGTTAGCTCACTTTTTAAATAGTATTACCCGTTTAGTAACAAGGTAGTTCATAATTGAATTAATCGCCCCTAAATTTTACCTTAGCAATTATAATCCTCAATAAAACCTCTGTTTATGAAACATCTGTCAAAAATTTGCCTGTCGGCATTAGTTGTAGTGGCTACGGCTGTAACGGTTAAGGCCCAGCATAAAGTAGAAAAAATTTGGGAAACCGAACCCTTGTTGAAAGTACCCGAATCTGCTTTGTTTACCAAAGATGCTATCTACGTATCAATAATTGATGGCCAGCCCTGGGAGGCCGATGGCAAAGGTGGTATTGCTAAAGTAGGTACCGACGGTAAAATTATCAGCCTTGATTGGATAACTGGTTTAAGTGCCCCTAAAGGTATGGCTATTGTTGGCGATTTGCTTTACGTTGCCGATATTCATGATGTGGTGGCCATTAGCATTAGCAAAGGCAAAATAGATCATAAAATTGCGGTTCCAGAATCGGGTGGATTTAACGATATCACTGCTGATAAAAATGGTGTGGTTTGGGTAACCGATTCGCAAAAAGGGGCGATATATAATGTCCAGGGCAAAACTGCTACTTTATTTATGGATAACGTCCGCGGCATTAACGGTATAAAAGCAATTGACGACAGGCTTTATGTATTGAACGGAAAAGAAATGTTTGTTACCGATGCTTCAAAAACACGTACTACAATAGTTGCGCTTGAGCAAGGCGGCGATGGTATTGAGCCTGTTGGCAACGGCGACTATATAGTAACCGCATGGGCCGGTTATATGTATTATGTTAATACAGCTAAAGGAACTAAAGAATTGTTACTGGATAAACATACAACGGAAAAAACTGCCGATATTGGTTTTGACCCGGCTACAAAAACTATTTATGTGCCTACTTTTTCAGCTAACTCAATAGCGGCTTATAAGCTACAGTAGTATTTAATTTTTAGCGTACTAAACAGTTATTACGAGCTGTTTTACTTTAATAAAGTGAAGCAGCTTTTTTGTTGGGTATTTATTTGAATGGTTTTTAAATCAGCAAGTTTCTTCCTATATTTAAAAACACTGATCTAATATTATTATCCCGTACCACTTTAACAATAAGCTCATTTTTATGAAATTAAGACCTTTTCTTTGGCTGGCCATTCCGTCAGTTTTAGCTGTAGCATGTAAAGATAAAACCGCATCCGATCCCGAAGTAGCCCGCCGTACCGTGTTTTTTGACAAAGCAGGGATGGATACTACAGTTAAACCCGGCGACAATTTTTTTATGTATGCCAGCGGCGCATGGATGAAAAAGACAGAAATACCGGCATCTGAGACTGGCTGGGGATCTTTTTATACGCTGGAAGACGATAACCAGAAAAATCTGCGCTCCATATTGGAGCAATTGTCGGCAAAAACAGATCACCCCGCGGGAAGCAACGAACAAAAAGTGGGCGACTTTTATGCCAGCGGCATGGATACCGTAACCATGGACAAGTTGAACTTTGACCCCATAAAACCACTGCTTGCCAAAATAAACGCGCTAAACAATTATAAGGAAGTTATAAGTTTTGCAGCCGAAGGTTATAAAGATGGAGAGGGCGACCTGCTTGGCTTTAACATAGCACCTGATGACAGGATAAGCACCAAATATGCAGTTAATTTTACCCAAAGCGGATTGGTCCTGCCCAGCTGTGAGTACTATACAAAAACCGATAGTGGTAGTGTGAAGATCCGCAGTGCGTACGTTAAATACATTGCAACGCTGCTGGCATTAACCGGCGAAAGTAAGCCTGATGCCGAAAAACATGCCGTTGATATATTAAAACTGGAAACTGCTATAGCAAAATCGCACAGTACACCGGTTGAATTGCGCGACCCGGTAAAAAATTATCACAAGTTTTTGGTTGCCGCTCTGCAAAAACAAATCCCGGACATCGACCTTGAAACCGTTTTAAGCAAGCTGCAAGTTAAAACCGATACTGTTTTGGTGCCTCAGCCTAAATATTTTGTGGCATTAAATGGTTTGTTAAAATCGCAGCCTATAGATGTTTGGAAAAGCAAGCTCAGGTTTGATGCTTTAAATAATGCAGCCGGTTTGCTGGGCAAGAACTTTAGGGAGGCCCGGTTTGAATTTTTCGGCAAGACTTTGTCAGGTCAGAAAAAAGATCGCGAACGCTGGAAGAAAATGGTAAACAATACCGATGGCGGCCTGGGCGAAGTACTTGGCCAGGTGTATGTTGAGAAATACTTTCCGGCTGATGCGAAACAACGCATGCTTGATTTGGTCAACAACCTGCAAAGTGTATACAAAACGCGCATGCAGAAACTGGATTGGATGGGTGCTGAAACAAAAAAACAAGCCATCGCAAAACTGGATGCGTTTATTAAAAAAATAGGATATCCGGATAAATGGAAAAAATACGATGATGTAACCATTAACAGGGGTAGCTATTATGCCAACCAGAAGTCGTTAGCGAGACATAGTTTTAAAGAACTGGTTGATAAAATGGGGAAACCGGTAGATAAAACCGAATGGCTGATGACACCACCAACCGTAAATGCCTATTATAACCCACCTTTTAACGAGATAGTTTTTCCGGCGGGTATACTGCAATTCCCTTTCTTTGATAAGGATGCCGACGATGCCATTAATTATGGCGCAATTGGCGCTGTTATAGGCCACGAAATGACGCACGGATTTGATGATCAGGGCGCACAATACGATAAAGAGGGTAATTTAAAAAACTGGTGGACAAAAGAAGACGAGGCCCGGTTTAAGGATAAAGTGAAGGTAGTTGTAAATCAGTACGATAAATACACCGTGCTTGATGGTCTACATGTTAATGGTGCGCTTACAACCGGCGAAAACATGGCCGATATTGGTGGTTTAGCCATAGCTTACCAGGCTTTTAAAAATACGCCGCAAGGTAAAGGCAACACGCTTATTGATGGTTTAACGCCTGATCAGCGTTTCTTCCTGGCATTTGCCCAGGTATGGCGCATTAAAAACAGGGATGAGACCATGAGGCTCCGCATTAACGTTGATCCCCACTCGCCCGAAGTTGCGAGGGTTAACGGACCGCTATCAAACATGCCCGAGTTTTACAAGGCATTCAATGTTAAACCCGGCGATAAGCTTTATCGTGAAGAAAAAGACCGCGTTAAGGTTTGGTAAAATTTATCTTAATAATTTAGACAAATGCCCGGCTGGTCCGGGCATTTTTGGTTTGAGAAAATATTTTTTAGTAAGATTTGACAACTTTTAAAATGTATTGAATCTCTCGTTGTTTTCATTTACTTTTAAAAAACCGACCACAGAATCACTAACTGTTATATGAAACTCAAAATTGTTTATTTGTTTTTAATAGCATTGTTGCTTGCCAGTTGCGGAAATTCAAATAATGCGACATCTGATGCCAGTTTGAATGACTCTTTAGAAAAACAAAGGTTAATTAACGAACAAATGGCAAGAGGAGACCGACCAGAGGAAGCGGAATCGCCTCCCACACAGGCCGAAGAAAGAAAGCGATTTATTGAAAGATACAATGATGTTGAGACAATAGATACAGCCCTTGTAGTAGGTGGCGATGTTTTAAAATTTTATTTAAAATATTATTGCCTGAAAGACAGTGTCATTCTTGTGCCAAAACAATATCAGATGAATATGAACCCTCCTGAGCCATTTAAAACACATCCCTTCGTTACAGATATTGTATTAGTAAATAATGGAGATACTGTTTTAAATAAGCAATTTGAAGCGAGTGATTTCAGTCCGTTTTTTCAGGACAACTTTGTGGGTAATTTAAAAAAGTATGGGTCGATTCTGGATGTGCCTGGATTTTCTCGAAGGAATAAGGATAAAGATCAAATTGTTTTGAATTATTCACTTGCTATCCCTGCAACAGATATAGGTATAGGTATGTATTTAATAATAGATAAAACAGGTGAGTACAAAATTTTAGAAAACTTTTAATGCCCTAGCTTTTCGTCTTAACTTACAGGGTGGCTCAGCGCGGATGTGAGCCACCCTGAGCCACCCATAGACCATCGTAGAATCGCGTAGAGCCCCTCCCAACCTTAATTAATTTCTCAAAAAAGCCTGCCTGTTACCCGCCAAAAACGGCCAACTTTTTCGTCGGGAATGCCAATTTCAGGCAGAATTTAGCCTACTTGTTATGCATGCATAAAAACCATACTGAATACCGTTTTGAACTTTGGTATAGTATCGTAAAAATTTAATTCTGTATTTTTTACTTAAATAGATATAAATAGTATGTTTATGTGTTTTTTAGAATATAATATATCTAATTTAAAATTTTGGTTTTTAGTGTTGTCTGTTTAGAGGGCTATGCCTATCTTACAATAACACAAATACACAGGGCTAAAACCCAAACCTAAAGAGAATAAAAACTTACTAAAAAATGAGTTCATCTAACATCAGTAACGGAGTGGAATTGAATAAGTATAGCAAAACCTTTACGCAGGACCCTACACAACCTGCGGCTCAGGCTATGCTTTACGGCATTGGTTTAACTGATGAAGATATGCAAAAAGCCCAGGTTGGTGTAGCCAGCATGGGTTATGATGGCAACACCTGCAACATGCACCTGAATGACCTGGCTAAGATAGTGAAGCAGGGCATATGGGCCGAAGATCTGGTTGGATTGATCTTCCATACCATAGGTGTAAGCGACGGTATGAGCAACGGTACCGAAGGTATGCGCTATTCATTGGTGAGCAGGGATGTTATTGCCGATTCAATTGAAGCTGTTACCGGCGCGCAATATTATGATGGTTTAATTACCCTGCCGGGCTGCGATAAAAACATGCCGGGCTCTGTTATGGCTATGGCCCGTTTAAACCGCCCATCTATAATGGTATACGGTGGTACAATAAAGCCCGGTCATTGGAAAGGAGAGGATCTGAATATTGTATCCGCATTTGAGGCTTTAGGTAAAAAGATAGCCGGCGACATTTCTCCGGAAGATTTTATAGGTGTTATAAAGAATGCCTGCCCTAGCGCCGGAGCCTGCGGTGGTGTTTACACTGCCAATACTATGGCTGCTGCTATTGAGGCTTTGGGTATGAGCTTGCCATACTCGTCAAGCAATCCTGCTTTAAGCGAAGAGAAAAAAGCGGAGTGTTTAGCGGCAGGTAAAGCCATCAAGATCCTTTTAGAAAAAGATATAAAACCAAGCGACATAATGACCCGCGAAGCATTTGAAAATGCAATGGTAATTATTATGGTATTGGGCGGAAGCACCAACGCGGTATTGCACATGATAGCCATGGCAAAAGCCATCGACGTGAAATTAACGCAGGATGATTTCCAGGCGGTAAGTAACCGCATACCTGTACTGGCAGATATGAAGCCAAGCGGTAAATATATGATGGAGGACCTGCACAATGTTGGCGGTGTACCTGCTGTTATGAAGTATTGCCTTGCTCAAGGCTGGTTACATGGCGATTGCCTTACCGTTACCGGAAAGACCATTGCAGAGAACCTTGCCGAAGTGCCTGAAATGTCATTCGACACACAAAAAATTATTTGGCCGGTTGAAGCGCCTGTTAAGGCTACCGGGCACTTACAGATACTATATGGCAATATTGCCACAGGTGGTAGCGTAGCCAAAATAAGCGGTAAAGAAGGTACTCATTTTGAAGGACCTGCCCGCGTATTTGATGGCGAATTTGAACTGATAGCAGGCATATCAAGCGGCCGAGTCAAAAAAGGTGATGTGGTGGTTATCCGCAACGTGGGCCCTAAAGGCGCGCCGGGTATGCCCGAGATGCTTAAACCAACATCAGCCATATTCGGCGCGGGTTTAGGCAGTTCGGTAGCACTGATTACCGATGGCCGTTTTAGTGGCGGGACACATGGTTTTGTGGTAGGCCACATCACCCCCGAGGCATACGACGGTGGGGCGATAGGTTTAATAAAAGACGAAGACAAGATCATAATTGATGCTACAACTAATCAGATCAATGTGATATTATCCGACGAAGAAATGGCCGCCCGTAAAGCTGCATGGCAGCAACCGGCACTAAAAGTGAGCAAAGGCTTGCTTTACAGATATGCCAAAACCGTAAAATCAGCCGCAGAAGGTTGCGTTACGGATGAATTTTAGTGAAGGGTTGTACGTGGGACGTTTTACGTTGTACGTATGCCTGTCAATTTGATAAAAACAAAAAAACGTATAACGTAAAACGTACTACGTAAAACTTTAACAAAAAACGTATAACGTAAAACGTACTACGTAAAACATAAAGGTATGGAAGTTGCACAACAGGAAATACTAAACACACCGGCTAAAGAAACTGTAAACATTACAGGCTCGGCAGCGGTATTGGAAGCATTAATAGCAGAGGGAGTGGATACCATTTTTGGTTATCCGGGCGGGGCAATTATGCCTATTTATGATGCTTTATATGATTATAACGAAAAGCTGAACCATATTCTGGTTCGCCATGAGCAAGGTGGTATTCACGCTGGTCAGGGTTACGCGCGTACATCTGGTAAGGTGGGGGTGGTATTCGCTACCAGCGGTCCCGGTGCTACCAACCTGATAACAGGTTTAGCAGATGCGCAGATAGACAGCACACCTTTAGTGTGCGTAACCGGTCAGGTTTTTGCGCATTTACTAGGTACGGATGCTTTCCAGGAGACTGACGTGATCAACATCACAACACCGGTAACCAAATGGAACTACCAGGTTACCGATGCTACGGAGATACCCGAAATAATGGCCAAAGCTTTTTACATAGCAAGAAGCGGCAGACCCGGCCCTGTATTGATAGACATTACCAAAAATGCGCAGATCCAGCTATTCGATTACGAAGGTTACACACCTTGTAACCATATCCGCAGCTACAGGCCAAAGCCAATTGTGCGTACACAGTATGTTGAGCAAGCTGCGGCTTTGATCAACCAGGCTAAAAAGCCATTTATATTATTTGGTCAGGGTGTAATATTAGGCAGCGCCGAGCAGGAATTTAAAGCTTTTGTTGAAAAAAGCGGTATACCGGCTGCGTGGACAGTATTAGGCGCAGGCGCTATCCCAACTTCGCACCCGCTTAACGTGGGTATGCTGGGCATGCACGGCAATTATGGCCCTAACGTTTTAACTAATGAGTGCGATGTGTTAATCGCCATAGGTATGCGTTTTGACGACCGTGTTACCGGCCGTTTGGATAAATACGCCAGACAGGCACAGGTTATACACTTAGATATTGACCCTGCCGAAATTGACAAAAACGTTAAAGCAACAGTACCTGTTTGGGGCGATTGTAAAGAAACACTGCCTTTGCTTACAGCTTTGGTTGAAGAAAAACAGCATACCGAGTGGGTAGATCTGTTTAATGACTATACCCGCAAAGAAGTGGAAGCGGTGATCCATAAAGAATTGAACCCCACCGAGGGTGAAATGACAATGGGTGAGGTTATCAAACAGCTGAATGATCTTACCAAAGGCGAAGCCATTATAGTAACAGATGTTGGTCAGCACCAGATGGTTGCCTGCCGTTATGCGCAGCTTAACAAAACACGCAGCAACGTTACCAGCGGTGGTTTAGGCACTATGGGTTTTGCATTGCCAGCTGCAATTGGCGCTAAATACGGCGCTCAGGATAGAACGGTTGTGGCCATTATAGGCGATGGCGGTTTCCAAATGACCTGCCAGGAGTTGGGTACCATTATGCAAAGCGGTGTTGATGTTAAGATCATTATTCTTAACAATCACTTTTTGGGCATGGTGCGCCAATGGCAAGAGTTGTTTAACTCACGTCGTTACTCTTTTGTTGATATTCAAAGCCCTGATTTTGTGGCCCTGGCTGCTGCTTACCGGATACCGGGCAAAAGCATAACAGAACGTACAGATCTGCAAGGTGCGTTAAAGGAAATGTTGGAAACAAACGGTTCGTTCCTGTTAGAGGTGAATGTTTTGAAAGAGAACAACGTGTTCCCGATGGTACCACAGGGATGTAGTGTGTCAGAAATCAGGTTGAAATAAAAGTGAATGGTTGATTGGGTTGATTAAGTGAGTAGTTGACCTAACCATTCTAAATTGAGAGCAAAAATTAATATGAGTGCGTGCTAATTGGCGAATAACTTAATCAACCCAATCAACCACTCACCATTTAACTAAAGAAACAATGAGCGATCATCAGGATATAGAAAAAAAAGAGTTTAATATCACCATCTACACCGAGAACCAGGTAGGGTTATTAAACCGCATAGCTATTATTTTTACGCGCCGTAAGATCAATATAGACAGCTTAAACACTTCGCCATCAGAGGTTGAAAGCATACACCGCTTCAATATAGTTATAACCGAATCGGAAGAAGTAGTGCGTAAACTTACCCGCCAGATTGAGAAACAGGTGGAGGTTTTAAAGGTGTATTACAATACTAACGAAGACATCATCTGGCAGGAACTTGCACTTTACAAAGTGTCTACAGATGTAATTGCCGAGAAGGTGAGTGTTGAACGTTTGTTGCGCGAAAATGGCGCACGTGCGGTGGTTATCCGTAAGGATTATACTGTGTTTGAAACCACTGGCCATCGCGAAGAAACGGATAACCTGATCGCCATTTTACAGCCTTATGGTTTGATAGAATTTGTACGCAGTGCAAGGGTAGCTATCATCAAAAACAGCGAAGGCTTTAACACAAAACTACGCGAGTTTGAAAGAATGGAACCGGGCGAGGAAGTGATGGAGAATGAATATCTGAACAAGGGTCAGAAAGTATTTACCATGTAATTCAGGAAAATGGACTTTGTACTTGACATAGCTAAACATACCCGTTCCAACTTCATCAAACTGATGGACGGTTTGACTACTGAACAGTTGAACGTTATACCTCAAGGTTATAATAATAACATTGCCTGGAACTTTAACCACATTGTTGCGGCGCAACAAACGCTGTGCTATATACGTGGCCATGTTGATACGCGCATACCATTAGATAGGATTGCTAAATATCAACGCGGTACCAGTCCGCAGGGATTTATTAGTGAGGAAGAGCTTAACTATTACAAAGAGAAAGCCTTTACCCTGTTAGATGACCTAAAGGCTGATGTGGACGCAAAGCTATTTGGCAATTACGAAGAGATCACCACTTTTTTTGGCGTAACGCTTAGTAACATCAACCATGCAGTGAATTATTTTGTAACCCATGATAACCTGCATTATGGCTACGCCCTGTCATTACGGCGCGCGGTTTTAGCGGAATTAGAAGATACAATTAAATAATAAGTCAAACTTAAAATCGGTGGAATCACCCCAAGTCGGTGAAATCACAATAAAACAATAAAAACAAAAAACAATGGCAAAATTAAATTTCGGTGGCACTGAAGAAAATGTAGTGACCCGCGAGGAGTTCCCTTTAGCAAAAGCACAGGACATCCTTAAAAACGAAACCGTAGCAGTTATAGGTTACGGTGTTCAAGGTCCTGGCCAAGCGCTTAACCAAAAAGACAACGGCATCAACGTAATTGTTGGTCAGCGTAAAAATTCAAAAACATGGGATAAAGCTATTGCTGATGGCTTTGTACCGGGCGAAACCCTTTTTGAAATTGAAGAAGCTTTAGAAAGAGGAACAATAATTTGCTACCTGTTGAGCGACGCTGCTCAAATAGCTTTGTGGCCAACAGTTAAAAAACACTTAACCCCGGGTAAAGCATTATACTTCTCTCATGGTTTCGGTATCACTTTCAACGAGCAAACAGGCATTATTCCTCCTGCTGATGTTGACGTATTTTTGGTTGCTCCAAAAGGATCAGGTACTTCATTGCGCCGCATGTTTTTGCAAGGCCGTGGCTTAAACTCAAGCTACGCCATCTTCCAGGATGCTACAGGTAATGCATTTGACCGTGTTATAGCTTTAGGTATTGCTGTAGGCAGTGGTTATTTGTTCGAAACAGATTTCCGTAAAGAAGTATTTAGCGACTTAACCGGCGAGCGTGGTACGCTGATGGGTTGTATCCAGGGTATCTTCGCTGCTCAATACGAAGTATTACGCAGCAATGGTCACTCACCATCTGAGTCTTTCAACGAAACTGTTGAAGAGTTGACCCAATCATTAATGCCACTGGTTGCAGAAAACGGTATGGACTGGATGTATGCTAACTGCTCAACTACAGCACAACGTGGTGCTTTAGATTGGTGGAAACCATTCCGTGATGCAACTAAACCTGTGTTTGAAGAATTGTATAACAGCGTTGCTACCGGCAAAGAGTCTCAGCGTTCTATCGACTCAAACAGCAAAGATGATTACCGCGAGAAACTTGATGCTGAATTAGCAGAATTACGCGAAAGCGAATTATGGCAGGCAGGTAAAACAGTACGTAGCTTACGTCCTGAAAACCAGGCTGTAGAAGCGTAAGCCCCCCGGCCCCCTAAAGGGGGAGCAACAAGGCAAATGAATATTTAGCGATGGGTTTTATACCCATCGCTATTAAAAGATAAAAGGATACTCGTTAAAATGCAAACAGTTAATAAATACATCAAACGAGATCCGGACACGAATAAGATGTTCGACGCGCGTAATCTGGATAATGATTACGCAACGTTAAAAAGCCTGTTAAAACCAGGCATGCAGGTTTTAGATGTTGGCTGCGGAACAGGAGCAATATCGAAGGACATAGCAAAAAGGGTAGGGCCGCAAGGGCACGTTACCGCAATTGACAATACGGAGCATTTTATTATCAGCGGAAGAGAAACTTATGGCGACGTTGAAAATCTGGAACTGATCTGCAAGGATCTGTTTGATTTTGATACTGATAAAAAGTTTGATCTGATAGTAACGGCCAGAACCCTGCAATGGTTAAGTAACCCTGTGCAGGCTTTGGCCAAAATGAAAAACATGCTTAAGCCCGGCGGATGGTTATCTGTTTTAGATTATAACCATACGGCGATAGAATGGCAGCCCGAACCACCGGCAAGTATGCTGGTATTTTATGCTGCATTTTTAAGGTGGCGCAACGATGCCGGAATGAACAACCGTGTGGCTGATGATGCTGCCGGATATTTTGAAGAGTTAGGCATTAAAAACATTGAAGTATTTGATGCTGACCAAACTTATAAAAAAGGCGAAAGTGATTTTATAAGTAAGATTGGAATATGGTCACAAGTGGCACAGTCAACTCAAATGGTTGATGAAGGCTATATTACCAACCAGGAGCGGTTAAAGGCTATTGAAGATTATAATAATTGGATAGCAACAGATGCCGAGCAAATGGTAATGAAATTAAAAGAGACAAGAGGTCAGGTTTAAACACCTGTTAATAATATTAAGGATAATAGATAAACATATGTTACACGATCCCAACCGAGTCTACGTTTTTGATACCACGCTGCGCGATGGCGAGCAGGTACCGGGTTGCCAGTTGACAACCCCTGAAAAAATAGAAATTGCCCGAGAACTGGAGACACTGGGCGTGGACATTATTGAAGCAGGCTTCCCTATATCAAGCCCGGGCGATTTTCAGAGCGTGGTAGAAATATCAAAGGCTGTTAAAAACCCAACCGTATGCGCACTTACCCGCGCAAACAAAGGCGACATTGACGCCGCCGTTGCAGCCTTGCAGTATGCCAAACATCCGCGCATACATACCGGCATTGGATCGTCAGACATGCACATTAAGCATAAATTTAACAGCACCCGCGAAGAGATATTGGAGCGTGCCGTTGAAGCTGTTAAGTATGCCAAGAAATCAGTAGAAGATATTGAGTTTTATGCCGAGGATGCCGGCCGGGCCGATGTTGTTTTCCTGGCACAAATGGTTGAAGCTGTTATTGCAGCAGGCGCTACAGTAGTTAACATTCCTGATACGAATGGCTATTGCCTGCCTGACCAATACGGCGCGAAAATAAAGTTCCTGAAAGAGAACGTTAAAAATATTGATAAAGCCATTATCTCCGTTCATTGTCATAATGATCTGGGTTTGGCTACAGCAAACTCCGTAGCGGGTTTACAGAACGGTGCCCGCCAAATTGAGGGTACCATAAACGGTATTGGCGAACGCGCAGGCAACACTTCTATTGAAGAGGTGGTGATGATTTTAAGAACGCATCAAACACTTGGCTTGCATACCAATATCAACAGCAAAAATTTTTATGAGATAAGCCGCATGGTAAGTACGCAAATGCGTATGCCGGTGCAGCCTAACAAAGCAATAGTAGGTAGCAATGCCTTTGCGCATAGCTCAGGTATTCACCAGGATGGTTTCCTGAAAAACAGGGAAAATTACGAGATCATTCGTCCGGAAGATGTTGGTTTCCCGAGCGCTACTATAGTACTTACCGCCCGGAGCGGAAGACATGCGCTGAAATACCACTTAGAGCGTTTAGGTTACAACCTGAGCAAAGAGGAGTTAGCAGACGCTTATCACCGCTTCTTAATACTGGCTGATGGCAAATTAGATATCAATGATGATGATCTGGTTACATTGATGGTGGGTGAAAAAGTGAGTGGTTGATTGGGTTGAATAAGTGAGTAGTTAATCGCTAAATAAAGAAATTGAAATTAAATAAGTGAGTATAGAACGGGGCGATAACCTAATCAACCCAATCAACAACTCACCAATAACTATAAAAAAAATGAGCACGACATTATTTGATAAGGTGTGGGACAGCCATGTCATCCGCAAAATTGAAGGCGGTCCTTCGGTAGTTTTTATTGACCGTCACCTTATTCACGAAGTTACCAGTCCGGTAGCATTTTTGGGTTTAAAAAGCCGCGGTGTAAAGGTTCTATATCCTGAGCGTACATTCGCAACTGCCGACCACAACACACCAACTATCAACCAACATTTACCTGTTGCAGATCCGCTTTCGGCTAACCAGTTACACATGCTGGAAGAAAACTCTAACGAGTACGGCATCAGCTATTGGGGATTAGGTCACCAAAAAAATGGTATTGTACACGTAGTAGGGCCGGAGTATGGCATTACACAACCGGGTGCCACCATAGTTTGTGGCGATTCGCATACCTCAACGCATGGTGCATTTGGCGCTATTGCTTTTGGTATCGGCACGTCAGAGGTGGAGATGGTATTGGCATCGCAATGTATTATGCAGCCTAAGCCTAAAAAAATGCGCATCAATGTTACTGGTAAACTGGGCCGAGGTGTTACGCCTAAGGATGTGGCTTTGTTCATTATATCTCAATTAACAACATCAGGCGCAACAGGTTATTTTGTTGAGTACGCCGGTGAAGTTTTTGAAAACATGACCATGGAAGGCCGCATGACGGTTTGTAACCTGAGTATTGAAATGGGCGCGCGCGGTGGCATGATTGCTCCAGACGAAACAACCATCAACTACGTAAAGGGCCGCGAGTTTACGCCTAAAGGTGAAGCATGGGATAAAGCAGTAGCTTATTACAGAACGCTTAAAACAGATCCTGACGCGGTTTTTGACAGGGAATATAATTTTGATGGCTCAACCATTGAACCTATGATAACCTACGGTACCAACCCGGGTATGGGTATGGGTATATCTCATGATATTCCGGATGCTGACCAGGTTGAAGGTGGCGCGGCTACTTACGAAAAATCATTAGGCTACATGGGTTTCCACGAAGGCGACAGCATGATCGGTAAACCGGTTGACTATGTTTTTGTGGGCAGCTGTACCAATGGTCGTATAGAGGATTTCCGCGCTTTCACATCGTTAATTAAAGGTCGCCACAAAGCAGATAATGTAACTGCTTGGCTGGTTCCCGGATCGCACATTGTTGAAGCGCAGATAAAAGATGAAGGATTGCTGGCGATATTGAACGAAGCAGGTTTTGAATTACGTCAGCCTGGCTGCTCAGCTTGTTTGGCTATGAATGATGACAAGGTGCCTGCCGGTAAATACGCGGTGAGCACATCAAACAGAAACTTTGAGGGCCGCCAAGGTCCGGGTGCGCGCACTATGCTTGCCAGCCCGCTGGTAGCAGCAGCAGCAGCTGTAACCGGTGTAGTAACCGATCCGAGAACATTATTAACAGAGGAATACGCATAGAAGTTCATAGTTGATAGTTAATGGTTCATAGCACTCATCGCTATATTAAACCATGAACTATGAACCATGAACCATGAACCAAACAACATGGCATACGATAAATTTACAGTATTGAGAAGCACGGCAGTGCCGCTTCCGATAGAAAATATAGACACCGACCAGATCATCCCGGCACGCTTTTTAAAGGCTACTGAGCGTGTTGGTTTTGGTGATAACCTGTTCCGCGACTGGCGTTACAATCCCGACAATTCTCCTAAAGCGGATTTTGTTTTGAACAACCCTACTTACAAGGGTAAAATATTGGTTGGCGGTAAAAACTTTGGGTCAGGCTCATCGCGCGAGCATGCTGCCTGGGCGGTTTATGATTATGGTTTCCGTTGCGTGGTATCCAGCTTTTTCGCGGATATTTTTAAAGGCAACTGCTTAAACATTGGTGTTTTGCCGGTGCAGGTAAGCCCTGAGTTTGCTGATAAGATATTTTCTGCTATCCACGCTGATCCAAACACCGAGTTAGAGATCAGTCTGCCTGAACAAACCATCACTTTGGTATCAACTGGCGAAAAGGAGTCTTTTGATATCAACTCCTACAAAAAGAATAACATGCTGAACGGCTTTGATGATATTGATTACCTGTTAAGCCTTAAACCTGATATTGAAACGTTTGCTGCGGCAAGGCCTTTCTGATAAAACTTTAAATCCCCTCTTGAGAGGGGGCGCAAAGGGCAGTGCGGCTGCGGGGGTGTGTTAATCAGCGTTCAAACACACACCTACACCCCTCTCAAAGAGGGGAATCACACAGGCCGCCGCTCGTTGTGCTATCAAATACAGGCGTTTCATAAAATGAAACGCTTTTACGTTATAAAATCCAGCAATGGAAAAAAGAAGAATAGAGATAATGGACACCACACTCCGCGATGGGGAACAAACATCGGGTGTGTCTTTTTCCGTATCCGAAAAATTGACCATTGCGCAGTTATTGCTTGAGGAGCTTAAGGTTGATAGGGTAGAGGTTGCTTCGGCGCGGGTATCTGATGGTGAGTTTCAGGCTGTGCAGGCAATAACCAACTGGGCGGTTGAGAATGGCTACTCAAATAATATTGAAGTATTATCTTTTGTTGATAATGGTGTTTCAATAGACTGGATGCTGCGGGCAGGGGTTAAGGTTCAGAATTTACTTACCAAAGGATCGCTTAATCACTTAACCCATCAACTTAAAAAAACACCCGAGCAGCATTTCGCCGAGATAGCGCATGTAATAGCGCATGCTGCGGAAAATGGCATTGCCACCAATGTTTACCTGGAAGACTGGAGCAATGGGATGCGTAATTCGCCCGACTACGTTTTTCAATACCTCGATTTTTTAACGAAGCAGGCGGTTAAAAGAATAATGCTGCCTGATACGCTGGGCGTTTTAACGCCCCTGGAAACCTTCCTTTTCATCAGCAAAATAAAAGAGCGCTATCCTAAAACGCACTTTGATTTTCATGCCCATAACGATTATGATCTGGGTACTGCCAATGTGCTTGAGGCGGTAAAGGCAGGCATAAACGGCTTGCATTTAACAGTAAATGGCATGGGCGAACGTGCAGGTAATGCGCCATTAGCAAGTGCCATAGCGGTACTGCATGATTTTGTTCCGGATGTTGTGGTGCAGATAACAGAATCATCCATATATACAGTAAGTAAGCTGGTAGAAACTTTTTCGGGTGTTCGCATACCGTCTAACAAACCTATTGTTGGCGATAATGTGTTTACGCAAACTGCAGGCATTCACGCCGATGGAGATAACAAAAACAACCTTTATTTTAATGATCTGCTACCTGAGCGTTTTGGCCGCAAGCGTGAGTATGCTTTAGGTAAAACATCAGGAAAAGCAAATATTGAGAAGAATTTACAGGAGTTGGGCCTTAAGCTTAACGATGCAGATTTAAAAAAAGTTACCCAGCGCGTTATTGAGTTAGGCGATAAAAAGGAAGTGGTTACCAAGGAGGATCTGCCTTACATTATTTCTGACGTGCTGGATAGCAGCCTGTATGAAAACAAAGTAATTGTTGAATCGTACGTGCTGATGAACGCGATGGGATTGCGTCCGTCGGCAACTATTGCTATGCAGATTGACGGCGAACGTTTTGAAGAGAACGCACAGGGCGACGGGCAGTTTGATGCCTTTATGAATGCGTTAACCAAAGTTTATGGCAAAAAGGGCTGGGAGTTGCCAAGACTAATAGACTATGCGGTGCGCATAGCACCGGGCAGTAGCTCTGATGCGCTATGCGAAACCATTATTACCTGGAAAACGAAAGATCGTAAATTTATAACACGTGGGCTTGATTCAGACCAAACGGTTTGCGCCATTAAGGCTACGCAGAAAATGCTGAACATTATTTGAGGGAGAATCAAGAGACAAGAATCAAGAACCAAGATAAATTATTCAATAAATCATAATTCTAATTAATCGGTGAAATCAAGAATCATCGGTGAAATCAATAAACAAAATGAAATTAAACATCGCCCTTTTAGCAGGAGACGGAATTGGTCCTGAGGTTATAGATCAGGCAGTAAAAGTATCAAACGCGATTGCCGCAAAATTTGGTCATGAAATTACCTGGACATCAGGTTTAACAGGCGCTGCCGCTATTGACGCGGTAGGCGAGCCTTACCCTGACTCAACCCATGAAATTTGCATGGCAGCTGATGCAGTACTGTTCGGAGCAATTGGTCACCCCCGTTTTGATAATGACCCAACAGCTAAAGTGCGCCCGGAGCAAGGCTTGCTAAAAATGCGTAAAGCTTTAGGCTTGTATGCTAACGTGCGCCCAACTTTTACTTTCCCATCGTTAATTGATAACTCACCGCTAAAGCGTGAGCGCATTGAAGGTACTGACCTGATCATCCTGCGTGAATTGACAGGCGGTATTTATTTTGGTGCACGTGGTCGTTCAGAAGATGGTAACACCGCTTTTGATACCTGTACTTACACTAAAGACGAAGTAACCCGGTTAGCCAAATTAGGCTTTGAACTGGCCATGACCCGTAGCAAAAAATTGTGCTGTGTTGATAAAGCTAACGTGCTGGAAACATCACGCCTTTGGAGACAAACCGTACAGGCCATGGAAAAAGATTATCCGGAAGTTACTGTGAGCTATGAGTTTGTTGATGCTGTTGCTATGCGTTTGGTGCAATGGCCAAACAGCTATGACGTATTGATAACCGAAAATCTGTTTGGCGATATTTTAACAGATGAGGCATCAGTTATTTCAGGATCAATGGGATTGATGCCTCATCTGTTAAAATATCGCCAAACAGATTTTCGGTTATCAATACGTCATAGCTGTTTGGCGATAT
>Ga0247740_1000266_pt1 | contig 27587 bp, 28 predicted proteins | sample UWRJL148409B2_FD_180942 | JGI IMG/M metagenome (GOLD analysis project Ga0247740, IMG submission 180942) | Plant litter microbial communities from Arlington Agricultural Research Station in Wisconsin, United States - UWRJ-L148-409B-2 | ecosystem: Environmental > Terrestrial > Plant litter >...
TAATAATGTTGATTTAGAAGCCGCTAAAAAATACAATATAAAAGTATGTCGCGTTCCGGCATATTCGCCTCAGGCAGTTGCAGAACATGCGATTGCGATGATTCTGACTTTAAACAGAAAAACACATAAAGCCTACAATAGAGTTCGTGAACAAAACTTTTCCCTAAACGGATTATTAGGTTTTGATTTATTCGGAAAAACAATCGGAATTATTGGGACGGGAAATATCGGAAAAGCTTTTGCAAAAATCGCTTTAGGTTTTGGATGTAAAGTTTTGGCTTATGATATTGTCACCAATGATGAAATGATAAAAGACGGAGTTAAATTTGTTTCTCTTGAAGAAATCTTTAAATCGAGCGACATTATTTCTTTGCATTGCCCATTAAACGAGCAAACTAAGCACATCATTAATAAGAAGTCTATCGACGAAATGAAAGACAGCGTTATGATTATCAATACAAGTCGTGGCGGATTAATAGAAACAGCTTGTGTTATTGAAGGTTTAAAAGAAGGTAAAATTGGATATCTTGGAATCGATGTTTACGAGCAGGAAGAAAAACTATTCTTTAGAGATCTTTCTGCAGATATTATTCAGGACGATGCGATTCAGCGTTTAATGAGTTTTCCTAATGTTTTGGTTACGGCGCATCAGGCCTTTTTTACCAACGAAGCTTTAACTCAGATTGCTTTGGTTACTTTCAGTAATATAAAATCTTTGCTAACCCGTAATGATATTGAAAATAAAGCAGCTTTGCTGGTTTAAAAGAATCTTAAACTTTAAAAAGAAAAATTATGAAAAATAAACTTTTAGTGGCAGTTATGATTCTGGGAATGATGTCATGCCAAAACAAAGATAAAACCGACTCAAAAAGTATCATCAAAACAATTGCCGAAGATACCTTATCAAAAACCGTTGCGGGAACGGCAGATGTAAGCGATGCTCCTGCAAAAGATGATAAAGCAGTCGAATTGATTCGAAAGCAATTGAATATTCTATTAAAGACAGATCTTCCTGCAATGACAAAAGAAGACAGATTTTTTTACTACGAAGCTTTCGATTTGAATAACGATAAAAAAGACGAATATTTCGTTGGTTTCTCTAATCCTTATTTCTGCGGAAGCGGAGGTTGTTCGGGTTATATCCTAAATAATGACGGAAGTTTAATCAATAAGTTCACCGTAACCGATTTCCCGATTCTCGTTACCACTTCAGCATCTGAAAAATTTTACGATCTTATATTCGAAACCGGTGGAAAATTTCATCTCATAAAAATGAAAAACGGCAAATACCCGTCAAACCCATCCGTTCAGGAAATTTGGAAAGGTGAAACTCCTAAAGAAAATACTAAGGTTTTGGATATTCAGGGAAAGAAATTAGAGAAGTATTCGTTTTAATATTATATTTGAGAAAGCCACTCTAGATCTTCTCTGTCTAAATCTTCTTGAGAAATAATTCTGCCATATTTTATATCTTCTTCGCTTTGTTTAAGTATATCTAATTCATATTTTTCGAATTGGTAAGTTTTTGAAGTATTCATGATTAAAGGATTTTAAATTAAATTTAAATAAAAAACCCGACAAATTTTTAAAAATCTGTCGGGTTTGAATATTAATACAATTTTGGAATTTTAAAATTTACTCCACCAATTCCACAAATTTAAACTCACCCTCAACAGCAACTTTAGTCAAACCGTGTTTAGATAAGTTTTTCATAGAAGCATCCCATTTTTTACCGCTTAAATTCGCAGTAATTTTTAGTTGCTGAAGATCCATTTTGTTTTCATTTCCTTTCAATAAATCTAAGATGAATTTTTCTTCATCAGACAATTCAATCTGAGCTTGTTTTTTCTCCGGACGCATTTGCGGGAACAATAAAACTTCCTGAATCGATGCGTTGTTTGTTAAGTACATAATCAAACGGTCCATACCAATTCCCATTCCGGATGTTGGCGGCATACCATATTCTAATGCTCTTAAGAAATCTTCATCAATAACTCCGTTTGCTTCATCATCACCTTTTTCAGCCAAACGCATTTGGTCTTCAAAACGCTCACGCTGATCAATTGGGTCATTTAGTTCAGAATAAGCATTTGCAATTTCTTTACCACAAACCATCAATTCAAAACGTTCAGTAAGATCTGGATTATCGCGGTGCTCTTTACAAAGAGGCGACATTTCTTTAGGATAATCAGTAATAAAAGTTGGCTGAATATAATTCCCTTCGCATTTAGCGCCAAAAATCTCATCAATCAGTTTTCCTTTCCCCATTGTTTTATCAACGTCAATTCCCATTCCTCTGGCAGCTTCGAACAATTCTTCTTCGCTTTTTCCAGAGATATCAAAACCGGTAAAATGTTTGATAGAATCTGTCATTGTAACACGAGCATACGGCGCTTTAAAGTTAATTTGGTGTTCACCAAAAGTCACTTCGCTGGTTCCGTTTACAGCAATGGCACAATGCTCAAGCAAACCTTCAGCAAATTCCATCATCCAGTTGTAGTCTTTGTAGGCTACATATATTTCCATAGCGGTAAATTCAGGATTATGCGTTCTGTCCATACCTTCATTTCTAAAGTTTTTCGAGAATTCATAAACACCATCAAATCCACCAACAATTAATCTTTTCAAATACAATTCGTTTGCAATACGCATATAAAGCGGAATGTCAAGCGAATTATGGTGCGTGATAAAAGGTCTCGCCGCAGCTCCACCAGGAATCGATTGTAAAACCGGAGTTTCAACTTCAAGATATCCTGCATCGTTAAAATAACCACGCATTGCAGTATACAACTTCGTACGTTTGATAAAGTTTTCCTTTACTTGCGGATTCACAGTTAAATCTACATAACGCATTCTGTAACGTAACTCAGGATCTGTAAAAGCATCATGAACGTTTCCGTCTGTGTCAACTCTTGGTAAAGGAAGCGGACGAAGTGTTTTACTTAAAAAAGTAAATCCGCTCACACGAATACATTGTGCACCAACTTGTGTAGTAAACAATTCACCTTCGATACCAACAAAGTCACCTAAATCAGTTAATTTTTTAAATACCGTATTGTATAAAGTTTTATCATCACCTTCACACAAAACATCGCGATTCACATACAATTGTATACGACCTTCGCTATCCTGCAATTCAGCAAAACAAGCTTTCCCCTGATCACGAACACTCATTAAACGTCCGGCAACGATCACCTTCTTACCCTCTTCAAAAGATTCCTTCACCTGCTTGGAAGTATGATTTACAGGAAAAAGATTAGCCGGATAAGGATTGATTCCTAAGTTGCGTAAGTTTTGAAGTTTTTCTCTTCGGATGATTTCTTGTTCTGATAATGCCATTTTGTGCTCTTTTTTAAGTGCGCAAAGATAAAGAAAAGAATGTAGATTTCAGAATGCAGGTTTTAGATTTTTTGAAGCAGTAAATTATTGCATTTCAATTGCGTTTTGTCCCGCTATTCACTTGTATCTTTTTTGCAGAAAAAGCAAAAAAGGATACCGCTTCTATCGGGGCTAAATTAGAAATTTCAGTTTTCAAAAGACGTATTAGTTGGGATGTTTGTCATTGCGAGGAACGAAGCAATCACAAGATCTAAATCAAATTGAGGTAAAAAAGAAATAGACAATCAAAATGAGATTGCTTCGTTCCTCGCAATGACAAACAAAAAAACCTCAGTATCTTAGCAATTCAGAACCTCAGAAACTTTCAAGAAAATGAAAATCATAAAAGCCTTTCTGCTCTTAATTTTAGTCTCAAGCTGTCAGATCACAGAAACTATAAAAATAAACCCAGACGGAAGCGGAACTATTGAAGTTTTTCAATTACGCGACGAAAATAGTTATTTGCAATTAGGGCGCCCTTATTCTGATTCTGAAAAATTTACAGATACATTATTTGTTTTTCAGGATTACATTACAAAATATGCAACCACATTTGTGAAATTTAATAAATCAGATCAGGCATTGTTTCAGGAACATGCCAACGTAAGAATGCATATTAAAGTAGATCCCGTTCAAATGGAAAATTTTAATATAATTTCTTCTGACTTTAAAAAAATAGAAGAAATACCTAATCTTTACGAGAGTATTAGTTTGGCAAGTTCTTTAAAAGAAAATTATCCGGTTTCAAAAGAATCCTTTAGAATAAAATATACTTTCGATGGATTTACTTTCAAAAGAAATCTGGTAATTGTTGATCAGCAAAAGTTTGACAAGGACAAAAAAATGCTGGAAGAAAGAAAAAAAATGTATGCTAAGTATAAATTAGCGCAGTCGTATACTTTAAAATATCATTTTCCCAGAGAAATAAAATCGGTTTCAAACGAAAAAGCAGTTATCAGTGCCGATAAAAAAACAATGACATTAGAATTTCAACTTTCAGATTGTTTACAAAATCCTGAAATAACGAATCTCGAAGTGGTCTTAGAGCAAAAAGACCTTGAATAGTGTCGTCTTCGGATCTTAGAACCTTAGTTTCTTAGAATCTTAAAAAATAAAATAGTCTTCGTATCTTTGATAAAAAATTAGCCATTATGAAATTATACAAGTTACTTAGTTTTTGTTTTGTATTAGCAACATTAACAAGCTGCACATTAACTGAAAATATATATGTAAACGATAACGGAACCGGAAAGTTTTCTGTAGATATGGATGGTTCGTCTTTAATGGCGATGGCCGGTGACCAGCTGGGACCTGATGCCAAAAAGAATATAGATTCTACTTTTACCTTCAAGCAATTGTTTGAAGAAAAAAAAGACAGTATTGCAAAACTGTCTCCGGAAGCCCAGAAAGAACTTAAAAAACTCGAAAATTTTGTAGTAAACACCAAAATGAATAGCGAGAAAAAAGAGTTTTTAATGACCATTTCAACTGATTTTAAAAACGTAAATGAGTTGCAGGATGCATTGCAATCGCTAAGTGCGCTTCAAAGATTAGAAGGCGGAGCAAGTGCTGCGACACCTTTTGGGAAAGGCTTAGGAGATAATAACAGTAAATTAAGTTATACCTACGACGGAAAGAAATTCACCCGTAAAGCTGTTATCGATAAACAAAAAGTGGCTGAAAAAGCAAAAGATTCTACGGCAGATATGTCTAAGATGATTTTTGCATCTTCAAATTATATTATAAAATACCATTTTCCTAAGAAAATAAAAAAAGTATCGAACCCAAATGCTTTGTTTAGCGAGGATCGAAAATCAATTACAATTCAATACCCTTTTACGGATTATATGGAGAATCCTGACAAACTTAACTTTGATGTAGAGTTTGAAAAATAATTAAAATGAATAAAAAAATTCAACTTCAGGATTTAGGAAGTAAAGACTATAAATCGACCTGGGAATATCAGGAAGAAATTTTTAAAGATATAGTCGACTTAAAAATCAAAAACCGAAGAGAAGAACTTGATTTGCCAACACCTAATTATTTACTTTTTGTAGAACATCCGCATGTGTATACTTTGGGTAAAAGCGGAGATCTTGAAAATCTTTTATTAAACGAAAAACAGCTCGAAGCAAAAGGAGCCACTTTTTATAAAATCAATCGTGGCGGAGATATTACCTATCACGGCCCGGGACAAATTGTAGGTTATCCCATTCTGGATTTAGAAAATTTCTTTACAGACATTCATAAATACTTACGTTTTCTGGAAGAAGCTATCATCCTGACTTTAGAAGAATACGGCTTAAAATGCGGCCGAAGCGAAGGCGAAACCGGAGTTTGGCTCGATGCTGGAACTCCCTTTGCACGAAAGATTTGTGCGCTTGGAGTACGCGCTTCACGATGGGTAACCATGCACGGATTTGCCTTAAATGTAAATGTTGACTTAGGATATTTTGACAACATTATTCCGTGTGGAATTCGAGGAAAAGGCGTTACTTCTCTACAAGTAGAACTTGGTGTAGAAAAAGTTGATGAAGCCGAAGTAAAGGCTAAAATCGTAAAACATTTGACCCAATTATTTGAAGCAGAATTCGTTTGATGAACTTTTAATTGAATAGATTTTTATTTGTGAGTGTACGAGAGAAATACAATTTTTTACATAACTAGTAAGAATAATGGAGCATAAGATTTAACCACAAAGTCCGCAAAGGTTTCACAAAGTTCAGAAAGAGTTTTTAGTGAAGTTTTATTTTAAAAAAAAAACAAGTTCGCAAAGCTTTGTGCTCTTTGTGTTTTTACAAAATTTTAAGGGTGAAAAACTTTGTGTTCTCTGTGTTAATAATTACACCCAACTAGTCTTTTAAATATAAATAGTATGAAAAATGCTGAAGAAAATAACAATTATCGAATTGCCGTTCCTTCAGCATTTGAAACTGTTTTTTCTCATTTTTATTTTGCCGAAAATAAAACGTCATTACCCATAACAAAAACTTTATTGCCAAGTTTTCAAACCATTTTGGTTTTTAACTTTGGAACAAAATCATCTTTAAAATCGCAGCAGAATACTTTTTTAGAAGTTGAAAAATGTATGGTTCTCGGTCCAATAAAACAAGCTTTTGATTATACATTAGAACCCAATTCAGAGATTTTGGTAGCCAATTTCAAAGAAGATGCTTTTTACAGATTCTTTGGCAATGCAATGTTTGATTCGTTGCCCATTCATCCCGATGCTTTAATTGATGAAAACTGTTTTACTCTTTTGTGGGAAGAACTTCAAAAACTTTCTGATACAAAAGACCGTGTCGATTATATTTTAGATTTCTGTAAACCTTATTTAAGGGAACAAAAGGAGATAACAACGCTTTTAACCGATTTTCAAAACCAAAATCTGAATCCCATAAAAGCAATTGCTTCGCAGATCAATCAAACCGAAAGAAATATTCAGCTCAATCAAAAGAAATTTTTTGGTTACACTATAAAAGAAGCCAATCGGTATGAAAGGTTTTTAAAAGCAGTAAATCAAATTCAGGAAAATATAATAAACGAGTCAAAAACAGATTGGCTAACGATTGTTGACCAATGCGGTTATTACGATCAAAGTCAGCTCATTCATGACTTTAAATATTATATGAATATTTCGCCCACAAAATTCCTGAAATTTCAAAACGATATCTGCAGCTCAAAGCCAGGATAAATCAGATTTCGTTTTCTTACAATTGTACTCAAACCTTGCGTTCTACATTTGTCATGTTAATCTTTAAAAACAGAAAACATGAAAAATTTAATTGTTTATGCGCATCCCAATTCAGGCAGTTTAAATCATTTCTTCAAACAAACTGTACTCGAAATCCTTCAGGAATCCGGAGAAGAAATTGCTGTTCGAGATTTGAATGAGATCAATTTTAATCCCGTACTTTCTTTAGAAGATATGAATGGGCAAAGAATGGGAACGGTTGCTGATGATGTTAAAACAGAACAAGATTTTATAACGTGGGCAGATCGTATTATTTTTATTTACCCAATTTGGTGGACAGGAATGCCGGCAATTATGAAAGGTTATATTGATCGTGTTTTTAGTTACGGATTTGCTTATCGATACGATCAGGGAATTCAAAAAGGTTTGCTGACCGGAAAGAAAACAATCATTATCAATTCGCACGGAAAATCAAATGCAGAATATGAAGCAATGGGAATGGATAAAGCTTTGATATTAACCTCAGATACCGGGATTTTTACCTATTCAGGATTAGAAATTCAACAGCATTTTTATTTTGATAAGGCAGACAGAGCTTCCGCAGATAATATTTCGAATTGGGAAAGTCAGATCCAAACTATTTTAAGTCTATCGGTAAAGAATCAGTTTTGGATAAAAAAATGATTTAAAATTAAAAATAATTGTAAAAACCATAAAAAAGAGCCTTTAATCGTCGAGATTTTGAATGGTCGGTAAATTATGTGAGGGTAGTAGTAGTATGGGTTTTTTATCCTAAATTTGGTTGCGTACTTTATAGTAAAAGCTTTGTCGAATCTAACTTACTGACTTATGAGAAAAATCTACTTTATCTGTTTTATTTTTATGATTAATGGGCTATCTGCTCAAAAGAAAGATAAACTAAATCCAATCGAAGTGTATGAAAAAGCCTGGTCAGAAAGTAAAAGCGAGGCAAGGTTAAAAATAATTAAAACAATTTGGCTGGAGGAAAGCACCTTTGAAGATCCTTCTGCCTCTATAAAAGGAACAGCGGCCCTAAACAATGTTATAAATGAATTTTATAAAAAGTTTCCCGATGCTGTATTTAAGTCTGGTCCAAAAGTGGTAAAAGACAATTATGTAAGTTGGGATTGGAAAATTTTAGATGCAAAAAATAAACTTATAATGGCCGGACGTGATTTTGCCCGACTAAACGGAAAAGGTCAGGTAAGTAAGATTATTGGTTTTTGGAATCCGGAAGCTACTTTGTCTGAGGCAGAGATTTTGAATAATCTTGAAGTAGATAATTTTAAGATTGTTGCTCAATATTACGAAAGTGTTTTTAAAACCAGGGATTTTACTGCAATGGCACATTTAATAGAAGAAGGTGCAGTTTATAATCAGGCTGAAGGATTGCCTTACGGAGGGAAATTTACAGGTTTTAATGAATGGGTAAAAATGTATGCAAAATCAGCTGAATTTTTTGATTTGGAGATAGAAAAAGAGCCTGTTTATTTTAGCGATGCTACAAAAAATGAAGTAATTATTTATTTTACCATAAAGGCGAAAGCAAAAAAATCAGGTAAAACACTTTCGGTACCAATCTCGGAACATTTTGATTTGAAAAATGGAAAAATTACGGACATCAGACCTTTTTATTTTGATACCAAGCAATTTGCAGAATTTCTGAAAAGTAAAAAATAATAGAAATCTAAATCTTTCAATAACAAAAAAAGACTTATCAATTGCGATAAGTCTTTTTTATTGTTATTCAAAATTCAATTCGAGTTGATCCGGCAAAAGCCTAAAACTCATTCGGTGATATTTTGTAGTTCCATATTTTTTTATGGCTTCCCTATGTTCTTTGGTAGGATAACCTTTGTTTTGTTTCCAGTTGTACATAGGGAATTCTTCATGAATCTGATCCATGTATTCGTCTCGATACGTTTTGGCAAGGACAGAAGCTGCGGCAATACTTAAAAATTTACCGTCACCTTTTATGATACTTTGATTCGGAATCGATTTTAGTAATTCAATTTCAGTTAAAGAAAATTGTTTGCCAAAAGTATTTTTCATACCCAATTTGGCATTCAAAGAACGATTACCGTCTACAATAATAAATTCAGGGATATGATGTAGTTTCAGGATACATTCCTGCATGCCTTTCATTGAAGCGTTTAGAATATTAATTTCATCAATTTCGTTGGGATGCAAATGCGTAACAGCAAAACAAAGCGCATGCTGCTCGATGATTGGTTTTAGAAAGACTCTCATCTTTTCAGACAATTGTTTACTATCGTTTAAAAATTCATGCTCAAAATGATTCGGTAAAATTACTGCAGCAGCCGTTACCGGACCGGCCAGACAACCTCTTCCAGCTTCGTCGGTTCCGGTTTCCAAATTAAATCCTGAGAAATTTTTTTCAAGCATTTCTTTTTTTGTTTTAATTCGCAAATATTATAAAATTTTCTTTAAAAACATTCGTTCTCTTACTATTTGCCAAAGCAGTCGTATAAATTCAAGTGTTTTTTTATTTATACGTTTTTATCTTTTACCTTTGCCAGACAAATTTTGCCAAAATAATTCCATATAAAGCGATCAAATGAGAATATTCTTTTTTCTATACCTATTAGTTGTACCCACTTTATTGTTTTCTCAGGAAAAAACTACTTCTAAAAATAGTTTAGATATGAATACTAAATATTCAAGTATAACTGATACTATAAAAAAGAAAAAGGCAAAAATTGCAACAATAGATCAATACCAGATTATTACGCTGGAGCATGATACTACATATGTTGACACTTCGCTAACCATAAAAGGTGCTTATAAACAAAACAATCTTCGTAAGGATGATTTCGGACTTTTGTCTTTTGCAAATATCGGACAGACTTACAATACTTTGCAATATAGCCTGACTAGTTTTTCGCCTTATCCGGAAATTGGTTTTAACGGAAAACACTTTAATTATATGCAGGCCGATCAAATCAATTATTATTCTGCAGCAACACCTCTGACCGAATTGTTTTTTAATACCACAATAAATAAAGGTCAGAATGTAGATTCATTTATTACATTAAATACTTCAAAAAATCTCAACTTTTCTATTGCATACAGAGGTTTACGTTCAGAAGGAGATTATATAAATCAATTGGTAAGTGCGGGAAATTTCAGACTTACAACAAGTTACGCTACAACCGACAGGAGATATGCGATTAATGCACATTATACTTATCAGGATGTTTTGAACGAAGAGAACGGAGGAATTACTACGCCTGCAGATTTTGAAAGTGATAATCCGGATTATAAAAACCGTCAAAGATTGCAAGTGTATCTTACAGATGCTGAATCATTTTTAAAAGGCAGACGTTTGTTTTTTGATCATGCTTTTAGAATAAATCCAACCGAAGGGAATAATAATTTGTATGTAACGCACCAGTTTAATTACGAAAATAAATTTTTCGAATACAATCAGGCAACCGTTCTTTCGGCTGTTGGTACCAGATCAGTAAAACGATTTGGAGAATCATATGTAACAAGCGGTATCAACGACCAGACCCATTATGAAAGACTGTATAATAAGGTAGGAGTAGCTTATGAAAATTCTCTTTTAGGAAAATTCAATTTTTTTGTTGACGATTACAGATCGAATTATAAATACGGAAGAGTCTTAGTAAATACTGCAGGAGTTGTTATTCCTGATAATTTGTATCTGCAAATTAATAATGTAGGCGGACAATTTGAATATCAAAAAAACAAATGGAATGGACGTTTTTTATATTCAAGATCAATTACAGACCAGTCTCTTTCTGATTTAGATGCTAAATTAAAATATGATTTTAATGATAAAATCCAGTTTGATTTTAGATATCGTAATATCAACAAATTACCAAATAATAACTACAATTTGTATCAAAGTAGTTATGTGCAGTATAACTGGTCGAATAATTTTAAAAACGAAAAAATCAATTCGCTTAGCGCTGCTGTTAGCACGCCCTGGTTAAATGCAGAGGTTCAGTACACAGTTTTAAATGATCATTTGTATTTTGCAGATGTTTCTACGGCAGCACAGGTTGCAGTAAATACACAAATTATAAATCCGGCCCAATACGGAAATGCGATAAATTACCTGGAGATAAAAGCAAGCCGTGAATTTAAATTTGGCCCTTTTGCCCTTGATAACACACTTTTATATCAAAAAGTAGATCAGTCAGATTTAATTTTAAATGTGCCTGATTTCGTAACAAGAAATACATTTTATTATTCAGGTCACTTTTTTAAGAAAGCATTGTTTATGCAAACCGGAATCGTTTTTAATTATTTTACAAAGTATTACGGAAATGGTTACAACCCGGTTGTTGGAGAATTTTATGTTCAGAAAGAAAAAGAAATTGGAGGTTATCCGTTATTTGATGTTTTTTTAAATGCCAGAATTCGCCAAACCCGATTCTATGTAAAGGCAGAGCACATCAATGCACTTTTTTCTAAAAGCGACTATTATTCGGCACCTAATAATCCTTATCGTGACTTTGTTATTCGATTTGGTTTAGTTTGGAATTTCTTCCAATAAATTAGGATTATAGTATATTAAAAATCAAATATTAAATTAAATAGAAATGGACTTTTCAAATAACATTTTAGAAACAATTGGTAATACACCATTAGTAAAACTCAACAAAATTGTTGCTGAAATTGATGCTTTAGTATTGGCAAAAGTCGAAACTTTTAATCCTGGAAATTCTGTAAAAGACAGAATGGCCGTAAAAATGGTTGAAGATGCTGAGGCAGATGGCCGATTAAAACCCGGAGGGACTATTATTGAAGGAACTTCTGGAAATACGGGAATGGGATTGGCACTCGTAGCGATCATTAAAGGATATAAACTAATTTGTGTAATATCAGACAAGCAGTCAAAAGAAAAAATGGATATTTTGCGCGCTGTAGGTGCCAAGGTAGTAGTTTGTCCTACAGATGTTGAGCCAACAGATCCAAGATCCTATTATTCTGTTTCAAAACGTCTGGCCGAAGAAACGCCAAATTCATGGTATGTAAATCAGTACGATAATATGTCAAATTCTTTGGCGCATTACGAACAAACCGGACCGGAAATCTGGAAACAGACTGATGGAAAAATCACGCATTTTGTAGTAGGAGTAGGAACAGGCGGAACTATTTCAGGTGTTGGAAAATACTTAAAAGAAAAAAATCCAAATATTAAAATTTGGGGAATCGATACTTACGGTTCTGTTTTTAAAAAATACCATGAAACCGGAATTTTTGACGAAAACGAAATTTACTCTTACATTACAGAAGGAATCGGAGAAGACATTTTGCCTAAAAATGTTGACTTTTCTTTAATAGACGGATTCACAAAAGTAACCGATAAAGATGCAGCCGTTTATACCAGAAAAATTGCTCTTGAAGAAGCTATTTTTGTTGGTAATTCTGCCGGAGCTTGTATAAAAGGACTTTTACAGCTTAAAGAGCATTTTAAGCCAGAAGATGTGGTTGTGGTATTGTTTCATGATTCAGGAAGCCGCTACGTAGGTAAAATGTTTAATGACGACTGGATGCGCGAACGTGGTTTCTTAGAAGAAAATATTACGAAGGCCGAAGACGTAATTAAAGATCATATTGATAAAGAATTAATCGTGGTTCGTACAGAAGAATTGGTTTCTCACGCGATCGAACGTATGCGTAAATACAAAATCTCGCAGATTCCTGTTGTAGATATTACTGGTTTTGTTGGTTCTGTTGATGAAACAGATTTATTTAGAAGTTATGTTGCAGATAAAAACGTCGCCGAAAAACCAATTAAAGAAGTAATGGGAAAACCTTTCCCGATTGTAAAATTAGGAACACCAATTGAGGAAGTTTCTAAATTATTTACCAAAGAAAATGATGCCGTTTTGGTTGATTTAGGAAATGGTAATCATCATATTATTACGAAATATGATATCATTGGATCTATAAAATAATACAATTGTAATAATTCATAAATCCATAAATCTAGTTGTGAAATTAGGTTTATGGATTTTTTAGCTTAATATATTCGAAAATGACTTTTACCGCGATAGATTTTGAAACTGCAACAGGACATCATCCGTGCTCTGTTGGTATCGTTACCGTAGAGAACGGAATAATTGTAGATGAGTTTGTTACTTTGATTAAGCCTCCCAAAAATGAGTATAATCCGTTTACGATTCGTGTACACGGAATTTATCCAAGAGATACTGTAAATGCCAAAACTTTTGTGCAGGTTTATCCTGAAATCGAAAAAAGATTGAAAAACAGAGTAGTGGTGGCACACAACGAAAGTTTTGACCGCAATGTTTTAATGAAATCAATGGCGCTGTATGGTTTGCTTTACGAAGATTTAAATATAGCCGAAAAGTGGGAATGTACCGTTAAGATCTACAAAGCAAAAGGTTTTAAGCCAACTAAATTAAGTGATTGCTGTCGCGAAATGAAAATTCAGCTCAATCATCATGAAGCATTATCTGATGCAAGAGCTTGTGCTAAATTGTATATGTTGAGATAAAAAAGAGATGTTTTTTTTGTAAGATTAATATTATTTTAATTAATTTTAGACTTTTTATCAATTAAAGTAAAAGTCTAAAATGAAAGAAGATTTTCTTCATTATCTCTGGAAATTCAAAAAGTTCGACACTTTGAATTTGAAAACTGCCCAGGACGAACAAATCACGATTATTAAGACCGGAGATTATTTAGAACTTGCCGGACCGGATTTTTTTAATGCCCAAATCACCATAGGAAATCAAAAATGGGCAGGCAATGTCGAAATTCATTTAAAATCTTCTGATTGGTATGTTCATGGTCATGAAAAAGATGCTGCCTACGAAAATGTAATTTTGCACGTAGTTTGGGAACATGATACAGAAATATTTAGCAGAGACAATAATGAGATTCCTGTTTTAATCCTGAAAGATTATGTTGCTTCAGAAATTTTATCCAATTATAACTCCTTAGTAATACCCAAATCCTGGATATTTTGCGAAAAAGATATCGGGAAAATTGACGATTTTATAATAAAAAATTGGCAGGAAAGATTGTTCTTTGAGCGCTTAGAGCGCAAATCGAAATTTATTTATGATTTATTAGAAGAAACAAATCAGGATTGGGAAGGAGTTTTGTTCGTTTTACTGGCAAAGAATTTTGGTTTAAATACAAACGGTAATTCCTTTTTGCAAATAGCGAAATCTATTCCTTTTTCAATTGTTCGTAAAGAAAGCTTTGAAATTGAAAATCTCGAGGCATTACTTTTAGGCACTTCTGGCTTGCTGGATGACGATAAAGAAGATATTTATTTTACCGATTTAAAATTGCGATATTATTATTTACTTAATAAATACCAATTAGAAAAACGTCATATCGATTCAGTACAATTTTTTAAGCACCGACCGGATAATTTTCCAACGATCCGACTTTCGCAATTGGCTAATTTGTATCACAAACATCAAAACTTATTTTCGAAAGTAACAGTTCTAAAATCAGTAAAAAGTGTCTATGAATTATTAAATGTTTCGGCAAGTGTATATTGGAGTAATCATTATCAGTTTGATAAAGAAAGTTTAAGAAAACCGAAATCTTTATCGAAATCATTTATGGATTTGATCATTATCAATACCATAATCCCAATTCAGTTTGCTTATTCCAATATAAGGGGCGAATCTATTGCCGAAGAATTAATAGCATTCATGAATGAAGTTACACCTGAGAAAAATGCTATAATTGATAAGTTTCAATCTTTTGGAGTTTCTGCTAAAAACGCTTTCGAAACGCAAACATTATTAGAACTTAAAAATGAATATTGCAATCAAAAAGCATGTCTAAAATGTGTTCTAGGAGTGGAGTTGCTGAAGAATAAGCAGAATTAGAGAATTAGAAAATGTCTCAATGAGATAATTTTGTACTTTTGTTTTTATTAGCAAATATTAATATCATCCTGAGCGAAGACGAAGGATAAAATCTAACTATGTCAGCAATTTTAAAACTTAAATTCTTTTTTGAAAAATATGGTTTTCATGTTTCTTCAAGATTGGCCGATAAATTGGGTATGCGCGTAACGAGTGTGAGATTGTTTTTTATCTATATTTCGTTTGTTACGGCCGGTTTAGGATTTGGTGTTTATCTTACTTTGGCATTCTGGATTCGCCTCAAAGATTTAATTCGTGCAAAACGTACCTCGGTTTTCGATTTATAAAATATTTAAAACATAAAAAAGGATCATAAAGTAATTTACTCTATGATCCTTTTTTATTTATGTTTAGAAAATTACTTCCCCGGATTGTTTAATTTACTGTTTTTCTTACCGTAAATAAAATAGATTGCTACTCCTAATGCCATCCATACTACAAGTCTAATCCAGCTCTCGTTAGGTAATGAATACATTAAAGCCAAACAAATAATAATCCCTGCAATAGGTACAAATGGTACTAAAGGCGTTCTGAAAGATCTTGGAGCATCTGGCATTTTCTTGCGCATTACCATTACACCAATACAAACTAGTACAAAAGCCAGTAAAGTTCCAATACTTACCATATGTCCTAAATCACTTACCGGAACTAAACCAGCAAATAAACTTACGAATACCAGGAAGAAAAGGTTAGTTTTCCACGGAGTACGAAATTTAGAGTGAATAGAACTGAAGAATGGAGGCAATAAACCATCTTTACTCATAGTGTAAAACACACGGCTTTGTCCCATAAGCATTACTAACATTACAGAAGTGTAACCGGCTAAAATAGCCACGATTAAACCTGTTTGTAAAAAGTCATAACCTGTTTTTGCAAATGCAGTTGCAGCTGGTTTAGCATCTCCTGCAAATTCTCTGTAATTAACAAGACCTGTCATTACGTGAGCGAAAAATACATATAATAAAGTACAGATAATCAAAGATCCTAAAATACCAATTGGCATTCCTTTTTGCGGATTTTTAGCTTCCTGCGCAGCAGTAGATACAGCATCAAAACCAATAAAGGCAAAAAACACAGTTCCGGCTCCTGCAGCAATTCCTGACCATCCAAATTCACCAAAAACACCTGTGTTTTCTGGAATATAAGGCGTATAATTTGCAGTATCAATAAAGCTCCATCCTAAAACAATGAAAACAATTACTACTGCTACTTTTACAACCACTAAAAAGTTGTTTAATGATGCAGATTCTTTAGTTCCTCTAATTAATAATAAAGATAACATTGAGACAATAAATATAGCAGGTAAATTTACAATACCGCCTTCGATTACTGTACCGTCACTAAGTTTTAGAGTTTCCCAGGGCGAACATATAAATTCGTGAGGGAGATGAATTCCATATTTGTTTAATAATTCTAATAAGTAGCGGGACCAGCTAACGCCAACCGTTGCGGCTCCCAAAGCGTATTCTAAAACTAAATCCCAACCAATAATCCAGGCCATAAATTCTCCCATTGTGGCATAAGAGTAAGTATATGCACTACCAGCAACTGGAATCATAGAAGCAAATTCTGCATAACAAAGTCCGGCAAAAGCACATCCAACGGCTGCTAAAATAAAAGAAAGAGTAACTGCTGGTCCTGCATGTTCTGCTGCAGCAATTCCTGTTAACGAGAATAATCCGGCTCCAATAATGGCTCCAACTCCAAGTGCAACGAGTGACCGTGAAGATAGAGTTCTTTTTAAGCCTTTTTCAGATTCGGAAGCTTCGTCAAGCAATACCGAAAGTGGTTTAGTTTTCCAAATTGACATACTATAATATTGGTTTATTGTTATTAAGCTCCAAATGTATCGTTTTTTGTAAAAAATAAAAACAATTATCTCTTTTTAAGTTACAAAATATTAAAATTTTTGACAAAACCTCCGTTGATTATTCTTTAACTGCTGAGATTCATTAAATTAATTGGACTTTAGTAATGAAAAATGCAATTTTAAAAACAATATTATTTTTAGTATAAGTCTTGTTAAATTTATTGTTTTTTCCTTAATTTACGGGATTTATTAGAAATGAATAATTTTACTTGGAATGAACTTTACCCCATTTGCAAAATATTTTAGGTTTACAAAACAGCAACGTACAGGAATTTTTTTACTTTTTACGCTTATAATCATCTTACAGGCCATTTATTTTTTTGTCGATTTTAATTTACCTGAAAAAGCTTTTCCCGAAAAAGAAGAATGGATGTCTTTACAAACAGAAATTGATTCTATGAAACTTGCTAAATTCAGTGAGAAACCAAAAGTATATTCTTTCAATCCAAACTTCATTGCAGACTATAAAGGATATAAATTAGGAATGTCGGTTCAGGAGATAGATCGTTTGTTGGCTTTTCGAAAAGAGAACAAATATGTTAGTTCAGCAAAAGAGTTTCAGGATGTAACAAAAGTTTCTGACTCTTTATTAAGTAGTATGGCTCCGCTTTTTAAATTTCCGGATTGGGTTCAGAATAAAACTGATTTTAAAACAGAGAAAAAAGAATTTGTTCAGAAGGAGAATTTCAAAAAAGAAAATTTCAAAAAAGAAAAAATTGTACTTTTAGATATCAATCAGGCAACACAAGAAGATTTAGTTAAAATTTATGGCATTGGCGAAGCTTTATCAGCAAGAATACTCAAACAAAAAGAAATTTTAGGATCTTTTGTTTCTATGGAGCAAATGAATGATGTGTGGGGGCTATCGCCAGAAGTTATAAGTGAACTCAATAGCCACTTTAAGGTTGTAATACCTTCTTCATTAAAAAAAATAGCCATAAACGACGCGTCTTTAAAAGAATTATCGCAGTTCTCTTATTTTAAATATACCCTTGCAAAACAAATTGTAACTTATAGAAGTATGAACGGAAATATTAATAATATTGAGGATTTGTCAAAAATTAAAGGTTTTCCTGTTGAAAAAGCAAAAATAATTAGTTTATATTTGGAGTTCTAAAACAAATCAGCTTACAATGAATTTTGAATATAACGAAACGCAATTGATGATTGCTCAATCTATAAAAGATTTTGCCGAAAAAAATATCAGACCAAATATTATGGAATGGGATGAGGCTCAAATTTTTCCGGTGGACCTATTTAAAAAATTAGGTGAAATGGGATTTATGGGAGTTTTGGTTCCAGAAGAATATGGAGGATCAGGATTAGGCTATCATGAATATATTACAGTTGTAGAAGAAATTTCAAAAGTAGATCCTTCAATTGGTTTATCGGTTGCGGCGCACAATTCGTTATGTACTAATCATATTTTGACTTTTGGAAATGAAGAACAAAAGAAAAAATGGTTGCCAAAACTGGCTACCGCCGAATATATAGGAGCCTGGGGATTAACAGAGCACAATACAGGTTCAGACGCTGGCGGAATGAATACAACAGCGGTTAAGGACGGAGATGAATGGATTGTAAACGGAGCTAAAAACTTTATAACGCACGCAATCTCAGGAGATATTGCAGTTGTAATTGTGCGTACCGGAGAAAAAGGAGATTCAAAAGGAATGACCGCTTTTGTTTTCGAGAAAGGAATGAAAGGATTCACTTCAGGAAAAAAAGAAAATAAATTAGGAATGCGTGCCAGCGAAACTGCAGAATTGGTTTTTGATGGTTGCCGTGTTCCTGATGCCAATAGATTGGGAGAAGTAGGGCAGGGCTTTGTTCAGGCCATGAAAATATTAGATGGAGGTCGTATTTCGATCGGAGCTTTATCGTTAGGAATCGCAAAAGGCGCTTACGAAGCAGCGCTTAAATACTCTAAAGAAAGACATCAGTTTGGGCAGCCTATTAGCAGTTTTCAGGGAATTTCCTTTAAATTGGCTGATATGGCAACTGAGATCGAAGCTTCAGAATTACTATTACATAAAGCGGCATTCTTAAAACAACAGCACAAACCTGTTACGACACTAGGTGCAATGGCAAAAATGTATGCCTCAGAAGCCTGTGTGAAAATTGCAAACGAAGCCGTTCAAATTCATGGAGGTTACGGGTACACAAAAGATTATCCTGTAGAGAAATTCTATCGTGATTCAAAATTATGTACCATAGGAGAAGGAACTACCGAAATTCAAAAGTTAGTTATTTCCAGAAATTTACTAAAAGAATAAAGAATAAAGAATAAAGAATAAAGAATAAAGAATAAAGAGTATTATTATTGGCTCTTTTCTAGGGATCGATTTTTGGAGAAATCTATTCTCTTTTTTCTATGTTCTATTTTCTTTTAAAATAATTCATAATTCATAACTCATAATTCATAATTAATATATACTTTTGCACCCTTAACGAGAGGAGGTGTCAATATTATGTTAATTATACCAATTAAAGACGGAGAAAATATCGATAGAGCATTAAAGCGCTATAAAAGAAAATTTGATAAAACAGGAACTGTTCGTCAGTTAAGAGCACGTACTGCTTTTATTAAGCCTTCTGTTATCAAAAGAGCACAAATTCAAAAAGCTGCTTACATCCAAAACATGAGAGATGGTTTAGAGAGTTAGTATTAGCTTTTCAAAAATAATTACCGTTAGTTATCAAGATTTTGATACTAACGGTTTTTTTTATGCTTAATTTTGAGATAAATAATATTCTTTATAAGTAGAATATGTATTTGTGTAAATGAAAAGTGTGTATTGCTATGAAATCAAATAAAGAAGCATTTCGCGATTATCTTAAATTAGAAAAAAAATATTCTCCACATACAGTCAATGCTTATTTGAATGACATTTTGTTTTTCGAAACATTCAATAAGGAACACTTTGAGCAAGAGAATATCGAACAGGTAAATTATAGTCAAATCAGGAGTTGGATTGTTTCACTTGTAGATGATAATATTTCTAATGTTTCTGTAAATAGAAAAATGTCTTCCTTGAAAGCTTTTTACAAGTTTCTTTTAAAGACAAAGCAAATAGAGGTAAGTCCAATGCTGAAGCATAAGGCGTTAAAAACTCCTAAAATTATTCAGATTCCATTTTCAGAAAAAGAATTAACAGATTTGATGCAGCAATTTGGTGAACCTTCCGGATTTGAGGAAGTGAGAGATAAGCTTATTGTAGATCTTTTTTATACCACAGGAATGCGTAGGGCAGAGCTAATACATTTAATGAAGCACAATGTCGATTTGTCTTCAAGTGTGGTTAAAGTTTTAGGAAAGCGTAATAAAGAACGTATTATTCCCGTTTTGCCAATAATTACAGAGCAGTTTAATTTGTATTTACAAGAAAGAGCGTTAGTTGAGAAGATAGTCGATGAGGATTATTTTTTTATTTCTGCAAAAGGGTTAAAATTGAGTGAATCTTTTGTGTATCGATTAATAAATTCATACTTTAGTAAAGTCTCTGAAAAGGTAAAAAAGAGTCCGCATGTGCTAAGGCATACTTTTGCAACTCACTTATTAAATAACGGAGCAGATTTAAATTCAGTTAAAGAGTTATTAGGACATTCGAGTTTGGCATCTACACAAGTTTATACTCATAATAGTTTAGCAGAGCTTAAAAAGGTGTATAGTGATGCACATCCAAGAAACAAATAATGATTCTTAAATGTTTAACCCTAAAATTTGTATTATGAAGGTAGATGTTCATGCAGTTAACTTTACTGTTGACAGAAAATTAGTGGATTTTATTCAGGAAAGAATGGATAAATTAGAAAAATATTACGATCGTGTTGTTTCGGCTGACATTTTTTTAAAAGTCGAAAGAACGAGTGATAAGGAGAATAAGGCAGTAGAGATTAAGGTTAATGTCCCGGGAGATGATTTTTTGGTTAAAAAACAATGCAAGACATTCGAAGAAGCGATTGAGCTTTCTGCAGAATCTCTGGAGCGTGTATTGGTAAAAAGGAAAGAAAAAATAAGAACACACATATAATTGAAAATTTTTTTTAAAAAATGTTTTGATTAAAAGATAAAATAGCTACATTTGCAGTCCGTTAGAAATAGCGGACTTTTTTATTGATATTGCCAGCGTAGCTCAGTTGGCTAGAGCAGCTGATTTGTAATCAGCAGGTCGTGGGTTCGAGTCCCTCCGCCGGCTCTAAAATATTTCAAATGCGATTTGAAATTTGTTCTTTAAAATTATGGAATAAAACAAATTTAGGTTCTTAATTTGGTTTTAGAATAATCTAAAATCTTAAGTCAGAAATCTAAGATTGTCCGGGGAGATACTCAAGCGGCCAACGAGGGCAGACTGTAAATCTGCTGTGTGAACTTCGCAGGTTCGAATCCTGCTCTCCCCACAAAAAGAAGTTAAGATTCAGAGCGAAGATTTTAAATTTAAAATCTATAAATGCAATCTAAATCAGAACTCTCTGCCGACTTAGCTCAGAGGTAGAGTGCTTCCTTGGTAAGGAAGAGGTCACGGGTTCAATTCCCGTAGTTGGCTCAAGTAAGTAGGAAATTGAAAATTAATATATAACTAAGATTAAAAATTAAGTAAAATGGCAAAGGAGAATTTTAATCGTTCCAAACCGCACTTAAACATAGGTACAATTGGACACGTGGATCACGGAAAAACTACATTAACTGCAGCAATTACAAAAGTATTGTCTGATGCTGGTTACTGTCAAGCAAAATCGTTTGATCAAATCGATAACGCTCCAGAGGAGAAAGAAAGAGGTATTACTATTAATACATCACACGTAGAGTATGAAACAGCTAACCGTCACTACGCTCACGTTGACTGTCCAGGTCACGCGGATTACGTAAAGAACATGGTTACTGGTGCTGCTCAAATGGACGGAGCTATCTTAGTAGTTGCTGCTACAGATGGTCCAATGCCACAAACTCGTGAGCACATCCTTTTAGGTCGTCAGGTAGGTATTCCAAGAATCGTTGTTTTCATGAACAAAGTGGATATGGTTGACGATGCTGAATTGTTAGAGCTTGTTGAAATGGAAATTAGAGATTTATTATCTTTCTACGAATATGATGGAGATAATGGTCCTGTAGTTCAAGGTTCTGCTTTAGGAGGATTGAATAATGATCCTGCTTGGGTACCAAAAATCATTGAATTAATGGAAGCTGTTGATGCTTGGATCGAAGAGCCAGTGCGTGACGTAGCTAAACCATTCTTGATGCCGGTTGAAGATGTATTTACAATTACTGGTCGTGGAACTGTTGCTACAGGTCGTATCGAAACAGGTATTGCTAATACAGGAGATCCAGTTGAAATCATTGGTATGGGAGCTGATAAATTAACTTCTACTATTACAGGAGTTGAGATGTTCCGTAAAATCCTTGACAGAGGAGAAGCTGGAGATAACGTAGGTTTATTGTTAAGAGGTATTGATAAAGAATCTATCAAAAGAGGAATGGTTATCATTAAGCCAGGATCAGTAAAACCACACGCTACTTTCAAAGCTGAGGTTTATATCTTGAAAAAAGAAGAAGGTGGACGTCATACTCCATTCCATAATAACTACCGTCCACAGTTCTACGTACGTACAACTGACGTAACAGGAGTTATTACTTTACCAGAAGGAGTAGAGATGGTAATGCCAGGAGATAACTTGACTATCAATGTTGCTTTATTAAGCCCAATCGCAATGAGCGTAGGTTTACGTTTTGCTATCCGTGAAGGTGGTAGAACTGTAGGTGCAGGTCAGGTAACTGAAATCGTAGGATAATCCTATAAACAATTATAAAAAGCCAGTTGATTTTCTTAACTGAGATCACTGGCTTTTAATTTAATTACGGGCGTAGTTCAAGGGTAGAATAGCGGTCTCCAAAACCGTTGATGGGGGTTCGAATCCCTCCGCCCGTGCAATAAAAAATATATCAAATGACAAAAGTTACGAATTACTTATCAGAGGCTTTCGAAGAGTTAAAGTCAAATGTTACTTGGCCTGCTTGGGCTGAGGTTCAAAAATTGACAATTGTTGTGGCTGTATTTTCGGTTTTATTCGCTTTGGCAACATGGGGAGTAGACGAATTTTTTGCAAAAGCTTTGGCTGGATTTTTTAACTGGTTAAAAGGATAATTTTTTTGTGATGGCAGATAATAATGTGAAAAAATGGTACGTAGTAAGAGCTGTAAGCGGACAAGAAAATAAAGTCAAAGCTTACATCGAAACTGAGATTGCCAGATTAGGTATGGGTGATTATGTTTCCCAAGTTTTAGTGCCTACAGAAAAAGTAGTTACTGTAAAAGAAGGAAAGAAAATGTCTAAGGATAAAGTTTATTTCCCTGGATATGTTATGATCGAAGCCAACTTGGTTGGTGAGATACCTCATATTATTAAGTCTATTACTAGTGTAATTGGATTTTTAGGTGAGATCAAAGGAGGAGAACCTGTTCCTTTGAGACTTTCTGAAGTAAATAGAATGTTAGGTAAAGTAGATGAGTTAGCTGTAAATACAGATACTCGTGCTATTCCTTTCAACTTAGGAGAAACTGTTAAAGTGATCGATGGTCCTTTTAATGGCTTCAACGGAACAGTTGAAAAAATTAATGAAGAAAAGCGTAAACTTGAAGTAATGGTGAAAATTTTCGGAAGAAAAACTCCATTGGAATTGAGCTTTATGCAAGTTGAAAAAGTATAATTTTTGTTACATCTATAATAACCACCGTAATCGCTTCCAATGATTAAGGTGTTAAATTTTTTAAAAAATGGCTAAAGAAATTAGTAAGGTAGTTAAACTACAAGTTAAGGGAGGTGCTGCGAATCCGTCGCCACCGGTTGGACCTGCTTTAGGAGCTGCTGGGGTTAATATCATGGAGTTCTGTAAGCAGTTCAATGCTAGAACACAAGATAAACCTGGCAAAATATGCCCAGTACAAATTACTGTGTATAAAGACAAATCATTTGATTTTGTTGTTAAGACTCCTCCAGCTGCTGTCCAATTATTGGAAGCTGCAAAGCTAAAGTCTGGATCAGGTGAACCAAATCGTAAAAAAGTAGCTAGTGTTACTTGGGACGTTATCAAAGCAATTGCTGAAGATAAAATGGTAGATTTAAATGCATTCACAATCGAATCTGCAATGAGCATGATCGCTGGAACTGCTAGATCTATGGGTATAACTGTATCAGGAGATGCTCCTTTTTAATTAAGAGAAAGAAATGGCAAAATTAACAAAAAAGCAAAAAGAGGCTGCTTCAAAAATTGAAAAGAACAAACTATACTCTTTAAAAGATGCAGCTGCATTAATTAAAGTTATAGCTTCTGCAAAATTTGATGAGTCTGTTGATATCGCAGTTCGTTTGGGTGTAGATCCAAGAAAAGCGAATCAAATGGTTAGAGGTGTGGTTACATTACCTCACGGAACAGGTAAAGACGTTAAAGTATTAGCATTGGTTACTCCAGATAAAGAAGCGGAAGCTAAAGAAGCTGGAGCTGATTATGTAGGTCTTGACGATTATTTACAAAAAATTAAAGATGGTTGGACAGATGTTGATGTTATCATCACTATGCCAGCTGTTATGGGTAAATTAGGTCCATTAGGTCGTATTTTAGGACCTAGAGGTTTAATGCCAAACCCTAAAACAGGTACTGTAACTATGGATGTTGCAAAAGCTGTTGCAGAGGTTAAAGCTGGTAAAATTGACTTTAAAGTTGATAAAACTGGTATCGTACATGCAGGAATTGGTAAAGTTTCTTTTGGAGCTGAGCAAATTTATGACAATGCACACGAAATTATTCAAACATTAATCAAACTTAAACCAACTGCTGCTAAAGGTACCTATATTAAAGGTATTCACCTTACAAGCACTATGAGTCCTGCAATTGCATTGGACCCTAAAGCAGTATAATTGGTAGTTAATAATTTTTAGTATGACTAGAGAAGAAAAATCAATCGCGATTGAAGATTTAACTGCACAGTTAGCTGGTACAAATATTATTTATGTATCTGATATTTCTGGATTAAACGCAGAAACTACTTCAAGCTTGAGAAGAGCTTGCTTTAAAGCAGGTATAAAATTAGAGGTTGTAAAAAATACTTTGCTTGCAAAAGCAATGGAAGCTTCTGCTAATGACTATGGTGATTTACCTTCAGTATTGACTGGTAATAGTGCTATCTTCATTTCAGATGTTGCAAATGCACCTGGAAAAATAATTAAAGATTTCAGAAAAAAATCAGCAAAACCTGTATTAAAAGGGGCTTATATTAATTCTGAAATTTATATTGGAGATGATCAATTAGATGCATTAGCAACTATCAAATCTAAAGAAGAACTTCTTGGAGAACTTATTGGATTATTGCAATCACCAGCACAAAGAATTATTTCTGCTTTACAAAACAAATTCGCTGGTAGCGAAGAAGAAGCTGAAGCATAATAATTCAAACAGGGATTATTCCTTGTTGCTTAATTAGCGCACAATAAATAAATTATATTTTACAAATCATTTTAAACGATAGAAAAAATGGCAGATTTGAAACAATTCGCAGAACAATTAGTTAACTTAACAGTTAAAGAAGTTAACGAATTAGCAACAATATTAAAAGACGAGTATGGTATCGAGCCTGCTGCTGCAGCTGTAGTAGTTGCTGCTGGTGGTGGAGAAGGTGCTGCTGAAGAAGCACAAACTGAATTTACAGTTGTATTAAAAGAAGCTGGTGCTTCTAAATTAGCAGTTGTAAAATTAGTAAAAGAACTTACAGGTTTAGGTTTGAAAGAAGCTAAAGATGTAGTTGACGGTGCTCCAAGCAACGTTAAAGAAGGTGTTTCTAAAGAAGAGGCTGAAGGTCTTAAAAAATCATTAGAAGAAGCTGGAGCTGTAGTTGAGCTTAAATAATTCAACTCAGTTTTAAGAACTAGGTTTAGGTCTTGAGTTAACTCAATGGCCTAAACCATTTTTCGTATAATAAAATATATCAATTTTATTATTCAATATTAGTTTAAAATACGAAAAAGTTTTTGATCAATACGAAGAAAAAAAATTAAGCTTTACTGGTTTATTTTTAAAGATGTATTGATTATAATAAGAAAGTATAGATTAAACAGTGTGTGTTTACACAAAAAATTACTTTTTTTTAATCAAAATTTTGTCCATTGATGATAACAAATCAGACTGAAAGATTGAATTTTGCCTCTACAAAAAATATCCCTGACTATCCAGATTTCCTAGATGTTCAGGTTAAATCTTTTAAAGATTTCTTTCAATTAGAAACGAAATCTGACGAAAGAGGCAACGAAGGGTTATACAACACCTTCATGGAAAACTTTCCAATCACAGATACAAGAAACAACTTTGTATTGGAGTTCCTAGATTATTTTGTTGATCCACCACGTTATACAATTCAAGAATGTATAGAGAGAGGTCTTACGTATAGTGTGCCTTTAAAAGCCAGGTTAAAACTATACTGTACAGATCCAGAACACGAAGATTTTGAAACTATTGTACAAGATGTTTATCTTGGAACAATACCTTATATGACTCCAAGCGGTACTTTTGTTATCAATGGTGCTGAGCGTGTAGTAGTATCTCAACTACACCGTTCTCCTGGTGTTTTCTTTGGTCAATCATTCCATGCAAATGGTACAAAACTTTATTCTGCCAGAGTAATTCCTTTTAAAGGTTCTTGGATAGAATTTTCTACAGATATCAACAGCGTTATGTACGCTTATATCGATAGAAAGAAAAAATTACCAGTTACAACTTTATTCCGTGCAATCGGGTTCGAAAGAGATAAGGATATCCTTGAAATTTTCGACTTAGCTGAAGAAATTAAAGTTTCTAAAACAGGTATTAAAAAATATATTGGAAGAAGACTTGCTGCACGTGTATTAAACACTTGGCACGAGGATTTCGTTGATGAAGATACCGGTGAGGTAGTTTCTATCGAACGTAACGAAATTATCCTTGATAGAGATACTATTATCGACAAAGATAATGTTGAAGAAATCATCGATTCTAATGTAAAATCTATTTTGTTGCACAAAGAGGATAATAATCAAGCTGATTATGCTATTATCCACAACACGTTACAAAAAGATCCAACAAACTCTGAAAAAGAAGCTGTTGAGCATATCTACAGACAATTGCGTAATGCAGAACCGCCTGATGAAGAAACTGCTCGTGGTATTATCGATAAATTGTTCTTCTCTGATCAACGTTATAACTTAGGTGAAGTTGGTCGTTACAGAATGAACAAAAAACTTGGTTTGGATATTCCAATGGAAAAGCAAGTGCTTACCAAAGAAGATATCATTACCATTGTAAAATATTTGATCGAATTGATCAACTCTAAAGCAGAGATTGATGATATTGATCACTTATCAAACCGTCGTGTTAGAACAGTTGGAGAACAATTGTCTCAACAATTCGGTGTTGGTTTAGCGCGTATGGCTAGAACTATTCGTGAGAGAATGAACGTTAGAGATAACGAGGTGTTTACACCAATTGATTTGATTAATGCTAAAACATTATCATCAGTTATCAACTCTTTCTTTGGTACAAACCAGTTGTCTCAATTTATGGATCAAACGAATCCATTAGCTGAGATTACGCACAAAAGAAGATTATCTGCACTTGGACCTGGTGGACTTTCGAGAGAGAGAGCTGGTTTTGAGGTTCGTGACGTTCACTATACACACTATGGTCGTTT
>Ga0247740_1000267_pt1 | contig 27443 bp, 30 predicted proteins | sample UWRJL148409B2_FD_180942 | JGI IMG/M metagenome (GOLD analysis project Ga0247740, IMG submission 180942) | Plant litter microbial communities from Arlington Agricultural Research Station in Wisconsin, United States - UWRJ-L148-409B-2 | ecosystem: Environmental > Terrestrial > Plant litter >...
CCCAGAAGGGCAGCCCAGTACAGCTGCGTCAGAGGGACGCGGAGTAGGTGTTGGCCGTGCGGGCAACCAGGTCAACGTACGCGTTGTCGTGGTTGTAGGAGAAGATCGCCGCACGCCAGCCGTCCGCGGTCGACATTGCGCCCGAATGGCACAGGTATCGCCCTGCAGCCAGCGCCGCATCGTCAATCTGGTTGGGATCTGTGACACCGTCCCCGTTGCCGTCGGCTCCCCAGGTCTCCCAGGTCGCTGGGATGAATTGCAGCGGGCCGACCGCGCGATCCCACTCCGTGTCGCCGTCCCATTTGCCATCGTCTGAGTCGGGAATCGACGCGAAGTCGACGCCGTCGAGCGCCGGCCCGCGAATGTCACTGTCAATAGTGCCGTCGGCCTGAAGCACGGCGCCGCGATAGCTCCCGTGCCCGGATTCAACCGCACCGATGCCGGCGAGAGTGGTCCAGCCCAGTCGACACTCGGGCTGCTCATCCGCGAGTGCGAGGGCCGCTCCGCCGTAGGCCGCCAGGGCACGGGTCGGGATGCCTGTGGCCGAACTCACCCGATCGAGCCAGTCCGCATCGACGCTCGTGGCGATCCCTGTGTCGTCGGTGCGGGACCGAGGCAGTTCCGTTCCGGGCACTTCGATGGGAGCGGAGTTCGGGGCGGCGCTCACGTCGCCCGAGCGCACGGTACTTTCGTTGGCGATCGCATAGCCGATCCACACAATCACGCCGACAATCCCCACAATCGGGATCAGTGCGGCAGCGATGGCGCCAATGCGTCGAGCGCGTGGATGCTCCGAGCGAGTGTGTCCCGAGCGCACGCGTTCTGAGCGGCTACGGCGTTGTGGAGTTGCGCCGGACGCTCGCGCGCGGGTCGTTCCCGAAGCCGAGTTCTTTGCCACTGTCGGCTTGTGCGCCGGTCGTTTCTGTGCCGCAGGTTTCTGTGGAGGTCGATTCTGCGCCGGCCGAGATCCCGATGCACTCGACGGTGCGGGCGTCACTGTGCGTGGCGGAGTGCCCCGTCGCGGAGAAGGTGTTGCCACAGTGTCTCCTCCGTAGGGCGGGTTCGCCGTTAAGCATAAGGTGCCCCACCCACACCCATCCCGGATGTGCATGGCAATCCCCTCAACAAACTCGACATTTGTTCGGACATCCGGGCGCTCCCTCTGTAGCGTCTACCGGAAGGAGGACACATGCGTTTTTTGATGTTTGTCGCAACAGACCCCAACGGTGAGCCCTACTCCGAGGAAGACGACCGGATCGAGGAGTGGGGGAAAGAAGTCGACGAGCGCGGAGTGTGGATCGATGGCGACCGCCTGCGACCTGCCGACGACGCGACCACCGTTCGAGTGCGGGACGGAGCCCTTGTCACCACCACCGGCCCGCTCACCGAATCGACGGAAGCGATCATCGGATACGACGTACTCGAATGCGCAGACCTCGATGAAGCCATCGAGATTGCCTCGAAGCATCCGATGGCACGATTCGGACGACTCGAGCTGCGCCCCATCTGGCCGTTGGGCTAACGAGGCGAGCGGCATGAGGTGACGACCGCCGTCAGGTCGACGAGTCGCAACGAGTGAGCCACGAGTCCATCGCCCCCATGCCCTCAACAAACACCGGTTTTGTGGGTGATCCCAAAAAACCATGGCGCCCGTCGAGCACGATTTCTTCGGCGGCAACCCCCGCATCGACGAGAGCCGCGTGGAAGGCATGCCCCGATCGGCGGAGCCGGTCGTTTGTCGCGTCGATTGTGAGCGTCGGCGGAAATCCGAGGAGATCGACACCGCCGGGGAAGGCGTAGGGTTCGGCCAGTCCGTCCTCCGACCCGACGTAGTTGAGGTTGATACGCCTCGCCATCGCGGGGTTAAACATCCAGCGCGCGAGCAGTCCCGTGAGTCCCGACTCGACGGCAGCGTTGTCGGGTAGCACCGCGTGAAACGAGCCATACGCAAGAACTGCGGCCCGGGGCATCCACCCACCATCGTCGCGCAGCGACAGCACAGCCCCCGCGACCAGGTTCGCGCCCGCGCTTGCCCCGCCAATGTCGATGGACCCGGTGGATGCTCGCAGCGACTCAGCCACGTCGAGAACGTCGTGATGGGCCGCAGGGAAACGATTGGGGTGGGACCCCAGCCGAGGATTTTTGATCGGGCCGGGGTTCGGGGCGAGGCGGTAGTCGAGCGTGCGCACCCGCCTCCCCCGCGCGGCGAGGTTCCGGGCAGGGGCGTCCGACTCGACCATGTCGAGCCCACCCAGCACAAAACCGCCGCCGTGCACCCACAAGAATGGGTGCGGCGCGCTGAGCGTCGCCGGCTCGTAGTCGCGCACCGCGATGTCGCCATCCCGGCCACGGACAACCGTGTTCGTCACGCTGTAGGCGACAACCATTGCTACCTCACGCTCTTGATGGGCACAATCGCGACAGCCGCGAGGATCGCCATCACTGCTGCAAAACCGTACAACACGGGGTATCCGGCGAGCCCGATGACGAGGCTCGCGACCAGTGGTGCGACCACCTGGCCGCCCGCCTGCGCAATATTGAGCACACCGAGGTCTTTACCCGCATCGGCGGAATTGGGCAGCACCTGAGTCATGAGCGCCTGGTCCACCGCGAGGTAGATTCCGAACCCGATTCCCCCCACTGCCACAGCGATGAGGGCGCCAGGCACCGTGGGTGAGACGATCGGGATCACGGCGCTGATGGCGACGATGATCGAGGCGACAATCACAAACGGTTTACGACGACCGAGACGGTCGGAGAGGATCCCCGCCGGGACCAGCGCCACAATGATGCCGATGGCGAGGATGCCGGTGGTGACCGGGAAGAGGTCGTTTGCGCCGTCGAGGCCCAGCCCAATGTAGTCGTCGAGGATGTAGAGCTGGAACGACACGATCGACCAGTAGCCCACGATAAGGACCAGACGGGCGACAAACGCCCAGAAAAAATCAGGGTGCGTGCGCGGGTTCACAAAGAACCCCCTGAGGGTCTCCGCCCACGACACGCGTTCCGCTGGCATCCCCACTCCGTCGGATGATCGGTCGCGTAACGCCACGGCGAACGGGATACCCCCCACAAGCACCAGCGCGGCCATCACAATAAACCCGACGGTGATGGTGGAGACAAATTGCGAGGCCACCACTACGCCGAGAAGGCCGCCGACAAAAATGCCCAGCGACCCGAGCGCGGAGAAGACTCCTCTCCGTGCGACCGGTGTTCGATCAGGCACAATCGCGCTCAACGGACCCGTGATCATGCTGTAAAACAGCGACACCACTGCGGCAAACACAACGATCAGGACCACGGAGTTGACGGTGGCGAGACCCACAAACGCCAGGCACAGGCCAATCACACCACCGAGAATCCACGGCACTCGTCGTCCCAGACGCGAACGGGTGCGGTCGGAGAGCAGACCCCAGAGGGGCTGGGTCACCACGGCTGCGACGGCAGCGACCGCACCGGTGACACCCAGCACCGCCACCTTGTTCTCCGGTTCGAGGTTCGCGATGAGGTTGGGGACCAGGGAGTTCGCGACGGCGCCGTTGGCAATGTTCACAAAGAGTTGTACCCCAAAAAATGCCGTCATCACACCGCCGAGCCCCTTTGTGCGGGCGGCGGCCCGGGCAAGCGTCTCGGTCATCGTGCGTCCCTCCAGGCGCGACGGTCCGCGGCCCCGGGGTCGTTCTCGAGGGAGTCGACCGTGTTGAACACCATCGTCGAGCGCTCGGGACTGCTGTAAGCAGGCCAGCCGGGGTCGCCCGTGCGGGCGAATGCGGCAAAGGCAGCGTGCATCCGACGAGCAAGGTCGCTCGGAGCATCCGGTCCGAGTAGAGAATCACCGGCGACACCAATCGCGCGCATCGCCGCAAGATCGTCACGCATAAATGGCACTTCCAGCGCATGGTTCGCGCCGAGTCGCGGTGGATAAATCGGGCTCTCCCACCGGAATTCGTAGACGTGCGATGGAGCGGTACGAGCGTCAACAAGATCAAGGGTGGGTATACGGAATGCCCAGTCGGTCCACGCTGCCTCCGCCAATTCGACCGGGCTGGCCAGCCCACGAGGGCCATCACGATAGGCCCGCTCGACTGCGCCGTCTGCTCCCAGCACATGGCGCATCTGCTGCCCCACCGCCTCGGGCAGATTGGGAAGAAGACCGAGGGCTGCCAGAAACCCAGTCGCCTCGTTGCGCAGCGTGCCGGTCATCAACGGGACGGTCGACTTCGCTGCCGCATCCAACGGCGAGTGAGGCATACTCGCAGTACCGTATACCGCGCGATAGGGACTCACGGTAAATGCTTCCACTCCGGTCTGCGAGAAGTCGAGAAACTCCATCGCCATCGGAAGGGTTGCGGCCACGGTGCGCTCCACCGACACGGTTGTGAAGGCGTCCCGGGTCGGCTCCACGCCCAGGATCTCGGCGAGGCGCCGCGTGACACGGAGGGCGCTGTCGGGTGTCGTCGCGGCACGCGGCGACCCGCTCATCGCAATAGCCCGGGCGAAGAGGCCGCGCGCACCGGGCATCCCGAGCAGATCCATCACGGCGACCCCTCCGCCGGACTGCCCGAACACGGTAACCTGCGACGGATCACCACCGAATGCCGCGATATTGCGCTGCACCCACTCGAGGGCTGCGATTTGGTCGAGCAGTCCCAGGTTCTCCACACCGTCATCAAAGAAGGTGAAGCCGTCGATGCCGAGGCGGTAGTTGATACCCACGTGAACGAACCCGTCGCGGGCGAAGGTAAAGCCGTCGTGGGCGGGAGCGGAGCCCGTGCCCGTCATAAAGCCGCCGCCGTGGATCCACACCAGAACGGGGAGCCCGGCAGTGGAGATGTCTGGCGTCCAGATGTCGAGTGTGAGGCAGTCCTGCCCCTGCACAATCGGATTGAAATAGGGGTCGAACGGATCACCCTCGAATCGTGCCTGGGGAACCCCGACGCCAAATTCTGCCGTGTCCCGAACGCCATCCCAGGCGGATGCCGCAACGGGCGGTTGATAGCGGTTGGCCCCGAAGGGAGACGCCGCGAACGGGACGCCCCGGAACCGGACCGCCCCGCGATCCTCCACCCCAGCGACGTTTCCGCTTTCCGTCCGAACTATTGGTTGTGTCTGCACCACAGTGTGCCTCCCCTAATTGAGGATTAACATAACACGCTGTTTCCCATACCTACACTGTGGTCAACTACTGGTTTTAGTATTGGCTATTCACTTCTCAGCATCGACAGCATGAGATCTGCGCTGTCCTCAATCGACAACACACGACGGTCCGCTGCCTCAAGAGCACGATCGTCCAACACGGCGAGCGCGGCGCGCATCCGCACCCGCACGTCTTCGGGCGACAGAAATGGCACGTTCGCCACACAAAGCGCGAACCACTCGTCGAGGTATTCCTCAACGGACCCGGCCAGGTCCGCGGCTTCGTCGGCGGGCAGGTTGGTCAACTCGTCGGCAAGACTGCTCGTCCACGACGGATGCTGCGCGCTGAGTTCGAGCGAGGAGGTAATGGCGAGTCTCAGCGCGTGCTCCGCGGAGGTCGCCTGCGCGGAGGCCTGCTGCACCGCTGCCGTCAACCAACTCGCAGCCCGTCGGAGCACGGCGACAAACAGGTCGGCCTTGCCCGTGAAGTGGAGATACACGGTGTTGGGGCTTACGCCGGCAGTTGCCGCAATTTCCTCGATCGACACCGCCTGGTATCCCCCGCGCTGCACCACCAGTACTGCGCCGGCGTCAAGGAGAGCCGAGCGACGGGTTGCCCACGGTCGACTGACGACCTGCTCACTGGCAAGCTCAAGCGTCACGAGCGGATACGTCGGGCGGAATGCCGCGACGGCGGCAATAGCCCGCTCGAGCTGCGCAGCCTGTGCAGAGGGCGACAAACCAGACTCGTAGAAACCCGTGCTCGATGAGGCGGCGAGTGCGCCTCGTGCGAGGAGGCGCGCGAGTTCAGATCCGGTGCCGTCCTCCAGCAAGACCCCGAGGCCATCAGCCACACTTCCCAGACGCTTCTCCAGCAAACCATTCGGGTCAACAAGCCGACGCCGTCGATCGGTGTTCCACAACAGGCCGAGGGTCGGATACAACACCGAGACCCCGGCAAGCTTCTGGATCGCGTGTTGGGCTGAGTCCGCCTCGCTGATGCAGCTCTCCAGATGCCGCAGGTTCAGTTCGAGGGTCGCTGTGTACAGATCGTCCTTGCCCCGGAAGTGCCGATAGAGCGCGGGAGCGGTTACTCCCAGGTCTCGTGCGATGTCCTCGAGACTTGTTCCCGCATATCCCTGCTGCTGGAAGCGCACACTGGCCGCCGCGAGAATGAGTTCTCGGCGGTTTTTCGGTCGCGATCGCACATCATCAGTCACGGCCACAGCTTAAGCCGCGACGAGGAGAACTCGCGACGGCATCGAGGTTACGGCGCGACTGCGGTGCGCATGGCCGTCGCAAACGGACCGCCGGGCGAGAACGCGAAGTCGGCGAAGCGCTCCCCGATGAGCCGGTGCGCCTCGGGCCCCGGGTGAAGGTCGTCCGGGAGAGGCAGTGCGGCCGCATCCGTCTCGCCATACAACTCGGTGCCGTCGAGAAAATGGAGGTTCGCGTCGGCGGAGCGTCGCTCGGCCAGCGACGCCAGCTCCTTGCGGATAACGCTGAGTGTGAGCCTGCCCTGCGACTCATCCCCCGGCGTTCCCGTGGCGATGAATTTCACCTGTCCGGCGACCAGGGCGACCGGGTCGAACGCGCCAGGCCCGGCAGTGTGCTCGTGGATACCGCAGAAGATCGGCGAGATCAGCACAAGAGGAGTGTGGGGATGTCCCTCGCGAATGGTGTCCAGAAAGCCATGCACCGCGGGCACAAAAGCCCGGAGTCGCATCGCGTCGGCATTCACCACGTTGATGCCGAGCTTCACACTGATGAGGTCGGCGGAGGCGTCGCGCATCACTCGCGCGAGGAAGGGGTCGACCATCGCGCTTCCGCCGAGTCCGAGGTTCAGCAACTCGACCTCCCCTCGCCGCGCGGCGACCGCGGGCCAGATCTCGCTGGGCGCGGCGGCGTTCGAGCCGTGGCTGATTGAACTCCCGTGGTGCATCCACACCACGCCCGATCCGTCGACGGGCTCAACGGGGGCGTCCGAGTGCACAGCAATCAGCTCAACCGACTCGTTGTGTGGCAGCCACATCTCGATGCGTTTGGAGCCCGACGCCAATCCGTTCACTGAGGTGGTGTGCGATGGCCCGGTGTTCGGAGACGCCGCGCCCGTCTGGAGGTTTACATCGACGGAGTCTCCCCCGGTCAGCTCATCACTCGCGACCAGCACCCCGTCGACAAAGGTGTCGATGCGGCCCCGCGGACGAGTGATCCCTCGATACGTCGCCCGGCTGGAGTGGACTTCGATGCCAACGCTCGTGGCCGTCGTGGTGAAGACGACGCGCACCCCAGAGGTCTGGGTCTCCGCCGAGAGGAGCTGCGGGTCGGGAAATTGGCCCCTCACCCACGCCGGAAGCCGGTGCGGGCGCACACCCCGATCGGTCGGCTCGAGTTCGGCCGCGCCACGGACGAACAACGACGAGAGCGGGGCAACAATCACAGCACAACCTTCCAGCGAACAGTGTGGGGGAACTCATTAAACCTACACCCATTAGTTTTTGCCCTATGAGCTATAGGCATTCGATTTCTTGACTCGCGTCGCACCGTACCGACGGGCGTGGCCGAACTGGCTCAGGGATACAGTCCCGCCCGAAACGTAAAGGTCACCAGCTGCGCCCGGTCGCGCGCGCCCACCTTCGTCATCGCACGCACCGCATGGGTTTTGACGGTGAAGGGCGACACAGACATCTGCGCGGCGATCTCGTGATTGTCGAGACCGCTGGCAACCAGCACAATCACATCGAGCTCTCGCGGAGTGAGCGCGCCGAAGCGTTGCAGGAGGTCCTTGTCGACGATCGCGGGCGGGCTGTCAGTCATGTGGCCAATAAGAGCGGTCGTCGCGGCAGCGGACAGGGCACCTCCGCCGGCCACAACCTCGGCTATGCCCGCGACGAGTTCCGCCGGGCTCACGGTTTTGCTGAGGAATCCGTTCGCACCCGCACGAAGCGCCGCGAGCACAATCTCGTCCTGATCGAACGTTGTGAGCACAATTACCCGCAGCGCGGCGGATGGATGCTCCGTGCGAATTCGTCGTGTGGTCTCAACTCCGTCAATCCCGGGCATCCGGATGTCCATCAACACCAGGTCAACCGAATGGTCACGGAGGAACGCCGGCACCTGCAACCCGTCGGAGAGATCGCCAACCACAACGAGTGTGGGGTCGAGGAGGAGCATGGAACGGATGCCTGCCCGCATGTCGTCTTGGTCGTCGACAATAAGAACGTTCGTCATGCGAGTTGTGCTCCTGCCGGACTGAATTCCACGCTGATGCGGAAATGATCGTCTGAGCTGTCGATCGTAAGACGACCGCCCCAGGATTCCACCCGTTCGCGCATCCCGACCAGGCCAAGCCCGCTCCCGGGGAGGAGAGCTCGCGGCGCGTGCCCAATGGCGTTGACCACGCTCACGTGCACCGCATTCGCGTCTTCGCGAACCTCTATCGTCGCGACTCCGTCCCCGTGCCGATAGGCGTTCGTCAGAGCCTCCTGAAGAACTCGGTAGATGGTCACTCCGGCGCTGGAGGCCCCGGTCGCATCCGAGAGGGCGATGGATGCGTCGATGGAGAGACCGATGCTCTCAAAGGAGGCGATCAGACTGTCGATTCCACTGAGCGAGGGAGTGGGGCGCAGCTCATCGCCCTCGGGCGCAGCGTCACCGCGGCGGAGCACCACAAGAATCCTCTGCGTCTCGGACACCACGTTGCGCGCGTTTGACCGTGCCGCTTCCAGCGCCTGGCGTGACGAGGTCGCTTGGTCCGGAAGTCCGATCTCGGCCACGCCGAGGTTCACGCTGAGCATCGCGACCTGGTGACCAACGATGTCGTGAAGGTCGCGCGCGATGCGGAGGCGTTCTTCGGCGACGCGCCGATCGGCGTCCATCTCCCGTGCGGCAACCGCCGTCCGGGCGCGCTCCTCGGTTGCCAGCCAGTGGTCGCGCGACAAACGAAGAGCAGCTCCCGTCGCGCCTCCGCCGATGGCGGTGAACAGTGCAGCCATGGCCACAAGCCCTCCCTCGCCAAAACTGTCGCCGGTGGCCAACCCCGCGAAGAAAAACGCGGCGACGAGGAGCGTGCCAAGGACGGGCGGTTTTCCCCGGAATGCAAACGAGAACAGCACAAGCACCGCGATCATCCAGACCGACACAGGGTCTTCACCGATCGCCGTAACCACAAACGAGGCGGCGCTGGCCACTACAAGGCCGAACCAAGGTTTCCACCAGGACAGCGCGATGCCTGCGCCAGCCGCGACAACGGCGACGACAGTCGCGATATCCGCTCCGGACACCATCGCCACGATCAACTGACCGACGAAGACAGCTGCGGCGAGCGCGTGCGCGCCGACATCAAGGGCGCGCGGACGACCGATCCAGAGGGGCACGCGTGGGGGGTCGTTGTGGTCGTCAACTGTGCGCATGGTCCGATTCTCGTCCTCCCGTGCGAACGCTGTGTACTTCGAACGAAGTACGTGGGCGACCGCCGAGCCGAGCTGGCCGGAATGGGCGGCGGAAATACTTCAAACGAAGTACACCGACCGTTCTCCAGGCGCGAAGACTGCTCACCGAGGCAGCCGCCCCGACAGACTTCATCTCGACAGACTCAGCTAGGAACATCATGTCCGCAGCATCTCCCACTATCACCGGCGTTGCGACGTCTCTGCGCAAGCTCTACTTCGTCCGATTCGGTTTCGCGGTCGTCTGGGCCGCCCTCGTCTTCGCCGTCGGAGCCAACCTCAGCCCCGTCTCGGTAACCTTGCTCCTGCTTTATCCCCTGTTCGACGCCGCCGCCGCGATCGTCGACGTCCGGTCTACCCGCGCTGCCGGATCATCCGTCGTCCTTCTGTACGTCAACATGGCACTGAGCGTCGCCGCCGCCGTCGGTCTGGCGATCGCTGCCACATCCGGAACCCCCGCCGTGCTCCGCGTCTGGGGTGCCTGGGCACTGACGTCCGGCCTCGTGCAATTCATCGTTGGTCTCCGCCGTCGCGCGCTCGGCGGCCAGTGGGTCATGATCATCTCGGGCGGGCTCTCCGTGTTTGTCGGTGGCGCCTTTATCGCCATGTCCGGCGGCTACGCCGCGTCCCTTGCCAACCTCGGCGGGTACGCCGCCCTCGGCGGCGTCTTTTTCCTCATCTCCGCCCTGCGCCTTCGCCGCGCCGTGAAGGGCCTGTGAACATGAGCGCGCAGATCTTCGACGTGATCATCATCGGCGCCGGCCCCGTCGGCGAAAACGTCGCCGACCGGGTTGTGCAGGGCGGCCTCACCGCCGCAATCGTGGAACGCGAGCTCATCGGCGGGGAGTGCTCATACTGGGCCTGCATGCCCACAAAGTCTCTGCTTCGCGACGCCGCGGCGCTCCGTGCCGTCCGGCATCTGCCCGGTGCCAGCGCGGCCGTCACCGGAGAGGTCGACATCTCCGCCGTGCTGCGTCGCCGCGACGCGTTTGCGTCTCACTGGAAAGACGACGGCCAGGCCGACTGGCTCATCAGTGCCGGTGTCACCCTGTTCCGCGGCGAGGGCCACATTGATTCACCCCGCTCTGTCGAGGTGATTGGCGCCGACGGCCACACTCAGTTGTTGACCGCCCGGCACGCCGTGGTCATCGCCACCGGCAGCAGCGCCCGGATCCCCGACATCGACGGGCTCGCAGCTTCCGCACCGTGGACAAGCCGGGAGGCAGCGTCGGCGGCGACTGTTCCCGGCCGATTGGCCATCATCGGAGGCGGGGTTGTTGCCACCGAAATGGCGACCGCCTTCTCGGCGTTCGGCAGCACGGTGACGATCATCGCGCGCAACGGACTGTTGCCTGCCGTCGAGCCCTTCGCCAGCGAGCTGGTGGCCAAGGCACTGCGGGCAGGCGGAGTCGAACTCCGCCTCAATACCGAGCCCACGCGCATCACCCGCGGTGCGGATGGTGAGGTTCTCCTCCAGCTGGCCGACGGCACGACCCTTCGCGCCGACGAGGTGCTCGTCGCCACCGGCCGGAAGCCAAACACCACAACACTCGGGATGGAGAACGTTGGGCTCACGCCGGGTGACTGGCTCACCGTCGACGATGCGCTCCGGGTCGTTCAGCACTCCGGTGCCCCGATCGAGGGCGAGTGGTTGTATGCGGCGGGCGATGTGAACCGCCGCGTACTGCTGACCCATCAGGGCAAGTACCAGGCGCGCGTCCTCGGCGACAGCATCGTCGCCCGGGCGAACGGCGCTGCCATCGACGACAGCGCCTGGGGCCGACACGCCTTTACCGCCGACGACCATGCTGTGCCCCAGGTCATCTTTGGCGACCCAGAGATCGCCACCGTCGGATACACCGTCGCCGACGCCACCCAACGCAACCTCACTATCCGTGTTGTCGAATACGACCTCGGCGCGGTCGCCGGCGCGGCCCTGCACGCCGACGGATACGAAGGCCACGCGCTTATGGTCGTCGACGAAGACCGCAAGGTCATCGTCGGCTTTACCGTTGCTGGCCCGGATGTCGCAGAACTCCTGCACGCCGCCACGATCGCCATCGCCGCCGAGGTGCCCCTCGATCGACTGTGGCACGCCGTTCCCGCGTACCCCACGGTCAGCGAGGTCTGGCTACGGCTACTGGAGACCTACGGCCACTGATCCCGACACCACGCCATCCACCATCCCATCCCATCCACATCCAACGGAAAGCAGACCAGCCCCATGACCACAAAAATCACCATCATCTACAACAACCCGACCGACGTCGACGCCTTCGAGCGCGGCTTTGCCGACACACAGCAACTCGATCTGGCTCGAGCGCTGCCCGGGCTGGAGCGCCTCGAATCCTCCCGAGTCTGGCCGAAGGAAGACGGCTCGCCCACCCCGGCCCACCGCCTGGTCGACCTGTACTTTGCTGACTACGCCACAGCCTCGGCCGCGGTTGCGGGCAGCGCAGCGGCACAGCTGTTCCCCGCGATTTTCAGGATTGCCTCCGGTGGCGTCGAAGTGACCTTCGCCGACGTCGAGGAGCGCTGAGATGAGTACCGCAATAATCTGACGCTCATGTGGCGAACCGGATACGCCCAATCAGGTCAAATGACTCATTCCGAGCATCCATTCATCAACGACAATCGCCACTAGACGTAGTTATGCGGACGCGGCGATCCGCGGATGGAGGTCACGGTGAAAGATCTGAGCGGTACACCCGCACAACGACTCGAGGACTTGGCTGCTGCCGATGGCGAGTCGAACGAATGGTTGCGCGCGCAACTGCAGCTCACGCTCCACGAGCTTGCGGCAATCCAGCCATTTGCGGACAACGACATCGAACGTGCGGAGGATTTTTAGCGATGTGCAGTGCGATTTGTGGATGCCGGGTCGGGGCGTGGCTGTGAGTCAGGAAGACCGGGTTCCCTTTGAACCTCAAGCGGTACTGGCACCGTTGGCACGCTCGGCGGTGTTCCTCTCTCTGGACGTTGTGGGCGGCAGCGGCGCACTCGCCCGCGTTCGCGACGCGGTTGCCGACATTGGAGGATTGATCCGCGCCGTCGGTTTCCGCGACCTCAGCGCGCATCTGTCCTGCGTTGTGGGGATAGGAAGCACCGCCTGGGACGGTATGTCCCCCGCGACGCGACCGCGCCAGCTCCATCCTTTTCGTGAGGTCGTCGGCGCGAAGCACACGGCGGTCGCCACACAGACGGACTTGCTTTTCCATATCCGCGCAGACCGTGAGGATCTGTGCTTCGAGTTCGAGCGACTACTTCTCGAGGCGCTCGGGAATGATGTCATCGTCCGCGACGAAGTAGCGGGTTTTCGATACTTTGATAGCCGCGATCTGCTGGGGTTCGTCGACGGAACCGAGAACCCGACCGGAGTGGCTCTGCCGGAGGCGGCGCTGATTGGGGCGGAAGACGACACTTTCTCCGGCGGCAGCTACATGGTTGTCCAAAAGTATTTGCACGACCTGGCATCCTGGCAGCTCCTGACGATAGAGCAGCAAGAACACATCATCGGACGCCGGAAGATGGATGACGTTGAACTGCCCGACAATGCCGACCGGCTGTCGCACAAGGGGTTGGCGACCGTGGTTGATGAGGCGGGGATCGAGCATGACATTCTGCGGGACAACATGCCGTTCGGGCGGCCGGGAAGCGCAGAGTTTGGCACGTACTTCCTTGGTCTCGCCGCCGACCTGTCGGTGATCGAAAGTATGCTCACGCGAATGTTCGTCGGCGTGCCGGCCGGACAGCACGACCGCCTTCTCGATTTCTCTACCGCGATGACCGGCGGCGTCTACTTCGTTCCGTCGAGGACAACTCTCGAAGCATTAGGCGGGTGAATCGAAAGTTCAGGTTGTCGAGTGGAGTCAAATGACGTATCGGCTTCTTCTGCCGGACACGGAACGATCGACCCATGACATCCTCTATTCGCGCCCACGGCGCCTCCGCTCCCGCGACGAGGCACAGGATCGGGTTCTGGATTATCGCGCTCGCGTTCACATCGGTGATGGCCTACTCGACGGTGCCCACACCTCTCTACTCGCTCTATGAAAAGGCGGACGGCTTCCCACCATCCACCGTCACCTTTATTTTTTCGGCCTATGCGGTCGGCGTCGTGGCGAGCCTGTATCTCGCTGGGCACGTCAGCGACTGGCTCGGTCGTCGACGGATTGTTCTGATTGCGGTACTTATCGAGGTCGTCGCCGCTGCGCTGTTTTTGTTCTGGCCGGAACTTACGGGTCTACTCATCGCGCGATTTGTCAACGGCGTCGGGGTTGGCATCCTCACCGCGACAGCCACCGCTCACCTCAGCGAGCTTCGGGCGGTCGCTCTACCGAAGGAGAACGCCAGCTTTGCGAACACCGTTGCCGGCATCGCCAACCTTGGCGGCCTCGGCCTCGGTCCACTTATCGGCGGGCTTTTTGCAGAGTTTCTTCCCAACCCACTGCAGCTCCCCCACCTCGTGTTCCTCGTGCTATTTGCCGTTGCTGCCGCCGCGCTGATTTTTGTACCCGAGACGGTTGAATGCGAAGAGATCCGACACGCCTATCGCCCACAACGCGTCTCGATACCGGCGGCGTCTCGATCGACCTTTTTCGCCGCGGGCACAGCTGCATTCACCGCTTTTGCCGTTTTCGGCCTCTTCACCTCCCTCGCTCCGACCTTCCTGGTCGTCACGCTGGGCGAGCCAGACCATCTTGTGGCAGGGGCGGTGTCGTTTTCGGTGTTTGCCGCGGCGTGCATCAGCCAGGTCCTTTTTCGCGATGCATCTGTGCGCCGCCAGCTGCGGACGACGGCGGCGCTCCTGCCTGTCGGACTCGGAGGCCTCGCCGTCGGCGCGTCGCTCAGTTCGTTGGCCGTGTTCGTCGCTTCAGGTGCTGTGACCGGAGCTGGGGTCGGTCTTCTGTTTCGCAGCGCTCTGGCAACGGCGGGAAGCATGGCTGATCCCAATGCTCGAGGAGAATCACTGGCCGCGATCTTCTTGATCGCCTATGCCGGCCTCTGCCTTCCCGTTCTGCTTATCGGCGGCGCACTCACCTTCGCCACCCCACTTGCGGTGCTAATCAGCTTCGTTGTTCTTGTTCTGGCTGCGGTGCTCTTCGCAATCCAAAGGATGCTGCGGCAGTACAAGTAGCGGGGTTTCGTCGAGTAACGCAGTCTCGTCGAATAGTTCCGCCTAGTGCGGCAGGGACAGGAGTCCAGCGCCGGCGAGGAGGTGCCGGACATCAAGAAGCATCTGCGCGTCAACGTCTTTGTGTCTGGGTTTTGTTAACACGATTTTCCCAGGGCCGATCGTCACAACAAACTTCCCATTGTGTTCTTCGGCGACATCCGCCACTTCGTCCAGCAGGCCGATGACATCGTTCCACTCCAGATTGTAGGAGGTGGGATGGGCGCGAAGGTGCGCGAGGGTCTCCCGGTGGTGATGACTGAGATGGTCCAGGTTTGTCGAATCAGACATGGTCGGCGTGGTCCTTACTGAAGTAGCCGTCGGATGAGAAGGTGACGGGCTGGCATTGTCGTTGTGTGCGTAAAATCCGCACCTCCGCCATCGCTACCGCGGGCACTGTCAACTGTCCGGTGCACTGCCGCCAGGCGACAGAGCGAAATGACCTATTTTTTGGTGTCGAGGCTGCCCGCTGGACGAATACAGGAAGAATGTCGGCTAATAACCGCAGAAGATACGCTCCCCCACCCCGGTCAGTAATATCCTTTCGACACAAGTTCGATCATGTGTGCCGGTCTGGCTTGAAAACCACATGTCTGGAACGCCTTCGTCGATTCCGTTGATGTTGTACTGAATCATTCGGCGAATAGTCATCAACGCACGAACGGCGCGGAGTTGCTCTCCCAAATTGACCATTCCAAATCAGACGGGCCCCATGACACACGTGAACTCGAAGGCCCCTGCCCGACGCCGAATCGGCATTCTTCTGTTCGACGGTGTGAAAATGCTCGACTTCGTTGGGCCCGCCGAGGTTTTTGTTGAGGCTAACCAGCGCGTCGACGGCTACGAGCTCGTGATGCTGTCGCACGACGGAGCCGACATCCAGAGTTCAATGGGCGTGCGGGTCGGGGTTCAAGCCGCAGCGGCGGATGGCGGCCACTTCGACACCGTCATTGTGCCAGGCAGCGAGTATGCACCGCAGGTGTACGACGGTGCTCCCGTGCGCGATGCGATCGCACTACTCGCCTCGCGCACGCGGCGCATGACCTCCATCTGTAGCGGGGCATTCGCCCTCGCGGCGACAGGTCTCCTCGACGGTAAGTCGGCCACTACCCATTGGAAGTTCGCGGCACATCTCGCAGAGCAGTATCCGAGCGTGGATGTGCGCCCCGACTCGATTTTTGTGCGGGATGGCCTCACCTATACCTCCGCGGGGGTCGCCGCGGGAATCGACCTTGCCCTCGCTCTTGTGGAGGAGGATCACGGCGCCGATGTTGCCCGCAGCGTCGCTCAGTTGTTGCTCGTGTACATGCAGCGGTCGGGCGGGCAGTCGCAGTTCTCCGCGTCGCTTCGGGCGAATCCGCCGCGCACGGCCGTGGCCCGCGCGGTTGCTGAGTACGTCAATAGCGACCCGAGTCGCCCGTCAACGCTGCGAGACCTCGCCGCCCACGCCAATGTCAGCACACGACACCTCACCCGCGTGATGCGCGACGAGTTGGGCATGACCCCGCTCGAGTATGTCAACTCGATGAGGCTCGAGCTTGCCACCGGATATCTGGAGTCCGGTGCATCCGTCGCGCAATCGGCGGCTCTTGTCGGATACAGCACACCTGTCGCCTTCCGGCGGGCCTTCGTCGCGAAACTCGGTATTACCCCGAGTGAATATCAGCGCCGTTTTCAGACCACGAGTTCGCTCTAAGTAGCACTACGAGGGCCACGACCACAGACAGAGTGCTGCCTAGTCTGAGATTAGACGCGCGAATGGAGCGCGGCTGGGATCGGAGACGCAATGAATTTGCAGCAGGTAGCGAGTCAGCTGTCCGACGAACTCAGTCGAAGCGTTGTGGTGGTCGGACTCGACGACCGCGAGCTGGCGGCCAGCGCGCCGAAGGCGATTGGCGAGCTCGCTCGGCTCGCGGTGCCGATCCGAGGGGAATCAGGAACCATTGCATCGTTCTGGCTCGAAGCCGAGAAGCGCCCGCCCCTCAGCTCGACTGATTACGCCCTCATCGATGCCGCGTCGGGCATCGCGCGGGATTTGCTGAGCGACGGGCTCAACTCCCGACCCGGCCCAACCCGTGAAGCGACTATGGCCCGGTTGCTCGATGACGACATGATCGTAAGACGCACCGCATTTGTCGACGCAGTCGGCCGCCGCTGGCTTCACCGCGGAAGGAACACCGTCGTTCGGGCCGTGATGTTGGATGAGTCGGTGGGAGCACTACCCCGGATGGCATTCGGCCGGCATCTGACGGCTGCGACGCCATCCCACACCACCTTCGTGCGCGAGCATGAGTCGTTTCTCTATCTGGTGACACGAGACGCTGACACCACGTTCGATCTCGACGCGCGCATCCGCGATGAAGCCGTCCGCCTTGATGTTCGGGTAGTCGCGGTCGGATCGGCACACCACGATCCGTCCACCGATGACCTTGCGGACACCGCTGAGCACGCTCGAGTCGCCGCTGAGCTCACATGGTCGCTACCCGAGCTACAGCCGAAACAGGACATCGCCGAGCTCGGTGGCTGGGTGTTGCTGCACGCCGTGGCGGCTGGCTCGAAACGGCTCGCAGATATCTCGCCTGCGGCCGAGTATCTGTGCCGCGCGGGCGACGCTGTGCAGCGCGAGACCATCGAGATCTACCTCGATGCTGGCGGCCAGGCCAGGGTGGCCTGCGAGCGGCTTCACATCCATCGCACCACCCTGTACTACCGGCTCGACAACATGCCGCCGATCGTCAAAGACGCGCTCGACGACGGTATGAAGCGCAGCACGCTACATCTGACGCTTAAGCTGGCGCGGCTCCGGGAGGAGACTGGCGCTGTAGCGGTCAGACGATAGCTGCAGCGTCTCAGCTCGCGATATCGCGTCCGATCGCGGCGTCGGCTCCCGAAGCGATTTCGTCTGCGATGTAAGCGATGGCTACCTCCCCGCGCGAACCGGGGGCACCGAAGAACGTGGTCAGATAGTGGCCGTGCTGACCAGGGACTTCGAGCGTCTGCCAGTTGAAATTCACTAAGCCGAGTGGTTCGACTCGAAGGGGCATGGTTCCTGAGATCAGTGGCCGGGGGTTGTGGTCCGCCCACATGCGCCGGAACCTCCGGTCGCGCACCGACAGTGTTCCGACTATCTCCTGCAGCCGACGATCGGCCGGATCGCTGCCAAACCGCAGCGAGTCGACCAGGCTCCGCGCCGTACTGTCCCATTCGGCTGTACGTTCTGCCTCGTTGTCGCTGGCGAATACCGAAAACAGCAAGTTGGAGCCCGAATCGAGGTACCCGGGCGCCATAACACGGGCCAGCGCATTGGCGCACAGCACATCATGATTGGCATCCGACACATAGGCCGGTGTGTGCGACCACTGGTCGAGCAATTGCACAACGCTCGTTGGAATGTCAGAGCGCGGCGCGGCGGAAGATTGGATGATTGGGATGCCTCGGGCAACCCGTTGGAGGTAGGCAAAGCCGTCATCGTCGAGACGCAGCGCGCGGCCAAGCGCGGCGAGCACTTGCTCAGAGGGCTGGTGATCCCTGCCTTGTTCGAGCCGCACGTAGTACTCGGCGCTGATACCCGCGAGATCAGCTACCTCCGAACGCCGGAGCCCCGAAACCCTTCGGTTCAGATCGCGGGGCAGCCCCACGTCTTCGGGCTGGAGATTTTCGCGTCTGGCGCGGAGGAAGTCTGCGACAAGGGTGCGTCCTATCGTCATCTTTATCTCCGTACGTTGTCCGATTTTCACGATTGACTCATCTTGGAGCCTCGAGCCGACGCCGTGCAGCCAGAGCGCAGTGCAATTAGGGCCGAGCATGCGCCAATTCGAGACAAGATGACATTGGGTGAATTCAAGGGAACACCCCTGGTGCTGCCCGTGTCCACCCAACCAGTTGAGGCGAGCGGGCTTAGGGCCTACTGTGCGTACCGTGGACAACATCGAAGAATATGAGTTTTCATTGGCTCTACGCCGGTCGAAGACTCGCGAGCTTGTGCAATCCTGGTCCCACACTCCCGCCGTGCTAGTCGACCGGCATCTAAACGTTCTTGTCTCGAACCTGCTGGCACGGGCACTTTCAGACAGCTTTGTTGAGACCACAAACCTGGCCCAGTTCACCTTTCTCGATCCCGAAGTGGTTCGAGATGCCGACTGCTGGGCCGACACGGCCACGCAGGTTGCTGCGCTTCTCCGAGACTCACTCGACCAGCACGACGAAGACCGTGCCTTCCTCGCAATCGTGGGGGAACTCGCCGCGAAGAGCTGGGATTTCTCTGACGCTTGGGCGCTACGCGGGCAAGCAAAAGCCACCGGCGTCGCAACGTTCCTCGGCACCGAAGCCGGAGATATCAACCTCAGCTACCACCTGACCCGGGTCCCCGAGAACTTCGACGACACACTAATTCTCTTCGGTACCGTCGACGACGAATCGAAAGACGCGCTCGACCGTCTAGCCGCTGCCCTCGGATCGAGTGGCTCAGTCGGGCTGTGAGGGTAGCTGAATCACATTCTGGGGGCCAGCCGCTCGGGCCGCCGCCAGGTGAGCGATGGCTTCATACGCTCGTGATCCCGGTTCTGCCAAGTGTGTGACGATAAACCGCCGGGGATTGCCCGGAAGCTCAAGCGCTTGCCAGCGGAAGTCCACCCATCCCAACGGTTCGATCCACGCGCGATTCGCTCCGGACGTGTAGGGGTGTGCATCGTGCAATGCCCACACCTCACGGAAATTCTGGTGTCCGAGCGCGAGGGCCCCAACGATCTCCTGCAGACGAGGGTCTTCCGGATCGGAGTAGTACCGCAGCGCCGCCACCATCTCGTGGAACGTGGCCGCCCATTTGTCGAGCGTGGCGGGTGGTTCTCCGCGAGACATCGCGACCGCGTAGCCCGCGGCGACCGTCTCTACGAGGTTTGTACCCGGCGCCACGATCTCGGGCGCCAGGTCGAGCATCAGTTGGTTGGCGGCGAGGACATCGAGGTTTCGGTCGAACACATACGCCGGAGTGTGCGACCACTGCTCCAGTAAAGTCACCACCGCAGGCGATAACGGGCGTGGCTCCGCGGCAAGAGCGTGCAACTCCGGGCGCGCGAGACGGAAAAGATACCGGGTTTCCAGGTCATTCAGCCGGAGGGCACGCGCGACGGACGCCAGCACCTGATCGGACAGGTTGTGGTCCCGACCTTGCTCAATGCGCAAGTAATAGTCAGGGCTGATCCCCGCGAGAGTCGCAACCTCTTCTCGCCGAAGTCCAGGCACTCGCCGCCCACTACTGACTGGCAAACCAACATCCTCGGGCTTGAGACGATTGCGGCGAGCGCGCAGGTAGTCCGCGAAAGGGCTGCGTTTCGTCGCCATCGGTGCTCCGTCGAAGTCGGTCGCCATCGGGTGAAGGGCTGTGCGCTGGCGGTACTGCGCTCACAATGCATCGTTATTGAAGGTCTACGTCTATGGCTCCTCTCGGATCACGACGCTGCCCTCCTATTGATACTGGCAGAGCAACATGCCTCGACGGGAGTCGGAATTGTGGAGTCGCTACGTCCGGGTGGGCTGACCGACAACGCATCGGATGCTTGTGATCGTGGTGATGGCGGATGCTGACTGCAGAACCGGAGAGAAGAGCCGAGGGCTTTGAGTCATTCGACTGTCGCCGACACTGCCGTTTTCGACTGAACTGGTCGCATGACGATCCCTGAGCAGATGATCAATCCATCCGTCACCCCCAGCGGGACCGGGTGTGTGGAGTGCGAAACGAACCACACCTGGTGGTTCCACCTCCGACGCTGTGCTGCGTGTGGCCATATCGGCTGCTGCGACGATTCGCTCAACCGGCATGCCTCCACACACGCAGTTGAGTCGGGCCACGAGGTAATTCAAAGTTTCGAGCCCGGCGAGGATTGGTTCTGGGACTACCAGATCAGCGATTACATTGACGGGCCGCAGCTCGCGGATCCGCAAAGCCATCCTGCTGATCAGTCTGTCCCTGGACCGTCCGAGCTAGTGCCGCGAGACTGGGTAGTCCAGCTCACGGCAAACCGCACCTAACGATCGCTTCGGCGGTCCAGCCGCTCTCGACCACCCGAATAGTCGCCAGACTCGTAATCCTCCGCGCCCGACTGCTCGTCAGCTTCGACACGATACTCGCCCTCCACGTCTTCGCTCGGCAGCGATTGGCTGGCGTCAGCCTTGTTGGGGTCGACAAAATCGTCTGCGTCTGTGTCAGGGTGAGTCATGATGCTCTCTTCCTTGTAGCTGTTGATGTTGTGTCGAAGAAGAACTGATTTGTGAAACCTGCGAATGCTGCGCCCACGCACGGCGCGACTATGAAGACCCACAGTTGCGCGAGCGCAGGGCCGCCGCCGTATATGGCTGTCGCGATGGACCGGGCCGGATTGAACCCCGCGTTGTCCACGGGAATGGCCACGAGAAGCAAGAGCGTCAGCGTGAGCCCGATTGGTATCGGCGCCACTTCCGGGTGCGCTTTCGCGTTTGTAACTCCGAGGATGACGTAGACGAATATTGCCGTTCCAGTGACCTCGACGACTACCGCGGACAGCAACGAGAATCCGTCAGGCGAGTGCGCTCCGAAACCATTGGACGCGAACCCGCTGGAAAGTGAGCGCGCGAGAAGTTCGCCTGGGGCGCCGGCGGCGATCGCGACCACAATAGTCGCACCACAGCATCCACCAATGATTTGAGCCGCCACATAACCCGGGACGTGCCGCCACGGGATCTTGCCAGCGATGGCAAGGCCCACGCTGACGGCGGGGTTGAAGTGCCCTCCGGAAATCGGCCCGAATGCGTAGGCGCTGACAATGACCGTTATTCCGAGCGCGAGAGCGATGCCAACGATGCCGACTGACCCCGGCGCCCCGCCGTCTTTCAACGGCCCCGACGAGAATGTCACCGTTCCGATTAGTCCGAGGACGAGGACGAAGGTTCCGGCCGCTTCTGCGAGGAGCCGGCCCCGCATCGTTGGCTGCGGTGGTCGCGGTGCTGAGGGATAAGTCATGATGGGCCTTTCGTCCGGCATGTCGAGACTCGCAGGGGGCCGGTTGCCCGCGCGTGAGTCATCTGACCTGCTCTCGGAACAGTGGCGAGAATCAGTGACTGATCCCGCTGAAGGCACGCTGGGAATGCGTCGACGCGGTAATGCCGCGCGTTCGGTGCTTGCTGTTGTGCGATGGGTCGAGTCATCCGACTCAAGCTGGCCCGTCCTTCGGCTGCCATTGTGATGAGGATGTCGGATGGTGGTGCGACCACCGGACGGCGAATCCGTGTGCACCACGGCGGGCGGACGCGTTCAGATCGGACTCATGTCGCCTGTTTTCAAAGGAGTTGTCCTTATGATCCCCAGGTTGAACATCGGAGTCGTCGGCGGCTCCATCGGCGGTCTCTTCGCCGCAGCACTCCTCACGCAGGATGGACACCGGGTCACAGTTTTTGAACGATCGAAGACCGGGCTGGCTCGACGGGGTGCGGGACTGGTCGCGCAACAGGAGCTCTTCGACCTCCTCCACCTGGTTGGGCGGGACGTCGATGCGCGGATCGGGGTGGTCGCATACGAACGGATCACCCTGGACCGAAACGGGGTTGTGGCCTACCGCGATCCGACGCCTCAGACCCAGCTGTCGTGGGATCACCTTTACGAGGTGTTTCGCTCTCTCGTTCCAGCGGAGCAGTACCGCCTGGGGCAGACCGTCCGAGCTGTGTCGTCAACCGACGACTTTGCGAGTGTGCAATTCGTCGATGGGAGCGCGCTGCATTTCGACGTAGTGATCGGTGCTGACGGTGTGAATTCGGTGACTCGACCAACGGTGGCACCGACCGATCACACAAACACTTACGTCGGTTATTCGACGTGGCGCGGACTCATCCCAGAAGGCGCGCTTCCTGATCTGGCGCGGAAAATACTCCTCGATCGTTTCGGGTTCTTCACTGGACCGCGCTCTCACATGCTCGGCTATCTAGTCCCCGGCCCCGGTGGAGAGATCGAACACGGCAGTCGCCGATACAACTGGGTCTGGTATCGGACACTGCAGTCGACCGACCTGGCCGTCGTTATGGCTCGGTCCGGCAAACCTGTGGGGAGCGTTTCACTCGCTCCGGGCGACTTGCCCAACGACCTGCGTCATGATCTCGTGAGAGCTGCCGAGTTGGAACTTCCTCGTGCCTTTGCGGAGGCAGTTTCCGCAGAACCCGCCCCCTTCCTCCAAGCAATCATTGACTACGTTCCACCGCATATGACTCGCCAGCGAATTGCGCTTCTGGGAGATGCCGCGGTGGTGGTGAGGCCACACACTGCCATGGGAGCAGCTAAAGCCGCCGGAGACGCCATGTCGCTTGCAACACTCCTCGACCAACTCCCCCCGAGCCAAGCGCTCGCACGGTACGAGGATGAACGCTTGCCCGTCGGGCGGGCGATCGCAGATTACGGGCGCCGGCTCGGAATGTCGCTCCCGTTCGCCCGCTAAACCTGACCCGGTCAAACGCAGGGTCAGGGAAGTGGGGCGTCGCCGTCAGCGGGCACGGCCACGGGAGTCCATTCGGCGAGTCCCCCTTCGGGCTGTGGCGCGAGGTCCGTCAGGGGATCCTCCGACAGGTACGTCTCGTCCCGCGGTCGGACTTCAGCATCGCCTGCGCGACGGCGGGAATTGCTGTATTTGTTGTGGGTCATTTACTCGCTCCATCCGCCGCAGAGAGGCGACGCGTCTGAGTCTGGCTCACCGCCAGAGTTGCGGGCAGAGTCAAATGACCGTCTCTGGGCTACCCGTTGGTCCTGCGTCGACCGGATACCCATCTCCGGTGGACGTGGCCGCACCTACGCGGGCCAGATTGTCAATGACAACAGCACAACGGCGATCGTGACGGTTGCCTCTCGGCATCCAGGACGGGGAGTTTCATCTTGATTACAGCCATCTGACGCTAACTGCGAGTTGACCAGATAGACGAAAGTCGGTGTCAACCACATCCCGGACGGAGGCAACATGCTCGATCCTTTGAACGACGGTTTGTCGAACTGGACGATTGAAGTCGAAGAGGAACTCGTTGTACGTGATTTCCTCTCCAACATCGGCTATCGCGACGTGCGCCAACTTGAACCTTTCCTCAGCCCCGATATCGTCTACGAGCCCAACCGATCCGACCGTGTGCGCGGGCGAGGGCGGGTCTTGCGTATGTGCGAGGACATCTTCGACGGGTTCGAGACCTTTACCATCACGCCGACCAGCGTCGCAGTCGCTGGCCGCGTGGTCCTCGTTGAACAAACGCTCCGCATTGGCTTGGCGGGCAAACCAGTCTGCGATCTGCTGAGCTTTGCAAGTTTCGAAATCACCGAGTTTCAGATCGTCGCGTGGCGGCAGCTTCATGGATAGGACGATGGCAGCAGACAGTCTCCGAGAGAGTATCCCCCGCCACGGACTGCGCCTTCCCGGTGTCCAGTCCGTCATCGCGCCAGACATCGAGGATGCTCTCGCTTGGTGGCACAACGTCACAGGGCTTCGCCCGGCGGCTGTCGGCCGTTCAGCTGATGTGACCGTTGTCCATCTCGCCTCACCGGGGCGCCGGCGTGCCGGTCTGAACGTAGTCAGCGGTGCTGGTGCAGGCGAGTACCGGGACCTCGAGCTGTATTACGGGGTGGAGCGAGCTTCGCAGGGCCGGATCACAAGAGTGGACGACCCATGGTCGAACACCGTGTATTGCCTCACAGCCCGAGGCCTCCTCCTCCCCCTGACCACGACCTCCACGCGAATCGGACGATGATGATGCCCCGACCCAAGCCTGCCCGTGCTGCTCGGAACCACACAATCCGACCCGACGACATTGATTTGCCGCCTACCCAGCCGATCGAGATTGTTTTCGACGTTCCGCTAGCTCGCGACACCGCGTAGTTGGGCGCGGAGCATCCCGGCGTTCACGCCAGCTACAAACCGACCGAAATCGCTAAGGGAACTGAAGATTGGCGTCGACAACTCTCTGACGCGACATTTCCTTCAACTTCTCGAGCGCGTTCATTTCGCGCACCACGAGCGCGAAGGTGCTCTCCACATCGAGATGGGCGAAGGCCTCAGCAATGTCGCGGTCCGCCTCCTCGAAATCCCCCACAACGAGGTGCGCGTGCGCCCGATAGCGAAGAGCAGTCGCGAGCCTCACCCCGGCGGCGAACTCTTTCGCCCCGTCGACCGCCGCGGTTGCCGCCGAAACGGCATCGAAAGGTCTACCTACTGCGAGGTAACTCACGGCGAGAAATTTGTTGATGACCAGCATGGTGGTCGTCCGTAACGCCGCGCGTTTTTCTGATGGGTCGGCATTGATGTGTTCAGCTACCTGGAGCAATGCAACGATCATCTGTTCGTGCCCCGCGCGGTCCTTCTGTAATCTCGCGATGAGGGTCATTGGCTGTGCCGCTCCATCGGAGTCCCCAGCTATGTCGAATTCAGCAATCGACTCGAGGGCAGTAACCGTGCTCTTCTCTACGAGCCCAAGACGCAGATACAACCACGCGGCGTAAAACTTGGACCAGCCAAGTTGCGTGTGGTCCTCAGAGACGATGGCAGCGGCAACAGCCAGTTCCGCAAGACGCACACCTTCCTCGTCATCTTCGGTCTCGATAAGAGTCGCCCACGTGAGATACCCCAGGTGCATTGCTTCGAGACGCGGATCGTCGAGAGCACGTGCGGACGTGACGGCCAGCGCAAACAGTTCCCTCCAATGCCCCCAATCAACCCACAGCTCAGAGAACCAGTGCAGCGAGTCGGCCACATCGACTACAGCGCCATGATCGCCCTGGGTCGCTGCAGCTCTGAGCGCCGGCCACCAGTGCGGTTCCTCCAACCGGATCCATTTTTGGGCAGTGACTGGGTCGGGGAACGCCGCACCGGTCTCGGACCGTGTTTCCGGCACGCGATCCGGTTCAAACCACGCACCCGCGCGTTCAAGCGAGGCGAGAAGCCATTTGCGTAGTCGCTGGCGTTCTACGTATCCGCCCTGACTTGGGTTTTCTTGTTCGAGACGTGCAGTTGCGTACAGCCGAATGAGGTCGTGTACGCGGTACCGGCTGCCGCCGCGAGATTCGACGAGTCCGAGATCCGTTAGTTCTTCCAGAAGGTCCTCGGCGTCGACGACGTCAATCCCTGCGGTTGCAGCGGCGATCCGCGAGTCGAACGTTGATCCATCGATGACGGATATCGACCGAAACAGGTGCGCTGCTGACTTGTCCAGATCGTTGTACGACAGCGCGAACGCTGCTTCAACAGCAAGGTCTCCCGCAACGAGGAGTCGAAGCCGATTTTCGGTAGAGCGCATCCTGCGGGCGAAGTCTGCGGCCTGCCAGGCAGGACGACTAGCGATTCGATTGCCGACGATCCTCAGGGCCAGCGGGATACGGTCCGACAGCTGGGCGAGCTCTACGAGATCGTCATCCTGCCGCTGGTGGTGGGGAATCAACCGCTCGAGCAGCTGGACGCTGTCTTGTTCGCTGAGCGGACCGAGCGTGACCCGGTGGACACCTTCGAGGCCGGCAAGGCTTCGCCGTGATGTGATGATCACTTTGTTGCTCGGATTCGCCGTTAGCACTGGGCGCACTTGCGATTCGAAGATTGCGTTGTCGAGCACAATCGACCGGGGATTGGCCGTTGAGGCGGTGCGCCATAAACGCATTGCCTCGTCGAGATCTGCCGGCACGTTGTCGCCGACGCCGGGCATTTGTCTGAGTACGGCCTTGAGTACTTGCAAGGGAGCGAGAGGCTCGGCACTAAACCCGTCTAGGTCCACGAAGATGGCATCGGCCGGCCCATCATGTGGTCGGTTCAACGCCTCCATCGCGCTCGCTGTTTTGCCGATGCCCGGGGCTCCGCTCAACAGGATCGCTGTGAACTCGGTATTTTCCGAAGCCATGGCAAGAAACTCGATTACCTCAGCGATCTCACATTCACGGCCGGCGAAGTCGAGTACACGGTGGGGATTGCCGGCGACCGTCCGCTGGCTCGCGCCCCGCAAGCGTCTTCGCGATCTCGCGGCTTGAACGAACTCCTCGTGTTCGGCTGGTGTGAGTCCAAACGCCGTGGCGAGTGCTGCGGTGGTTCGAGAGTGCGGAGCGCTGCTCACTCCACGCTCGATATCGCTGATCGTGCGCACGCTGATCGTCGATATGTCGGACAGCGCTTCTAACGTGAGGTCGCGCGCCACACGATGAAAGCGAAGAAGTTCGGACAGCGTGCGTGGGGGCCTCATAGAGCGCGATGGGGTGCTGTCTCGGGAACTGTGTGTGCGGACACTGCGTCCCTTTCGGATTATGCGGGAGTCGGAATCTTCTCATGGAGGGGATGCTCACGCGGGCACTGCGCGTCCGTGTGGGTCAAGTCTCGACATTTGACGCAATTTTCCCTCCCCGAGTCGTAACAGATTTCACCGCACTGACGCGGCACTACGAGCTGCGAATGACGATTCCAGGGACTACAGCGTCCCCGGCTGTGTGGCGACAAAATCCTGCATGTTTTCTGCATTGCGACACGCCAGTCGATACCGGTGGAGTGTGCGTTGAGGGCGTCTCACGTTGGCCGCCACCACAGACGTCGCGGGAGTGCTCCGAACGATCCGACGCGTGAGTGACCAAGTTGCTCTGTCAGTAGGAACGACTCGCTCTACAGGAGTACTACCGTGAATTTCAGTCAGCATCCGTGGATTCCCCGTACGAGGAGCAGCAC
>Ga0247740_1000268_pt1 | contig 27365 bp, 17 predicted proteins | sample UWRJL148409B2_FD_180942 | JGI IMG/M metagenome (GOLD analysis project Ga0247740, IMG submission 180942) | Plant litter microbial communities from Arlington Agricultural Research Station in Wisconsin, United States - UWRJ-L148-409B-2 | ecosystem: Environmental > Terrestrial > Plant litter >...
AGCGGATGGTCGCTTGGTCGGGATCGTTACCGACCGCGACATCTGTATGGCGGCGCAGCTGCAAGGCGCGCCACTCCACGATTCGCGCGTCTCGAGCGCGATGGCCCGTGATGTCAAGACGTGCTCACCACGTGACACGCCAGTCACCGTGCAAGCCATCATGCAGCAGAACAAAATCCGGCGCGTGCCCGTGGTCGACGACCAAGGGCGCTTGGTCGGGATCGTCACCCTCGGCGACTTCGCGTACCTCGTCAGTCGCAACCCGGACGGTGGTGACGGCATGACCTGGGCCGCGGTGGCGCACACGCTCGCGGCCGTCAGCTTGCCGCGCATCGCTCGCTTCGCCGGCGGTTACACGGATCGTTCATCGGGTCGGCAGAATTTTCCCCCGAACACCTGAGCCCAGGGTTAGCGTACGCGGGCTCGAAGGAACCGGACCATGAACTCGAGATTTCCCAAGCGCAATTCCTCTGGCTCGGTGCTGGCCGAACTGTCGCAACTGCGGGACGAGCTGCGGGTGCGCCTGCACTTGGCCGGGCTCGAGGTGCGCGCGCAATGGGAGAGCGTCGAGCCGAAGTTGCTCGGCCTGGAGCGCTCGCTCGAGCAGCAGGGTGAAGGCGCTTTCGAAGCGGCCGGGGAGCTCGCGGTCGAAGTAGTGAAGGCCTTTCGGGACTTCTCGGTGCGCAGCCAAGAGGGCGGTCCTAGCAAAGCGCCCGTGCACGACATCATGCGCGTCCGCGTCCACACCTGCAGCCCGAGCGACACGTTGCATCGCGCCGCGCAGATCATGTGGGAAAAGGACTGCGGCGGCTTGCCCGTCGTGGACTCCGCGCGCGTCGTGCTCGCCGTGATTACCGATCGGGACATCTGCATGGCGGCGCTCACCCAGGGCGTCGCGCTCGCGGAGACGAGCGTGGCCAGCGCCATGTCGGCCACGCTCACCGTATGTTCCCCGGACGACTCGCTGAGCACGGTGGAGGACTTGATGCGCCAAGGGCAAATCCGGCGCGTGCCCGTGGCCGACGCCGACGGCGTGCTGGTCGGCATGATCACCCTCGGCGATATCGCGCGCTACCTGCAACCGCGCATGCTGCAAGCACCGGGGAGCGTTGCGCAGTTACTCGAAACGTTGGCCGGGATCAGCGAGCCGCGCGCGCGGCCGTCGGTGCTCCCCCCGCCGATGTGACGCGGCTCAGAATACCGGCGCGCCGCTCGGCGCGGGTAAGATCCAACGCTTGGGCGCGAGCGAGTCTCGCTCTTTCGTCAAATCGACCCTGGGATCGATCATGCGGTGCCGGAGACGACCGTTGAACGACACCTCGGAATCCGCGTACACCCGCAGCCCGCCGTGTCCCCGCCGCTCGAAGTCGCGAGCGATGAAGTGCGCGAGCTCCAGGATCATGTCCGGCTGCGTCGATACCTGACGCAGCTGAAATGGCGTCAGATAATCGCGCGGTGAAACGTAAAAGATGAGCTCACGGTCGGTGACCACTTTGAATTCCAAGCTCGCCGACTTCTCGATCAGCATCACCTTCCACGCGAAGCGAAAGCCTTCCTCGGTCCACAAGCTGTTGCCGGGGTAGAGCGCGCTGCGCAGCGGCAGGGTGACTTGAAGCAGCGCGTAGCTGGCCGCGAGCACGCGAGCGAGCGGGCCGAGCGGCTCACCGGCGATGCCCGGCGCGAGTTCGAAGGAGCGAGAGACGCGAAGGCGACGCGCGAGATCCCGAGGCCAAGCCGGGTCGAAGAAGAGCGTCGCCGAAACGATCATGACCCAGGGGAACATGCCGATGTGAAACAGGAGCGCGGTGAGCCCGTGAAAGACGATCACCGCCGAGTAGGCGTAGCGCCGCGTGTTCCGCCACGCGAGCAGCGGCACGATGCTCAAGTCGAACAGCGCCCCCGCCCAGCTGAATGCCAAAGCCACGCCCGGCTGCCGGAAATAGCGGCCGATGAGGGGCAAATCAGCGTTTGCGCCGAGCCAAATGCGTAGCGGCTCGGCGTGCACCAGCCAGTCCGAGTTCAACTTGCCGATCCCGCCGAACACGTAGACGACCCCCACTTGAAAGCGCAACAAGTAGAGCGCCCACGCCCTCACCTGCCCTCGGCGCTCTCCGGGGCGGCGTCGCACGCGCAGTGACAGGTCTCGGTCGAGCGGGAGGCACGCGAGCAAGCACGCGAACAGCGTGATCAAATAGTAGTGGTTGAGGTACGTCGCCTTGTCACAGAAATGCGCGTAGCCAAAGCCGAGCGCAAACACCGCGCTCGCCAAGCGGTAGCCAAACCCGATCATCGTGCACGCCGCAGCCAACGCGAGCAGCGCGTAGTGGACGTACATACCGGCCCCCGGCCAAGGCTCGATGAAGGAGAATCCCCAATACGAGAAGAATAGTTTTGGCTCTTGGTAGTACTCCGCGACCCAGCCGCGGGAAAGAAAGCGCAGCGTCGAGACCAGCGCGAGCGCTCCGAACGCCACCCGGAAGACCACGCACGAGGCCGCGTCCACCGGGCGATCGAGCGCGCGACTCAGTCGCCCGAGGACCATGCGAATGTCGCAAAAATCTGGCGAAAACCCGCGGTGAAAATGCCGTTTGGCAAGCGATCAGAGACGTACACTCGGTCGAGCAAGCTCTTCGCGCTCAGGCCAAAGCTGACGCCACTAGGCTTGTAACGATAGCGCGCGCCCACGTCGAGCGTGGTGTAAGCGTCCAACTTGCCGTTCAGCCCCGACGCAACTGGGCGAACCGTGTTGGCTTCGTCGGTGTACTGCGAGCCGATGTAGCTGAGCATTACTTGCCCGCTCAAGCCGATCGGGTGCGCCGCGTCCAGCGTCACGTTCACACTGTTGACGGGCGAGTACGGCACGGTGCGCCCGCCAAAGTCCCCTCCGACGAAGCGCGCGCGCACGAACGTGTACTGCCCGGCGAGATCGAGCTCGAGCGGCAGCCTCAGCCCTTTGCCGATGCGCAGCGCGGCCGTGGCCTCCGCACCGAGGTGCCGCGTGCGTCCACCGTCGACGAACTCCGAGTCGCTGTTGAGCGGGTTGTTCGAGACCAATTGGTTGTCGAACTGAATCAAGAATGCGTTCGCCTCAGCGCGCAGCCATGCGTTCCGGGCCCGCGCCCCGACCTCGTAGTTTCGGCTCCGTTCCGCGTGCAGATCAGCGTCTTTGCCGTTCGGGGTGATGGCCTGGCTGATGCGCGGCGCAGAATAGCCGAGATAAAAGCTGCTGAACGCGTTCAACTTCGGCGTGCCATAGATCACGCCCACGCCGGGCATCGCGCCGCCCGCCCGGCTCGAGGCTCGGATGTTCTCGTCCTTGGGCACGCCCGCGTTTTGCTCGTCCGGCCGGCGATGGATGATTTTGGTCGAGCTAGAGTGTTCGTAGCGGAAGGCGGGCGTAATCAGCAGCTGATTGGTCAACGCAATCTGGTGTTCGAGCCAGGCCGCCACGCCGAAGATGCGCGTCGTGTCATCGGTTTGCAGAGCGCCGCCCTCAGCGGTCGGGGAATCACCGAACGTCAACTTGCGACGCGACACGTCGGTCGTCGCGCGGGCTCCCACGCGCAAGCGGTGCAGTACGCGGCCGGTGTTGAAATGGTGCTCGAGCTCGGTCGACAAACCGGCCACGTCATACACGCGCTCACGCTGCGAGTTGGTGTTGCGGAGCAGCAGCGCGGCCGGATCGGGGATCGACGCGTATTCGACGCCGGCTTTGACGCTGCGGTCGAAGTCTTGCATCCGCTGATTGAGCTGCATTTCGTATGCAAATAGGCTGCTCCGCAGCGTGCTGCGCTCGGCCACTTGCTTTTCATGCTGGAGCGAGGCTTCGTAGCGACGGATCGCGAAGTAGTCGTGCGGCGTGATCGTGTCGCGCCGCGGGTTCTCGCGGTACAGCGCCTGCGTCAGCCCCGTGTACGTCGTGTGCGCGAACTCGTCATGGAAGCCGAGCTTCAGCGACAGTTGGCCGACGGCCGAGCCATTGAGCACGGCCTTACCGAACGCGTCGGTGGCTTCGAAGCCCATGTTGCGATAGCCCGCGCCGCTCTTGCGTACGATCTGCGCCACATACCCGACGTTTTTGCTCGTATCGGAATAGCGCGCGACGAGCGAGCCGTAACCGCGCGAGCCGACCTGGTGTCCGACATACCAGCCGCGCTGCTCGGTGGGCTGCCAAGTATGCAGTTGCACGACCGCGCCGACCGTCTGCGGTCCGTAGCGGAGGACATCGCTGCCCTTGAGCACGTCAATGCGCTGGATGCGCTCGATCATCGGCGTGTAGTAGAGCTCGGGTTCGCCGTAGGGGCTGACCACGACCGGAACGCCGTCTTCTTCCATCAGAATCAGGCGGCTGCGCGCCGGGCTCAGGCCGCGCACGCCTAAATTCAGCCGGAAACCCATAGGGTCTTCGGTGCGCACCTGCATCCCAGGCACGCGCCGCAGGAGCTCCGCGCTGCTCTCGGGCTGAGCGTTGCGGATCTCCCGCTGACCGATGGTCGTCCCCGAGCCGGAGGCGCGCTTCAGCGCATCGACCTTGTTGCCCTGCACGGTGACTTCACGCACCTCGCCTTCGCCCTTGGGCGCGGGCTCCACGGGAGCGGCGGCGTCCTGTGCGCGGGCCGACTTCACCCACGACCCGGCCGCAAGCCCCAGCGCACACAGGAGGATGAACGACGGCGGGCGACCCGCGCTAGTCGCCATCGTTGTCGCCCACGCGGAACGTCGCGCCGAGCGCGCTCGTGACATCGGCGTTCCAAGTGTGCTTGAGGGCCTGGGTAGCGTCGTACGCGGCCTGCACGATCGGCGTCTGGTCCACGACCGCGCCGGCGAAGGGTAAAGGAATGTCCGCTAGCCTCACGCGCGAGGCGTCGATCTCCGAATGCACTTGGCGATCGAGGACCGCGCTGCGCTGCGCGACGGCATTGGTGAACGCGGGCAACGTGTAGACGGCCACGAATCCGGCGAGTCCGTTTTGCATGTCCTCGACCGCGTTGTCGCTGCGCCGTGTCGGATCCCGAGAAGGATCTGGCATGCCGCCCGTCTTGCGCCCGAGCGGTAAAGCCAAGCGGACGCCGACGATGGTTTCGAGCGCGTAATCTCCTGCGCCCACCAAGTCGTTCACTGCGTCGAGCTCGCTCTGATAGCGACGCGCAGACAGGCTCGGGTGCTCGAACTCGGCGATGTAGCCGTCTTTGTCGAGCTCCCACGCGTCGTCCAACTCCCGCGCGGAGGCCGCGATTTCGTCGGCCATGCTGACGGCCAGGGTCAAGCGCCGCGGCGCGGCCGCGTCCTCTTGCAGCACAGGCGCGGGACTGGAGCTATCGGGCGCAAACAGCAAGTACTCGAGACCGAGAAAGCCCTTTTTCTTTCCGCCCGCATTGCTGACGGCGGTGTCATCGACCGCGCCGGAACCGACGGCGAGTTTCTCGATCCCCGCACCGTCGGCGGGCGCGACGTCGATGCGCTCCGTGATGCGCAGGTTCACGTCAGGCACGAGCTGCACCGCGTCCAGCATGCGATATGCCTTGCGCGCGGCCCGCCAAGCGGCCTGGGCGGCCGCGAGCGAATCCGCGTCCGGCGCTTGCTCGAGCGCCTGCAGCGCTTTCACGAGGCTGTCCGCTTGCGTCACGAACTCACGATGCGCGGGCAGGATCACTTGCTCCCCCAATTCGACCAGCAAAGTCCCGTAGCTCGCGGGGGGAGCATCCGTATCGTTTTCGCAGCCAAGTAGGCAGCACGCGAGCAGGCACGGGACGAAACGGCGAAGGCTCATAGCGACTCGAGAAATTTGAGCAGGGCGTCGCGATCGCTGGCACCGGCCAGCCGAAAGTTCTCGCGCGCCTTAGCCCCTTCCCCTGCGTGCCACAAGATCGCTTCGGCAAAGCCGCGCGCCCGTGCGTCATGCAGCAGGAATTGGTGCTTATTGACGGTTTGCAGCAGGCCGATGCCCCACAGCGGCGGCGTCCGCCATTGGCTGCCCGAGGCCTGAAAATCCGGCCGACCGTCGGCCAAACCTGGTCCCATCTCGTGGAGCAACAGGTCGGTGTACGGGTGGATCGTCTGATGGGCGAGTGCGTCGGCGTCGGCATCCCCCGTGTGCAGCGTCGGCACGTGACACGAAGCGCAGCCAAAGTCGCGAAACAAGCGCTCGCCCCGACGAACGACCGGGTCATCGATGTTCCTCCGGGCCGGCACGAGCAGGGTCCGCATGTAAAAGGCCGTGGAGTGCAAGCGATCGTCGGTCAGTTCGTAGTCAGGGTCGTCGCCGTTTGGCGCCTCGTTGCACGCGGTCATGACCGCCGCGCAGTTCTGCAGTGGAAAGAGCGCCGACGTGATGCCGATGTCACCCAAAAACGCGCCGGCCGACTGCTGCAGCGTCGTCGGTTGATTGGCCTTCCAACCGAATCGGCCGAGCACGCTGCTTTCGCTCGACATGTCCCAAACGTAGTTTGGTTTGCCGCTCACGCCGTTTTCGTCTGGGGGGTGCACGTTGGCCAGGATCTCGGCCTCGGGCACCGCCTCGAGCAAACCCAGGCCGATCACCGCAGGGCCCGTGCGCGGCGAGATCATGAAGCCGTCACCCGGGTCGCCGTAGTTCCAGTCCGCGATCGTGTAGGTCGGGGCCTGCAGCGAATAAGATTCGCCATCGCCGTACGTGCCGGGCACCTCGACGTAGTCGACGTGCGGCGTGCCATCGATCGGCACGCCGAGTAGCGCATGCTCGCGCAGCTGATCGCCGTACACTGGGTCGGGGTTCGGGCCGCCGTTTTCGGCAACCCCGGGCACGCTGAGCCGAAACAGCAAGCCGAGCAAACCGCCCGAGCTATCGAAAGGCGCGCTGCGCCCGTCTTTCGAGTGGCACGAAGAGCAGGCCCGCGCATTGAAGCGCGGGCCGAGTCCGTCCATGCCGTTGGTCGTCGCCGGTGCGGTCACCCAGTTCTTGTTGAACGTCGAGTGACCGAAGCTGAAAGCGTCATCTTGTTCGGGGGACAGACCACGCACGCTATTCGTGTAGGCCTGCGCGGTCGCATCCAAGGTCGTGGCCTGGCCCCCCGAGTTTGGATCGGGAGGCTCCAGATCGTCGCCCGCGGTCGATGCACCACCGCCGCTGCAGCCGCTGGCGGCGGCCAACAAGAAAGCGAGCGTTCGGCGAGCGGTCATTCTTCTGGGTCGTCGACCGTGATGCTCAATCCGAGCTTGTCCGCGGCAATCCCGAATTCGTCACCCTGGGCCGAGAGCGCGTTGATGGCAGCCAAGATCGCCTTGCGGCCCGGGCTGCTGTCGGCCCCCGCGATCGCTTCTTCGAAAGGCTCCGGAATCGCCTTCACCGCGTCGACGGACGCCTGCAGCAGCTTCTGCAGCTTGGCATCTTCGGCCGGGTCGACCGCGCGCACCAGGTCATCGAGACCCGGGCCGTCGTGGTCGCGGTACTTGCCGAGGTACATGTTCTGGATGCCGATGGCGTCGCGTGTGTAGTCGGTCAGCGTGCTGCTGCTAAAGCAGTTGTGCTGATCGTGGCGCTCTTTGGATTTGTACGCGGCGCGGATGCGCTCGCCCGCGAGCTCACCCTTGCTGAACTTGGCGAGACCGGTGAAGATTTTGGTCAGCGACTCGTTCGGAGCGGCTTCGAAGCCGACGCGGTACTCCGCGCTGGGCTTCCAGGCGTCTGCCACGTCTTGCAAGTGAGTGATGATGCCGTCGATGGCAACCGTCAGGTACTTGGCTCGCCGATCGGCGTTGGGGCGCGGGCCATCGACGTCGTAGTCGCTCGCGGGGCGCTCACCGGGGCCGACTTCCTCGAGCGCTTGGCCCCAGAGCAGGAACTCCACCGCGTGGTAGCCGGCGGAAATGTTCTCGTCACTGCCCGCGGCGTTCAGCTCGTCCAGCCCCTCGGCCGTGATGTTCTCGAGCACGCTCGGCATGTTGATGATGCCCACGCTGTCGTCGACCACCGGGTCACCGTTCGCGTCGAGCGTCGTCGTGTAGTCGATGTACGCTTCGTCGAGCGGCCACGAATTCACCAGCCCCTCGTTGTTCGGCGGATCCACGTCGATCGGCCCGTCGTAGAAGCGCGCGCCTTCGGTCAACATGTAGTGCTCACGTGAGGCGAGCCATGCGCTACGCGCGCTTGCCAATTTTTTCTCGCTCGGATCGGCCAGGAACGCTTCGACGACTTCCTTGAAGTCTTTCTCGTCTTGAACCGCGTCATCGTAGCCGGCGGCCAGGTTCTCCGCGTACGTCTTCACTACGTCGGCGCGGCTCACGGCGTCGGTGGCACCGCTCGCGCCGGCATCCCCACCGGAACCCGCATCGCCCACGCCCGCGGAGCCGGCCTTGCCACCGGCGCCAGCCGTTCCGCCAGCTGGGTCGGCATCGGAGCCGCACGCGACCATCGCCACGCCGATCGCCAAGCACGCGCAAACTGTTCGAGCATTCAAAGACATTCGCCGTTCCTTCGCTGCGGTCGGAGGCCGGACCGCCAAGTTGAGGTCCTCTCATGACCTTCTTGAAAACGGATGTCAATATCGTTTTCAGACAATTTTGAGGCCGGGGATGGCGGGAACAGCACGTTTACCGGGCGATCGTCAAAAGGTTCCGGCACGAGCGAGCAGTTCGTTAGCGCAAATCAAACATCGCGAGCCCTTCCCTTTCGTGTTGCAATCAGCACCGAAACGACTACGTTCCGCGAGCCCTCCGGTCGGGAATACCGATGCGAAGGGCGGTCCGGGGCGTAGCGCAGCCTGGTTAGCGCACTTGACTGGGGGTCAAGGGGTCGGCGGTTCGAATCCGCCCGCCCCGACCACTTTTTTCACTACCGAACGAAACGACGAACGACCAGGGGGTTGTTGCCGCCAGCTGCTTCGACGCACTGGCGGAGGTCGTGATTGCGGGGGCGACGTTAGCGCGGCCGACGCGCCAAGGAACGCGATAGCGTGCCGCAAGTGACTCTGATCCATAGACGCACGTGGGGTGCGTTGTGCGCACTTTACTTGCTCGGCGGTTGCCGCGAGCCTCCGCCGCAGCGCGACGCGACGTCGAAAGCCGCGGCCGGCGCCACCGTCTCTAGCACCCGCGTGCCCGTGCCCGTGCCCGCGCCCACACCAGCGCCAGCAATCGCGTCGAGTGAATCGCAGCTTTCAGCTGCGCCCGCGAATCCACCCATCCGTGCGCGGAAGGTAGGCCAATTCGCGGTCATCGACGGGCGAGGTCCGTGGGCCCGACACTGCCTGATCCACCGCCCGTGCGAGCGGAAACTATTACCGCGGAAACTATGCCGAGCCGACCAGACTGCGCGCCCTTGGGCGGAGTTCATGACCGGGGCGCCTGATTTCGAGAATCAGGACGTGGACCTGAGTGGGCGGCTCGAAGTCCAGGATGGTTTCTTCTCGACCGCGGTTGGCTGTCGCAAAGGAGTTTGTTGCAATCGCACCGAGCAGGCATTCATGCTCGACGGAGGGCCGGATGGACTCATCCTCGACGGATTGGGTTGTGGTGGAGACGAGTCGCGACGCTGCTGCGACATGCTCGCGATGGGACAGCCGGTGATCGTCCGCGGGACGTTGGTCAACACGCTGCCCAAGCCCTACTTCAAGTGGAAATTGACCGGCGTCTACGTGTGCGAACTCGCTCAGTCGGAGCCCCGAGGCGGAAAACCTGGTCCCGTTCACTGAAGCGCCATGGGGCCGAGTGGCGCGGAGCGAGGTGCTTGGCTCGACCTCGGAACGCCCACTCTCGAATCGCACCCAAGCCCACGCTCAATGAGCCTGGGCGGGTGCCTCTGCCGTCGGCGGAGCCGCGGCTTTGCGACCACCGCGAGCTTTGATTCGTTCGACCATCACGAACAGGGCCGGGATGAAGAAGATGCCGAGCAGCGTGGCGGCGAGCATCCCCGAGATGACCACGGTGCCCATCACGCGGCGCGCGGCCGCGCCCGCTCCCGTCGCGATCCAAAGTGGAACGCAGCCGAGCACGAACGCGAACGAGGTCATCAAGATCGGCCGCAGGCGCAGGCGCGCGCCGGTCAGCGCGGCTTCGATGATGGGCTTGCCTTTGTCGAGCTCGGCTTTCGCGAACTCGACGATCAGGATCGCGTTCTTGGCGGTCAAGCCGATGAGCATGACCAAGCCGATTTGCGCGTACACGTTGTTGTCCAGGCTGCGCGACATTAGGCCCAAAAAGGCGCCCAGCACGGCCACCGGGGCGCTCAGCAGCACGCTGAACGGCAAGGACCAGCTCTCATACAGTGCGGCCAAGATCAAAAACACGAACACGAGCGATAGGCCGAGCACGCGCGTCGAGCCGCCTTGCGAGGCTTTCTCTTGGTACGAAAGGCCGTTCCAAGCGTAGCCCATCTCTGGAGCGAGCGTCTTGGCCGCGACCTCTTCGAGCGCCTGCAGCGCTTGACCCGAGCTGTAGCCGGCGGCGGGGCTGCCTTGGATCTCGCAGGCGCGATACAAGTTGAAGCGCACCGTGAACTCGGGACCCGTCACTTGGCGCACGGTGACGAACGACGAGAGCGGGACCATCTCGCCCTTGTTGTTTCGTACGTAGAATTTGCGAATGTCGTCGGGCGAGGTGCGCACTTTGCCTTCGGCTTGCACGAACACCTTCCACTGCCGACCGAAACGACTAAAATCGTTCACGTACGAGCCGCCGAGGAAGGTTTGGAGCGCGCCATACACTTCGCTCAGGGCCACGCCCTGCTTGAGCGCTTTGTCCTTGTCGACGTCGGCGAAGATTTGCGGGACCGCGGGCGAGAACAGCGGGCGCACGTTCTCCAGCTCGGGGCGTTTCTTGGCTTCGGCCATGAATTTGCCCACGTTTTGCGCTAGAAACTGCACAGAGCCGCCGCTCCGGTCTTGGAGCATCATGCTGAAGCCACCCGCAGAGCTGATGCCCGGGATGGCCGGCGGGGCGACCGCAAACACGCGCGCCTCGACGATTTGGGAGAACTGCGCGTTCAAGCGCTTGAGGATCGCCGCCGAGGTCATGTCGTCACCCTTGCGCTCGTCCCAAGGCTTGAGGCCAACGAAGCCCGTGCCCGTGTAGCTCGCGGCCGTACGCGTGAAGAAGCTGAAGCCGGCGATGCCATTGTAGCCCCTGATGCCGGGCTCCTTGGCCAAGATGGCGTCGATCTTTGCATACACGGCCTTGGTGCGCTGCATGGACGCGCCGTCGGGCAGTTGCACGCCAAACACGGCGTAGCCTTGATCTTCATCGGGGACGAAGCCCGTGGGCACGTGGCGCGCGAGCAAGAGCGAGATGCCGGACACCCCCGCGAGCAGCAGCAAAGGAATGGCGAGCTTGCGCACCAAGCGCTGATTGACCCCAATGTAGCCGTCGGTGGTGCGAGCGAAACCGCGGTTGAACCACGCGCCGAGACGGCCGAACCAGCCCTTCGACTCCGAGCGCGGCTTGAGCAACATCGCGGCCAGGGCCGGCGAGAGCGTGAGCGCGTTGAAGGCGCTGATGAGCACGGAGACCGCGATCGTGAGCGCGAATTGTTGATACAAGCGGCCGGTGATTCCGCTCAAAAACGCGACCGGAATGAACACCGCGGCCAAGATCAGCGCGATCGCAATGACGGGGCCCTGCACCTCTTTCATGGCCTGCAGCGTGGCTTCACGCGGCTCCATGCCGGCCTCGATGTGATGCTCCACGGCCTCGACTACGACAATCGAGTCGTCGACCACCAGACCGATCGCCAGCACCAAGCCAAATAGCGACAGGGTGTTGACCGAGAAACCCAGCAACGGAAAGACGGCGAACGCGCCGATCAGAGAGACCGGCACCGTGAGCAGCGGGATGAGCGTAGCCCGCCAGCTCTGCAGGAAGATGAATACCACGAGCACCACGAGCACGATGGCCTCGAGCAAGGTCTCGACGATTTCACGGATGCCCGCGCTGACGGGTGCGGTCGTGTCGAGCGACACCTTGTACGAGATACCGGGCGGAAACCGCGTGGCCAGCTCGTCCATCGTTTTTAGGATCGCCTGCTGCACGTCGAGCGCGTTCGACCCAGGCGTCTGGAAGGCAGCCACGACGGACGCGGGCTTGCCGTTGAAGGTGCCGAATTGCTGGTAGTTGAGCGCACCGAGCTCGATGCGCGCGACATCACGCAGGCGCACGTTGGAGCCGTCCGGATTCTCGCGCAGAATGACGTTGCCGAATTCGGCCGGCTCCACCAAGCGACCCTGCGCGCGCACGGTAAACGTGAGCTGCTGCCCCGCGGGAGCCGGCTCGGCGCCGACCTGCCCGGCCGGGTTGACCACGTTTTGCGAGCGGATGGCGTTGGTGACGTCGCTGACCGTGAGCGAGAGCCGCGCAAGCACGTCCGGGTCGAGCCAGATGCGCATCGAGTACTCGGCCGAGCCCAGGTTCCGAATGTCACCGACGCCCTTCACGCGGAGCAGCGCGTCGTTGACGTTGATTAGCGCGTAGTTTGCCAAAAACGTCGGGTCATAGCGGCCGTCGGGCGAGTACAGGGAAACGACGAGCAACGGGAACGCCAGTGACTTCTTGATCGTCACGCCGATGTTCTTGACGTCTTGCGGCAAGAAGGGCTGCGCTTGCGAGAAGCGATTGTTGACCAGCACGTTGGCCACGTCGCCGTCGGTGCCGACGTCGAACGTGACCACTTGATTCATGCTGCCGTCGTTGGCGTTCGTCGATTGCACGTACAGCATGCGATCGACGCCGTTCATCTGCTGCTCGATGGGCGTGGCCACCGCTTGCTCGATCGTCAGCGCGTCCGCGCCCACGTAAGTCGTGGTCAGGTTGACCTGCGGCGGCAAGATTTGCGGAAATTGCGAGATCGGCAGCCCGAACAGGGAGACCGCGCCGATCAGCACCGTCAAAATCGCGATCACGATCGCGACGATCGGGCGACGAACGAAGAATTCGGACACGGTTCAGATCCCTGCCGGCGCGGGCGATGGTGACACTAGCGCTCCGTCACTGATTTTTTGAACGCCGTCGACCACGATGCGCTCGCCTTCGTTCAGGCCACTCGTGACGATGCGCATGCCTTTCGAGCTCGGGCCCAGTTCGACCGTGCGCAACTTCACCTTGTTGTCCCCGCCAACTACCCCGACCGAGAAGCTCCCCTGCACCGAAATCAACGCCTTCTCGGGCACGGCCAGCGCGGCCTTGCCTTGGTCTTCACGCTGAATGCGCACGCGGGCGTATTGGCCTGGACGCAGACTGCCACCAGGGTTCGGAAACAGCGCCTGCAGTTGAATCGTGCCCGTGCTGGCATCGACCTGGCGATTGGCCGCGACGAGCAGGCCGCGATGCGGGTAAACACTGCCGTCGGCCAAGACGAGCTCCATGCCGGCGTCGTCACCGTCGGCTTTTTGGTGGGCGTCCAGCTTGGGGAACTGCTTTTTGGCCCACTCCACGTCGCGCTGCTCGAGGTGCTTCAAGCGATCGGGAAAGCGCACGTAGTCGATTTCGCTGGTCGGGAAATTGACGCGGATGGGGTCGAGTTGCGAAACCGTGGTCAGCAGCGTCGGACCGTCTTGCCCAACCAAGTTGCCCACGCGGACGAGCGCGAGCCCCGCGATGCCGGAAACCGGCGCGTGGATCTTGGTGTACGACAGGTTGAGCTCGGCCTGCTTGAGCGAGGCGCGCGCCGCCAGCACCTGGCCGTTCGAGTCGGCGGCTTGCGCGACTGCGTTGTCCACCATCTGCGTCGAGACCAAGCCTTGCTCCGCCAAGGCTCGATTGCGGGTCAGGTTCACCTGGCCGTTTTCTTTGGCCGCTTCACCACGCACGACGGAGGCGCGCGCCGCCGCGACCGCATTGGCGTACTCTTCGGGTTCGATCGTAAATAGCAGCTGCCCTTCCTTCACGGGGCTGCCGTCCTTGTATTCTTGCGTGCGCAGGTAGCCCTTCACGCGCGCGCGGATGTCGGCGTTCACGTAGCCGTCGAGGGTGCCGACCGCTTCGATGAACAGGGCCAGATCGGCACGCGCGACTGGGGACACCAGCACTTTTGGCGGGGGCGGCGGAGGGGGCTTCTTTTCTGCGCAAGAAGTACAGACGCTGGCAAACACGAACACGAGCAACCAGCAGAGCGCGACGCGCTTCGAAGTCATCGTCCGCGGTTCTACACTCGATTGAAGGCGGAGAAGTTTCATCGCGCGCCAGAGCACTTAAAGCCGCATCGACGGACGGCAAGTAGCGATGGCGCGCGCAGACACGGGCGTAACCGGCGACGGATTCCGAGGCGGAATTGTATGCGCTGAAGCGGGCCTCAGCGCATCTTGCCGGGCTTACTTCAAGGTGACCGTAATGCGATCGATCAGCGCGTTCAGCGCGGGAACGTAGCCGTAAGCGTCACTCGCGGGGTCGTCGGTTTGTTTTGGGCAAATCGAGCCGTAGGCGGCGCGCGCTCCGAGTTGCCGTGCGAGCTGTAGCTGGCGGGAGCTCGGATAGCCTTTGCCGAAGTACTGCGTGTTCTCCACCGGACCGCCGCCGGGCGGCTGGCAGAGCGGGCTGTTTGCCTCGATCACGGCGTCCAATCTGCCAGCCTTGTCTGCCGAGCAATCGCACGTCCCGTCGCCGTCTGGGCACTCTCTCGGGGTCGGCAGCGGGAAGATGCAGGCGTACTGCAGGTCGTCGAGGGACGGGATGTTGTGCTCGTGTCCATTCGCGGAGTTCGCCCGAGGATCGGTCGAGCTCGCGGCGACGAGCGGCTCGTTCGTGAGCGGGTGCTTTCCCTTGCGCTCGTCGGTGGTTTCGATCATCAGCGGGTCGGACGGCCTGCCGTTTGCGTCCGGAGCGAGCAGCAGTGAAAAGCGGTCCTCGGCTTCGAGCTCGGATGGCTTCAGGAACGTCAAATCCGCACTGTCGAGGCTAGCCCTCGAAGCGAGGTCCTGCCACGGCGCGCCGACGATCACCGACAAGCTGATCAGGCTGGCCGAACGAGGCCCTTGGCCGTCGCGGGCCGCGAACAGCGGGTTTGGCACGAGCGTGCCATCGCGGTCGGCGATCGTCGCGGCACTGAGTCCAGTTTCGTAGCGGGAGATCGGATTGAGCAGATCGAAGCCGAAACGTCGCTTTTGGTCGTGACAACGCAGGTTGAGCGAGTCGTGCAGCGCATCCCAAGTGACGACGGCGCCCGGCGCGGGAGGCGCGCCGCAATCATCCTCGACCGGAGCGCAACCCGAGGGTGGCTCCGCCTCGTTCACCGCGCAGGATCGGCAGCACGGGTCGTTCGCATCCGTTTCACAGGCCGCGGTCGACCGTGGCAAGCGAGAGCTGCTGCTCACCAACCAGCCAGCTCCAGAATCCTGGATCGAGCAGTCGTTTTCGTCGCTCAGGATCACGATCGCCAGCGAAGAGTCAGGCCTGAGGAAGGCTGCGCGCTGCGAGAGCAGCGTCTGATTGACGCCCTGGGGCGCGCTCATCGCCCCCACGATTTCGACCGATTGAGGCGGACTCGGATCAATCAAGAATCGATACATCGCCTCGAGTGGCGCCTCGTAGCCGCAGCCGGTCTCCCCGACGGCCTCGATCATCGCGCTCAATTGTCCGGACAACTCTTCCGAGTCCGTGACCCCCGCTTCACCGCTAACGTCGAAGGAGAGGAAGTTTGAATTTTCGTAGCTCGCGACCCCTTTGCGCATCGAAGGCACGAGCTGCGCTTTATCGTCCACGTGCGGGTCGGACGGTCCCGCCGCGGCGCACACCGTGCCGCCATGCGCGCCGAGACTGGTGCTGATGACGCCAATGTGCATGTCGGTGACGGGGGTGAACTCACGCTCCCCCGCGCGGCATGCGGCGGAACCCGAGGCGGGCTGCGACGCGACCGGCTCACCGCGTTCGTCGACGCAGCGCGGGTTCACCAAACGCTTCACGAACGCGCGCACCGATTCCGCCAGAACGTCTTGCTTACCGCCCATGCTGACCGAGTTGTCGACCACGAACAGCACGTCGAGCTTGTCCGACGTTTCTTGCGTGCCGGGCGGCACTCCTCCCGCCCCGCCCTCGCCGCCGTCCCGGGCGGCCGTTCCCGCGGACCCGCTCGGTGATAGCCCGCCTCCGCGCCCCGCGTCGAGGAGGCTCCCTGCACTCCCGCCGCTGCTCGCATTCGCCAAGATCGTCTGCCCACCACAGGCGCTCAGCCCAACACAGGCGCTCAGCCCAACACAGGCACCCACCAGCGCGAGCCACTTTTCGAATCTCATCAGGTCCTCCGAGCGTACAATCCCCGCGCGCGCGGTGCACGATCACGAAAAGCGCGCGTGCACCGTCACTTCTCGAGGCCGAGCTCGGCGCGTGCGCGCGCAGCGTGGGGTCCGCGCGGAAATGAACGCAGCATGCGTCGCGCGACCAGCTCGGCGCCCGGGCGATTGCCCTGCACGGTGAACGCCTCCAACCGCAGGTACAATGCCTCCGGCAGCAAGTTCGGATGCGCGAAGCGTGCGTCGTAGTCGTTCAGGGCTCGTAGCGCGGCCGAAGCTTCGCCCGCCGCGAGGGCTTGCCGGGCGCGATCGAGCAGCACAAGTTCGGCCGCCAATTGCGCGTCGGGGTCGACCTCGGCCGGTACGCTCGCCAGCGCGGCCGTGACGGACGGGGAAGGACCCACGCTGGCCGACGGCAGCACTTTCGGGGTTGGAAGAACCTCGGGCGCCTCCGCCGAAAGCGCAGCGGTAGTTGCGGCCGCTACGCGCGGTCGGGTGAGCACCGGTTGTCTGGCCCGCGCCGTCTCCGCCACTTTCGTTTCGACCGCAGGAGCAGCCGGCGGCGTCATGCGGGAAACCGCATACGCCCCAACGAGGCCAGCGACGAGACCGGCGCTCAACCATTTCAGCACCACGAGTGACGCCGCGACTGCGCCCTTGCTCGTACCAAGCGCCGTAGCGGCGCTCGCCGCCCCGAGATTGCTCAGCGCGCCCGCCGCTGAGCCAGTGCCGGCGAGCGTTGCCGCGGCGGTCCCGGCACCGACGACCAGCAGCGTGCGGGTAATCGCAGCTGGGCTCGGTCGTTCTTCGCGCGCAGCGGAGAGCAGCGAGCGCATCAGCTCACTGCCGCCTTCGTCACACAGGCGTGAGGGGTCTTCAACCATTGGGATTGCCTCCGAAGGTCCGGCGAGCTTCGTGCCGAGCCACGCGCGCTGCGAAATCTTCGCGAGCGCGACGCAGCCGAGAAGCAGCCGTGCCCAGTGGAACTCCGACCAGTTCCGCAATTTCGGCGGTGCTCAGCTGTTCGAGTTCGAAGAGCACGAACACGACCCGCAAATCGAGAGGCATTTCATCGAGCAGCGCGTCGAGCGCTTGCCTCGCTCGACGTCGGTCGACGAGCTCTTCGGGCGAAGGATCGTGGCCGAGTTGCTGCTCGAGGTCGTCCCCGAAGTCTTCGCGCTTTCGCATGCGGTTGCGACGCGCGCGCGCCCCAACGTTCATTGCGGTGCTGAACAAGAACGCGCGTTCTGCGCCGACGCGCACTTGCTCGATACGCTGTGAGAGCACGATGAACACCTGCTGCGCCGCGTCGTCTGCGTCGCTCTCTGGCACACCCATGCGCCGCAAGAGACGCCACACGAACGGAAACTGCTCGGTCACCAGCTGCGCGAGCCGCAGCTGCTCCTCCACGGGCAGCACGCCACGGGGCGGGTCGGACTCGGCCAACGGGCTGGCCACGGCTCCCAATCCTATCACTTCCCCCCTATCCCGCGCGGCGCCCGCTTCGATCACGGAAAACGCACGCCCACGCCGAATTTCACTCCCACGCCGATTTTGGGCACATCGACCACCGTATCTAGGGAGTTGTCGGCGTTGACGAAGCGGAAGCTGCGGCGCACCAACGGCGCGCCGAGTTCGCCGTCCAAAGTCAGAACCAGTCGCTCATCGAACAGCCATTTCAGTCTGGCGAGCCCCCCGACCGACGCCCAGCCGACGCTTTGCGGTCCGGTACTGCCGACGGCGTTCGGAGCGTGCGCGCGCAGCTGCCCGGCGTCGACCGAAAGGCAAGGCAAGAGCGATAGGTGGCCGCCGAACCCCAGCGCGAGCGGACACGCCTCGAGCCTCAGCCAGTTCGCGGCAAAGTCTGCACGACGCGAGCCATCTCCCGCGCCGAGCCGTGAATCGAAGGCCGACAAGCGCACGCTCCACGCCGGCGGGAACGGGCCGAACTCGGCGTAGATCCCGAGCAGCGGTCCGAAGCCGTTCGTGAACAGAGTGAGGCCGCCCGCGTTCGCGCCAATCTCCCAGCGTCGGCGTTTCGTGGGCGAATCCGCGACCACAATTGGCTCGGGCCCGCGTGACGGCGGTGGCACGACGACCGCGTTTCGGGGGGCGGTCGCTGGGCTGGGTATCGCGGGCGCCGATGCGGGAGGGGTTCCGTCACCCGGCGCTACTTCGGCGCCGCGATCATCGATTGCGAGCGCGGTGATCAACGCCAAGCTCGAAGCAAGCTGGTCACACGTGGCACCGCGCAGACTGCGCTGCGCTTGGTTTCCGTCAAGGTCGACGAACTCGAGCCGACCGAGCAACTCGTCAGTCCCATTGACGCGCTCCAGCGCTACGTCGAAGGAGCGCGCCAAGTCGCCGGGGGCTGCGAAGGACGCCCGGAGCGTCCGTGAGCGGACCCGCTCCAGGAACTCCTCCTCGCTCGGGCAACCTTCGATCGCGCGATACGTGACCCGCACCGGCGCGGGTTCCGCGCGCGCGTGCGAAGCCACCAGGCAATGGCCGATTCCGGCCAACAGGAGAACCGCCGCCTCGGCTCGTACTTTCATCGGGATGCACCACCTCCGCGCCGAGAGCGCCGGCACGGCCGGCCCCTACTTACGCGCCTCGTATAGGCGACGGGCTTTCGCGTGTAAACGTGCGAATCTGCCTCCTAATTCGTGGGCGTAACTGGGCCCTCACCGGTCATACGCCGGTCCCGCACCTCGCCTCCCCAAGGCGCGCAGTTCCGGACTATAAGCCCCGTTCCCGATGACGGCCCCCGCCAAAGATCCGCAGATCGTTCTAGCCGCGCTGGCGCGTAGCCATCCCGTGCTCGAGCTGGGGACTTTGGACCTGTGTTTCATCGCGGCCCTGCACCTGCACGCGGACGGCGCCGGGCTTTCGGCGTTCGACGAGGAAAAGCTGAGCGAGGTGTTCGAGCAGGTCTGCGGGCTCGTCGAGCCGCGAGCAGACAACCTGAAGCGGCGCGCCACGCACGCCATTCAGCGTCTTCGAGACCAGAAGCTGCTGGCCCGCGTCGACGGGGCCGGAATTCTGCGCCCGGGCGAGTTCGCGCTGACGCGCCTCGCGGCTGCAATCATCGAGTCGTATCTGGAAGACGAGTCCCTAACGCGCGAAAACTTGACGCAGTTGACGCGTAGCCTGCGCCTGAGCCTGGCCGAAATCCTGACGCGGGCGAGCGCCGCCCAGGCCGAAGATGACTGGAGGAGTGGGGTCGAAGCCCCGCTGCGCGTCAGCGTCAGCGACCTGGTGAGCGGCATCGAGCGGCGTCAGCGCAGCCTGGACCTCGAGCAGCAGGCGTTTCAGGTCCAAATCGCCAAGTTGTTGGAGTCGGACTGGTTCGGCGCGGTCGACCAATGCCTCGAGCTCTTGGAGAGTACGAGTCGCACACTCACCGAGCTGAACGAAATTCTGCTGCGCGACGCGCACGAGCTCTCGTCCGTGCTCCAGGATATCCAAGAGATCACCGTCACTGCGCAGGCGGAAGGCGCCGAGGCGGCCGTCGAACGGGTGATGGAGCAGGTCGATCGCATCCGCGCCTGGGGCGCGGCGCGGCAACGTGCCTGGTCCGAATACTATCAGTACGTCCATCGCTATTTGTGCGACGTGGTGCGCCTCGACCCTTCCCGCGCGCTGATCCAGCGACTGCGCGAGCAACTAACGCAGCACACCAAGCGACCGTTCGCGCTGGCCATCGCCGCCGCCGGGGCGCCGCGCTTGCTGCGCGAAATCGAGCCGTTCAAAGACGACAAGCCCAAGGTCAGCCGGCCGCGCGCGGAGCGTGAACGCCCACCCAGCGACAACGACGCCATCGACCAGCACGCGGTCGTCGAAGAATTGGTCCAGAACGCGCTCTCACGCGAACCGAGCGGGCTGCGCGAGGTCACCCAAAGCGTGAGCGCAGAGACGCCGAACGAGCTGCAGTTCGTGACGGCGGGGCGAGTCGCACAAGTCGTAGCGCGCTTGGCGAGCACGACTCGAGACCGTGACCGACCCTGGGTCAGCGTGCACGAAGGTTTGGTGATCGAGGAATGGAAGATTGCAAAGGGCGGCGCCCATGACTGACACCCGCTACCTCGCCCTGGGCGACGTCGTCGCCGACGAGCTCTTCCCCGATGTCGACTTGGCGCTACGGCGCGGCCGGCACATCGATCGCGAGGACAACCTCTGGTACACGTTCTTGATCGACGCGCAGGCCCTGCTCGAGGCTTTTTATCGGCGTTTTGGCTGTGAGCTGACGCACCCGGCCGACGGCTACTTCTATCTGTTGCCCACAGGCGACAAGCTCGGGCGCCGTCACCTGTCGGTGCCCGAAATGCTGGTCGGCCAAGCGCTGACCTTGCTCTACCTCGATCCGGCCACCTTGCAGTCCGGCGGCGTGATCAAGCGGGCCGACGCACTTTCGCATTTGGCGGCCGTAATGGGTAGTGACGCACTCACGCGCGCCTTCAATCCAAAGCGCAAGCGGGTCGATGAACGCGTCGCGCAAGAAACGGTGCGCGGCAAATTTGCGGAAGCGCTGCGGCGGCTCGCCGCGCTCGGTTTCGTCGACCTGCTCGACGCCGATGCGCTCAGGCTGCGCCCAGGGCTCTTGCGCTTTGCCGAGCCAGTGCGCGGTCGTGGCTCGCCCGCGGAGGCATTGGAGCGCCTCGTCGCACGCGGCGAGTTGGTGCTCGGCGACGGCGGGCTCGAGCTGGATGAAGACGGCGAGGAGCGCGACGACGAGGCCAGTGACGAGGCAGAAGCGGAGCCGGCCGCGCCGCCCCCCGTGCCCTTCGAACTGCCCAGTGAGGTATTGAGCGAGTTCGACGATTTCGGCGAGAACGCGCCGCTGCCAGAGGCGTATCCAGAGCCAGAGCCGTATCCAGAGCCGTATCCAGAGCCAGAGCCAGAGGAAGAAACGTGACCCGCGCGCGAGCGACCGCGCTCGCCCTGGTCAATTGGAAGGGCGTTTTTTACGAGCGGTACTTGCTCGACCCGAACGTGACCGCGTTGGAGGGGGCCAACGGTGCGGGCAAAACGACGGTCATGATCGCCGCCTACGTGGTGCTCATGCCGGACATGTCTCGACTGCGCTTCACCAACTTGGGTGAAAGCGGCGCCACCGGCGGCGACAAGGGGATCTGGGGTCGCCTCGGTGAACCGGGGAGCGCGTCCTATGCGGCGCTGGAGATCGAGGTGCAAGGCGGAGCGCGCCTCGTGGCCGGCGTGGAATTGACACGTAAGAGCGAGCCCAGCGTCGAGGCTTCGCCGTTCCTGATCACCGGGCTCAACCCCGAGTACCGCATGCAAGATCTGCTGCTCGAGCGCCGAGACGGCGCGGACGAAGTGCCCACACGGGCCGAGCTGGTCGAGAACGCGCGCGCCTTGGGTGGCACCCTGCACGCTTATGGCAGCGCCAAAGACTACTTTGCGGCGCTGTTCGAGCACGGGGTGAGTCCGCTACGGCTGAGCACCGACGAGGACCGAAACAAGTTCAACGAGATGCTGCGGACCAGCATGACGGGCGGCATTTCGCGCGCGTTGACCTCGGAGCTGCGTTCGTTTTTGCTGCGTGAAGAGAGCGGCCTCGGCGACACCCTGACTCGGATGCGAGGCAACCTCGATGCCTGCCGGCGCACACGCGTCGAAGTCAGCGAAGCGCAGCGCCTCGAACACGAGATCGCGGGCGTGTACGAGGTCGGGCAAAGTATGTTCGGGGCCGCGCTTCTGGCGACGCGCGAGGAAGCGCGCGAACTCGAGCTCGTGGTCGAGACCGCTCGTCACGCCGAACTCGCATTGGCTGAAGAATTGCGCGCTCTCGACGCGAGCGCCGAGGAGCGCACCGCGCGCCACGCCGCGCTCAGCGAACGACTGGCCGGCAAGCGCGCCGAGCTGAAGAAGTCCCAGGAGAACCAAGCGCAGCTCGGCCATGCCCGAGCGCTGGTAGTCGAGCGCCGCGCCCTCGAGACCGAACGCCAAACGCGCGACCGCGCCGAGCTCATGTCGCGCACGGAACGAGAGCGCGCAGCGGCGGAGCGAGCAAAGCGGCTATCCACGCGTGATCAGGCCCGCCACGCTTACGAGCGCAGCGCTCAAGGCCTGGCGGACATTCAGAAGGGGCTAGACGAGCTACACCGCAACGCGCACCGCGAGCGCCGCGCCAAGGGTCGCTTGCAGGAGCTGCGCGAGCTACTGCTCGAGCCCAATTTCACGGTGTCCGAGGCCGACGCGGCCAGCGAGCGCGCGCGGCGCGAGATCGAGCGAATCGACGCCGAGCGACTACGCTTTGCGCGCGACGCCGAGCTGGTCGAGCTGCGGCACAGCGAACACGCCGCGGCGACACGTGCTCTCGCTCTGATCATCGCGCAGCCCACGAGTGATCTCGGCTACGAGCGCGCTCAGCGCGAGCTCGCGCGCCTAGCAAGGCTCGAAGAGCTCGCGACGCGCGCACCCGCGTTGGCCAGCGCCGTGCGTGAAACCGAGGGTCTCGCTGCACGCCAGGCCAGCGCACGCCGCCGCGCCCAGAGCTTGGGTTTCGACGCAGCTCAGAACCCAACCAGCGAAACCATCGCCCAAGCGCTCGGGGCGGCCGAGCGTGAGCTCTCGGACGCACAAGAGGCCACGCGCGAGGCGCGCACTGCTCTCGACCGGTCGAGCATCGAGCAAAGTGCGGCGGAAGCCGAGCTGCGTGAACTCGAAGCGCGCTCGGCGCGGCGTAACGCGGCCTACGCCGCGCTCTCCACCGTCGAAGCGCAGGAGGAGCCGTGGACCTGGGAGGCCGCGCAAGAGCTGTACCTACGCTTGGACGCCGAATACGAAGAGCTACGCGCGACCGACCGAAAGCTCAGCGCCGAGCGAGAAGCGGCGCTGCGCCAGGCGGCCGAGTTCGAAGCCCAAGGCGGCTCCTTTCACCCCGAGCTCTTGCGCCTCCGCGACGAGCTCGACGCCGAATTGCTGGTACAGCGCTTCGACGACATCGAGCCCGAGCAGGCCGCCGAACTCGAAGCGCGACTCGGCCCGCTGCTGAACGCGCTGGTCGTGGCCGACCCCGAAGCAGTAGCCGCCGAGCTCGCCGGCAGGCCGCGCGAGCTCGAGAGCATCTGGCTGGTCGCAGCCGACGCTCAGTTCTTGACCGAGCGCGGGAGTCCGGCCACCCACGATGTCGTGGTGCTGCACGGAGCCGGTTCACGCATCACCCGCTTACCAGCAAAACCGATGCTCGGCCGACGTGCGCGCCTGGCACGCGCCCAGAGCCTGCGCGACGAAGCCGAAGCCATGGCCGGCCGCCTCGACAGCGCCGAACGTCGCTGCCGAAGGCTCGAAGTGACGCTGCGCGAACTGCGGCCCATCGTGCAAGATCCGAGCATCATTGGCGGCGAGCGCTTGGGCCCGCTGCGCGAAGCGTGTCACGAGCGCCTGGAGCGCATGCGCGATCAGCGCCGTGAGCTGGAGCTCACGAATACCCGTTCAATCAGCAAGATTGCCGAGCTCGAGCCGCGGATCGCCAGTCTGCGCGCGTTGCTCGGCGACGCCTTTCTGCTCGATAGCCGAGACCACGCGCAAGCTTATGCCGAACTCACCGCGAGCGTCGCCGAGGGCGAAGCCGCCCGGCGCGAGCTCGACCGCGTGAGTGAAGCTCAGAAGACGCTGGAAGCGAAGCTACAGGCGCTGCGCTTCCCACCCGGCGCGGCAGACACGCTGCAAGCCCTCGACGCAGAGCGACAGTCGCTGGACCGCGAGCGCGATCGCTGGTTCAAGATAGGCGAGGCACTCGGCGAAATCCGCGAGCTCGCGAGCTGCTTCGAATCCAACGCCGAGCAACGCGCCGCAGAATCAGTCGCGCTCGTGCCCGCGCTCGAGGAGCAGCACGAAGCAGCCAGCCGAACGCTGGCCGAATCCGAGCGCACGTTGGAGGAGGCCGAGGCGGTGCGCGAGCAAGCCACCCTGGCTTGGCAGCAGGTGGAGGCCGAGCGCGCGGCGCTGGTCGCGCAGTGTGTGCGGCTGGATAACGAATTGGCGAGGGTGGGCGTCAGTGACTTCTTGCTCTTCGACCTGCGCTCGCACGACCATGCGTTGACCGAGCTCAGCGCCGAGGCAGATGCGTGCGATCGCGAAGAGCGCGAGATCAGCATGAATCTCGCGTTGATGGCCGAGCGACGCCGGGAGCTCGCGCGCGCCAATGACGCCGCTTTTCGCGCCATCAAGGCCGCTGAACAGCAAGCGCAACCGAGCCGGGACGTGTGGCTCGCCTTGCGCAGCACGCTCACGCAAGGCGCTCTGCCCTCCCTCAGCACCGCCGCGTTGCTGGAGGCTCCCGCGCCGCGACCGAGTGCGGAGCTGTGGGCCGACGCGCGCAGCAAATGCGAGCTCTTGCTCGATCGCCTCGGCTCCGCGCACGGTGGCGCCGAACAGGTGACCGCGCTCAAGACCTTGCTCGGCGACGACGCTCGCAGCGCGCGCGGTGACGCCTACCTGAAAGCTTGGCTTCTGGCCCGCGAGTGGCTCACGAGTCGTGTCCCCACCCAAGTCGCCGACGTGCAGGACCCACTAGAAGCGCTCGAGCGCTTACGCGATCAATTGTTCGGCCTAGAGCGCCGCCTGGCGCGGCAAGAGAGCGATTTGCGCGGCGCCTCCGAGGATATCGCACGCAGCATCGAGGTGCAGTTGCGCCGCGCGGGTAGCCAGGTGCGGCGCTTGAACCAAAGCCTCGGGCCGATCCGCTTCGGCAGTATTCAGGGCATTCGCGTGCGCGCCGAGCGCGTCGAACGCATGGCCCAAGTCCTGCGCGCGTTGCGCGAGGGCGACGCACAAGAGCTCTTGTTTCAACCGACGCTCCCGATCGAAGACGCGTTGAACGAGGTGTTCCGACGCTACGCCGGCGGGCGCTCCGGTGGTCACCGGATCCTCGACTACCGCGAGTACGTCGAGCTTTCGGTAGAGATCATGCGTCAAAGTAGCGACACATGGGAGCTCGCGAACCCGACGCGCTTGTCCACCGGCGAAGCGATTGGCGTGGGCGCCGCGCTGATGATGGTCGTGCTCAGCGAGTGGGAGCGCGACGCCAATTTGTTGCGTGGCAAGCGCGAACACGGCTCGCTGCGCTTTCTGTTCTTGGACGAGGCCAATCGACTTTCGCCGGACAACCTGGGTGTGCTGTTCGACCTGTGCCAATCACTCGAATTGCAACTGTTGATTGCGGCCCCCGAAGTAGCGCGGGCCGACGGAAACACCACCTATCGCTTGGTGCGCACGGTGAGCGACAGCGGACGCGAAGAGGTGATCGTGAGCGGCCGACGAGCGGCCATGCCCGGGGCGACCTCCGCCACCGAACGCGGAACGCCCGGCGAAGAGGCGGTTCAAGGCGCGTTTCGCTTCGAGTCCTGAGCGTCGCGCCGCCTGGCCGAGGGCGCGGGAGCACCGCGTTACCTAGCGGACGTGCTACGCCATGAGCATGCGACGCGTAGCCGTGATCGGAGCTGGAATCGCCGGACTCACCGTTGCCTACCGGCGGGCTCGTGACGGCGACCAAGTAAGCTTGTTCGAAGCCAGCGCGCGCGTGGGCGGTCAGCTATCGAGCGAGCTGCAAGGCGGGTTCGTGGTCGAACACGGCGCGGAGGGCTTCGTGGCGCGCAGTGAGGTGGTCCCTCCGCTGGCGGCCCTAGCCGGCATCGGCGATCACGTGGTCGACCAACTGGAGCAGCGCTCGTTTCGCTTCGACGGCTCGGAATTGGTCGAGCTTTTGCCGGGTGAAGCAGGACGTCTGCTCGGCTTTCAGGTCCCGGCAGACGACCTCGGGCGCGGCATTCGCTCTTTTTGGCAGGGCATGGGCGAGCTACCCGCGCAGCTCGCCCTCAGGCTCGGCCAAAGCGTCGACCTACACCTCGGCCGCGCCATCGAGAGCGTGACGCCCAGCCCGAGCGCGGTCACCCTGCTCGACACACGAGGCGCCTCGCTCGCCTTCGACACCGCCGTGGTGGCCACCACCGCGCGCAGTGCGGCTAGCCTTCTCGAGGCCGCCTTCGGGCCCCCCGCGAGCGCGCTGCGTGAGTCGTCGCTTCTCTCCAGCCTCACGGTCACGCTCGCCTACCGGCGAGAATGCATCGCGCACCCGCTGCACGGCACCGGCTTCATCGTCCCCAATCCGGAGCAGTTGGATGGTGTACGCGCGGTCACCTTCAGCTCGAGCAAATTGCCCAACCGCGCGCCCGCCGACCGCGCGCTCTTGCGCTTGTTTCTTCGACCGAGCGCGGCCGACCTCGAGGCACTGAGCGACGCCGCTTGGAGCGAGCGCGCCGAGCGCGCGCTCGCTCGCGCGCTGCCCATCGTGGGCGCGGCCGAGCGCAGCTTCGTCTCGCGCTGGCCGAACGCATTGCCCGTATTCGACGACGCGCATCGCGCGCGCATTGCCGCGCTCGAGGCCGCGCTCTCCGGTCAGAGGATCTGGCTTGCCGGCGCCGCGTTTCACGGCTCGGGGATCGACGCCGCGATTCGGTCGGCAGAAGCCGCGGCGCTCGCCCTCTCGGTTCGATCCTGAGCTGTCGCGATCTGGCGATTCTCGTCTGACCCGAAACCCGTCACGCGCAATCGCGCCTCGTTCGAGGTGCGGTCCGGGAGGCCCTTACGTGGGACTTCGGAGCAATGCTATGGCGGTGGGCATGCTGCACCATCGATCCATCCTGAGTTTGGGGCTGTTCACGGTTACCTTGGGCTGCGCGAGCGCGACTCCGCCGGCCGATCAAGCACCGTCCCCGACCCCCTCCTCCCTGCCCCCCGCGCCCATCGAAGTGACCCAGTCGCCGGCTCCCCAAAAGCCTGTCGAGCCGCCCAAGGTCGAAAAGCCCGCCGCGCCGACCCCCGTATTTCGCGTGACAGAGGGCATTTCGACCCCGGAGAGCGTTCTCTACGACGAAGCCAACGACCGCTACCTGGTGTCCAACATCAACGGCAAGCCAGACGGCGTCGACAACAATGGCTACATCAGCGAGCTGTCGCCCGACGGCAAAGTACTGAAAGAGAAGTTCATTTCCGGCGGTGTGGGCAAGGTCAAACTCGATGCGCCCAAGGGCAGCGGCATCAGCGGCGGCGTGCTGTACGTGGCCGATATCAGCGTGGTTCGCCTGTTCGATCTCAAGACTGGCTTGCCCAAGGGCGACATCCCCGTTCCCGGCGCGACCTTCCTGAACGACC